>ERZ1673701.680-NODE-680-length-36135-cov-8.638221_pt1 | contig 36135 bp, 30 predicted proteins | sample MGYA00580231_ERZ1673701 | MGnify/ENA primary metagenome ERZ1673701 (study PRJEB41218, sample SAMN15661798) | gut metagenome | host: Homo sapiens | place: Canada: London | collected 2015-08-20/2019-03-30 | study: EMG produced TPA metagenomics assembly of...
CTCAAATCGCTCATGCTCCAGTTATACCACCCCTCGTCGTCCTCTATCCAGGCGACAAATGCGGCAGGGTCCGCGTCGCAGTCCACGTAATCGCGGAACTCGGGATTGAGTATCTCGTTGATAAGCGCCCAATACTGCTCGCTTTCCTCTCCGTATTTTTTAAGCACGTTTGCTTTCAGCCAATCAGACAGCTTGGAATATTTAGAAATTTCAGAATCATTGCCGTCATCTCCGCCATCGGGGTTTTCTTCTATTCCCTGCGCTTTTTTCAACGCGGTCCAATAATTGAACCAAGCGTGACCCTTTTTATAAATATTATCTAAATATTCTGTAAGCAAAATTTTTCGATTCCACGTTTTAATAGAATTCACTACTTCCAATCCCATAGCGTAAGGAATCGAACTTATTACAACGTCGCTATCCGATTTGTACAGCTGATTTTCAAAATAATAGATAACATTTTCGGGCGTTGCGGCGTCTATCCATCCGAGAGTCAAGCCATTGGCTTGCTTAATCTCATTCCATGCGTTTTTCAAATCGCTTTTCGTCCAGCCCGTCATATCCAGATATTTTTGCTGAACGTCCGAAATTTCGGCAGCAATAAAATCGCTGAGCAATCCGCTGCCGTCCCAAGCAGATGCAATATCACAGAACAGACAACTCAAGTTTGTATCGAAATAATTTTCCAAAAAGTACCCCATACTGGGATCGCACCAAACCGTTTCACTGTCTACGTACTTAAATTCACAGTCAAGCCAACGCTTAAATCCGAGATATCCCGCTCGGTCTATCCAGTTTTCCGCGTCGCTGTCAAGCGTAAACACTCCCTCGTGCCCGACTGCATTGGAAACTGTTTTTTCCCACAAAGCGAAAGCTTTTAAGCTTGTCGCAACATTGTTAAAGTCAATTTTATTTGTGCCGTAATAATTATACCAGCCTTTAAAATCATAACCGTCTCTTGTGAGAACAGGAAGATTTTCCGGAGTATCGCCCGCCTTTATTTCCAAATCATTTATTTCCGTATTTACGCCGGAAATATCTACAAATCTGATGAGGAACCATTGATCCCACTTAGCCCACAAATCCACATCTGAGCTTATTTCCGTGTCAAAATCAAAGGTATTTTGCAACTCTTCGTCAATGTACCAGCCGCCGAACCGCCAATCTCCGCTTTTATTTACGGATAAATCTGCAGGCTCCGTCGCCTTTTGTCCTTCCTCTATCAGTTGAGCATTTATGCTGTTGCCGTCGTCATTGTGAAAGGTGACGGTAAAAACTCTTGTCCATTTTGCATATAGCGTCAAATCAGATGTGACAGACGACTCGAAATCGTACAAATTGTTAAATGTTCCGTCGTCAAGATACCAGCCCTTGAATACGTATCCCTGCCGAGCCGGAGCGGAAGGCCGCGTCACCTTTGAACCCTCCTTAACTGTCTGCGACGCCGTTTCGCCGACATCGAAAACAAATGTAATGTCAAATGCTTTGCTCCAGCCTGCATACAGGTGCGTATCGGAGCTTATTTCCATGTCGAAGTCGAAAATATTCTGCAAACTTTCTTCAAGATACCAGCCGTCAAAATGCCATTTTCCGTCGGAATCGTTGTAAATTACGTCCGTCGGTTGAGTAATCTTTTGTCCTTCCTCTATCAGTTGAGCGTTTATGCTGTTGCCGCCGTCATTGTGAAAGGTGACGGTAAAAACTCTTGCCCATTTTGCATATAGCGTCAAATCAGATGTGACAGACGACTCGAAATCATACAAATTGTTAAATGTTCCGTCGTCAAGATACCAGCCCTTGAATACGTATCCCTGCCGCTCGGGTTCGGAAGGCTGCGTCACCTTTGTCCCGTCCGCTATTGTCTGGGACACCGTAGAACCTCCTCCGTTTCCTTCAAATATGACGATGCGCAACACAACGTCCGGCGTAAACTTGGCGTATATCGTTTTCGTAGCGGTAACGGGACTTTCCCAGTCAAACAATGTTGAAAACTCCTCGTCCTCATACCAGCCTTCAAAGGTAAATCCGTTCTTTGTCGGGTTTTCCGCCGGCTTGACGGCGAATTTGCCTTCTTCAACGCTTTGCTGAGAAATTACGCTTCCTCCGTCCGTATCGAAAAAAACATCGTAATAGGTTTTCTGACATGCGGTTAGACACAATAATAAAAGCAAAGCAAACGTCAAAACAACAATCCATTTAAATCGTCTCATAATTTATCTCCTTTTAAAAAATTCAGGTTCATTGCGGTCCGCAAGAAAAATACAGAAGCGTGACTTCCATTAAGCATCTTGCGGTGATGTATTGACCTATATAGAGATACGTAATTCCTTCATCGCCGCATTTAAGCAGATATTCGCTCAGCAGTCCGTTGCCGTCCCAATTGTCAATCGCCGTCGAAAGCATTGTTATAAATCTTTCACTGCCGAATGAATAGTTATAAAAAACAGAGCTGGCAATTATCAACTCGTCAAAAGCACTGTACTTCAAAAAGTCAATGATAGTCTGCTTATCCGCACGGTCTATCCATGAATAATAAATTCCTTCGCCATTGCGCATTCTTTCAAAATCATAAGAATATCCGGCAGAAGCAGCCTGCTCTGAAAGATATTCGCTTAACAGCCCGCTTTCGTCCCACATATCCGCAGTCGTGTTAAGCCAGCTTTTAAAGCTTGACGACAAATTTCCCAATTGATTCAAGCACTCGTCGGTCGTCAAGTAGTATTTCACTCCTTCAACGCCGGCTACGTCAATCCAGTTGCGGGTATTGAACGCCTTTATCATCAGCCACCAATCGTATTCGACGCTGTCCGAACCGTAAATCCCTTTAACCGCCCAATCGAGATAGCTGCTTACAAGTGCATATCGTTTAGCGCTCCAATTTGTATCCCAATACGAATATCTGTCAAATATGAACATAAGAAAATCTTCAGATATATCCTCGAAACGAGAATCCGCAGAACAAATAAGCTTATCCTTGAAATAAACCGTGAAAATTTCTGTTCTCATATAATCTATGCCGCAGGGCTTGACGTCAACAGGCAGCTCCCCCGACGCGCACAGCTCCTTGAACCACAAAGCCATTTCACTGTCCGAGCCGAATTTTTCGTAAATACAGGCACGAATAAATTCACTCTTAAGCCCCATGGAGCTGTCGTATTGAGAAAGCTTTTCCAGCACATAGTTCAGTCCGTTCCGGAAAAACGGCTTCAAATTTTTGACAACGCCGAAACCTATGGAATAACTGTACGACGGGGCAAGATAATAATAATTGCCAATCTCGGCGAGTCTGCTTCTAAGTCCTACAAACCACTCGTTGAACTGAGAAGTTATCGTAAGAAACCGCATAAGCTCGTCTGTAGTCATATCGTCAAACCATTCAGCGGATGCATCTCTGTCCGTCTCCGGCAATTTTACGGTTTCTTCGTAAAAATCGACAGCTTTGAGAAGCTCTTCAAGCTCTTGCGCTTCACTGCTGTTTTCGCCGCACGTCGAGCAAACTTCTCTCCAGACGTAATAGCTGAGAAAAACATTTTTCGTACCGTTTAAATAAGTTTGGGAACTGTTTACAGCAAAAAGCAATTTATCGCCGCCTATTCCCGTTATTTCTTTTTCCTGAGCAAGCAATCTGCTTTCAACGCTCTTACATACCTTTTTAAGATTTTCGGATATTGTCAGTCCGTGATTTTCAAAGCATGCGGCAAGACCCTCCGAGGCGAAAACATCGCTTTCGTATCTTTTCCAATCGACCGCGCCGTTGCCTGTGTATGAATTTAAAATATCCGCCGCTATCGACGTTTTTCCCGAATCGACGGAACGGAAAGCGCAGTCGGAAATTTCTCCTCCGTCTATACTTCCTGCAATGTTTCCGTATGTCAATGAGTACCTTACCGACAAATCGGAATATTCTTCTCCCTGCCAGTTGAAGTTGTTGTTGACTACGGATTTAAGTATTGCGGTGTCCTTCGCGCTGCCGACAATTCCTCCTGCCGAAGGCGCCTGTGCTACGCACAAATCCACGTAACAATCCGATATCCTTCCGCCCAGACTTTGTCCCGCTATTCCGCCTGCAAATGTGTCCGAAATAACGGAAATTCCGTAAACGGAGCAATTTTCGACAACTCCGCCGTCGTAATTTATCCCAACCACGCCGCCGGATACCTGCGACGACTTGATAAAGCCGTACTGGGGTAAAAAAGACCAATTGCTTTCTCCGAAAGCATTGTAAACCACATTAACTACAATATCGCGCACCGTGCCGTAGTTGTGCGCGGCGACAACGGCGCTGACTTCGGGAGTAACTTCGTTTACTCCCCATCTTCCGGCAAAAAGAGACAACGCATCGTCGGCATTCGATTCGTGATTGAAATAAAGCGACTTTATCGTACCGTAATTGTAAATGACAAACGCGCAAAGTCCGGCAGTATTCAACTGACCAATCGTTACGAAGCTTTCCGAACTGTCCGACATATCTATCACGCTGCCATTTCTCAGATAAACGCAGCCTTGCGCCAAAATATCCATTCCGAAATTGGCAGGCTGAACCTTGCTTCCGCAATTTGAAATAATTTTTCCTCCGAAATCGTAGCACAAGCCTGCAACTTCATTGGCTACCGCCCAAACCGAAGCAGAACAATTTTCTATCGAAGCTTCATCCTCAGCATAGAAAACAAGTCCCGCCAGCTTTCTTTGAGTTTTGAAATTGTTTTCCGAGCTGTCTGCGCCATTAAATTGTGTAAGTGTGGTATTTATTCCTTCGAGCTTGACATTGTCTTTTATGGCATATACCGCGCCTGCAAATTCACCATCTATGATAAGTTCAGCTTGGCTTGCAACACTAACATTCAGGCAGCGCGACGTGCTGTTCTTTATCGCGGCGTTTTCCGACATTTCATAAGCCAATCCTCCTCCGGTCGAGCCGTACAAGAACCTGACGCCGCACCCTTCTACAAGCGAATTTCCATTTGCATAAAAACATATACCGCCAATCCTGATTAAATCGGCAACATAGAAACTCCAATTCGGAGCGAACAAATTCAATTCGCTTACTTCATCGACTAATTCGGCAACGTCAAATCCACCCGCGTTGGAATTTGAAATCGTACCTTCTCCCGAGTTGTAAAACGCAACGCCGGCGATATTGTCTATCATTAAAAAAGAATAAAATGAATAATAATATGAAAATCCGCCTGTATAAACAAAATAATAAGTTTGCGCAAAACTCGTATAATTTACGTTTTTGCACAAATTGAAATTATTGATCAGTCCCTCGTTTATGTAACAAGCGCCGGCGGCGTATTCAAGCACATACATAGCGACCGCCGTGACGCAATCCGAAATCTCAGCGCCCGCGCGATTCCGACAAGCTATGCCGTAAAAGGACGAATTTTCATAAGCGTTGCTGCCAAACGCCAAACCTGACGCAATACATTTTTCTATTTTGCCGAAATTGTTTGCCGCGATGCCCGAAATGGAATAATCTCCTGCGGCAGATCTTAAATATAAGAAGTCGCTCACAACATTTGCGATAGTTCCGTAATTATTCATACATATTCCGGCGCCTTCGCCGACAAAAGACAGAAAGCCGCTGGCCGCCAAAGTCCTTTTTGCGGATATAGTTCCGTAATTGTTGACGCAAAGCGGCGCGCCGACAAAGCTGTACAGGCTGTAGTCTCCGTTGTAAATCGTAGTGAAAGACACGTCCTGCATCAGACCGTAATTGTCTCCGACAAAGCTGACCTGCAAGCCTTCGTCGTCTTTGAAATAACTTACGGTCAGATTTTTTATCGTGCCGTAGTTGCTCTGCAAAAAGCTGCTTTCAAGCGGATCTCCGTCAAAGAAAATTACTTTTCCGTTGCCGTCTAATATGCCGCAAAAAGTGAACCGCTGCGTTTCCGTCTCCGACAAGCCGTCGGGGATTTCGTGAGGCAGCGAGTTTACGCCTACAGCCACGTTTATATCCTGAAAAACTCTGTAATATCCATTTGCGGCGTTTTCCCACCCCTCATTTAGACTTTAAATAAAAACCTGCAAATCCAAGGCGTCACTCAATATATACGGATCATCGGCAGTGCCCCAGCCTCCCAAAACATATCTTGTAGGCTCATCTTCTTCAGTATATATCGCATAAACCTTCAGATTTTCGTTTACGCTGTCTATGGATTTGTCCCATTCGGAAAATACCCACTGTTTGTGCAGTGCGCCGTCGACTATTGTATCCGGAGTCTCAGGTTTCTGCACCGCTGCGCCCTCCTCTACCCATACGATGTCGCCGAAAGGCTGCCATTGAGAGTTCTCGTCGTATTTTCCCGCAAAAAACTGCACGGAAAAATAAACCTTTTGACTCCACCCCGCATACAACGTCATATCCGAGTTGACAGGAGTCGAAAAGCCGTAAGCATTGCTGCAAGCAATATCCGTATACCATCCGCTGAAATTGTATCCGTCCTTTGCAGGTCGGGTTTGGGGCGCTTCAAGCAGCGCACCCTCTGTTATCAAAACGGTTTCTACTTCGCTGCCGCCCATAGTATTGAAAACCACGTTGTATTGCTTTATCCATTTCGCATACAATACAACATCCTCGTCCAATACGGTTTCAAAGTCGAATTCATCGGAAAAATCGTCGGTCGAAAACCATCCGTCGAACACATAACCGCTCCTGACAGGCGTTTCGGGCTGCTCGGCTTTTTCTCCTTTGTTTTTCAACTGAGACTGCACTGCACTTCCTCCCTGTGTGTTGAAAATAACCTTTATCTTCGAGTTGCACGCAGAAAGAACACAACAGCACAGAACTGTCATAATTGCAACAAACAAAATCATTGCTATTTTCTTTTTCGTTGCCATTTCTTCCTCCTATATTAAAATTAACATATTTAATTTAACACATTACCCACTACATGTCAAGCGTTTTTGCAATAATTGCAATACTGCAACAATAAAAATTTCGCAACACTTCGATTTTCTTTGACAAATCCTTTCGGTTTTCTTATAATTAATATAAATGAATAAGCAGCTGATAAAAAATTTTATTTCGGAAAAAGTTAAAATGCTGACAAATATGAACACCTACTATATCGGCGAAATAGACAACAAAGGTCTGATGGCAATGTTTGACCTTAATATTTCCGAAGCAAATATAGTATGGTATCTTTACAACAGCAAACGCGACGCGTCAATCGCAGAGATTATTGAAAGTCAGCATATTTCAAAATTCACAACTTCACGTTCAGTCAGCAAGCTCATCAAGCTGGGATTGATTGAACGCTATCAGAAAAGCGAAAATTTACGATTTTCGTATATCAAGCTCACAGAAAAAGGCTGGGAAGCATGCAAAGCGGACGTAAAAAACGTAATTTACGAATACAACTTTTTGCTAGATAAAATTTGCACCGACGAAGAATTGGAACAGGTGATTAACGATATTTCCGCCATAAATAACATACTCGGACGCATAAACAAGTACAGCGTTTCACAATTGCAGGAAGAACTTCGGCAGCAGAATATTTAGATTTTTTATTGTATCTGAATCTTATTCTCTATCTTATAATTGCACAAATTTAGAAACGAGCATAGAAAATTTCATATTTTTTGACTATCTGTTTAAATTAAAAATGAGCCTAAAACAGACTGTTTTAGGCTCGAAATGGCGGAGGCAGAGGGATTCGAACCCCCGTGCCCTTGCGGGCAAACGGTTTTCAAGACCGCCTCGTTATGACCGCTTCGATATGCCTCCGCAAAAATTTATCCGACCGGCGCTTTTGTGCGAAACGGTCGGGTTTATTTTATCAAAAAGAACAAGTCGTGTCAACCATGCGGCAGCATGTGCTTCGGACAATTTTACAGTTCAAAACAAAGCATTAACTGCGGCGGCATTGCACAATCCGTCCTCTGTCGTCAATGTCTTCCGCAGCAACGTGCGCAAAAAATTTTTTGCGAAATTTCGCAAATTCGCATTTTTATCCCGTCCGCTCGTCCAACTTTTTTAGAGCGCAAGCTGCCGTCCTGTCAAGACTTTGATAAATTTATCGGACATCCGTGTCGTCGTCTGCCTCTTCGGGCGCGTCCTTGATTTCGAATTGGTCGTCGCCCAGCTCGTGCACGACTGTATGCTTAACCTTTTTAATCCTGCCGGAAACAAAAAAGTTCACCACAATGCCCAAAATTCCGTTCAGAAGCGCGCACACTCCGAGATAAACAAACAAAGCTCTTTCCGCGCCGAAGGGGTCGAAAAGCAGCACGACGCCCAAAGCCAGCAGCAGCGCGGCATAAGCCATATCCACCCACCAAAGTTTTACGCCGAAACGTTTCATATCCGCCGCGGTCTGAAACTCGAAAATACTTTTTCCCGCCAGCAGGATGCCGAACAACAGCGCGAAAATCTCCGATTGTGCGAAAATATCGGCAGAGCTGACGATAAAAATACCTGCAAAGACGTCGATAATCCCCCACAGAAATCCGAAACGCACTACGGAATACAAAAAATAATTGACAATCTGCACCAGACCGCTGAGTATAAGCATGCCTCCCGCAAAATAGCAAACGGTACGCTTTGCCGCTTCGGGCACCGCAAGCAGACAAATACCGAGAATCAGATAGAGCACGGACACAATAACCGATTGCAGCTTAAACTTTTTAAAAATACGCATTTATCTTCTCCGAAATGAAAAATGTAGCTTATTATAGCACACTTTTGCAAAACATGTTAAATCTTTGAGCCGCATAATTCTAAAAATAGACAAATCCTCAGATTTGTGCTATTCTGTTGCGGGAGAAAAACATGAAAAAATTGTTGGCAGTCATAGATATGCAAAACGATTTCGTCAGCGGCGCTCTTTCCAACTCGGAAACGGAAAAAATTTTGCCCGCCGTAGCCGAATATGTAAAGCGCGCGGACGAGCAAGGCGTGGAAATCGTATTCACCCGAGACACCCATGACGAAAGCTATCCGCAAACTCAGGAGGGGCGAAAGCTGCCCGTCCCCCACTGCATCAAGGACACTAAGGGCTGGCAAATCGTTGACGCTTTGTCGGATTATGCCCAAAATGTGTTCGACAAATACACCTTCGGCAGCTTATTGCTTGCACAGTATGCTCTCGACAAGCAATTCGAAGAAATTGATTTGATCGGCGTATGCACGGATATATGCGTAATTTCCAACGCGCTGCTGCTCAAAGCTTTTTTGCCCGAAGCGGAAATAAACGTCATCGAAAGCTGCTGCGCAGGCGTCACTCCGGAAAGGCACCGAAACGCTCTGGAGGCAATGCGGGCATGCCAGATAAATATTTTATAAGCAAGCAAAAACGCGTTTTCAAAACGCGTTTTTTGTTTTTTCCGTTCATAAAAATAAAATCAGGCTGACCGCCATAACCAGCATGCCCGCCACAAGTCCTATATTGACGGCAAGCTTTTCGGACGACTGCTCGTTAGCCGACGGCAGCAGCTCCGCAAGGGCTATGTACAGCATAATCCCCGCCACCGCTCCGTAAAGCACTCCGAACACCGTTTCGTTCAAAATAGGCAAAAGCAGCAGATAACCTATCACGGCTCCCAGCGGCTCGGCAAGTCCCGACAAAAAGGAATACCAGAAAGCCTTAGCTCTGCTTCCCGTCGCAAAAAAGACCGGCGTGGACACGGCAATGCCTTCGGGGATATTGTGTATCGCCACAGCCGCCACCACCGGCACAGCCAGCTTCGGGTCGTTCAAAGCCGAAACGAAGGTCGCAAGACCTTCGGGCAGATTGTGCACCGCTATCGTCAAAGCCGTGAACACCCCCGACCGCAGCAGCCTTCTGCGTTTTTTTTCCTCGTCGCAGTCGTCCGCAGAAAGCTCTTTTTTGCTTTCCGGCAGCAAGCTCTCTATCAGCATGACGGCGACAATGCCGCAAAACAAAGAAACAACTGAAAAAATAGTTCCTTTGACTTGCCCGAAGCTTTCGGCAAGCATCTCCTCCGAGTTTTTCAAAAGCTCCGCAAAGGAAACGTATATCATCACCCCTGCGGAAAATCCCAGACTCACGGACAAAAAAGTTTTGTTGGTCTTTTTGGCAAACAGCGCTATCAAGCTGCCTATTCCGGTCGAAAGTCCGGCTATTGCGGAATACATCAGCGCCTGCCAGACGTTGTTGTTCATATAACCTCCCGTCTTATACTATGCCGACAGTCGGGGAAAAGCCAAACCCCTCCGTCGGCGCGCCATAAATTTTATTTATAACTATATATAAAAAACTTTCTTCCGAACAAAGCCGTCATTTCCGTTGACATTGAATTTTTATGTGATAAAATAATATTGGTTGAGATTGGCTTTAAGATAATTTGAGTTATTTAAAGGCTTAAAAACTGAATTTTATTCATATTTTCGGGCGTTTTTGCCCCGTTGCGACAAAATCAAATATGAATAAAATTCATATTTATAAAAAATTTCAGCCATCGATTGTCATAAATATAGTTTATAGCTGTCTTTTTTCAATTTAGACAAAAGTCCGGCATATTCTATAAAAAATATAAAAAAGGAAAATGCGTTAAATGAAGGCACAAAAAGTTCAGTTTACGGAGACCGTTTTGAGAGACGCCAATCAATCCCTCATCGCCACCCGCCTGCCCTACGACAAATTCGACAGAATACTCGAAACCATGGACAAAGCGGGATACTATTCGATAGAGTGCTGGGGCGGAGCTACATTCGATTCCTGCCTTAGATTTTTAAACGAAGACCCTTGGGAAAGATTGAGAAAAATCAGAGAAAAGGTCAAAAACACAAAGCTGCAGATGCTGCTGCGCGGACAAAACCTGTTGGGTTACCGCCACTATCCCGACGACGTCGTAAGAATGTTCGTCAGAAAAAGCGTGGAAAACGGCATAGACATCATCCGAATTTTCGACGCGCTGAACGACACCCGCAACATCAAGGTGGCTGTGGAAGAAACGGTAAAGGCAGGAGCGACGGCAAGCGGAGCCATTTCCTACACGACAAGCCCCGTGCACACCCTCGACAACTTTGTCGGCGTGGCTTCGGAAATGAAAGAAATGGGCGTGTCCACGATATGCATAAAGGACATGGCGGGCGTTATGGGACCTCAGGAGTGCTACGACCTGGTCAAGGCGCTTAAGGAAAAGGTAGGTCTGCCCGTCGTTCTGCACACCCACTGCACCACCGGATTGGCTTTTATCACCTACCTCAAGGGAATCGAGGCAGGCGCCGACGTCATCGACACTGCGACATCCGCTTTTTCGGGCGGCACCTCGCAGCCCGCCACCGAAACGCTTGTCTATGCCTTAAGAGAGCTTGGCTACGATTGCGTCGCCGACTCCGACGTCATGAAAAAGGTCAACGACTTCTTCAAGCCGTTACGCAACGATTATATAGCCGACGGCACTCTTATGCCGCTTGCAATGGTCACCGATACCGACGCTTTGAATTACAAGGTGCCCGGAGGTATGTTGTCCAATCTGTTCTCTCAGCTCAAGCAGCAGAACGCTCTCGACCGACTCAATCAGGTGCTGGAGGAAATCCCCCGCGTAAGAGAGGATTTGGGCTATCCCCCGCTTGTAACGCCCATGAGCCAGATGGTAGGCGTGCAGGCGACGCAGAACGTGCTGCTCGGCGAGCGCTACAAGAGCATAGGCAAGGAGGTCAAGGCATATCTGCACGGAGAGTACGGCCGTGCTCCCGGCAAGGTCAATCCGGAGCTGGTTCAAAAGGCTCTCGGCGACGAAAAACCCATAGAGTGCCGTTTTGCGGATACCTTGAAGCCGGCTTTTGAAAAGACGAAAAAAGAGCTTTCGGACACCGTCAAAAGCGAAGAAGACGTTTTGAGCTACATAGCGTTTCCTCAGGTTGCCGAAAAGTACTTCGAGGATAGACGCAGAAAGGAAGAAAACGTCGTGTCCTACACAATAGAGGCTGTAGAATAAAGGGAGAAACGTTAAATGGGAAATTTTTTGTCTTTCGCCATCGTTGAAGATCTGACCTTCGGCGAAGCGGCGCTTTATTCGCTCATAGGCTTCGTGCTTATTCTGCTGGTGCTTACTGTGCTGGCGCTGCTCATATCTCTTTTAAATTATCTGACCAAAAAGGCCTCGAAAAAGCAGCAGGCTTCAACCAGGGAAGCCGACGAGGACGCTACCCCCGCTCCCGGCTCCTGCGGACAAGTCAAGCTTTTCGACGTGCCCGACAAGGAGGCTGCAATGCTTATGGCAATAGTGGCGGACGAGCTGAAAACGCCGCTCAACGAGCTGAAATTCGTTTCCATAAAAGAAAAAAAGGAGAACAAGGACTGACATGAAATACAACGTCAAATTAAACGGAAAAATTTACGAGGTAGAGGTAGAAAAAGGCGTTGCCTCTCTGCTTAAGGAATATGACGCCATCGCAGCCCCCGCTCAGACTGCTCAGGCTCAGCCCGCCGCAGCGGCTCCTTCGCCTGCCGACACGGCAGTCACGGCGACGGTTGCAAAGGGCGCAAACACTGTGGAGTCTCCCCTGCCCGGCGTCATAATGGAGCTGAAAGTAAAGGCAGGCTCTAAAGTAAAGCGCGGCGACGTGGTGCTGACCATCGAAGCAATGAAAATGGAAAACGAAATTTCTGCGAGCAAGGACGGCGTCGTCACTGCTTTCTACGTGCAGAAGGGTTCTAAGGTAGAGCAAGGCACTCCCATTTACGAGCTTGCCTGAAGGAGCGACATGAACATAGGAGAATTTTTAAGCAACCTGTTCGGCAGCTCCGGCTTCGCCACAATGGACTGGAAACAGGCAGTCATGATAGTTATCGCCTGCGTATTGCTTTATCTGGGCATCGTCAAAAAATTCGAGCCGCTGCTCTTGGTGGGCATTGCTTTCGGAATGCTTCTGACAAACCTGCCCGGCGCAAATATGTACAATCCCGCGCTGTGGTCCGGTCCGGAAATCACGCAAAACGGCGTTAATTATGCCGATGTGCTGCACAACGGCGGTTTTCTGGATATTCTGTACATAGGCGTGAAAACCGGCATTTATCCGTGCCTTATCTTCATGGGCGTGGGCGCAATGACGGATTTCGGTCCCATGCTGGCAAATCCCAAATCAATGCTGCTGGGAGCGGCGGCGCAGCTGGGAATTTACTGCGCTTTCCTGCTGGCGATTTTGTTTGCCTTCGACGCAAACGTAGCGGCGGCAATAGCAATCGTAGGAGGCGCGGACGGCCCCACCGCAATATATCTGACAAGCAAGCTTGCGCCCGATTATTTAGGTCCCATTGCAATAGCGGCTTATTCGTACATGGCTTTGATACCTCTTATTCAGCCGCCGATTATGAAGCTTCTTACCACCAAAAAGGAAAAGCTGATTCGCATGGAACCGCCCAAAAACGTCTCCAAAGCCGCGAAAATCATCTTCCCCATAATGGTTACAATAGTCACCGCCCTGCTTCTGCCCTCCGTAGCTCCCCTGCTCGGCTGCCTGATGCTCGGCAACCTGTTCAAGGAATGCGGCGTCACGGAAAGACTTTCGGACACGGCGCAGAACGCTCTGATGAATATCGTTACCATCATGCTCGGCATCTCGGTCGGCGCGACCGCAACTGCGGCAAACTTCCTGTCCACAAAAACTCTGCTGATAATCGCGCTCGGACTGTTTGCCTTCTGCTTCTCAACCGTAGGCGGCGTGCTGTTCGGAAAGCTCATGTGCTGGATTACCAAAGGGAAAATCAATCCCCTTATCGGGTCTGCCGGCGTTTCTGCCGTGCCTATGGCGGCGAGAGTTTCGCACACGGTAGGCAGAAAATACGATCCCGACAACCATCTGCTCATGCACGCTATGGGTCCCAACGTGGCGGGCGTCATAGGCTCCGCGGTAGCGGCAGGCATTTTCCTCGCGATTTTTTTATAACATCACCTGCAAAAAACGGCGCGGTGCGCCGTTTTTTTTCGTTTGAAGCAAAAAATCAAACGGCTTGCAAACAGCTCAGTAAAATTTCGGCTTTCGCCTTTAATACGCTTGCCTTTTGTTGCAAATCTGTTAAAATAGTTGAGTTAGACTTTTCTGAAAAGAAAATTCGGGTGGAAATCATGCAAGAGAAAAACAATACCCTGCAATCATCGAAAATGCGCAGCATGCCTATGGGCAAGCTGCTGCTCAATATGTCGCTTCCGGCAATCATATCCATGATTATCGACGCGCTGTACTCCATTGTCGACAGCATGTTTTTGTCTCAATACAGTCAAGCCGCTTTCGAAGCGGTGGGCATATCTTTTCCGCTGGTCATGATAAAAATATCGCTAGCATTGGGAATAGGCGTCGGCGCAAACGTATTTATTTCGCGCAAGCTGGGCGAGGGCGACCGGGAGGGCGCGGACAACATTGCGCGCACCGCCGTTTTCCTTTCCCTTTTAGGCTCGCTGCTGTTTGTGGCTCTTGCTTTTGTTGCCCCTGTTCCCTTTATGAAGCTGTTCAGCAATGACGCCGAAATGATAAGCATGGGCAACAGCTATCTGCTCTACATGCTGGGACTGTCCGTATTTTCCATCGTGAGCATTGTTGCGCAGAAGCTGCTTCAGGCAACGGGAAACATGAAAGCGCCTATGGTAAGCCAGGCTCTCGGAGCAATAGTAAACATCATCCTCGACCCTCTGTTTATTTTCGACGAATTCTGGGGTATTAAATGCCTCAATATGGGAGTTACCGGCGCGGCAATAGCTACGATTATCGGACAGTTTGCCGCCTGCGCCTACATCATTCTCGTTTTTGTGGTAAAAAAGCAGGACGTGAGCATAAACCTTGCCAAAATAAAACTAAATTGGAGCACGATATGGAATATTTTCCGCATAGGTCTGCCCACGTTTATCCTAAACGCGCTCGGCTCCTTCACCACCATAATACTCAACAGCATACTCAAGGCTTATCCCAACGGCATAAAGGTACTCACGATATACTTCTCTACTCAAAGCTTCATTTTTATGCCGGTTTTCGGTCTTATGCAGGGCACCCTGCCCATTTTGAGCTACAGTCTCGGAGCAAACAACCGCGCACGATACAACGATTGCTGGAAAAGGGCTCTGATTACGTCTGCAGCCATCATGGCGGCAGGACTGCTGCTCTTTCAGATTGCGCCGGGTTTAATCGTTGACATATTCGAAACCACTCCCTCGCTCAGAGAAGACACGATTTACGCATTCCGATGTATCAGCTGGTGCTTCCTGCCCGCATCGCTAAGCATACTGCTTGTTACTACCTTCCAGTCTCTCAACGTCGGTCTGTTTTCCATGCTTCTGAGTATGTCGAGACAGCTGTTGTTTCTGATTCCCATGGCGTATCTCTTGGACTACTTTTTCCAAATGAGCGGACTTTTCTATGCTTATCCGATTGCCGAAACGGTTTCATTGCTCATTTTCGCGCCCATTGCTCTCAAATGCTATCGCAAGGTGTTTAAAAAGCGAGAGGAAGCTGCCGCCGGTGAAAAGGAAGATAGCCTTCCCGTCGGACAGCCGACAGAATAAAACGACTTTTCGCGCTTCTTTTCATTGCAAAAAGAAGAAAAAAGCTGTATGATTTAAAGGAGGTGTTTTTATGCTGTTGACAATAAAAAGCATCGGAGTCTCCGATATCCCCGATTTAGTCGTCGCAGCGCTTTGGGCGGTTACCGCCGTGCTGGCAGTTATGGTATGCTTTATTGCACGGAACAAACGGGCGGTTGTCGGTCTTGCGCTTCTGAGCTTGGCGTCCGTGCTTCGCGTCGTCGCGGAATTTTTTTCCCAAGAGCTTACGGCACAAAGGCTTCCCGAAGTTGCGCAAATAGTCTATGGGGCGATAACCGCGGCTGCGGCAATAGTTTTGACAACGTCCAAAAACCGCCTTAACCGCGCTTTGTGGCTGACTGCCTCCATCGGCTTGCTTTTGCTGCAAACGGGTATTCTCGTATTGCTTCCGCTTTGCGTATTTGCCGGGCAGGTAGCTACGCAGAACGCAGCCGAAATTGCGCTTAAATGCTTTACATACATCACGCCTGTTTTCACGCCGGCAATGCTGCTTGCTCTGTTTTTAAATTTCTTTGCGAAAAAACAAATACCCGCCGATGAAGAAAAAAACTCTCCGCAAGCGTCGGCGGATACTCGGGAGCAGACTCGGGACTCCTGCGACCAAGCCGTCTCGGAGGTTAAAAACGACCAAGCAGAAAGCGCTCCCGACGATGAACCGCACGTCGAAAGCAGCGCCGCAGCCGCAGAGCCGCCGTCGCCTTACGCAGCATCGACTGCCGAGGCGCCGACTCCAAAGAAACGGCTGCTCTATTGCAGACATTGCGGCTTCAGATCGGAATCCATATATACCTCGTGTCCGCGCTGTTCAAACGAAATGACCGAAATTCTCGTCTGCCCCAACTGCGGCACGGAAACTTACGGAATTTTTTGCGGAAACTGCGGCACAAAAGTGAGAAAATAAGAAACAAACAAACAAAAACGTCCGCTTTATGCGGACGTTTTTGATATAATTTACAGAGCCATAGCGCCCACATAACCCATGAGGTTATCCCACGTTCCGGGAAAGAACTGAAGTATAATCACTGCGGCAACAATGACATAAAAAATAATTCTGAACAATATGTTGCGCTTTATCATAGCTTCGAAACCGACCACAATGGTCACGATTATGAAGGAATACTGCTGGATAACCATAAGCACGTTCAATACGCCGTCGGGCAAAAACATAAACTGCGCGTTGATTGCAAGAAATACGTAAAGCACCAAAGCAAGCACGGCAAGAATTTCGCCTATGATATCGAACACCTTCTCCAAGCTTTTTCTCATTTATTTGAACCTCCTTTCAAGATTTATCTCAACCGAAATGCGGCGAAATATCCTTTGAATTAAAATTTCTGCGGCGACGGATTGGCGTAAACCGTAAAGGCTAGCGTATATTCCCCGTCGCGCTTGACCGCAGCCGTCTCCTCCAGAATCCACCCCAGACCGTCGAGGTCGGGGAAAAACACGGTGGCCTGACCGTCCGCGTCAACCTTTGTCACGTAAGCGCGTTTGCAAAAAGGGAGCATGGTTTTGTACATCATCGCTCCCCCGATGACAAATATATCATCTTCGGGGAAATTTGTCAACACCTGCTTCAATTCTTCCAGACTTCCGACAACGATACAGTCGTCTCGTTTTTCGCCGCCGGGAAACAGCACGACGTTTGTGCGGTTTTTGAGCGGTCTGCCGCCGGGAAAGGATTTCAGAGTGTTGCTTCCCATAACAACCGTTTTGTTCAAGGTTTTTTCTCTGAAATATTTCATGTCTTCAGGCAGGGAAAACAGCAAATCGTTGTTTTTGCCTATGCCCCACTTTTCGTCTACAACCACTATCGCGTTCATCAGACAGCCACCTCCGGTTTGACTTCGAATTCGTTGTATCTGTAATTTTCCAGACTGAAGCTCTTTGTAGTAAAATCGTAAAAATCCGTCACTTCCCTGTCAATGTAAAACTGCGGCGCGTCGAAAACGGGCTGCTCAATCATCTTTTCAATCAAAGGGATATGCCTGTCGTAAATGTGCGCGTCGGCAATCACGTGCACAAGCTCGCCCGCGACCAGCCCCGAAACCTGAGCAAACATGTGCAGCAGCACGGCATATTGCACCACGTTCCAATTATTTGCGACCAGCATATCCTGCGAGCGCTGGTTAAGTATGCCGTTGAGCACGTTTCCGCTCGTGTTGAGCGTGAGCGAGTAAGCGCACGGATACAAGTGCATTTCGGACAAATCGGCATGACAGTACATATTCGCAATCAGACGCCTCGACTGCGGATTGTGCTTGAGGTCGAAAAGCAGCTTGTCCACCTGGTCGAATTCCCCTTCGGGATAACGGTGTTTTATTGCCAGCTGATAGCCGTAAGCCTTGCCGATGCTTCCCGTCTCGTCAGCCCAGCTGTCCCAGACTCCGCTGTTCAGGTCGCGTATGTTGTTGGACTTTTTCTGCCAAATCCAAAGCATTTCGTCAATGCACGATTTGAAATAAGTGCGGCGCAAGGTTATTATCGGAAACTCCTCCCGCAAATCGTATCTGTTGACTATACAAAACTTTTTTACCGTGTGCGCGGGCGTTCCGTCATTCCAGCGCGGACGCACCTCAAGACGCTCGTCGGAAAATCCGTTTGCCAAAATATCTTTTACGTTTTTAATAAAAATCTCGTCTGCTTTGCTCAAGCTCTTTCTCCTTAAGTTAATCTCTGTCAACCGTGACCGAAAAATCCATGCCGCTTTTTTCAAAAAGACGTGTTTCGACCAAACGCGCAAGCTCCTCGTCGGTTTTTTCCAGCTCGAAAGGCGCAACCATATCGAAAAATATTTTGTCTGTGCCGTCGTGTCTGACTATCCTGACGTCATGGAAGGTTATGCCCGAACCGACTGAGTCGAGCGTTTCTCTAATCAAGGGCAAAACCGCCTCTATTTCGGGGTTGTCCTTTTCGGTCGGATCTAGATGTATCAACAGATGTATATTTCTCTTTTCGAGAAAATCTCTTTCTATTTTGTCTATCAGCGCGTGGGCGGCAAGCATGTCGGCTTTGGCGTCAAGCTCGGCATGAACGGTGACAAAGGTGTTGTACGGACCGTAGCTGTGCACCAAAAGGTCATGAACGCCGAGCACGCCGTCATAAGCGGAGATTTCGGACTCAAGCTTAGCTATTAGCTCCTTGCTCGGAGCAACGCCTATAAGCCCGCTGACGGTGTCCTTCGCTATCTTGACGCCTCCGATAAATATCACTACGGAAACAACAAGCCCCATATAGCCGTCGAGATTTATTTCAGCGAATTTGCCTATAAGAATAGCGGCAAGCACTGCGGCGGTCGCGGCAACATCCATTATGCTGTCGGCGGACATAGCCTTGAGCACGGGCGACTGCGCTTTTTTGCCGTTTGCGCGATAGACGAAAAACATAACGGTTTTGACCGCAATCGACGCAGCAAGCACGTAAATCAGCCACACGTTGAATTCAGGGAGATAAGGCTCCCTGAAATTGAGAATTATCTTTTCAACGGAGGAAACCGCAAGCTCCACTCCCAAAAACAGAATAATAAAAGCGACGACCAACGCGGAAACGTATTCCACCCTTTCGTGCCCGAATGGGTGCTCCTTGTCCGCAGGCTTGCCCGCCACTTTGATTGCAATAAGCGTAACCACGTTGTTTCCGGCGTCCGAAAGATTGTTCACCGCGTCGGCTGTGACGGCTATGTTGCCGCTCAAAAAACCCACCGCAAATTTGCCCGCGCAAAGCAGCGCGTTTGCAAACAGCCCGAAAAGCGTGGTGACGAAGCTGATTTTGTTGCGTTGCTTCTTGTCCATCTTCAGACTTATTATATTATAATCCATGTCAAAACGCAAACGTATTCAGTTGAAATTGGAAATTTGCCACGCCGTGTGCTTCATCGCCTCCTCGATTTCTCCGGCGTCCTCCCCCTCGATATAAATTCTGACCTTAGGCTCCGTGCCGCTTGCCCTGAGCACCAGCTTGACGCCTCCGAAAAGCGACCGCACCTCTCCCGCAACCTTCTCGAAATATCCGCAGTTTTTCATTCTTTTAAGTATGTCCGGCGAGACGTTTATGCTTTTTTCACGGCAGGGCACGTTTTTGTAGCCTGCGGTATAATCCGTTATGCTGCCCTTTTCCTTGTATATACGGGCAAAAAAGAGCGCGTTCAGAAGCGCGTCGCTGCCGGTAGCAAAATCGCTCAGCAAAAAGTGCCCGCTGCGTTCTCCTCCGAGATTTACGCCCTTTTTTGTCATGAGATGAAAGACGTTTGCGTCCCCGACGTCGCTGCGCAAAAGCCTGAGCTTGAGCCCGTTGAGCGCCATTTCCACCCCGCGGTTTGTAAGCACGGTGCCTACGACCATGTCCTTTTTGAGCAGCCCCTTTTCAGACATATATTTTGCAAGCGCATATAGCAGCCTGTCGTTGTCAAGCGAGTGACCGCGCTCGATAACCGCCACTCTGTCGCAGTCGCCGTCAAACGCAAAGCCCAGCTCGCTGCCGTTGCTTTTCATCATTTTTTCCAGAAATTCCGGATGCGTTGCGCCGCAGTCTTTGTTTATCATTTCGCCGCGATTGAAGCCGCAATAGACATTGAGCTTTGCGCCGGTCTTTCCGAACACCGACGACGCCACGTCGTAGCAGCTGCCGTAACAGCAGTCAAGGGAAATTTTAAGCCCATGAAGGTCGGGCATAAGCAGATTTTCTATGTAGTCTGTGTAAAGCTTTCCCGCGCTGTCAAATACGCAAAGCTCCGCGCCCTCCGCCTCCGAAGCCTCCCTGTCCCGCATAAAGTCGGAAATCTCTCTCTGCTTTTTCTCGCACAGCTTGACTCCGTAACGGTCGAAAACCTTAAGCCCGTTATACTCGGGCGGATTGTGACTTGCGGAAATCATTACGCCGAAATCGCACCCCATTTTGCGGGTAAAATAAGCTACGGCGTTGGTGGGCAGTATGCCGATGTTGATGACGTAGCCGCCGTTGTCGTGCACTCCCTTTGCAAGCGCCCGCAAAAGCGCCTCTCCGGACGGGCGAGTATCCCTGCCCACAACGACAACGGGAGAGTCCCCGTCCGCGCCGCACAATGCCGCTCCCAAAAGATAAGCCGTCCCGCAGTCAAGCTCCGCGCCGTAAACTCCTCTGATACCGTCCGTTCCGAAAATATTTTCCATCATGACCTCCGTTTTCGCCATAATAAATAATATTCCTTTTAAGCCGCTATTGTGCGGATTTCTTTCGCGTATTATTACGACAAAATAAATTATAAATCATATTAACCTGTCCGCAGCGGGGCTTTCGACGGTGCGCGGGAGAGCTTATGAACGCTTCCCGCCCGAACAAAAAGACGGCTGTGCTACGATGAGCTTTACTTAAGCGCGTTGCGCGATTTGGCTGTACCGCATTGAAAATTAAATAAGAAGGCTTTGGACAAATTGAAAGCCGGTACATTTGATTTAAAACAAAAATTCGGCGTCGTTAAAAATCGTATTCCGCACCGGCAGAAAAAAATTTACGTAAGCAAGCAAAAACCGCCTTCGGAAAGCCGAAGGCGGTCTGAATTGAAAACAATAATTATCTCTTGGAGAACTGAGGAGCCTTTCTCGCCTTGTGCAGACCGTATTTTTTACGTTCCTTCATGCGAGGGTCGCGGGTAAGAAATCCCGCCTTTTTGATTTTGTCCTTGTCCTCTCCGGCAAGCACCAATGCGCGGCTTATGCCGTGACGGATTGCGCCCGCCTGTCCCGTGAAGCCGCCGCCCTTAACATTGACTGCGACGTCGTATTTGGTCAGACTGTCGGTAAGCGCAAGCGGTTGACGCACGATATATTTCAAGGTGTCCAGATTGAAATAAGTGTCTATATCTCTGCCGTTGATGGTAATGCTGCCGTTGCCGTTGGGCAGAACGCGCACGCGGGCTATGGATTTCTTTCTCCTGCCCGTGCCCCAATATTGAATTTTTTTGCTCTTAGCTATTTTTGTCGCCATAAATTCACCTCAATCAATCCGCCAAAGTCAAAGGCTGCGGCTGCTGTGCCTGCTGCTCGTGCTCTGCGCCCTTGTAAACGCGCACCTTTTTGAGCATAGCCGCTCCGAGACTGTTTTTGGGAAGCATACCCTTGATTGCCTGCATGACGGCGAAATCGCTTCTCTCCGCCATGAGCTTGCCGTACTTGATTTCCTTGAGATTGCCGGGCTTGCCGGAATGACGGCGATAGAGCTTTTGCTCCAGCTTTTTGCCCGTCAGCACAACCTTGTCCGTATTGATGATGACCACATGGTCGCCCGTGTCGACGTTGGGGGTAAACTCGGGCTTGTTTTTGCCGCGGAGTATTGCGGCGACCTGACTTGCGAGCCTGCCCAAAACCTGACCGTCGGCATCTATCAGATACCACTTCTTCTGTATAGTTTCAGGCTTGGCCATAAAACTTTTCATGATAATTTTCTCCTGGTTAGCTTTAAGATTTGCCGTTCACGGTTGAATAATCACGCCCAGTGGAAGAGGCAAAATCGGCGCGCAGAGCTTAAAAATACGCGCCTTGACTATTCACAGCCTTTCAATTATACAAAAACCCGTCGGACGTGTCAAGCGTTGGCGTACAATTTTTTTCTCCGACGGGCTGTTTTTTGACGATTTTTTCAATATTCAACGCTTTCGAGCGTAAGACCGTTTGACGGAAGCGTTTTTCCGCACCGCGACCTGTCTTTCGACGCGATTATTTCGGGCAAGTCCAAGGCGTCTATCCTGCCGCGCCCCACCCACAAAAGCGTACCCGCCAGAATACGCACCATGTTGTACAAAAACGCGTTGCCGGTAACTGAAATTTCTATTATATTCCCCCGCTGAGTCACGTCGCAGGAAAAAATCTCCCTGACGTGCGTTTTTGCGTTGCCGCCCGTCGCGCAGAAGCAGCTGAAATCGTGTTTACCCACCGCCGCAGCTGCCGCAGTTTGCATTGCTTCGACGTCGGGCTGCTTGTATATCTGCAAATGGTTTACGTCGAGAAAGGGCTGCCGCACGCTGCCCACGTACATGCGATAAACATAAGTTTTGCGTTTTGCGCTTTTCCTCGCGTCGAATGAGTCGTCGACATACTCCGCATCCAGCAGCGCCACGTCGTCGGGCAGCCTGACGTTTGCTCCCTGCACCAGATTGAACGGCTTTATATCCGCCGTAGTGTCGAAATGCGCCACCTGCCGTCTGGCGTGCACGCCTTCGTCCGTTCTGCCGCTTGCAACAAGCCTTACCTCGTGCCTGACCACGTCGCCGAGTGCCTTTTCCACAAGCTCCTGCACGGAAAGCGCGTTTTTCTGCGCCTGCCAGCCGCAGTATTTCGTCCCGATATACTGAACGCCAATTTTGACGCGCCTTGTCAGAAGGTCATCCATTTTACCGACTCCAGCAGCTCGGGAGGCAGATATCTCAATGTGAGCACTCCTCCGATAAACAGCACCGTAAAGAGCGCCCCGACCAGGTCTCTCCACGAAAAGGTCAATTTTTTCATTTTGGTGCGCTTGCGCGCTCCCTCATAGCAGCGGGCGTTCATCGCCAGCGCCAGCTCCTCCGCGCGTCTGAACGCGTTTACCAACAGCGGAATAAGAATAGGTACGAATGCTTTGGCGCGAGCAATCAATCCTCCCGTATCGAAGCAGGCGCCGCGAGCCTTCTGCGCGCGGATAATCCTGTCCGTCTCGTCCATAAGCGTGGGGATAAATCTGAGCGTTATGCTCATGATGAGCGCAAATTCGTCAACGGGCACCTTTATCCACGTCAGAGGCTTGAGAAGACTTTCTATACCGTGAGTCAAATCTACGGGTGTGGTGGTGAGGGTGAGCAGCGACGCGCTGGTCACGAGAAAGACCAGCCTGACAATCATCTTGACGGCAAAGTTTATGCCGTCGTCGTAAATCTTGAAAATCCACCAATCCACCAGCAGATTGCCGCTTTTGACAAAAAACAGATTGATAATCGCAGTGAACAGCGCAAGAAAAATTATCCCTTTTACGCTTTTCAACACGCTTTTCAAGGGTATGCGCGAGGCGAAAATGCTGATAAGCAGATACGCCAGCATGAGCGCGTAGCCGAAATAGGACTGCACGAGAAAAATCGCCACCATATAAAGCAGGTTGAGCAGAATTTTTACTCGCGGATCCATGCGGTGGACAAAGGATTTGGCGGGATAAAACTGCCCGAATGCAACGTCTCTGAACATTCAGCTTTCCTCCTTTCGCGCGGGCAGCCTGCCGTGCGCTTGCGCATAATCCAGAATTTCGCGCAGCATGCCCGAAACCGTGCGCGGACGGCTGTTCAGATGCACGCCGCCTGCCTCCAGCCTGTTGGACAGCGCCGCCATCTGCGGCATTTCCAAGCCTATAGCTTCCAGCTCCTCCGCCTTTTTAAACAGCTCCTCAGGCGGCAGATCGTACTTTACCGTTCCGTCTACAAAGACGGCGACGCGGGTGGAATATTCGTAAACCTCGTTCATGTCGTGGGAAATCATAACAATGGTTTTTCCGTAATTGTTTCTCAGATCCACCACCAAATCCAGGATTTCCTTTTTTCCGCGCGGGTCGAGACCTGCCGTAGGCTCGTCCAGCACCAGCACGGAGGGACGCATAGCCAGCACTCCCGCAAGCGCGACGCGGCGCTTTTCGCCGCCCGACAGCTCGAAGGGCGACTTGGCGGCCACCTCGCCGAAATCCAGCCCGACGGCTTTTATCGCTTCGCGCACTCTTTCGTCCACTTCCTCTTTGGAAAGCTTCATGTTCTGCGGACCGAAAGCCACGTCCGCCTCCACGCTGGAGGCAAACAGCTGATATTCGGGATACTGAAACACCATGCCCACCTGTCCGCGCAGCTGCTTCAACATTTCGCGGCGGAGCTTTTTCTTTTTGAGTGTAAGGTCGAGACCGTTGACCTCAACAAAGCCGCTCTGCACCTGCACCAATGCGTTGAGATGCTGTACAAAGGTGCTTTTGCCGCTGCCGGTATGCCCCACAATGCACAAAAACTCCCCATCCGCAACCTCGAGATTGACGTCTTTTAAGGCATGCTTTTCAAAAGGCGTTTTGGGGTTGTAAATAAAATTCAGTTGTCTGATAGCAATCGGCATAGCTCCTCCCCCAATTCGTTTATATCGGTTGTTGCGGGGGACAAATCCAGCCCCGCCTTGAAAAGCTCGTTTGAGAGCGCGACGCTTCTCGGCACGTCGAGACCGTATTCGCGTAGCTTGTCCTTTTCTCTGAAAATTTCCTGCGGCGTGCCCTGCATGACCAGCTCTCCGTCGCTTAAGACGACCACGCGGTCCGCCTCCGTCACCTCGTCCATAAAGTGCGTGATAGTAACCACCGTTATTCCCTCGCGGTTGAGTCTTTTTACCGTTTCCATAACGTCCCTGCGCCCCTGCGGGTCAAGCATAGACGTCGCCTCGTCGAGAACAAGCACTCGCGGGCGTATGGCAAGCACTCCCGCTATGGCAATGCGCTGCTTCTGTCCGCCCGAAAGCTTGGTCGGCGTTTTGTCGTGAAATTCGCTCATATTGACCGCTCTGAGCGCGCCTTCCACCCTTTCGACGATTTCCTCGCGCGGCACGCCGAGATTTTCCGGACCGAAGGCGATATCGTCCTCCACTATCGAGGCTATCATCTGGTTGTCGGGGTTCTGGAACACCATACCCACCTGCTCCCGGATTTTGTAAAGCTCCTTTTTGACTTTGGGATTCAGCCCGTCTACGGATACCTCGCCCGTCTGCGTGAGCAAAAGCCCGTTGAGCAGCTTTGCAAGCGTGCTTTTGCCGCTGCCGTTGTGCCCCACGAGCGCGAGAAACTCCCCTTCGAAAATTTCAAGACTGACGTTGTTCAAGCCCCTCTCCTCCACGGCGGGCGCGCCGTCTTCTTGATAAACCTTGTATTTGTAGGTGACGTTTTCGAGCTTGATAATAACCTTTTTTTCTTCCGACATTTCCTTTTTTCCCGACATGCTTTTACGCTGTTTTTCAGTATATCATTTTTCGGCGCAGTTAGTCAACAAAACCCGACAAAAAGAACGTCGGCGACATAAGTACGTGCCGATTTTTTTCAAGCGCTCTTTTGCGTAAGAAAAAATCTCTTTCCTTGCCCGAAAACATGCCGAAAATGCAAAATTGTCCCTTCGTTTTCCGCAAAACGATTGACTAAAGCCTTCCGAAACTATATAATTTTATCGGTGCGCTTAAGCAACCGTTTTTTGATGTAAAAATTTTTACGGAGGACATATAATGACCAAGATCACAATCGACGGCAACACCGCCGCCAGCCATGTAGCATACGCCTTCTCCGACGTAGCCGCTATCTATCCTATCACGCCCTCATCCCCCATGGCGGAAATCGCCGACGAGTGGGGCGCGGCAGGCAGAAAAAACCTGTTCGGACAGCAAATCAAAATAGCCGAAATGCAGTCTGAAGCGGGCGCTGCGGGAGCGGTGCACGGCTCTCTCGTGGGAGGCGCACTGACCACAACCTTTACGGCAAGTCAGGGGCTTCTGCTCATGATTCCCAACATGTACAAAATCGCCGGCGAAATGCTGCCCTGCGTTTTCCACGTTTCGGCACGCGCCCTCGCCGCTCACGCTTTGTCCATCTTCGGCGACCATCAGGACGTTATGGCATGCCGTCAGACGGGCTTTGCGATGCTCGCCTCCAACAGCGTACAGGAGGCTATGGATCTTGCGCTGGTCGCGCATTTGTCCACACTCGAAGCAAAAGTGCCCTTCCTGCACTTCTTCGACGGCTTCAGAACCAGCCACGAGGTGAGCAAAATCGACGCCATAGACTACGCCGACATGGCAAAGCTGCTTAAAACGGAATACGTCGACGAGTTCAGAAGACGCGCGCTCAATCCCGAGCACCCTCAATTGCAGGGCACGGCGCAGAACCCCGACATTTATTTCCAGAACAGGGAAGCCGCAAACAAATATTATCTCGCAGCTCCCGCTATCGTGGAAAAATATATGAAGCAGGTTTCCAAGCTCACGGGCAGAGAGTATCACCTCTTTGACTACGTGGGAGCGCCCGACGCCGACAAGGTCATTATCCTTATGGGCAGCGGAGCGGACGCAGCGGAGGAAACCGTCAACTACCTCACGCAGAGAGGAGAAAAGGTAGGCGTGCTCAAGGTCAGACTCTATCGTCCCTTCAGTGCGGAAAGATTTGTCAGAGCCCTGCCCAAAACAGTCAGGAAAATCGCTGTGCTCGACAGAACGAAGGAAGCGGGCAGCCTGGGCGAGCCTCTTTATCTGGACGTCGTGACCGCGCTCTGCGAAACGGGCAAGCTTCGCGGCAAGGTCGTCGTGGGCGGACGCTACGGCTTGGGCAGCAAGGAATTCACTCCTTCGATGATAAACGCGGTTTACAAAAACCTCGACAGTCAAAAGCCCCTTAACCACTTTACGGTAGGCATAGACGACGACGTCACTCACACGTCTTTGAAAATAGACGAAATGATAGACGTAGCGCCCGAAGGCACCACCCGCTGCAAGTTCTACGGACTGGGCAGCGACGGCACCGTCGGCGCAAACAAGAACAGCATAAAAATCATCGGCGACCACACCGACCTTTATGCTCAAGGCTACTTCGAGTACGACTCCAAAAAATCCGGCGGCATAACCATTTCCCACTTAAGATTCGGCAAAAGCCCCATCAAATCCAGCTATCTCATCGATCAGGCTGAGTTCATCGCCTGCCACAACTCCTCTTACGTCACGCGCTACGATATGCTGGGAGAAGCCAAAGAAGGCGGAACCTTCCTGCTCAACTGCGCCTGGAGCGACAGCGAGCTGGAAAACGAGCTTCCCGCATTTGTCAAAAACCAGATTGCGCGGAAGCATCTCAAATTCTACACAATCGACGGTCTGAAAATCGCCAAGGAGTCGGGCAGCGCAAAATCCACCAACATGGTTATGCAGGCTGCGTTCTTCAAGCTGGCAAACATAATCCCCTACGAGGAAGCCGAAAAGTATATGAAAGCGGCTGTTCTCAAAACCTACGGCAAGAAAGGCGAAAAGGTCGTAAACGCCAACAATGCCGCAATCGACAACGCGATAAAGGGACTGCACGAGGTCAGAGTTCCCGCCGAGTGGGCAACCACCACAAAGGGCGCGGCTCTGCCGGAGGTCACCGACAATCAATATTTCGAGTCCTTTATCAAGCCGATAATCGCGCAGAAAGGCAACACCCTGCCTGTCAGCACCTTTGACGTAAGCGGCGTCGTGCCCACAGGCACCACCAAATACGAAAAGCGCGGCATTGCCGTCGAGGTGCCCGTATGGCAGAGCGAAAACTGCATACAGTGCAATCAATGCAGCCTCGTATGCCCTCACGCGTGCATTCGCCCCGTGCTTGTGGATGAAAACGAAAAGACGCCCGACGGCTTCGTAACCAAGCCCGCCAACGGCATCAAGGGCGCGAAATACAGAATTCAGGTTTCGCCGCTCGACTGCACCGGCTGCGGCAGCTGCGCAAACGTCTGCCCCGCCAAGCAAAAGGCGTTGGTCATGACTCCCGCAGACAAGGTAAACGAAAGGGAAAACTGGGAGTTTGCCGAAAAGGTCAATCAGGTCGACAGCGGTCTCAACAAATTCTCCGTCAAGGGCAGCCAGTTCGAACAGCCTCTGTTTGAATTTTCCGGCGCGTGCGCGGGCTGCGGCGAAACTCCTTACGTCAAGCTCATCACGCAGCTTTTCGGCGACAGAATGGTTATCGCAAACGCTACGGGCTGCTCCTCCATTTACGGCGGCAGCGCGCCTACATGCCCCTACACCACCAACAAGGAAGGTCACGGTCCCGCATGGGCGAACAGCCTGTTCGAGGACAACGCGGAATTCGGTTTCGGTATCAATCTTGCTTATCTGCAACGCAGAAACAAGGTCACCGACCTGCTCAATCAGGTGCTGGAAATAGGCACGGCAAAGATGAAGGTTGCGGCAAAGCTGTGGCTGGACAACAAATTCGACGCGGAAGGCAGCAAAAAAGCGGCTCAGGCAGTCAAGACAGAAATCATTGAAAACGCCAGAGGCAAGGTCAGACCGATAGCCAACGAGCTGGCAAAAATGGAAGACTGCCTAGTCAAAAAATCCGTATGGGTTTTCGGCGGCGACGGATGGGCTTACGACATCGGCTACGGCGGACTTGACCACGTGCTGGCAAGCGGCGAAGACGTAAACGTGCTTGTGCTTGACACGGAGGTTTATTCCAACACGGGCGGACAGGCGAGCAAAGCGTCCCCTACCGGCGCGGTAGCGAAGTTCGCTGCGGCAGGCAAGCGCATAAAGAAAAAGGATCTCGGCATGATGGCTATGTCCTACGGATATGTTTACGTTGCGCAGGTCGGTATGGGCGCAAACATGAACCAGCTTGTCAAGGCTGTTTCCGAAGCCGAAGCGTATCACGGACCGTCGCTCATCATCGCTTATGCGCCTTGCATAAATCACGGTATAGACATGTCCAACCCTCAGCAGATAATAAAGGAAGCCGTCGACTGCGGTTATTGGCAGCTCTATCGTTACAATCCCGCTCTCGCGGAGGAAGGCAAAAATCCTTTCATTATGGACAGCAAGGAGCCTACTGGCAGCTATCAGGAATTTTTGCGTAAGGAAACGCGCTATACCAGCTTGCTCAAAACCAAGCCCGAAATTGCGGAAAAATTATTTGTTAAAGCAGAAGAAGAAGCAAAAGAGCGCGTGAAAAAATATCAGCAGCTCGGACAGAACGACTGATAAATATGTTTTAAAAGCCCCCGAAAAATCGGGGGCTTTTTGCATCTGCGGTCAGAAACAAATTTTTGAGACCGCTCGAACTGAATTTATTGAATTCCTACAGACGCCGAAACGGCAAGACTTATAGGCGTGGAGGTCGGAGGCGTCTCGCTGTCGTCAGCAACAAGCACGAAAAGCAGTCTGTCGCCTTCTGTAACAGCCTCACCTACGCCTGTCTGGTTTAAAGTAAGCAGAGTGTTTTCCGCAACCGTACCGGTGAGCGTAGGCGTGTAGGAATATTCCGTTCCGGTATAGTTGAATGTGTTGGAGCCGCTCGCGGCAATATAAAGTCTCAGTCTGAGCGTGACCTGAGCGGTGTTCAACGACTCCTGAGCGGTCACCGTGGCGTGAGAGGCGATTGTTTCTATCGTGCCTGTTTGTGTCACGTCTACAGGCGTGTTCGCGTTGTCGGAAGTCAGGTTTATCGTTGCCGCCGGAGTGCCGGATACGATTTTGGCAAAACCGGACGACACTATCATATATTCAGGCTCCGCGCCCGCGCTGCCGGGCGTCAACTCCGTCGAGGTAGGGCCTGAATTGTAAGCAAGAGTTATGGGATTGGTTCCCGTGGGGCCTGTAGGACCGGTAGGACCTGTAGGACCTGTGGGACCCGTATCACCCGTCGGACCGGTTGCCCCCGTATCTCCGGTTGCTCCCGTGGGACCTGTGTCACCGGTAGGACCTGTAGGACCGGTTTCTCCCGTTGCGCCCGTGGGACCTGTGTCACCGGTGGGACCTGTGGGTCCGGTTTCTCCCGTTGCGCCCGTGGGACCTGTGTCACCGGTAGGACCGGTTGCTCCCGTATCTCCGGTTGCTCCGGTAGGTCCTGTATCTCCTGTCGCCCCTGTAGGACCTGTAGGACCTGTAGGACCTGTCGCGCCTGCACCCGTAGGTCCGGTAGGTCCCGTTGCTCCCGTAGGTCCTGTAGGACCTGTAGCGCCTGTTGCTCCCGTACCTGTGGGCCCCGTAGCTCCGGTAGATCCGGTAGGGCCTGTAGGACCGGTAGAACCGGTTGCTCCCGTCGCCCCCGTTGCTCCCGATGCTCCTGCCGTTCCGGGAACGCCTTGCAATCCCTGTACGCCCTGTGCTCCGGTAGGGCCTGTCGCTCCGGTGGGACCTGTCGCTCCCGTAGGACCCGTAGGACCTGTGGGACCGGTAGGACCGGTTGCTCCCGTTGCGCCTGTACCTGCAGGACCGGTAGCTCCCGTGGCACCTGTCGGACCCGTAACTCCGGCAAAGCCTTGAACACCCTGAAGCCCTTGAACGCCCTGCGGTCCCGTAGGGCCTATCGGTCCGGTCGCGCCGGTTGCTCCTGTTGCTCCCGTACCGGTCGCGCCTGTAGCTCCCGTTGCCCCAGTTGCTCCGGTAGGGCCTGTCGGTCCGGTTGCGCCGGTTGCTCCGGTGGCTCCCGAACCTGCGGGACCTATAGCGCCTGTTGCCCCGGTAGGACCTGTAGCGCCTGTTGCTCCCGTTGCGCCTGTGGGACCTGTAGCCCCCGTCCCCGTTGCTCCGGTGGCTCCTGTTGCGCCGGTGGCTCCCGTAGGACCGGTAGGTCCCTGAACACCTTGTATTCCCTGAGGTCCCTGCGCTCCCGTTGCGCCTGTCGCTCCGGTCAAGCCTTGAGGTCCTATCGGCCCCTGCGGTCCCTGAGGTCCCTGCGGTCCGGGTGCGCCGGTAAGTCCTATCGGACCGCGAGGTCCTACCGGTCCTTCGGGTCCGCGCTGCCCTCTGGGACCCGCCACGCCTATGCAAGCAGGTTGAGGGGGCGTAGGAGGACAGCAGCCGTTGTCATTTCCTCCGCAGCAGCCTCCCAAAAATTCACAAAAACTCATATAACACAACCTCTTTTCAAATATTTTCGGAGCGAAACGAAATTGAATTCGCAAAAACTCCCACTAATATTTTATGTCCGACATTATATAAGGTTTCATATCCGCGCGGATAAGTCGCGTCCGATTTTGACTTAAACAAAATCTGTCCTATCTATTGCAAAAACAGATTTTTTGTTATATAATATAAATATCCGCGAATGTAGTTTAGTGGCAAAACGAAAGCTTCCCAAGCTTTAGTTGTGGGTTCGATTCCCATCATTCGCTCCAGAGGCACTGCGCCTTTGTCTCAAGCAAACCGAAGCCCTTCAGGGCTTCGGTTTCCTTTTTCCTTTTGCTTGTCCCTCTTTCGCTCCTTCCTGAAATTTAACGCTTTTGTGACGCTCGGCTTCCCCTCGCTTTTCCGTCGCTTTCGCTCCTTGCAAAAACAAAGCCGAAGCAATGCGCTTCGGCTGCTATCGTATTTGTATCCTTATCTTTTCAAAGTACGCAAAAAACTCTTTTTTTCGTCGTCTATTCTGAAGCTTTCCACAGCTTTTCTTATCGCTTTGTTGTGCACCCGCGCCCCGAAACGATTTTCTTTCAGCGCCATTACCGCAAGGTCGTATTTTTTTACCAAAGCGACGCTCAGATACCAAGCCACAGCCATATCGACGTAATAATCATCCTTTATTTTTATGCCGGCAAGCAAATCAAAATCGCTTTGCTCAAATGCGTCGCCCAAGAAATACGACAGCAAACACACAACGCCGAAACGCACGACAAAAGGTCTGACATCGCCTGTCCATTTTTCCGCGTAAGGTCGCACGATTGCCGTATTTTTTGAAAAGCATTTCAGTCCCATAGCGGTCAGGTCGTTTGTCGCCCAATTATCCACAAAAGGCAAAAACTCCTCCGTCAACGCCAGCGCTTTATTTATATCCTTTATACATCCCAGCAAAAAACCGTGCAGATTGTTCTCCTCGAAATAAAAATGCGGCGTCTGCGACAGAAATATATTCGCCTCCTCGCTGCCGTAAATTTCTTTTGCCAGCGCTTTGAGCTTGGGACTGCGCACACCGAGAATTCTTTCGGGTTTGACCGTAGGCACGAGTTTAGCATTAAAGAGCCTGAGATTTTCTTCGCTGTTTTCCTTTATCCTTTCAACTATCGTCATACAAAAACCTCTTTTTTTGCCGCCAGCAGTCTGAAAATTCGTTTCCCGGCTTGCCTGTACATCTTTTCGTGTTCCGTCTCTATGTTGTCGGCAGAGACAAAATTTTCGTCGCGCTCGGCGATTTCGAAGCCTTCGGCTTCAAGCGACTGCAACGAATAATAAAAAAAGTCCTCGTCGTCCGTTTTCAGCTCCACTCTGCCGCCTGTTTTCAAAATGTCGTAATATATTTTGCAAAACGACCGATATGTCAGACGCCTGTTTTCGTTTGACGGCTTTGGATAAGGAGTACAAAAATTGAGAAATATCCTGTCCGCGCTTTCCGACGGAAAAAAACGAGGCAAATATTCCGCGCCTGCGCATAAAAACCTGAGATTTGGTAGCTTTTCGCGTGACGCGTTCAACGCGCCCTCCACGAGCACGTTGCTAATTCGTTCAACTGCAATTATATCAACTTCGCCGTATCTTTTGGCAAGCTCAACGGAAAAAACGCCTTTGCCGCACCCGACATCGAGCCACAAAGGCGCCTTTCTGCCGAAAATTTCAGTCAGATTCAAATATTCCCGCAACGGGACGGAGGCATTTTTCTCTGTTATTTCCTTTCCGACGATTGCGTCTCCCGCAGAAAGCAGCAGCTTGTCCAAATCCTTTTTTCTTCTCAGTCTCATAATTTTACGGCTTTATTTTAGCATGAACGCGCATATAAGTCAAGAATAGCTCGACAAGCGGGAACTATCCGTGTACGTGCGCGGGCGTCGTCAACGCATTTTCAAGACTGTTTTCGGCGTGCAGTAGCTTTTATCGACACGCAAGTTTTTCCCGTCTGAAAGCCGACTGCGCCCTCAGAAGCGCGCCGTTAAGAGGAAGAGCTTTTAACAATAACGTATTTACGACAACTCCGTAATCAGTAAATTTTAAACAACAGCCAATCCCTGAGCCTTCGAGGCAAAACAGCGGTCGCAAATCATTTTCGACAAACATTTATTGACGACAACAATTTTTAATCGACTCAGTGTTTCTTCTACGCAACAAAAAAACCTCCCTGTATCAAGGAGGTTTTTCGGTTTTTTTAATTAGCCCTTGTAAGTGTCGAGGTCGGAGGGGAGCTTGACGCTTCCGCTGTAAGGCTTAAGCTCTACAAAAACCTTAAGTCCCTGCAGCTCATATTCCATCCGATAACCTCTGAGCAGATTGTTCGCGCCGAAAGAATATATAGCGGTGCCCTTTCCGAAAACGGATTTATCGCCCTTGCTCGTGTCGTCGAACTCGAATTTGATTTTGGTGCCCTTGTCGCTGCTGTCTATGTAAACCTTGATTCCTTCGGACTCAAGCTGCGCGCTTGTCATTGAAAAGAAATCAAATCCCTCTGCACCTTCGGCTGCCATATCGGCAAAATTGTCGATAGCCGACTGTAAATCGGTGCCGAAATTCATTTTTGTCTTGGAATTGACTGTTTCGGTTCCGTTTACGCTGATAACCATGTTTGTGTACATAGCTCCGTCGCCCGTATAGACAGCGACATCCGAAGCGGACTCAAAGCTGATTGAAGTCCCGCCAATCGAAGAAGAACCGGAAAAAGTCATTTTGCTTTCAATCGAGGACTTGACTCCGTCCTTGATGGAAATCTTTCCCTTCATTGACATGTCGATGTTGCCCTTGCCTGCTTCGTTTTCAAAAGCCCCTTTGAAAGTTGCCTTAAGCTGGTATCCCGTCTCCGTATCGGCCTTGCCATCGGCTTGCTCCACTTTGGTAAAAGTAGTATTTATTTCGTCCGCCGAAGCTACCGTTTTAAAATCTCCGCTGAATTCGCCGCAGGCTGTCAGTCCGAAGCACATAACTAGCGCCAAAGTCAGGCAAACGAGTGTTTTGAAAAGTTTTTTCATTTTATATCTCCTATTATGTTTTTAAATTAATTTTTACGATACAAGCTATCGTTTAAATCAAACGATATCATTCAATCCTGTTGCCGACAAGCGGCCTACTGCAATATCCCTTATTTTTCGCAACACCCCCTTTGAAATCATTATATACAATATATTATCATTGTATCTACGTGATGTCAACAGCTTGCTATTTTTTTCCGCCATAAATTTTGAACAGCAGCCAATCCCTGAGCCTGCGGGGCAAAACAGCGGCAACAAAGCATAAAAATCTGTATTTTCCGCCGACAACCCTTACATGCGGCATTTTTCTCTTGGTTGCGCAAATAAAAATTTTTTTTGCCGCGTAAGCCGCGCTCATGCCTTCCCGTTCATCCTTTTCCATAACCTTGACCGAGTTTTCGGCAAATGCGGCGTAAACTCCTTCCTCCCGATTTTTACGTCTGGATGAAGTAAAACTTGTCTTAACGTCTCCCGGCAAAACTGCCGACACCTCCACGCCGAATGGTCTGACCTCGTTTCTCAACGCGTCGGTAAGGCTCAGCACCGCTGCCTTAGTGGCGGAGTAAAACGCCTGATAAGGGATAGCAATGACTCCGGCGACGCTTGACACATTGACAAGCCTGCCCTTGCTCTTTCTCAAAAGGGGCAACCCGAAACGGATACAATTAAAAACCCCTTTCAAATTGACGTCGACAATAAATTGGAAATCCTCTAAGGAGGTGTTTTCCACCGAGCCGGAAATTCCCATGCCCGCATTGTTAATCAAAAAGTCAACGCGTCCGAACAATTCCTCCGTTTTTCCGAACGCGCTTTCTACAGAAGCTTCGTCGCATACGTCGCATGGAATATAATACACCCCGTCTTTTTCGCCTTCGCTGCAGCTTCGCGCAAGACAAACTGTGTTTGCTCCTGCCTGCGAAAACAGCCCGCACAGCTCCTGCCCTATGCCTTTCGTACCGCCGGTGACAACCGCCGTTTTTCCTTTCAAATCCATTATTTTATTTTATCACATCAGCTCGCCAAATCAAAGCGTTGAGCGGTGTTTTATAAAAAAAGACGACGCAAAATGCATCGCTCGAAATTCCAATTCGGAAGCAGAAGAAAAATTGCGTCGGGCATTGCCTAAAGTCTGTCGTTGGCTTAAAACTACGTATTTTTTCCGGCAAACGACTGTCATGCTCCTGCAAGGGCATCCGCCTCAATTCAAAAAAAATTTTAATTTCCACATTGAAACCATATCGAAAGAAGCCAAAAAAACGCAGAGAAGCTTTGCCGACTGTCGACTAAATATTATGTTTCTTAAAACATCAGATTTCCCGCAAGCTTCGCGCCGACAGCTCGCGCGCCGGCTGTTTTATGTCAAACGGCTATTCTCGCTTAAATAAAAAAACAGATTTGAAACTCATTCAAACCTGCTTTTTTAAAATGGATGCGGCAGCGTCTTAGTCTCCCGGGTCGTGTCCGACCAAGTACCTTCCGCGCTGAGGAGCTTAACTTCTGTGTTCGGTATGAGAACAGGTGGAACCTCCTCGCCATAGCCACCGCAATGGTATATTCGGTGTTTTGCTTTAAGAACAAAGCAACCGGAAATATCGGATTTTTGTCCACAAAGAACATTGACAACCGCATAGTGAAAAGCAAAAGTAAAGCTTGGTTCAATTGTAATACAAGACCTAATCATCAAAATTGTGATCAAGCCCTCGACCTATTAGTATCAGTCAGCTAAATGCATTGACTGCACTTACACCTCTGACCTATCAACCTTGTAGTCTGCAAGGGGTCTTACTTCATAAAGAAAGGGATATCTTATCTTAAGGTGGGTTTCACGCTTAGATGCTTTCAGCGTTTATCCCGTCCGTACTTCGCTACTCTGCCGTGCCGCTGGCGCGACAACAGATGCACAATTGGTACGTCCATCCCGGTCCTCTCGTACTAGGGACAGATCCTTTCAAATATCCTACGCCCACGATGGATAGGGACCGAACTGTCTCACGACGTTCTGA
>ERZ1673701.683-NODE-683-length-36040-cov-5.699875_pt1 | contig 36040 bp, 44 predicted proteins | sample MGYA00580231_ERZ1673701 | MGnify/ENA primary metagenome ERZ1673701 (study PRJEB41218, sample SAMN15661798) | gut metagenome | host: Homo sapiens | place: Canada: London | collected 2015-08-20/2019-03-30 | study: EMG produced TPA metagenomics assembly of...
TGTTTTTTCACCCCATCAAAGCAAAGGCATTTAATCACCATTTAAGCGGTAATTAAATGCCTTTTGAACATCTGCAAAAAGCGCGGAAAATGTTGCTTTTCAACTGTATTTTGTGTGCACTTTATTTGCTCAATTCGTAGAAAATCACTATCTTTACATAGTAATTAAGAGGTTATTTTGCATCGGTTTGTTCCGTTCGTAAACCTTTCATGCAACCAGCTTGTCAAGCAGGCTAATGATATTTGCCTTTATCTTGCGCCTGTCTCTTTCCCACTCTATTTGTTCCATCCCTTTGTCATATTCAGGATAAGGCTTTTCTTTCGTCTTAAACTGAAAATGCTTGCACAAAGGATAAATGTAACGATAGGTTTTAACGACAAACACCTCCAAATCACCAAGCAAAAAGGATATATTCGAGCGAACGTAACCAGACGGTGATGTCGTGGTTGTGAGTATCTGTTCATGGGTAAATTCTCCTGTCCGCTTATTGCGCAAGAAACGTGTGTAATGAAAGCCGTAATATTTGAAGTTGGCCGCCTTGTAGATGGTTCCGCAACCTAAACGGCCGTCGGCAAAACTTTGTATCGCCACGACATTGGCGTCCATTTTGCGGATTAGCTTGATGCTGGCAGCAATCAGCACGGTTTCCGCGTTCTTTCCGAGGCAGTCGTCAATCCACAACCGATTTAATTCACATATCCACGCTTCGGGTTTGGGTGATGGAATATCTTTGCGGTAGGATTTTTCATATACCCGTAAACTGCGACACCGAGACACTTGTCTGGTTCATCGGCGCGAAAGATACCGAAATTGAACACTCCGAAGCCGCCAAAATTCCATTTGTGGGAATAGTGGTGTTCTATCACCATTTGGCGGGCAAGTTCCTTTTCCACGGGTTTGATGAGCAGGTCGCCAAGCGACGAGGTTTGTTTCAGAACAAACAGATTTTCTTTACTCATTCAGCATACTAACAATGTTTTAATGGTTTATAAATGGGGTTTGGGTTATTTTTCGTACTTTTGCAGTCCTACCACATACGAGCGGGCTTTCCGCATACACAAAAAAAGCGTCACAACGCGGTCAAAAGGCATATTAAGCCCCTGACTGTGCGTTGTGGCGCATCTTTGTGTTAGTATGTGGTAGGATACTACTAACAGGTCGGGGGCTTTTTCTTTCCCCCTCTTTCAGGTGTCTATCGGTTCAGCAGTTCGTCCACCTGCCGCTTGCATTCGGCGCGGTAGGCTTCAAACGTGCGCAGTTCCTCGGCGTGTTCGGCCGTGTTGTCGCTGTTTGCCAAGATGGCAATCTGGTCGTCGATACTGTAACGCCTGCCGATAAGCCCTGCCACGAACTTGCCGCGGCGGTTTTCGTCGGTGACGGTGCGGGCATCGACGGAAATGCGGGTAGAACCGTCGGTTTCCTCACCCGTGTAGGAGTAGCCGCGGGCGGTTTCGCCGCTTTCCTCATCCACCACCACGTCGGCGGGGGCTTCGTTCAGATAAAGCAGATAGCTGTTCGCGTCATACCTTACATACTTCTTTCGTTCAATGTAACTTACTGTGTTCATTACTCTTTTTATTGGTCGGGATCGACTATGCTGTAAAAGCAGCGTTTGCCGTCTGTCCCGATGGGTTGCTTGATTATTTTCGCTGCAACAGGTTCGGTCAGTTCCACACCGTCAAGCTGGCGGATAAGTGCTTTTGACCCCGTGAAAGTGATGTGCTTTATCCAAGCCATGACGGGGTTGCCCTCGTCGTCTATCACTTTGCCCTGCTCATCCTCCATTTGCTCGTAAATCTCATATTGCAACGTCAGCATTTCACCGTCGTATTTCGATTGCGAAACGTCGAAAGCCGTTATATGGATTTCACGGTTCAGGATGGTGTCGATGTGGTATTTACCACCCGTTAATTTGCCCTGTTTGGGCTTAATGTCGCTAAATTTTTTCATACCGAGTATTTTTAATAAATGATTGCTGTCGCAGTGTTTCATAAAGCCCATGCGTGAAGCCACGCGAAGCCTTATTTCTTCGTCAGGCAGTCCCTTTTTACGCAAAGCGGCCAGTTCCCTGCACAACCCCTGTTTGTTGCGTTTGCGGGCAAGGCAGTGGGTGTGGTAGGTCACGTAACCGACAAAGTCGATGCCCCGACTTTCCACGGGATAGATTTGGAAGTTGCTTTTCAGCGTGAGCAGGCGGCTGTCGTTCAGGTAATGGTTGATATATACCAGAACGCCGCTTAAATACTCCTTGCTGTCGGAAAGCAGCACAATATCGTCGGCGTAACGGTAATAGTACCGCACCCCGACGTCTTCCTTTAAGAGGTGGTCGAGTTCCGAAAGGTACAGGTTGGCGAAATATTGGGAAATGTAATTGCCTATCGGCACGCCGCTGGCTGAATCTATGATGCCGTCCAGAAGCCAAAGCACATCGGGGTCTTTCAGCTTGCGCCGAATGACCTGTTTGAGTATGCCGTGGTCGATGGAGGGATAGAACTTGCGCACGTCGATTTTAAGACAGTACCGTGTCCCGTCAGGGTCACGGCGCAGGTCGGTGCGCAACTGCCGAAGCAGCGAGTGAATACCGCGCCCGCGGATGCAGGCATGGGTGTTCGAGGTGAACTGTGGTGTCCAGACAGGTTCAAGCACCTGCATGATTGCCCACTGTACAACACGGTCACGAAAAGGCAGCTTGTAGATTTCGCGGCGTTTAGGTTCGTATTTGATAAACACCTCATAAGAGGAGGTCGTATAGGTTCGGGTCGTCAGTTCCGCCTGCAACTGCCGCAGGTTAGCGTCTAAATCGGCCTCGAACCGTTTAACCTCGTCACGTTTCCTTTTGCCGTTGCTCGCATTGTGGAACGCCTGCAAAAGGTTGTCCATCGAGCGGATTTGCTCGAACAAGTAACCTTTTCGTTTCATCGGGTCTTCGGGTCATGGGGTCTATGGGTCTTAAAATCTGCTTTGCATAATCGGGAGCGGTCGAGGCTTGCGCCCTACTGACACCCTTTTTGGCCTGTCATCTTTTGCCGAGGGGCAAGGTTCATTTCCCTGTCGCTTTTATTTCTTTTCCAAAGTATAGGGGCGACGAGTAGTTCGCATTCGTAGTCGAAGCTGCGTTGTTCGCATTCGAGTTGGACGCACCTGCGTTCGTGCCATTGTTCACGTTACCGCCAGCAGCCTGAACGCGCAAACTAACCACCCACGGGAAATGCAACCTGCCTTTCACTTGAAAGACGATGCAAAATTAACACTTTAACACCACATGCCCAAAATTCCTAAAAAATTTCGCCCGCCTGACGGCGGGATTAAAGAAAACCCCGCCGCCATTGTCAGCTACATTTTGGCTCGGTATGAAAAAATTTCAAAGAACGCTGTTTGTTTTCGGGGGCTTCGCCCCGTGTTCGTTTTTTTCGTCTTATCCGATTTGCGGGTCTTCCTCGAAAAAGCAGAGGGGCGACGAGTAGTTCGCATTCGTCGTCGAAGCCGCGTTGGCCGCATACGAGTTGGACGCACCCGCGTACGCGCCATTGTTCACGCTACCGCCAGCAGCCCGAACGCGCAAACCTTTGCTGGTGGCTGCATTTGTCCAAAAATAGTCGCAGTAGTAAGTAGCGGCAGAACCGCCCACGGATGTAGGCATGCAACACAGACCCTCATAGGATTTCTTTATGATATACCCCTCGCGCTGCGGGCATTCCGCCACTTTGAGCATACCATCCACACTGTTGGGGTTAAAGTCCGCATACATGGATTTTGCCACATATACCTCCGAAATATCACCCGCATTCATTATAAGACCGCGCACCCAACGCCAGAGGTTGCCAAAGCCAGCGTTTACAAGGCCGAAGAAAACGGGGACTTTGCATTGGTAAACGGCCACGCCGTCGGCGTTCGTCACGGAGTAGTCCACAAGTCCCACACCGTCGCCCATTTCAAGCCCCACGCTGGTGGGAATGACGGGATAATAACCGTTATACGTGTCCCAGTTCGGCATATTCGTAGCACCCGCGCCAAAGCCACCCTGACGCAGGCCGTTGGCGTCAAGTTCCGCGTTGAAAGCGGCCTGCGAATTGCGCGTGCCCATGATTATCTCGAAAAGGTATTCCACAACCGCACGGGCGACAAACCAGTTAGCCTCCCAGCCCTCGCCGCGCTTGCGGGCGTTTGTTCCGAAAGCCGTTGTACTTAATGCCGTGGCGGGCATTCCAAGCATCGTTTTCTGCGGGGCGTCGGCCGCCAACGGGTAATTATCACCAAGCGCGTTGCCGTTGCCGCCGCGATAACGGGGATCGGTGGATATGACGGAACACAGCTTTTGTTCGGTTCTGTCCATCACACCCGCGTCAATCCACGAAATGCCGCCTGCGGGAACGTAGATGCTGTTCTTTCCTTTGATAGGCTGGAACGTGACGGTCTGGATGCGGCGGTTGCCCTCCGTCCAAGTGGTGAAGTAGTGGGCGTTCCAGCACCACATGCACTGCCCCATAGTGCCGTCCAGCTTCGCGGGGCTGCCGTCATCAAAACGGGTGCTGTCCGCGGCATCCAGCTTGCGACGCTTGCGGTCGTCAGTAACCAGATAGCGGCCAAGACCCAATTTGGCAGGCAGTTCCTTTAAGGCCTGCAAAGAGCCGTAATACCCCGCGGCGGTGGGAGTAGCGGCCGTTTCGTCCCACCAGCGGCCTGCGATGGGGTTGCCTGCCGTCTGGACGGCCTCCTGCAAGTTCATGCGGCGCGTCTCGCCGCTCTCATCGACCACGGCAACCTGCATGTCCGACATGCTGCCCGTGGCGGCGTCAAGTTCGTTGATGCGCTTGCCGCCCTCAAAAGCCGTCAGAAGCTGGCGGACTTTTTCTTCTTCGTTTGCGTTTAATGCCATTTGAATGATGGTTTTAAGTGAATAATAATACGTTTGCGCCAGCCAGCAAAAGCGAGGCATGGCCTGATTTTATCAAAGACGGCCTGACGACCTCGACCGTGACGGTCTGGTGCAACGCCGTGTTTTCGGTGGGGATGACGTGGACGCGGCTTTTACCAAGACCCAGCACCTCCACCTCCCCGTCGGGTTCGACGTCCACGGCCTTGCCGTCGGAAAGCCAGAGCACGTTTTGAACGGCGAACTGCGGCAGCAGGCTGGCTTTGATGTACTGTTTCACGGGGTTGCCGTAGGTGATGCGGCGCGGAGGTTCCACGGTCATGACAAGGGGAATGACGCGCCCCGCGCTGTCGGCCTGTATGGCAAAGATGGTCTGACGCACGGCCGCGATGTCCTGACGTATTTCCGCGTCGGTCTGTTGCAGCCCCGTTTTCGTGTCGGTGATACGTTTGCCGAGTGCCGTTTCGGCCGCTTCCGCGCGCTGGCGTTCCCCGTCGATGTTCGTTTGCAGCGTGGCTTCCGCGCCCTTTGCCCTGTCGCTTTCCACCTTGACAGCCGCCGCGATGGCTCTGTCATAAGCAGCGGTGATGTCCTTTTCAAGCTGTTCAAGCAGTCCCGAAAGGGTTTCGGCGTCGGTGATGCCCTGCAAAAAGGTTTCGATTTCCTGCCAGCGGTTTATCGTGCTGTCCGCCGTGTCCTTTGCTTCCAGAAAGGTTTTAAGCGTGTTAGCCAACGCCCAAAAAGTGCTGTAATTCGCGCCAAGCGCGGAAAACGTGCTTTCCAGAGAGCCGAAAACGGCTGTCGGGTGCAGACGCTTCCGCAGGTGTTCAAGATTGGCGGTGGCCGTGTCGATTTCCGCCTGCTGGTCGCTGTCTTTCTTATGCAGCGCGGCAATTTCCTTGTCCTGCGCGGCGTCTTTCTTGTGGATGTTCTCCACCTCGACTTCCAGAGCGTCGATTTCTTCCTGCTGCCGTTCGTCCGTGGCTTCCAGTTCCTCGATGTTCTCGGCGATGTTGTCGAACTGTTCGGCCGAAGACCGCTTGTGCGCGTCATAGTCGCTTTTCAATTCACGGTGCTGGCGTTCCAGTTCCTGCCCCGCGGTGGCGGCGTATTTGCCGTTCAACTGTTCGGGCAGTCCCTCTACCTGCGCGATGGGGATTTTGCTTTCCTCCTTATGGACGTAGCTGTCGAGCCAGTCGGCAAACTGTTCCTCCGTCGGGTACTTACCGCGACGGAACCACGCCTTTAACTGTGAGATGCTTCTTATTGGCATTATAGTGTTCTTTTATCGGGTTATCGTACTTTCATGATGTAGGCAAGGGTATAATACGGCGGTCGGTTCTCATGCTGCGCGCCTCCGCCCGTGGCGTCCGTTTTTCCGAACTGTACCGTCCTGTCATGCTTCGATGTCGAGTTGGGCGAAGAATTACGCCCGCCGCCTTTCCATGTACCGCTGTCCTCCTGCCAAAGGTTCTGCGGGTGGGTATGGCTCGGCATTTCGTTGATGGTAAGGGCATGTTTCTTTTCACCGCCCGCGTTGCCGTATTTCTTGTATTCGTCGTCGAGGTCGTTATAACCCACGATGAAACGACCGCGCAGGTCGGGAAGACGGAAAAAGCCGCTTTGCGTGGTGTAGCGCGTGCCGTTGTAGTTCACACCAGCGTTGAAAGCAGTGCCGAGGGCTTTGTAAAGTTCGGGGTATTCGCTGGTCTTCAACATCGCACCGTCGCACAGGGCGTAATTCTCGGGGACTTTCACACCCGCCCACATTTTGACAATGCCCAACGGCTCGCTGACGGATTTTGCCGCGGCGTCCGACTGTTGTTTGGCAAGGTCGGCAATCAGCTTTTCAAGTTCGGCCGACGTCTTCGGTTTCTTGAAGTCCGCCCATTTGAAATTTTCACTGCCCACGCCTGCGGCAAGCGTCCGACGCGTGTAGGCTTTCGGGTATTCAAAACCCTGCGCGTTCACTGAAACGTCCTCCAGCTTCACGTACATGCCCCCTGAAATGTTGCCGCCCTCCCAGCGCAGAACCTCGCCGTGCGGGTAGTCCCGTGTCTTGACGAACACATAGCCCGCGGCACGCTGCGTGTCGTTGTTCGTCAGCTCGCAGCCTGTAAGAATAAGTTTGTCGCCCGCGATATTGCCCAGAGCGGCCACAAGTGCCGTGCCCGCCTGTAACATGTCGAGCGTGTCGCAGTCAAGCGGAAAATCCTTGTTCGGCTGGGTCAGGAAATTACCTATCGTTTCCATTCTAAAAGTCTTTAATCAGTGTTTAATTATAATTTATCGTCCAACGTTTGGAGGCAAGTTTGTAGGTGCTTACCACCGCAGCAAGGCGCGTCTCGTCGATTTTTCCCATAAGGGCATACGGGACGGACACCCAAAAGTCGAAGCCGCTCACACCGCCGTAGCCGCGGCGGTTGATGATGAAAGCCTTGCCGCCGCCACGCACGGGTAAAAGGATATGCCTGTCCATGTCCCGCGTAAAGAGGCGTGCGCCGCGAAGTCCGCCGCTATCTTCATCGTCCACGGTGATACGACGCTCCGTCTGGTCGAAAGTGTCGTTCAGAACCGCACGCAGGTGGCAGACCTGACCGTTATGCCAGAGCCTGTAATCTTTGTCGTCGCGCCACCGCATGAACTCGCCGTGCAGCACGCTGCAACCCTGTACCGCGCTTTGCATGAAAGCCGCCACAAGGGGCTTGCGCAGGGCTGTGGGAAGCAACAGGAGCGCAAGACGTTTTATTTTGACATCGTACACACTCATTTGTAAGATTTCATATTGACTATTATGTTGCCCGCGGAAAAATAGCCCGCCGCAGGGGTAAAACGGGCGTCTATGTCGGTAGGGGTACTTTCACCGTCCACCTCCGTGGTCGCACCGCTCATCTCAACGATGCGCACGCCCTCGATTTTCTGGAGTTCGTCCACAAGTGCCATGTTGCTGTACTCACCGTTGAAAGGCAGGTTTTCGATATAGTTCCGTATCGTTTCCCTGCACTGCGTCTCGACGGTTTCAGGCAGCAGCATGGCGTCATAGTACACATCGACCTCGCAGTGGAACACGTCGGCGGTCTGGTTCACGAGGTTCACGCGGACGCCCGCGTCTTTGATTTCACCGATATAGGCAAGAAGCTGGATTTCGGTATCGGCGTCAAGAGGCTGCCGAACACCGCCGACCTCCCCCGCCACCTTGATGGTAAGGATGGAGGCGTCCGCGTTCTCGCTGGCCGCGGCATATTTCACCACACGCGCAGCCTCGATGTCGCCGTCGTTCATGCCTGACGTGTCGTAGTGATCCGTGTCGGGAACGAGGGTCTTATCTTTCATGAAGCCCAGCACCTTGTCCCTGTACCATTTCGGACGGTGCGGGATGATGGCCTCGATGCGCTGCTCGACATCGTGCCTGTGCTGGTCGAACAGGTTTTCAAGAACCCAGATCGCGCAGGCAACGATATAAAAAAGCAGGCTTTCAACGCTTACCTTGCTGAAATGCGAGGAAAAGGCCGCGCCCGTTTCAAACCCGTAGGCGCGCGCCACATCGGGATTGCGCATAAGGTCGGCCGTCATGCTGTCTTTGATTTCTGCGATTGTACGTGCCATTGTCTTATTTTTAACTTACCACAAAATCTATTTCAATACCCATGAAGTTGATGCCCTCCTGCGCGAGCGCGGCCATTTCTTCCTCGCTCAATGCCGTGGCGGGCTGGATGCCCTGAACGCTATAACGGCGTACCGTGTCCGCATTCTCGGCAGCTACCGTGTCAAGTACCTGCCCGTCCGTAAGGGTGTCCGTAAGGCTCACACCGTTGGCAGCTGCAAGGCCGAAAGCAGCCTCCATGCTGCCAGCCGTCTGGACGGCCATGTCAAGCAGGCTCTGCCTGTCCTTTACTTTTACCTCCATCACTCCACTGTTATAATGTTGTCTTCCGTTATGCTGACTTTCTGGACGTCAAGCCCGCAGGCCTCCAGCATCTTTTTGACCTGACCCCGCCACATGACGTCCACCTTGCCGCCAAGCATTTTTTTTACTTCGCCGCCGATAAGCGGCCATTCTTTCCACTCGCCGCGCATGGCCACAAGGACACCCTCGGCAATCTGGCTGTCGGTGTCACCGATTACGACACTGCCGCGCTCTATCAGCAGGTCGCCACTTTCCGCGTCTATCAGTATGCCGTTCATCCGTGTTTCACTTTTTCGTTTTCATAATCACCCCGCTGCGTCAGTTCAAGCGGGGTCGCGCTCCATGCGGCAGCGGCGGCGGACAAGGCCGCACCGCCGTCCTGCGGGACGGCCACCCACCCAGAAAACACGCTTTTCAGGTCGTTGATGTCCCGCTCTATGGCGTTGATACGTTCGGTCAGCTGTTCGACCTTGACCGTGCCGCCAAAGCAGCCACCGTTCAGCGTTATGCCCTCTTTCGTCAGTTCCGCGCTGGTATCGTCGCCCATCAGCAAGCGCACGCCGTCCTTGCCGGCCGAAATTCGGGCGGTGTCGCCGCTGATTACCACCTCGACGCTTTCCACTTCGTCGGTAAGCAGCACAACGCCCGCAGCACCGTCGGCCACAAAGCCCACCACCACGTAACTGCCCACTTTCGGAAATGCCACCACGCCGAACGTGCTTTCCTGATTGGCTTGCAGGTTCACGCCCAGAAGCGGCGCGCTTTCGTCCAACGGCGTGCAGTCCACCGTGCGCGCCGTCTTGTCCACGGCGTCCACTGTACAAACAAGGCTTACGCTCTGGCGGCCGCCCTGTGCCAACTGTCTGATGGTTTCTTTTATATTGTTCATTCTCCTACACGCTGGCCGAGCGTGATTTCCTGACGGAAGCCGCCCGTGCCGTATTTGATTATATTTTTCTTTACCTGATAGACGCCTTTTTTCTCACCATCTATCTTGATGCCGATGGCGTCCAGCTTGTCCGCCAGCCTGTAACCGAATGTCTTGAAACTGCCCGTGAGGCCGTCCCGTTTAAGACGTTTGATTTCCTGCTGCGCCCACGCTTTGAGTTCGGCTTCCTGCTTGTTGTAGGTATGGAGCGTGCGGTGTTCGCCGTCGGCGTCGCCCACTTCAACCCTGATTTTTTTATTGTTCGGCATAAGGCTGACCGCCTTGATGCGCAGACGCATGTTTTCGGCCTTTTGCTGTTCGAGGCTCTGGTCGTCGATGATGTTCACCCCCGTGGCGAAGACCTGCGACGGGCGGCTGTCCCTCTCAAACAGAACACCGCAATAAAGCACGGGGCTGCCGTCCTCGTAGCGGAAGAACGAGCGGACGCCGTTTTCCTGCAAGTGGCCGAGAAGCGACGCCACGGTGTCCGCCGTGACACGGTACTGTCCGAGGTTCTGTTCACCCATCACGCGCAGCGGGTAGTTCAGGCCTTGTTCTTTCAGCAGTGTTTCAAGGTTCACGCTCTTGTAGGCTTTCTTCTGCGCCTCAATCTGCTTCAACTTGAACATTTCGTCCTCGCAGATAATGACGACGGGCGTCTTAAACCCCACGTCACGCACGTAACCCACAAAGGCAAGCTGCAAATCACCGTCGTAGCCCAGCCACACTTTCACCCCGTCGCCGCGCTGGACGGGTATCTCGGCCGCGCCGTCCCACTTGATTTTTTTAGGCAGCGTCAGGCGGCATTCGTCCGTCAGCTTTTCGGTGTCGCGGGTGATTTCCACCTCCGTAACCTTTTCAAGCCGCCAAGACTTCGCGCCCGTGATTTCTATTTTCGCCGTCAGCCTGTACATCGTTTGAATGCCGTTTAATTACTGTTTAATACTCCGTGCTGTACACGTTATAATCTCCGTCGCTCATAGCCGAAATACTCACGCTCTGGTAATTGCTGGCCGTGTCCTGCGATACGGAAAAGTTCTTTATCACGATACTGCCGATGTCGAATATCTCCAGAAAGACGCTGTGCACGTCGATGGCCGCCTTTTCGTCGAAAAAGGCGCGGAGCTCGCGCAGCCCGTCTTCGGGATATTCGTCCACGATGACACCGTTACGGACGGCGGCCACACCGACAACGATGTTTATCTGGTAGTCGCCCTCGTTGATGTATTCTTTCACCGTGCCGTCCATGCCGACCATCTGCGTGGTGACTATGTTTTTCGCGCGGCTGATGGCGCACACGGCGTCATTGATTACAAGCGTCTGGCCGTCCTGCTTGCGCAGCGTCAGTTCGCAAAGCACATAACGCCCCTCCCAATAGCTTTTATCGGTTATCGGGCTGCTGACCTCGTGCGGGGTGATACCGCCGCCGTGGCCGTCCCAGTTCGGGGCTTGACCCGTGCGCGAGGGCTGCATCCTGTACAGCAGCCCTTTCGCCTGTGTGGCCGCGCCTGCGGCTATGAACATGAAACTTATCGGTGTCATACTACATTGCCAGATTTACGTCGTTAAGGGCGGACAGCAAGGCTTCGCCCACCATATCCTTGACCTTTCCCAAGTCCTCGGACAGGTTGGTGGTGTGTATCTCGAAACGCTCCACCAGCTTGTCCACATTGACCGTTATATTCCTGATTTTACCGCCGCCGTCGCTTTTGCCGCCGACAGTTCCGAGGCTGCCGCCTGTCGGGTCGGGCGGCGTGACGGTCGGCACGTCCACCGTGGGGACTTCACCGCCCGCGGCGTTCGGGTCGGGCTTGCCTTTCTTTTTGGCCTCCTCCGCTTTCTTGCTGGCGGCCATTTCAGCGTTGTAGGCATCATTGAACGCCTTGCCGACGTTCGTGCCGAACTCCGAAAAACCGCCTTTAAGCCTGTTTATGGCGTCTTTGATGCCCTGACCGTCAAGGGAGAAAGCGGCCTTTATCAGGTCGCCGATGCTGCCGAAGACGTTTTTAGCCAAATCCCAGATGCCCTTAAATACGGCGACAAAGGACGCACCCAGACCTTTCAGGGTGGCGCGGAACTTCGCCGAAGTATTCCAAAAATAGACACCCAGCGCGATAAGCCCCGCGATTGCCGCGGCTATCCACCCGATAATCGGGATGCTCATGATGGCCACGCTGACCGCACGGCAGGCGGCAGTGGCAGCCAGCTTGAAAGCACCAAAGGAAGCGGAAGCGACACCCGCGAAAGTGGCCGAGGCTGTCCCGCCCGTGACAAACGACAGAACCAATGCGCCCAGACCTTTGAGGGCTTGGAATATCCCCACTGTGGCAAACCGAAGCACCGCCAGCGTCGCGCGGGTGATATTGACAAAAAAGCCGTTGGAGGCGAACTGCCCCGTAATAAGCTCTCGGTTCATGAACGCCATTTGCAGACGGGCGGCATAGATGAAGCCCTGAACGCGCGACCACATGGCTGCCCACTGCAAGCCCTTTATCCATGCCATAAGGTTGCCCATGCCGATAAGCAGCGGCATAAGCTGCGAAAGCGGAACGAGCGCGCCCATTAGGGTGGAAAGCCAGATGCCGAGGTCGCCCGTGGCCTGAAAGACGGTTATCTTGAAGTCCTCGAACTGCTGGTTTATACGTGCCTGACGTTCGGCGTAGCTGTCCATGATGATGGCCGCCTGTTCTTCCGCCGAAGCCGTGCCTGTAACGGCGTCGGTGAAGTTCTGCAAACTTTCAGTACCGTTAATCAGGGCAAGGGCGGCATTCGCGTTCTCACGGCCGAACAGGGCGGACAGCAGCGCGTCGTCTTTCAGCAGCGGTTTGAGCGTTTCCAGACGTTCTTTCAGCGGCTTCGTCTTATCTGTCAGTGAGGACACATTGATGCCTGCCTTTTGCAGTTCCTCCTGCGTCTTTTCGGGCAGGAAACGGCCTGCGGCAAGGGTGGAAAGCACGTTGCGCAGGGCAACACCGCCCTCCGAACCTTTTTTGCCCGCCTTGTCGAGCACCTGAATAGCGGCGTTCGTTTCCTCAAAGCTGACGTTGGCGGCTTTCGCGGCCATACCGCACTGCTGCAACGCCACTTTGATGGCGGGGAGTTCCGCGGAACCCGCCTGACCCGCCGCGGCCATGACGTTCATCATGCGCGCCATTTCCGCGCTGGCTTTCATCGGGTCGTCAAGGCTGATGCCGTACTGGTTCATAGCGGTGGTCAGAACCTCGGCCGCCGCCACACCGTCACCACCCATCAGTTTGCTGGTGGTGGCGATACAGTTGCCCATCGCCTGCAAAGCCTCGGGGTATTTGCCGAGTTCGGGTGACAGCTGCGAAAGCAGCAGCTTGTAACCCTCGACGGCCTGCGACGCGTCGATACCGAAAGCCTTTGCACTGCTGCGGGCGTAGCCCTCAATCTGTTTCAGACCGTCACCCACGACACCCGCGACGGCACTCAAATCGTGCATCTGGCTGTCAAGCGATATGCCCGAAGACGAAAGGCTGCCCAACGTATCGTTGAACTTGCTTACATAGTTACTTGCCAAATCCCAGACTGCAAGCGTCTGACCCAATTTGCCGAGCCAGCTGTGCGTACCCTCCACGGCGGCATTGAAACGGCCTGTACTCTCGGCCATTCCCTCCATCGTGGCGGTAAAATTGCCGCCGACATTAAATTGGTAGTCGAAATTTTGCATAATCGGGTTGTTTTTACTATTTTAGCAACGTGTTACTTTTACACTGTTTTGAATATGGAAAGCATCTTGATTTTTACCGGTAAATGGTTCGTAATGCTGCCTATCTGCATAGGTATCGTTATCATGCCATTTTATCTGCTCGGTGCTTTCGCCCGTGCCGCGTTCAAAGATTTCAGGCGGGCGTCAAGGGCTGGCATTGCCCCCAAACATTCCCGATAGCATTTCTGCAAGGTTCCTGTTTCGGAACTTCTCCAGCCATAACGCCTCGGCGTAATGCGCCGCCCATTCTTCATAACTGCCGACCGTCGGGTCAAGGCCGAGGTTCGCGCGGATTAAGGCACACCCCTTTTGAAAACCGTCCTTATCGTCATCATCAGAAAGCTGGTGCGCCTCTACAAGTTTTTTAGGCTGCCGAGGCACGAGTTGAACATCTTGCCCAGCTGCGTAGTCGCAGCCATGAACAGCAGCGCATCCTCGCGCATTTCCGTGTCACCGCCCAGAAAACAGTTGTCATAAAGCACGGAGGCACTTTTCACCTCGTCGTTCTTGCCGACCTTTGTAACGGCCGACATGGTTTCCAGCGACGGGCGTTTGAAATAGGCCACATGCAGGTCTTCTCCGTCCGTCACGTCTATGCGGATAACGCGTTTGTGTACGGCTTTCCACTTGTTGATTTGTTCCTCGGTCACACCGCCGTCATAGGTCTTTCCCTGCGGCTGTTTCGTTTCGTTATTTTCCATGTTCCTATACTGTTTAATGATTGGTTACTACTGCCCCCATTCGATATGCGACGGCACAAGTTCAAGTTCCACTTCCTGCCCCGTGTCGCCCTCTTTCCACTTGCGGCTGTTACCCGAAAACTGCACGTTGCGGATTTTGTCCGTATGAATGATACCGCTGTCGGGCAGATAGGTGACAGTGATGTCAAAGGGCGCAAGGTCTTGAATACGTCCGTTAGGGGCTTGCGACTGGATAGCCTGCACTTCCTCCTGATACAGGATGATTTTTGCCGTCGGGGTGATGCGTCCCTTTGCTCGGCCGACGGGGTGGCGGCCTGCGCCGTACTTGTTTACCACGTCCTGATTGTCGGCGTACTCTATGCCGACGATACCTGTAACAGGTACGCCGCTGATGGCTGCCACGATGTCAGCCCACGAGCAAAGCATTCCGTTGATAAGGGGGATGCCATTGTTGATTACACTTGCCATTGTTATACAGTTTTAGCAAATCCGATTTTTACTTTGATTTTACGCATGACGCCCACGGCCACCTGTCGGATAACGATTTCCACCTCGCTGGTGCTTAACACGTCCTGATCGGGGTCGATTTCCACCTTGTAGCCCGACAGTTCGCCCGCCTTTTCCATGTCTTCGAGGGCTTTGTTGGCCGTCGTTTCCAGATGGCTGACGCTGTACGCCTGCATCTTGCCCGTCTCCGCGTCGATGTAGATGTTGCCGCCCAATTCGGGGATAAGGTAGGTGCGCACACCGCGCACGGCCTTGTCCATCGTGCGGACGCTTTCTATCATGGCGTAGTCGCTGATGGCACTGTCCATCGTGTGGCTGTCGTTCACGTAGCTGCCCGCCTGTCCCACATGGGTGACGAAGAACAGGTAACGCCCGCCGTCCAGCTGCTCGACAAGTGCTTTGTCAAGGTCGCGATAAAGCGTGCCGTCACCAAAGGCGGGTACATTCACGCCCGTGGGGAAATTCTTGACCCAGCCGATGGACTGATGTACGGCGGCCGAAGAGAGAAGCCCCAGCACCACGCCGATGGCCGACACGGTGTTTTTGGCCGTCTTGTTGGCCTCGGCCGCATAGAGTTCCGCGCCCGTTCCACTGCCTGCCTGCGCGATTACGACGCTGACGCGGCACTGGTTCGCACCTGCCACGTCCGCGGGCATGTTACCCACGGCAGCCACTTTCGGGGCATACAGCACGGAAAGCGGCGCGTTCTCGATGTCGAGCGCGTCGGCAACGCCCTGAATGGCGGTGACGTCGTCCGCGCTGAAAGCCTTGTCGCCGCACCAGATGGCCATTTGGCGGATGCGGCCGCTGGCGAAGTTCTGCACCGTCTTGATTTCGGTAAACTTGTAGCTGTTCGGTTTCGTGAAGATACCCACGTAAAGCGATATGCTCGGATTGACGCGGAAAATCTCCGAAAGCTGGTAGTGCAGCACTTTCACCGACCAACTGTCGGCCTTGTCGGTGATGCCCAACGCCTCCGCCGCGTCGATGGTCGAAACGGCCTGCACATGCGCCGTCTTGAAGCCGTCGGGGATTTCCGCGTCAGCCAGATAGGCGATGAAGCCAGACACATGGTCTTCACCCGCCACGCTTTTGGGCACATTGCCGTTTTGTCTTTCTATCTTTAAGCTGTTCATTACTCCGTCACTTTGATGATTTCCTTACTTGTCAGATCGGCGGCGTGGTGCTGCGCGTCCGAGCGCAACGGGAACGCCTGACCGTCGGACGTTACGAATACTTCCTTGAAGCCGTGCCGCGCAATGGCGGCCTTGCCTGCCTTTTCCAGAACACTGGTCGCGGGTTTCGGCTTCTTTTCCTCTTTGGCCGCCGCAGCCTTTTTGTCGGCCTTTTCAGTTTCAGGCGCGGGCACCACCGCGGCGGTCTTTTCCTCGGCGGGGGCTTCGGTGACGGGCGCGGGGGCGGCCTGTGCCGTCTGTGTTTCGGGGGTCGGGGCTGCCTGTGCGGCGGCCGCTTCTTTTTCCTTGTTCTTGTTCGTTGCCATAATTTTAGCGTTTAATTCGTTTGTAAAATATCCAGATTGCAAAGACGGACACCGCCAGCAGGAACATGCCCGTACCAAGCCGCAGGATGCCTGTACCTGCACTCGGTTTCTGTTCGGAGGTCTGGACGCTGTCGGACTGCCGTGTGCTGTCCTCGGCCGTATCGGCCGTTACCTGCGCCTCCGTCTGAATTTCAGCCTGTGCCGTCTCGCGGCTCTGCTGTTTCTGCCGATGTTCCTTGTGCAGCACCGCTTTCACAGATGGCAGCCCTGTGCTGTCGGCAGCAGGCTTGTCGGTGTCGTACACCACCAAGTCCGTGACCGTTTCACCCTCGCTGACGGTCAGGCGTTCCAGCATCATGGCAACCTGTGCGCGCACAAGGCTGTCAAAATGCGCCTTTACGCTCTCATTTATCTGCGTCTGCACCTCGGCGCGCATCAGCCGCTTCTGCGGCGAGCAACTCACGAGAAACAGGGCAGTCGCCAGCCATAGGGCATGACGGTATTTTCTCGACGGCTTTTCGGAATTTGTCCACATCCTTGCGTAATGATTTGATTTCTTTTTCGAGCGGCTTCACTATATTTTCCATAAGTATGTCGCTCGCTTTGCGCACATTCTCCAGCTCGCTGTTCTCGACGTTTGTAAGCGTCTGTTTCATTTCAGCACGCAGTTTGTCGAGTTCAAGCTGGTATTTCTGCCGCAGCACCCTGCTGTTCACCCACGCGCCCAGCGGGGCGGACACGGCCGCCACAATAGACGACACAATTATGGTTGTAAGTTCTGCGCTCATTGTATTACTGTTTGATACCTATTTCCAGAAGCCACGCCGCCACATCGAACGACGGGCAGGCTTTCGCCGCAAGCTGGTTGTGCCCCACGATTTTGACGGAGGGGTGGCGCGTGTGGAAGTCAAGCACGTATTTCCTCAACGCCTCTTTCTGCGCCGCCGTGCGGGTGTCTTTCGGCTTCATACTTGCATCGCAGCCGCCCGCGTAAACGATATGGCGGCTTATGCTGTTGTAGCCCGCCGCGCCGTTGGTAATTTCCCACGGATCGACATTCGCGTCCTCATTGTTCGCCACCAGACGCTCCACACGGCCGTCGAGGTGGAACAGGTCGGTATAGCCTACCTGTTTCCAGCCGCGACCCGCAGGGGCGGGCGAAGTGTGCCACCGACGGATGTCGGCCGCACTCACTTCGCGCCCCTCGGGGGTGGCCGTGCAATGGATAACCAGATATTGAAGTTTGGCCATTGTTCACGTCGGGTTAAGCCTCGGACTTCGCGCTGATGACGGCCGCCGTGCAGTTCTTGTCGGAAAGCGGCAGGCAGATGCCCCATTTGCGGAAATTCACGAGGTTGCGGTGATAAAGCGGGTCTTTCGATGCCTCGCTGTGGTAGAACTGTACCGAACCGTTGGCTTTCATCATGCGGCCGACATAGAATGCCACGGACGCCTGCATGTCGGTGTCGGCGGTAGCCGCGCCCCATGCGAGTTTTTTCTTCGTGGTGGCGTTGTAGTACGGCGTGCCGTCATACTCGTAGATGTCGAAACCGTACAGGCGGCAAATTTTGCCCTCGGTCTGGTTGATGTTGTAGTGGTCTTTGAACTTCTGGTCGGTTTCCAGCAGGTCGTTCACGTGGTCGCTGCACATCACCAGCACACGGTCTTTCTTCGGTATTCCCATACCGTCAAACTTGCGTTTCAGCGCGAGCAGGTCGGCCGTGGTGAACTTCTTGCGCGTGCCGTCGGAGGCTCCCGTAGTCACCAGCACGGGCGAAGTCGTCTTATTGTCGGCGGGCGCGATGGCATGGATGGCTTTCTGCATGCACTTCTCTTTCAGTGCCTCGCGGTGGCGTTCCTGAACGCTCGCCATCTTGTCATAGCTGCAAGCGTGCAGTTCGTCGTCGGTTACAGGCGTGGCCGTAGTGTCGAAGTAGTCCAGCGAAATGGGTTTGTCCGCGTCTTTGAGTTCCTGAATGTTCAGCGGATAGGTGGTGTTGTTCACCAGCACATCGGGGTCGCCGCCCAGTTCGGTGAAGTGGATAACGTCATTATCGACGTACTGGTCGTAACTCTTGATGCGGTCATACCATCCGAGACTTTCGGCGGCCGTGCGGAACGCCTTAATCATTTCACCAGTCCAGATTTCGGTAAACACGGTGGCGCAGGCACACCCCTGCGGCAGGACGGCACTTGCAAGCAAGCCCGCCACGTTACCCGCCACCGCACCAGCGGCGGGGGAAAAGCCCGCCACACAGGCGAGCGTCGCACCCGCCGCACTGTTCAGGGCGACGGATGCAATCAAGGCCAGAACGGCCGTAAACAGATACTTGAAAAGTTTCATTGCTTTTTGGTTGTTAATTGGTTATTTCTTGGGGATGTCATGCCCGTACTCGGCTTTGTACAGGCGTTCGTAATCCTGCGGCCGTTCCTCGCGCAGTTTCTCCAACTGGTCTGCGGGGACGTCCGACAGTTTGGCGTAGGTCTTCGGCTCGTCGTCACGCGGCGCGTCAGTCTGGCGGATTACCTCCGTGGGCTTCCTGACGGGCTGCATAAGCGAAAGGGTCGTGCGCAGGCTGTCGATGCCCGCGGCCTTGCCGATGTTCACGAAATGCTCCTTTTTGTCGGCCGTGATGCGCTTCTCGGCGATTGCACCGTCCACAACGGCCGTAATACTGGCAAGCTGGAGCGTTTCCACCTTGTCGGCTTTTTCTTTCAGCAGGCGGAGCGCGCCCACTGCCTCCTGCTCGGTGGCCGTTTCCGACAGGCCGAGCAACTGCAAAATTTCTTTGTTCATGCTTTGAGTTGATTTATTGGTTTGATTATTATCCTTACCGTCGGGGGCAGTTCCCGACGGGTCGTCTTTCTTTTCGGGTGCAAGCAGGGGCAGCGCGTCGTTGTCCTCGCCCGCGGCAAGTTTCAGCACTTTGCCGCTGCGGTCATACAGTTGCAGGGCTTCGTCATTGCCGCCCATGTCCACGATGCTGACCTCTTCCAGACGGCAACGGGTGATGGTGCGCCGCGTCTGGCCTTGCAGCAGATGTTCGGGCGCGTCGCTGGTCTCGATGATTTCGATACCCGCAGAGGCCATGCGCAGAAAACCGTTCTCCCACTTGCTTTCTATCTTTTTGGCGAACTCGTCGTTCTGGTCGAAAACGGGCGTGCCGATAAGGCGGTCACCGTCCGTGCGCAGGTTGTCGATGCGCCCGATGGGCATGGCGTCGCGGTCGAAGCTGCGGCGGTGCATCCACAACAGCAGCGGGTTTTTCTGAAACTGTGTCAGGTCGATGCCCGACGTCAGCACGCGGCCGCCGTAGCAGTTCAGGCCGCTGGTGCTTATGATTACTTCTTTTGCCATTTGTCTGTCTTAAAAAGCGGGCGGCCTGCGTCGTTCATCACATCACCGCCGCCCGCAACTGAAACAATCGTCTTACCTTAAAAATACCATTGTAGCGGGGGCGGGACTCGAACCCGCGACCTTGAGGGAATGAACCTCACGAGCTGGCCATCTGCTCTACCCCGCGATGTCTGATGATGCAAATTTTCATCTTTTCCCATGCACGGGCAAAAAGAGTGTAAAACTTTGCATATCTTTTTCTTGCAGTCGCCCGATAGTGCCACTTTTGCAAAAGCAAAAGCCCCGATAAGGGGAATGTTTAACACTTAATTATGAATGGCAACGAAAAAGGAACTCGAAGACAAAAGAGAGTATGCACGCCTGCTTTTCATGCAGGGGGAGACACAAAAGGTTATCGCGGAAAAGGTCGGGGTATCGGCCGTGACGATTAACAAATGGGTGGCCGAAAACGGCTGGCAGGAACAACGCGCGGCGTCCAACATCACACGCCCCGAACTGGTGAACAAACTGCTGCACACCATAGACAGACTCATCGAGCAGGTAAACGAAAGCGAAGACCCCGAAGCAATGGCGGGGCTGGGCGACAAGCTGGCGAAACTTTCAACGACCATCGAACGCCTCGACAAAAAGGCGTCCATCGTGGACGTGATAGAGGTATTCATGGCGTTCAGCAAGTGGATGCAGTTCCGCATGTCGTTCGACGACGAAATTACGCCCGAACTGCTCAAAACCATCAACAAGTATCATGACCTGTACATCAATGAACTGTTGCAGAACAAATTTAATCAGTAGCCTATGGCCTCGAAAGCGGAATTAAGGGAAGCGGTCGAAAGGTGGCAGAAACACTGCGAGACAGTACAGCAGGCCACGCAGGTGAATACCGCGGAAACGGCAAGGGAGAAAATAGCGCGTATCAGGCGCGTGCGTTCCGACTATGCCGCTTTCGTGGATTATTATTTCCCGCACTACACCGTAAACCCCGAAACGGGAAAACAGACACCTTGCGCGCCGTTCCATATCAAGGCGGCGAACAAGGTGCTGAAAGAACGTAACCTGAAAGCGGCGTTCAAATGGCATCGCGGCGCGGCAAAATCCACCCATCTGGATATTTTCATACCCCTGTGGCTGAAATGTCAGGAAACGCGCCAGCTTAACGTCATGGTGCTGGTGGGCAAAAGCGAGGACAACGCGAACACCCTGCTGGCCGACATACAGGCGGAATTGCAGTTCAACCAGCGGTATATCCACGATTTCGGGCAGCAGTACAATAACGGTTCATGGGAGGAGGGCGAGTTCGTGACAAAGGACGGCACGGCATTCTTTGCGCGTGGTCGCGGGCAGTCGCCGCGTGGTCTGCGTTACAGAAGCCACCGGCCCGACTACATCGTCATTGACGACCTCGACGACGACGAACTGTGCGAAAGCCCCGCACGTGTCACCCGTCTTACAAATTGGGTGAAAGAGGCTCTGTTCGGCGCGCTGGACGGCGGACGCGGACGCTTCATCATGGTGGGCAACCTCATTTCAAAGAACAGCGTGCTGGCCAACTTCTGCGCCATCGACGGGGTGCACGTCTCGCAGGTGAATATCTGGGATAAGGACGGTAACGTGTCATGGGCGGCCAAATGGACGCCCGAAGAAGTGAAAGCCATCGAAAGGTTTCAGGGGTATCGCTCATTTCAAAAAGAGTACATGAACAACCCCATCACCGAAGGTGCGGTATTCCGTCAGGGCTGGATTAAATGGGCGACACGTCCCAAATGGAAAGAATTTGAAGAACTTATCCTGTACATCGACCCCGCGTGGAAAAGCAGCGTAAAGAACGACTACAAGGCGGCAAAACTGTGGGGAAAACGCAAAACGCAGCTGTGGCAGCTGCGCGCGTTCGTCAGGCAGGCCACCATTCCCGAAATGGTGCGGTGGTGTTATGACCTGTTCGAGTGGGCACAGGAAACGGGTATCGCGATAAAGTTCTACATGGAGGCCAATTTCATGCAGGAGGAAATTCTAAAAGATTTCAAGACGGAGGGGGATTTGCGCAGCTACCAGCTGCCCATTCTGGGAGACAAGCGCAAGAAGCCCGACAAGTTCCTGCGTATCGAAAGCAGCGCGGCAAACTGGGAACGCGGCTTCGTCTATTATGACGAAAGCCAGAAACAAGACCCCGACATGCTCGCGGGACTGGAACAGACCCTCGCGTTCCAGAAAGGGATGCGGGGGCACGACGACGCGCCCGACGCCGACGAGGGCGCAATATCACTGCTTCAAAAGCACTCACGGATCAGTAGTTTCACTCCGTCGTTCGGCAGGCGGAACAATGCAAAAAATGTATCATGGTAAGAAAGTATTTCAAAGCACTTGTGTTTGAATGGCGGCTGAAACGCGCCAAGAAAAAAGCGGCCAGCGACGCCGCACTGTACGGGAAAAAGTTTCTGGTGGTCGTATTCGGCGGAAAGCCCGTCGTGGTTTCCATGCAGGGCATTAAAAAGCTGATACGGCAGCACCGTTTCGCAAAGGGGTTCACGGCCGAGAAAGCCGAAAAATGCGCGCTGTACGTCGCCATACCTGACAACTCAAAAAAGCAAACGCCATGTTCCTGACGATTGAAGACTACCAGAGCGTGTGCGACAGTTTCGAGTTCGAGCAGGTAACGGCCAGCGAAGCGGAACGCCTCACGGCGGAACGGGCGGCAATGGAGCAGATTTGCAGCTACACCCGACACCGTTACGACATGCAGCAGGCATTTGCCGCCGAGGGTGAGCAGCGCAACGCCATGCTGGTGCAGTGCATGGTAAACATCACCCTTTGGCTGATGATTCACCGACTGCCGCAGAACATGGGACACGAAAGGCGCGAATGCCTGTACAACGATTCCGTGAAATGGCTGCGCGACGTCCAGAACTCCAAAGCGTCGCCAGACCTGCCGACATATACAGGCACGGACGGGGAAACGGACGCACACAACCCCGTCCGTTACGGCTCTATGCCCCCGAACAGATACGATTATTAAACGGTATTTAATCACTAATTAAATGGACTTAATCAGTAGCATTAAACAGGCTTTCACGCGGCACACATACACCGAGGCGGACATGGACAGGCTGATACGGTTTGCCAAAAGCAAACAGGGGCTTAAACTGACCGCGCAGCTGATGCAGCAGACCGACAGCCTGACAAAGAAAGACATTGCGACATGGCGGCAGGCATGGCAGGCCGCCATAAGCATAGACACGCCGAACCGCGCGCGACTGTACGACATCTATACCGACTGCCTCGTGGATCTTCACCTGACGGGATGTATCGGACAGCGGAAAGGAAAGACGCTGCAAAAGGATTTCCGACTGGTGGGAAAGGACGGAAAGGAAAAGGCCGACGCCACCAAACTGCTGCAAAGGGAGTGGTTCAACGATTTCTGCGACCTCGCGCTGGACAGCCGCTTTTGGGGGCACAGCCTCATACAGCTGGGCGACATCGTGTCGGACGAGAACGGGATGCGCTTCGAGGGCGTGGAAATTGTACCGCGCAAGCATGTATGCCCCGAATACGGGGTTATTACGCCAGAACCCGCCGCCGACTGGCGCACGGGCATACCATACCGCGACGGGGATTTATCCCTGTGGTGCGTGGAGGTGGGAAAGCCCAAAGATTTGGGGCTGCTCCTCAAATGCGCGCCCTCCTGCATAAGCAAGAAAAACATGCTGGCGTTCTGGGACATGTTCGGCGAGATATTCGGCGCACCCATGCGCGTGGCACGTACCAATACCACCGACGAGGCCGAACGCCGACGCATTGAGGGGTCGCTGGACAAGATGGGCGCGGCATTCTGGGCGTTGTTCCCCGAGGGCACGGACATCGAAATTAAGGAAAGCAGCCGCGGGGATGCTTACAACGTCTATGACAAGCGCGTGGACAGGTGCAACAGCGAACTGTCCAAAGGCACGCTGATGCAGACAATGACCATCGACAGCGGTTCGTCCCTGTCACAGTCGGAAACGCACCTTGAAATTTTCGAGGACGTGGTAAAGGCCGACGCGAAGATGGTGGCAAATGTAGTAAACGACAAGCTGCTGCCACTCATGGCGCGGCACGGTTTCCCCGTCGAGGGGCTGACGTTCCAATGGGACGACGCGGCATCGTTCAGTCCCGCCGAAAGGCGCGAGGAGGAACGCCTGCTGCTGGAATATTACGAAATTGACCCGCAGTATTTCGTCGATAACTACAACATACCCATCACGGGCGTGCGGCAAGCAAAAACACAGCCTGACGCTTTTTTCGGGTAAGCCCCACGGTCTCGGTGGGGCTGCGCAACAGTTACAAGTCGTTCAATACGGCTTTGCGCTCGCTCTATGGGCGTGAACTGCTCACGCTGGCTGACGGCGACAGTCCGTTCGATTTCGATGATACACTGATGGAGGATGCCGCGCAGCTCGTCTATGAAAACGGAGGCTTCGACCTTGCGCAGATGACAGCCCCCGAGGCGCAGGCCATCATCGAAGAAACGGTGCGCGTGCTTGAAACGGCCATCGCCAGCTCTCTGCCGCACGAAGTGCCCGACACAATCCGTTACGCCCTCGAAAACAACGCCTTTGTGTTTTCGGGGTTCAAGACGTTCCACGCCCTGCGTGAAGTGGGGCTGTCCATGCTGACGGAAAAGGGCGGCATCAAACCGTTCAATGACTTCCTGACGGACGTAAGGCAGATAAACGCGCAGTACAACCACAATTACCTGTACGCGGAATACAACCATGCCGTCGGGGCGGCGCAGATGGCGGCAAAATGGCACGACTTCGAGCAGGACGGAGACCGCTACAACTTGCAGTACCGCACGGCGGGCGACGACAAGGTGCGCGAGGAACACGCCGCATTGAACGGCACGACGCTGCCGCCGTCCGACCCGTTCTGGGACATGTTCCTGCCGCCGAACGGCTGGAACTGCCGCTGTACGGCTGTGCAGGTGCGCAAAAACAAGTACCCCACATCCGACCCAGAACTGGCCATGAAGCGCGGACAGAACTGCACGGAGGGGGCAAAAAAGGCCATTTTCAGGTACAACGCTGGAAAGTCGCTGCAACTGTTTCCGCCAAAGCACCCGTATTTCAAAGCACCCGCAGAGGCAAAGCAGGTCATCGAACAGGTGACGCAGGAAGCTATCAGGGAGAAACGCATCGGAACGTTGCGGGAACAGCTGCCTGACACCCTTACAGACACGGAAAAAGATGCCATTGCGGCAAACAATTACGAACTGGAGCAGGCTTTGGGTATCATGGTCGGAAAGCCTATGACAATGGAAGAAGCCGACAAACAAAGCGCAAATCCGGCCTATGTGCCAAAGTTCCTGATTGACGAGGCGGGAATGTATCGGGATAAGCACGCACGTTACAGGCTTAATCCCGCATACGACAAAAAAAGGGATGAACCTAACGGCATAAACTGCCAGACGTGCGCCCCTGCCTATGCGTTGCGGCTGATGGGCTTTAACGTGACCGCAAAGCCGAACACACGTGGCTCGAAATTGGAATATTTAAGCCGCGGTATGCAATGTTGGGAAGCGTGGAAGAATCCAGACGGGACACCTGCGCAACATACCAGCCTGAACGGATGGTTGGAGGCAAAAGGCTACCAGAAAGTAACGCCCAAACGGTATTTGCAGTTCTTTGATGAAGTATGCAAGGAGGTCGGCGTGTATGAATTGTCAATCGGATGGAAAGGCGGCGGCGGACACGCTACCATATTACAACGGTTTGCCGATGGCGCATTGCGGTACATCGAACCGCAGGCGGACAATTCCGAGGGGTCAGGTTATGAATGGAAGAACCTCGAATATCTGGCAAACGAGGGTGCGACTAAAAATCATGTGTGCCGCGGGATAATGAGAATTGACAACAAGTTATTCAACGTCGGGTTCATCGACATTTTCAACAAATAACCCGATAATGTATAATGCTGGGCTTTCTGTTACAATATCCACCTTGCCGTCTTTTACAAGATAGACGAACGGATAACCCGTACTACTGTCGTCTGGGAAGTGGTACATATAAGCATCCGCCCCCTCGTACTTGCCGAGGTAGTCGATGGCGTCGCCGTACATTTTAATCAAATCACGCGCCGCATCCTTGACTATTTGCGGAATTTTCTTCATATCGGCAAATGTACGAATTATTTTTTGTTTAACTATAAAAATAACACCCAAAATGATAGACGGGGAACAACTTAAAAGAAACATATTGGACGATATGCGCGTGGAACTCGCCGACGAGTTCGACAAGAACTTCGACCGAAAGGCGTTTTTTACAAAGAAATGGAAACGCCGAGCCAACCCCAACGCGAAAGGGTCGCTGCTGATGGTTACGGGGACAATGCGCCGAAGTGTCAAAGCGGAAGTAAGGGACAACGGCGTGCGGTTCACGTCCGCCGTGCCATACGCAGCTATACACAACGAGGGCGGAACGGGAACAAAGCCTGTGCGCCAGCATACCCGAACCAGCAGAAAAGGGAAGCAATACACTGTAAGGGCGCACACGCGGAAATTTACCATGCCGAAGCGTCAGTTTGTGGGCGACGGCAAACGGACGCAGGAAATAATAAAGGGCGTCATTGCCGATAACGTCGCGGATTTCAACATGCAACTGTCTAAATTCATAAGGAAATGAGAAAACAGATTTTTCAGGCCATCTGCACTCGTCTTACCGAGCGCGTGCCAGATATTCAGTTTATAGACCTGTGGAACAACAACGTCCAGACGCTTAACGGCGGTGCTGTATGGCCTTTGCCTGCCGTGTTCGTGGAGTTCGAGCCGATAGAGTGGCGGCAGCAGAACAACGGCGCACGGCGCGGCGACGTGGCCGTGCGCCTGCATCTGGTGACGCGAGCCGTCAGCACACACGGGACGGCCGATCCGAAAATGTGCGACGCACTGGGGTTTCTTGATTTGATAGACCAGATAAATGCCGCCATGCAGGGCTTGCGGGGGGATAACTTTTCAGGCTTCCAGCTGACCACCTCGGCGACCAACCACGACCACGCGGAACTGATGGAGAGCGTCGAGCGGTACACCACCAGCGCGCAGGACATCACGGCAGTACCGAAAGCCGCGCAAGTGACGGGAATTGCCCCGACGCTGCGGAAAGGGTAAGAAAAAGCCCCGCGTTCAGGTCGCGGGGCTTTCATTGAGTGCATCCCATAAGGTGAGTTGCTGCGGCTGCTGCACGGGCGGAGGCGTCGGTATGCCTAAATAATTCAGGTAGGTGCGATAGCAGATTTTGAACTTTGGAAAAATATGCTGCCGCCATACGGCCTTGTAACACCGCGCCTGATTGCCGCTTTCATAGTGCTGCTCGGTAATGGCGCGAACCATCCTTACACGCTCTATGGTACTTTCGTGGTGTTTTCGTTTCTCCATCTGCTTACTTTTTACTACCTTTGCAAACGTCCTTTTGCAAAGGCTTTGCGCTGGCTCGCTGTTGGTTAAGTATAGCAGATGGAGCTGGCGCGGCTTTTTATTCCACGTCGGTCATGCCGAGCGGAATATTCACCCAAGCACCCTTTTCGTTTTTGTATTCAGCACGAATGTATTTCTTTGTCTCGGTGGGCTGGTAACTTTCCTCGATGATTTGCACACCCTCGATAAAACGCTCGTTGCCCGTTTCCTCGGCCATCTTACGAAGCTGGAGCACACGGCTGGCCTTGATGTTCCCGCTCTGGTCACGGGAAAGCAGACGCAGCACGGCATTTACAAGGGCTTTACTCGTTTCGTCTTTGGCAAGGCTTTCAATGTATGCCTTGACCATTGCGATGCCGTCCTCCACCGTGTCACGGTAGCCGTCGATGGTGTTCACGCCGAGGGTAAGACGCAGTTTGCTGTCGCTGGTGGTAAACGTGTGGCTGCGCTGGTCGTCTTTCGTAAGCCCCAGCACCTCCGACTTCATTTTCAGAATGGCGTCAAAGTTGCCGAAAACGGTATTTTTAACCGTCTTGATTTGTTCGCTCAACTCTTGGAGGACGGGCAGCGTGGTACGCAGTTCATCGTCCACCATTGAGGCGTAGTTCTCACGCTGCTGCTTGCGCTGTGCCGCAGCTTCTTTCTTTTGCTTTTCTGCGCGGTACGCCTCGAACTCTTGGCGTTCTTCCGCGGTCATTGTTACATTTTCCATATTAAACGGATTTTGAAGTTATTAAAAAGGGATTAAATACTATTTATTTGCTCTATTTCATATCTGGCTGCTGAAAAATCCAGCACACACATACGCCCCGCAGCTTTCAACAGTATGCCTGAAAATATCAGGACAAAGGCGATCAACGCAAACGGCATGGCGACTATTATTCTAATTACCTGTTGGAAAGTTGGTTTTCTCATTTTTATGATTTTTTTGATGGTTTCCACTCGATTGTTATCACGGCATCGAGTTTACCGCTACCGTTACACACGGGGCAGTTTTTCTTCACATATTCCCGCAACTGTTCACCCAAAAAGAAGCCGTTGCCGTGGCAATACCCACACGAATGGCCGTTGCTGTGAATGGTTTCTTTCATATTACCATCCCTAATAAATGCAGGGGGAATTATTTTAATGATGTCATCTTTCACGCTCATAGTCTTAACTTTGAAACATATTATACTGAAAATCATATCCTAATGCCCGCAGCCGTTTTTCCTGTACCGTACTGCGGTTATTGTCACTCTCTGGAAGCACGGCCACCCGTTGCTCGCGGTTGAACTGATAGCCTTTTTTCCGCATCTGGTAACGTAGGTTGCGTTCCTTACGCATTTGCTTGTCTTCCGTTCCCATGACCTAATAATGTTTGCATAAGCAGGGCGTCGGCTATATCATTCACCGCCTGCGCGTCTTTTACTTTGTTGTTGAACGCGGCCACCAGATTGCGCAACCTTTCACGCGGTATCTTGTTAAAATCCGTGTGCCCCGTGGCACGGCAGGCAATGCCTTTAATCACCGTGGCGTTGCTTTCTTTGCCCGTGGCTTTGAGGTAGCCACCAATGGCGGCCATTACACGCTTGCGCAGTTTGTCCATTTCACCCGCGCCCGTCTTTTCGTTCGCCTGTGCCGAAAGTTTGCCGCACACGTTTATCAAATCGTGGGTGTCCATGTCGCGACTGCTTTCAACCCCGTAACTTTCCACGATGGCGCGTTTCTCGGCATCGGTCAGTCCCAACACGCTGCAAAGAGTGTGGAACTTCTTCAAAATATCCCTGTGGATTTTATCCATCGTCTTGTTTTCTGCCATATCCTTTTACATTTTATCAATCCAATACTCCTGTGCGCCTGCCTCCCATATCACGAAGTCCGCACCGCCCTCGCCGAGGTCGGCAACCTCGTAACGGGTAGTAACAAATGCCTTGTAACCCTCCACACGTATTTTTATCTCACTGTCATAGCGGATTTTCTGCGCCAGCTTTCCATCTGGCAGACCGCCCCTTTCATGGCTGACGAATATAAACAGCTTGTCGGGGTAGTCGTCTTTCAGGTTGGTAAAGTCACTCCATTTCAGACCGTGCCAATACTGCACGCTATCGACCACTATCACATCAGGGCTTTGCTTCTTTGTAAGACGGACGCGCAAGTCTTTCAGGCTCTCTTTATTCAGCAGGATAATACGGTTGCCGACTTCCGCCATGCCCACACGTTCCCATGCCTTTTGCAATGACAGACTTAAACCCTGTTCCAGACTGTTGTATGCCACGCGGCGAAAGCGTGTAAGGTACTTGCAGACCTGCATCACAAAGGTGGTTTTACCGCAACCGCTGCCGCCGTAGATTATCCACGCGCCCCGCAGTTCTGGCCGCCCGAAGCTGGCAAGAAACGCCCCGTCAAAGTCGGCCACCTCAAATTTTGCCGTCAGCACGTTTTTATTGCTTATCGCCCGTCCCATAACACTATTGCAATTCGATTATTTCACCTTTGGCAGCCTGTAAAAGCATCCGCAATTCTGCGGGACGCAGACCGTCATAAACAATCTCCACACAGCACTCGCGCCGAACATTCCGCGACACAATCAGTTCGCAAGTCGTGTTATCCGAAAGCCATTTTTCCAGCATGTTGCGCACACCTTTGGCCGTAGCGACTACCACTATTTTTTTTGCTCATTTCACACCCTCCTTTTGTAAAGCCCAAATAGCGCGTTTTACACGGCGCAAATCACATTCGCAGTCCTCCATTATGCGGTTGATGGCGTTCGTGGCTGTAATGCCGTTTGCCACGCAAATAGCGGCTATATCTTCACTGTTCACCACCTGCAACTCCACGAACTTGCGCCCAATGCGGCTGTAAATTTCCTCGTACCCCTTGCGTTTGGTGCGCAGTCCTTTTTTAATGCGCTTCTCCAGAAAATTGGTGGCGCAAAGGATGATGCCGCAGTGTCCCTCCAGCTGGTTGTAAAGACTGATAAAGAAATAAAGCACCTGATCCGAAAGTTTGTCGGCTTCGTCAAGCACCACAAGCGGGTTTTCCTTGCGTTTGAGCGTGTCGATGATGTCGTCCATCATATCCGACACCGTGCTACCCGTAAAGTCCACGCCCATACATTGCAGCAGCTTGCCCATGAACGTGCGACGGTTCCAATATTCGGAGCAGCAGAGGTGGTAAACATGGCGGTGCGTGGCGGCGTAGTTCTTTATGGCTTCCGTCTTACCGCAGCCAGCGTCACCCGTAACGGCCAGCACAAGGCTGTCCTCGCGGGCATTGTCAAGCAGAAAGCCCATGCGGCTGTACGCGCGTGTTTCAGCGATGCGCCACGCTTTTGCCTCGTGCCCTGTCTGGGCAGCTATCGTGCGCCACATTTCCTCGCTGATGGTGTCCCAATCACCTGCCAGCACCTTGCTGACAGTGGCCGCGCTTACGCCGTTCATACTGTTGGCCGCCTTGTTCTGGCTGCCTTTCTGCGCGCAGTAGTCTTTAAGACGTGCGGCAATCTGTTGTTTTTCGTCCTTTTGCATCTTATTTCGTTTTAGAAAATTGAATAATCATCTTTATCCGAGGCGGCCGCGCCCTGCGGTATCAGGGGCACTTCCACCGTCTTGACCTCTACCGCCTCCACGTCAATGGCTTTCAGACGTTTTTGCGCTTTCGGCAGTTTGTGCTGCCCGCGGCTGTCGCATATAAGCAGGCGGTTGAGGATATTGTCCTGTGCAATAACGGGCTGCGCCTTTTCATATGCCAGAGCGAGGCGTTCCGTTACATGTTGTTCCAAATGCCTGTTGAAATCCTGCACCTGTTGAAGTGCGGCCGCGTCGCCCTCCTTGCGGTCGGCAAGTGCCATCGGCTGCACGTATTTTTCTGTCAGAATGAAACGTAGCGTGCCATCTTCACTTACCGCCAGAACCTCATGCAGGTTATCAGGGTCGTATTTCACCGTCCAACGTGTGCCTGCATACTGACGGAAACGCACGTCGAAACAGTCATAATCGCGTTTCATGCCTAATAGTGTAGGTCGCAGGCCGCTGCCCTCGATGGCGTTCTTGTAGCCTGTTTCTGCACCGAAATTCAGCAGGTATTGTTCGCGGCTTAACGGCAGACGACGTTCCGCAGGCAGGTTCTCCATAAGTTTGCGGAACTGTTCTACCTTGCGCTGGCGTTCCATCTGCATGATGCGGTCTATCTGTTTGCGCACGCCCGTTTCGTCGGGGAAACTGTGCCGCAGCATGTTCAGAGCTTCACTGTTAGGTTGTTTGCTGGGGTCGGTGGTTATGCCAAAGCCCGACCAGTTGTTGAACATCTTGCAGTATGTCTTATTCAGGTAGCCGAAATAAGGCTCTACCACTTTGGCCTTTGCATTCTTTACGCGGGCAGGCGTCAGTTTGTCGCCCATCACATTGTAAAGCGGGGTCATGGCCTTAATGCCGTAGTGGTCACACTGTATCTGGTTTGCCCGAAGCATTACCCCAAAAAGTTCCTCACTGTGTTTGGCCGCGTCGCGCAGGGCTTCGGCTATAAGTTCGGGCGTTTCGTGTGTACCCACGGCATAGCCTATCGGGTAGTTTATACAGGGGTCAAGCACCACCTCCAGCGTCAGGCGATTGCAATACGTCGTGACGTTACGGCCTTTGCTGTCGGTTTTCGTTGTCTGGTAAAGCAGTTCCACGTCCCAACCATCAAGCGTCCACATGAGAAACGGAGCGGTCGGTCTGGTGCGCTTCACTTGCATGGATTTCGTGTTGCGGAAATTCGTACCGCCCAAACGGCCTGCCGATGTTACCAAGTCCAATTTTTCACGCCACACGGCCACTGCGCTGGGGGTTATCGCTTTCCAATCTTGCTGCTTTGCCACGGCATTGTACAAATTGGCTATCGCCACATTGTCGAGGTTGTTGTGGTGGCCGATAAGCTGCACAAGCACGCTTTCTTTCACATCGTCATCCACCTTTGCAGCGTTGGAGTTCTGGAACTTCTTGCTGATGAAACACACATACCCATCATGCAGGTATTCGTCGAACTTACGTTGCAGGCGGCGGTCGCTTTCAGGCAGGGAGTGCGGGAAACGGTCGGCCAGACGTGGCAGGGCTGCCGCGGCCTTGCGCCAGAACTCCGTCTTGTTCAGGCGCGGTTTGCTCTGACGCAGGCGGTGGCTGTTGCTGGTTTCGATACACTGCCGAAAAGCGTTCATGATGGCGCAGTTGTTTGAATATTCCGCCTGCTTTTCGGTAGTGAGGTGGCGACCGTCGGCCAGCACATAGTCCGCGTAAAATTGCATGGCCTGTCCGTCGGGGGTGATTGTGTCCATAAAAGGCTTGCTGTCGGCTTTTTCCTGTAAGTCGGGATAACGGCGGTAAACCTCCGTGCGATATTTCAGTGGCAGGCTTTCAACGGCAAACAGCGCGGGTGTCCCATAGCAGGCACGTTGCACCTGCTTGATCTTTCCCTCTCTTACATAGTAATTAAGGTTAGATTTCGACATGATGCCTGCCGTTAATTCTGCATGGCTTATACAAAGCGTGTTACCGTAATATTCCATGTCTTACATTGATTGCGCTTCCGCCTGTATGGCAGGGAACTGGTCTAACATTACGTGTTGATAGTTCTTGACAGACTTGCCGTCTTTGATGATGTCCACGCGCCCCGTGTTCTTGTCGCATTCCAGCATCACGCCATTGGGGAAATACTGCCGCATGAAATTATCGGCATCGTGCATCGTCTCCATCGCAGGGGAGGCAATCATCAGGATGCCGCCGCGCTGCTGCGCCAGATGGCGGATTTTCCGTGCCCGTGGGCTGTCACCGCCGCGTTCGGCAAAAGTCAGTGCACGCCATACCGCCATTTTCGTAGTCCTGAACGTCTTAATCAGGAACTCACGGTTTTCTTTCGTTACTGCTATGTACTTTTCCATGTCCCAGTTTATTTCAGATTGTCGTTGATATATTGCATATCCTCACTCCAAAGGGGAAGCCCCATTTTGATTTTACAAAGCGTTACTTGCTTTTGCCCGATTAATTTCACGGCCGCACTATAAAAATCTGTGTCGTTATATGCGCTGGCCTTGCCGATAAGGAACTCCGCAAGTTCTTCCCGTTCTTTATTTACAGCCTTTCTCAAAAAACTGAGTTCTGCCTCCATTCCGCCAACACGCCTGCCGACCTCTTTCAAACATTTGGGTAGTTCGATATGGTCATTAGCGGCACCATGGGCACACATAACTCTCATTTCCATACAGAACTCGTCCTTGCCCATATCTCCGGCAGCCATGTAAAGGTTGTGCACCAAATCATAATCTTCTGCCGTAATCAATCCTTGTGTGAGGTCTTCAAATTCTTTCCGTGTCATGTTCTTTCACTTTTAGGGTTTAACATTCTTCGGTCTCGGCCTTTTTTCGTATCTTTGGCCGCCGTGTTATTAGTTTCACGTCACAAAGATACAGAATTTCTGTATTCTACAAAAATAAATTCAGAAAAAATGAATATAGATAGGCAGATTTTATCCAAAGAAGAGATAAACAATCGCTTTTTGACCGCAGTCCAAGAGCTTTTAAGAAACAGAATAGTAAGCAGTAAGTCCACCCTTGCAGACGCATTTGGCATCAAGCCCGCCAAGTTTTCAGAAATACTGAATGGACGAATGAAAGCAGGCGTCGATATGCTTGCTATTTTATGTGACTATTACTGTATATCGCCAGATTGGCTTCTAATGAGTCGCGGGAATAATGTATTCAGAGAATCTGAAGAACTTCCGCCTGTCATTCTTTATGATGGAGACGGATGCATTCCTCCATTTATCCAAAAAGCAAAAGAAGATAAATCAGAATCGGAACAAACCAATAATATACAAGCCGATAACAATTCTTTGATAGCTCCATTTATGCAACTTATTAAAGAAAAAGATAGGACTATAATGGAGCAAGCCGAAGAGATTGGGCAACTACGTGAACGCATTGCCCAAATGCAACAGCGTTTTGAAAAAGATGCAGCCAATGCGAACACAGACACTATTGCCAGTGTCGGATAATTCGGTACACCAACACACCGTTCACACTGATACTGCCGACACCCCTAAAATGGCATAAAAAGGATGGTGATTAGCTGTTTTCTTTATTTTTTGAAAGCAAAACACATATTAAACGGTCATAATCAACAACTTAAACAGATTATAGCCGTCATTTTTCATATACTCAAAAAGGAATTAAAGGGGTAGATTTTCACGAAAAAGCCGCTTTTATATAGGCGTTTTTGCCCTTTTGGGGGAGTATTCCCCTACCGATAACTACACCCAAGACTATACCCAACACTATACCCAACCTCGTTTTTTCAAACGAAACGTACCGTTTTACCTCCTACCCTACCCAACCATTTACTACCTCAATCCTGCTATTTCCGAAAGCCCATTTAACAGGTGATTAAACGCCCGTTAAAAGGGTGCTTTTTCGCATTTGCTGCCTCGCCACTCCCCTACCCTGCCCGACGCCTAAAAAACAACAGGCAACACGGTCAAAAGCCCCATTCTGCGCCGTTCATGCCCGTTTGTTGTGTTCTGCCCACCAGACAAAAGAAAGCGGCCAGAAAGCCCTCAAAAGCCATCTGACCACCCATGCGATTAAAGTAAATTAAACCCGATGCAAAGCAGTATTAAACACCTGCTTAAACACTTTGCCCTCGTTCTTAAAGCAAAACTAAACCAACTTAAACCTTTTGTGCGTTTCGTTTTCCAGCCCTCTACCCTACTACATCCACATATTTACCGAATTATCAAAGGTTTACACATTCAAACGTTCTTCATACTGTTGTACGCTTCGTTTTCATGCCCATACTCCTCTTTCGATGTAGATTTTTTGATTTCATGAATCACCTTCTCTTTCGGATCATAAAAATCAATCACAGAACCACCGATTCTCACTTCTTCATATCTGGCTGCCCGGTTCGGATACGAAGTCTCATGTACCAGCTTTCCTTCCGTGACTACATCCGAGGTATGTTCCATCCGGATACCATTGGCATGTAACCACGTTTCCCGTTTACACACCTGATAAAGATTAATCAAAGTTCCTGTCACATTTATCATATAAAAGTTATATCTTTCAATGCTCTGTTATTCAATCCCATTTTATAGTCGTACAATTTTCCGTTCACCCCCTCATCTTCCCAATGGGATAAATAAAAATACCCCAACTTTTCTTCCCCCGTCCCCCCTTTCAACTCCTGCAATTCTTTCGAATAACCAACCAAAGAAAAAGTAAAACACGACAATATCCGCTGCATGATTTTAAAACCGACCTTTTCTTCCAGATCAAATTTTGCAGGATGATCACGATATACGAGACGTTCGTACACCTCCCACACTTCCTTTCCATCCAACAGTCCCTCACAAGGCACAACCCCAAAATCTTCCAGAAATTGAAGTTCCCGGTCAGAAAACAGACGCTCTTTAACACCTTCTGTCATCGAATCCACTTCTACCGGCAACGGTATAGGGACAAAAACAGTTTCATTCTGCTGCTCGATTACCTGAAAATTACGATCTACCTGTTGAAAATCCAACCCTTCGACAAATCTCAAAAATCCCGAACGGAAATTCTGCACATAAGTCTGTTCGTTCATCCAATTTATCTTCTCAAAAACCAATTCATACAAACATCCGAAATCTTTTTCACGAAGAATACGTTCATATTCACCGACAGAAATTTGTTCCCGGACCATCTGATATCTTTTATCTTTTCCATACAAGACACTTGCATTATCCAGTCGGAACAAATAGACTTCACAGCCCACTTTACAGGCATTCCGGTTTACCCTCCCGGCCAACTGTTCATCACTGTCGATCAAGGATATATTTTTAAATCCTAAATCCATATCGATATCGACCCCAGCTTCAACAACCTGTGTCGTGATTAGCAATATATTTTTCTTCCGGCTGAGCGGATTTTTCAGCTCATTGATAATTTCCCGCCTCCGGGGTTCCAGAATTGTCCCGGAGAGAAGGAATACCTCGTCAAAAAAGGGCTCCTTTTCTTGTATGAAAGCATAAAATTCCGCGGCAGATTTTTTAGTGATAAACTCTATTATGGTATGAACCGTCCCGTTCTTCCCCGGTTTATCCCGAT
>ERZ1673701.696-NODE-696-length-35724-cov-9.796602_pt1 | contig 35724 bp, 54 predicted proteins | sample MGYA00580231_ERZ1673701 | MGnify/ENA primary metagenome ERZ1673701 (study PRJEB41218, sample SAMN15661798) | gut metagenome | host: Homo sapiens | place: Canada: London | collected 2015-08-20/2019-03-30 | study: EMG produced TPA metagenomics assembly of...
TGGTATGCCTAATCATCAGCATGATCTGCTGTACATCAAAGTTGATCATGGTAGCATTAAGTATCGAGTTCACACAGTTAAAAGTGGTTGGCTAGATTGGGTCACAAAAGGCGATCGCAACGATACGGTCAACGGCTGTGCCGGTATTGCTGGTGAAGCGATTGACGGGGTTCAAATCATCTTTCTTACCCCTAAAGGTGAACCATACCAGCAAGCGTATTACCGCAGTCAGACGACACAACGGGCTGGCTGGCTAGGCGTTGTGTGTGATGATGGCACGAGTTTACCACAGTACACAGACACATACGCTGGCATGTTTGGAGAACCGCTTGATCGGTTGCAAATCGGTATTAGTTCCACTAATCCATTTTAAGTACATTACAAAAAGGCCCTCTGCTCGCAAACGCGGGTGGAGGGCTTATTTTTATGCACTAAATTATCAGCCACGATGTTGACTTAGAAGTCCTGCCAGCTGTCATCGGTGCTTTCATCGTTAGCATCAGTCTGTATGTGGAGAAGCTCTCCTTTTTTTACATCGTACTCGGCTTGCGTAATAGCACCTTGGTCAAGAAGACTTTTGTACTGACGTAATTTAGCGATTGCTTCATTCTCCGAGATGTCATTTTCTTTTTTAGCGGCTTGTGCCCGTTTCTTGCGTAGGTTGAGATAGAAGATTAGTCCAGTTGCAGCAGCCGCAAACAGGACAACTGGCCAAAATTGAATGGCCAAAGCAACGATTACTGTAAGACCGATTAAGCCACCGCAGCCAAAATTAGTTCCGTTTGATTTCACAATAGAATCCTTCCTTCTTGTTGATGTGCTTTTCCTGTTGCTTTGCTTTAAAAGGTCATTGACGCTAACTGTAGTGCGACTATATGCCTTGTTGTATAGCTTTCGTTTGGGATGAGCCCATCCAACGCCGCGCTGACCATAACCCGGGATAATAGCCCGCTTAATTTTTCGGTTAAGCTTACCCTTTGTTCTAGCCGCAATTGATTTTTTCCAGCTCGGTTTTCTAATACCGATCTTTACCATGATTACTTCCTCCTATTAATTGTGATGATGTTTTCTACAATTGCTATCCTACCACCAAAACGGAAAAAAGCAACGGTGTTTAAAAATATTTTTCGCAAATAGCAAATTTACCTGTTGTATTTCGCCAAGATCGTGATAGTATAGAAAACGTAGAAAGGAGGAAGGAATCATGGACATTCCTGAAAAAGTACCAGTATATTTGAAACACACAATAAGAGACTTGCGAGTTCGCAAAGGGCTTTCCCAATCGGATGCCGCTAAAATGATGGGCGTAACAGGCCCAACCTTGCGGAAGTGGGAGAAAGACTCATCTAATCTGAAAATGCAACAGATTTGGAAAATCAGCAAGATGTATTCAATTCCGCAAGACTACATTTTCTTTGGAAGTAACAACGATTTCATCAAAATGCTTGATGAACATAAGGAGGAAATTTAAATGAATGAACTAAAGCTATTTCAGTTCGAAGATAATCAGGTCCGAACCGTTAGCTCCAATGGTATTATCTGGTTTGCCGCTGTAGATGTGACAAATGCTTTAGGAATTAAGAATCCGTCTGATGCTATCAAACCTTTAGATGAAGACGAACGGGCTAGATTTAATCTAGGTCGTCAGGGTAGTACAAATTTCATCAGCGAACCCGGGCTATACAAGCTGATTGGTGCTAGTCGAAAACCAGCGGCAAAACGTTTCAACCGTTGGGTAACGCATGAAGTCCTCCCATCAATCCGCAAGCACGGAGCCTATATGACGCCTGAAACGATTGAAAAGGCCATCTATAATCCAGACTTCATTATCAATCTGGCAACGAAACTAAAGGACGAACAAGCCAAAACGGCGGCACTTACGGCTGATAACGAAACAATGAAGCCTAAAGCGTTGTTTGCAGACGCGGTAGCCACCAGCCATACGAGTATTCTAATCGGTGACTTGGCAAAGCTTATCCGGCAGAATGGTGTCAATATTGGCCAAAATCGCTTGTTCGTTTGGCTTCGTGAGCACGGTTACCTGATCGGCAGTGGGGATCGTCGTAATATGCCAACGCAGCGTTCCATGGATTTGGGACTGTTCGACATTAAGGAACGGACATTCCAGAACCCTGACGGCAGTGTGCGAATCACTAAAACAACAAAGGTGACTGGCAAGGGGCAACAATATTTTATCAACAAATTTCTGCAAAATTAGGTTCTAAGGTGCTATAATTAATTTGTCCTTTCCGGACACTCCACTTTCTTTACAGCAACGTGCGGCGGAAAACGCAGTGATTGCCTCCTTTCGAAGTTTGACAGATGACTTGGTTGCTCCGGCATCCAAGTTTTTTATTTATTTTAAAATACACCGTTGTATTTTACACCGTTGTATTGTATGATGAATCTTGAAAGCGAGGTGAGAGCATGAGAAGCAAAGAAGATATTGCCAAACTCGTGGCAATGATGAAGGAGAACAACTGGACTCAAGTTAAACTTGCAGAACGTCTTCATGTATCACAGCAAGTAATCTCACGGACAATTACAGAAAAGGGAACGATCAAGATGTCACCAATGAAAGTGGAAATGATGTACGAATTGATCGCTAAGCCTTATCCAGCATCTGACATTCAAATTTAGGAGGAAATATCATGTCAACATTAGAAACTTGGTTTTCATTAATTCCACCGCATGTGTTGTTCACAACAATGCTCGTCTTGTTCTTCGTTCTGGTAGGTGTCCTCTTGCTTGCACTGATTCTACTGCTGATTTGCTCATACGATCAGGTTGGCAAGTTCTTCAGCAGCAACCCGGAAATCAATGACTTTGAGGAGATGAGAAATCATGTCAAATAATCAGTTCAGAGAGACTGGCTGGGGTAGCTACATCGAAGTTGGCACCAGCGCATGGCGCACCTTCTCCGGAGATTTGGTAAGGAACGATCCGGTCACCATCAAGGCATTCTTGAACTACAAAGACAAATACGCTTTTGCTCGCAAGATCAAGGATGGCAAAGCACGAGAACTGCTTATAGGCGCATTTGGAGCCAAGTTAATCACGGTAGCATAAGGAGGACTAACATCATGATAGATTACAACACAGAGGCAATTAACGAGCACCAGCGGCATGAAGATGACGATGATAAAGCAATCTCCGATTGGGAAGCTTCTCATGGCGTTGCATTGCCACTAGGCATGGATATGGAGCAGGCAGAAGAATACTTGTCAAACGCTGATGACTGGGGTGTTGATATTAAGAAGCCTTGGTTCTATCAATCACGGTTCAACGCACCGCTTGATGGCGCGTTCAATCTCGGCAAAGAGATGGATTACTTGATCGGTCAGGTTGATGAGCACGGGATGGACTGGTTCTATCGCAAATGCTTGCGCGATTCATTCGACTTCAATTCAGATTCCGACATCTTGTTCACTCTATTCGGAGAAAATGATCCAATCGACACGCTAGACTTTTTGAAACAACGTGGATTCAAGCAATGGCCATTAAGCAACTACTAAAGAGAAAGAGGAGGAAATAACATGATAGATCAATCATTAGACCAAAAACCGACACCAGAGCTCAACAAGGCATTGTTTGAGGTTAGTCAGGCAATCAAACAGCCCGCAAAGAACAAGCAAGCACATTACGGAAGCTATGCGGATTTCAGCGCGATTGACCATGCCATCCGCGCTGCGATTAAAGAGTCAAAAGCGGGCATCAGCTACGCCCAAGGCATTGTTGACCAAATGGACAGCAACGGCAAGACAATCCACAAGATATACACCGAAATCAGCCATAGCAGTGGCGAGCACAAGGTAGTATGGGGCGCTACGTTCCCCGATGACATCAATATGCAGAAACAAGGCGCAAACGTCACCTATGCAAAACGGATCAGCCTATCGTTGGCCTTCGGTGTTGTTGCTGACGATGATGACGATGGGCAAGATGCCTCTCTGCTTGATGAATACAAAGCTAAGCAAGAGAACACGCGCATTCAGCTAATTGCCTATCTCAAGGACAACATGCCGCTCGTTGACAAGAAGAAGGCAGAACGTGTGTACGCTGTTCTTGGCAAGAAACGGCCAGCAGGGAATGGGCTTGATATTCTAAGCTATGCGCAAGCCCTGATACTTAGCGGTGCCGTTCGTCTTGAGTTGTCTGACGACCTGTCAGGAATCGGAAAATAAATCAAAAAAATGTGCCAGAAATGGCACTTTTATTGTTGCAACAATTAATGCTATAGTATATAATTATATATATTAAAGGAGGTAAAGCAATGACAACTATAAATGCAACGGAAATCTCACGTGACGATCTTGAGAAAATGGCGATGGATATTTTGACATCTCATTCAATTGCTGACGTTTCTCGTAGGACAGCAATGTCTTATGCCAACCTTTGGAATCTTCGCAAGTATTCTGATAAACGTTCACGGGCTTACGATCGGACGCTGGTAGAAATTATAAATGCGTTCCCTAACGAAATCAAATAACCCCTATGAGCCTTATGGGAGGTGAAATAGATGCCGCAACAGGGGTGGATAAAGCTTCATAGAAAAGTATGCAACTCATTTGTCTGGACTAATTCTGACCAGCTCAAGCTTTGGCTATTAATTTTGATGAAAGCATCTCACGATGACCATCGATTTTTGTTTAACGGTAAGCAGGTGGACGTGTCCAGCGGACAACTAGTCACCGGGCGCGACGCATTGGCGTTTGAGTTCAATGATGGGGTAAGCCGTGACCATCGCGTTGTCGCACGTACGTTATGGAGATGGGTAAAACAGTTTGAGAAAGAGCAAATGTTGTCCATCAAATCAACTGCGCAATACAGCGTCATTACTGTGATTAACTACGGTCTATACCAAGAGAGTGACCATCAAGTGTCCATCGACTGTCCATCGACTGTCCATCAAGTGTCCACATACAAGAATGTAAAGAATGAAGAGAATATAAATACACGTGCAAATGGCACGTTAGAGAGTGACTTTGAGAAACTCTGGAAACTCTATCCAAAGAAGATCGGAAAAAAGGCAGCGTCAGCTGCGTACAAGAGAGCAATGAAGCGAAAGAAGAATCCCACTACCAACAAACAGATACAAGACGGGATTGTTGCTTACAAACGGATAATTGCTAACTCCGGTACAGATAAACAATTTATCAAGGACGGTAGCACATTCTTCAATCAGGAAGCATGGAACGATTACCTTGAGGTTATCAGGGAAGAACAAGATGACCACGAAGCGCGGAAGCCTAAATTCGATCCTAGAAAAGTCGCAATTGAAATGTATCTTGGATATAACAGTATTGATCAAGTGATTGAGCAAATAAATGCTGAAGAGATTCCAATCGATCCAGAAGACGCTAAACGCTACATTGCTGAATATAAGGAAGGAGAGAATGCGCTTGACTGAAGGACTATATGACCCAAGCAATCCTGAACCACATGTCATGTATGGCCTATACACTAAACCAGAACTAATCAAGTCTGAATGGATCGACCCGGAATGGTTTGAGAGCAAACAGTATGCTAATCTTGTTGATTTCATGAATAAGATTGATGAGGACGTTGACACACTCGAGCTTCAAGACAGATTCAATGTTTCTCATCCCGGTATCATGTCGGCAAATGACTGGCAGTATCTCATGACTTGCGACGTAGGCATATCAAGGTTCGATTGGTGGGTAAGCAAACTCAAAAGGAACTTTTACCGCAAGAAATTAATTAAGGCATCTCAAGCATATTCAATTGAACCTAGCGAAGACAATCTCAACGCAATGATGACCGCTTCACAGAATGCGGTTGCGGCTGGTAAATCAGTAAACGAGAGTACGATCTATGATCTAGCATCTGAAATGCAAGACAAAATGATAAACGGAGTATCAGATAGCGGGATCAAAACTTACTTCGCCCTTAACAATATCTTGGGGGGCGGGCTGATGCCGGGACGACTTCTAACAATTGGAGCACGTCCTGGTGTTGGTAAGTCAGCATTTACAATCAATCTCATCATTGAGGCTCTGAAACAGCAGCCTGAGTTGACCGTTGATATGTTTTCACTTGAAATGTCGAATGCAGAGAATTACAACCGGTTAGTGGCCTGCAAGACTGGAATCAGTGCTAGGAAGTTCATCAATCCAAAGCTAGGCCTAAGTAATACTGAAAAGGTTGAAGTTGAGAAGGCTGGAAACGTCCTTAAAGACTATCACCTGCAGTTTTACGACAAACAGGTAGAATTACACCAGATTGTCAAAACAATCCGGCAGAGAGCCGCTGACGCTCCCAAGGGATATCTTGCGGTTATCGACTACCTTGGGCTGATCGGTGTTCATAGCCAAGCAGACCGTCGCTTGCAAATTGAAGAAATCACTCGACAATTTAAGGTGCTGACCAACGAGATTGGAATTCCAATTGTTCTGCTTAGCCAATTGTCGCGAGGAATTGAGAATCGTCAGGATAAGCAACCGGTACTCTCAGATTTACGAGAGTCGGGATCAATTGAACAAGATAGCAATGCGGTTGGGTTCCTTTGGAACAGTGATCGAGAGAACGAGAAGTCAGATATTCGCACGGTGACATTAACAATTGCCAAAAACCGTGAAGGGGCACTAGGAAGTATTGATTTCGTGTTCAATGCCCCAAAGTTACAATTTAGGGTGGCGTATTAAGATGACATATCCAACAATGACACTCAAAGAGTTCAACGATTACATGCAGGAGGGACATTATCAATACTCGCTCTATATCATTATCCAGCTTGATGAGTCCATGGAATATCTTAAAAAGGCAAAACAAGCTGATGCCGATATGAAGAAGTTCTGGTACAAATGGGCGTACGTGACATTGGTCGATGCGTTAGAGACGGCTGAGTCAGAATATTATGGAGAAACTAGTGCATATTTACCGACAAAAGAAACAGATCCAGTAACGCGAGCTTACTGCCAAAACACATACGACATTTGGAGAAAGTACCTAAAAAAACTAGATGTCAATTTGCCAGAACAGAAGTTTTGAATATTCATTGATAGCAATATAAGCGCGTGTATAGCGTTTAATCTGTTGAAGGCATAATTACATGCGAGAAGGTTAAAAACGCAAGCAAGGCACTATTTTTTGATAATTAAGGGCATTACAGCAAAAGAGATTAACAAGGAGGAACAATCATGTTAAACAGTGTCACAATGACAGGAAGACTTACAAGGGACGTCGATCTTCGCTATACACAAAGTGGAACCGCAGTAGGATCATTCACATTAGCAGTTGATCGGCAGTTCAAAAGCAAAAGTGGCGAACGAGAAACTGATTTCGTAAATTGCCAAGTATGGCGCAAGTCGGCTGAAAACTTTACTAATTTCACGCACAAAGGAGCGCTTGTTGGCGTCCAAGGCCGCATTCAAACACGCACATACGATGACAAGAACGGCAACAAAGTGTTCGTTACTGAGGTGATCGTTGATAGCTTTGCGTTGTTAGAACCAAAGCAATCATCGCAGAATAGTGGATCACCGCAAAGAAATCAATCAGCACCAAGTAATACCAACAGGCCACGGACAAACACTAATAACCAGTCTGCAAACAATGGGAAACCAATAAGCGTTGGCGACTCTGATTTGCCATTCTAGCAGGTGACAATCATGATTGAGAATATATATACATTCAGCCATAAGGATCAGGACTGGGCACGTGAACGTCTGCGAAACTTTATTGATATTCACCATAGCTTGCCGATTTACCGATTTGCCTTGATTGCTGGCGTTAGCCGTTTCACGATTGCAAACTTTCTTGACGGAAAAGAGGTCATGCGGGGAACACTAATTAAGATAGCAAAGGCCATGAATATATCGATCGATAAGCTAACAAAGCCAATCAGCGAGCAGGAATATATTGAGCTTCGACAGGAGGAAAAACAATGACACAAGTAACTGTACGGATTTATAAGCAAGGCAACAAAATATGGCGCGATTTCAAAGCTGACTTGATCAAACGGTATGAAAGTTCAGTTATGGTAGACATCTCAAAAAGCGAAGCATTCTCAAAAATAGAGAAGCAGGAGTTTAATAACCTGATCGTTGTGAAAAAGAAATCAATTGTCGAGAAACGGTCAGTTGCCGGTATTGATGACAGTGACATTTTGAAGAATCCAGTCAACAGCAGCCTAAAAAGAATGTCAAAAAAGAGTAAAGAGACTCGTGCAAAATATGCGCTTGTAATTGCTGAAGCAGCACCACAATGCGACACACTTGTTGACGTTGCAAAACGGATAGGGAAGTCAACAACATTCGTGAAGCGAGTGGCAAGCGAGTTTAACATCAAATTGCCGCGCCGAAACAACGGTCATGAAGAGATTGCGAGTCGATAGTCATGGTTATACGCAAGAGACGCAGAGGCAAATACAATGCACAGCCAGTCGTGATTGATGGAATTAGATTCGCAAGCAAGGCAGAAGGTGCTTACTATCGGCTTATTCGCAACAGGCCACAGAAGATCACGATGCAAGAGCCATTTGAAATTCTATCTGCCTTCAAGATCAATGGCAAACGATACTCGGCAAGAAAATACAAGCCTGATTTCTGTTTTTATGACGGTGACGAATTGACAAAGGTTGTTGACGTTAAAGGCGGAAACGCGACTTTGACTACTGATGCCAGAATGCGAATGCTGTTGTTCATGATCAGGTATAAGATACCGGTCACGATTGCTAGATATGACTATCACACAGGGCTATTCACAGAAGAGCAACTTTGATACGCCATGGTTATAATGTGGGTTAAAATCCTACCAAGCGAAAAATTAGTTCTCACTTAACGGCGGGAACTTTTTTATTTAATTGTTGACACGTGGCACGTACCACGATATAATATATACATAAAGTAAAGGAGGACAAAGCATGGCTAAGAAGTCAGTAACACCAAGCATTCGCATGAATGAAGAAGAATATTCAAAGCTTAAAGAATTAAAAGAAAAATATGGCATGTCTTGGACTAAGTTTATCGAATACTCAAATAAATTAATTGAAAATGACATGGAAAAAATGGGAGATAAATCATGAACAAAAAATTGACATTTACAGTAACTGTTTTGGCAGGGCTTATGTTTGGAGCAGGTGCAACCACCATTGCCGATAATGTTTGGCAAGGTCACCAGAACATCGTGGAGACCAAGAACAATATCGACAAGCTGACAGCTAAGATCAACGCTTCACAATCTAGCTTGTCCGATTTGCAACATCAGTTGTCTGACGCACAGGCACAGTATGCGGCCCTAAAACAGCAATACGGAAACGACATGGCAAGCAAAGATACCCAGATTCAGCAAAAGATCGTTGAAGGCCAGCAAGCAGTCGCCCAGAAACAGGCTGAGGTCGATGCTAAACAGCAGACCATCAATGACCTTACATCACAGTTAGAAGCCGCCAAACAGGCAAACAATGACTTATCACAGGCAATCAAAGACGCACAGAGCATCAAGGACTATTCAGATCAGGCTGTGAAGTCAGTCAGCGCGAAATGAGAGACACACAAATGACGACCAAATTCACAGCAGATGTCGTTCACAAACTGTTAGACGTTCGTGAAGCTCAACAAGCCCCAGCAGCATTGATGAAGATTGTCATGGATCAGCAAAAGCGTAACGAGCTTTTTAAGCAATTCCTAGATGTCAGTACAGACGTATCAAATGACTGGTTCTCAGAATATTTCATGAGCGTTCAAGCTGACCGAAAAGACAAGAAACAAGATTTCACGCCGGAAAGTATCAGCAAGCTCGTGAACACGCTGGTAGGATCGCATGACAGTAGCGAGTATTACGAGGTTGCTGCTGGGACTGGCTCAATGATGATTCAACGATGGCAACAAGACCGTTTGAAGCACAAGCCGTGGGACTATCGGCCAAGCATGTATTTTTATCACCTTGAAGAGCTTGGCGACAGTACGTTGCCGTTTCTGATATTCAATTGTGCCATTCGCGGCATGAACGCAACAATTGTTCATGGTGACAGCCTGACACGTGCTGCTAGACAAGTATATTTCATTCAAAACGATGAAGACGACTATCTGCATTTCAGCACAGTAAATGTGATGCCACACAGCAAAGACGTTGAGCAAGAATTTGATATTCGACAATGGCTAGAGCCTGAACAAAATCACATTGAATCAACAGAGATACCCGCAAGATACAACGAAGTCATTCAGGAATTAGCAGCGGGAAAGGAGGCCGAGCAATGAAAACAGGAGACGACACGTTCGATGACATCTACGTCAGCAAAAAGACTGACAAGGTTGTAGGCGTCATGTACGAAGATGTGGACTACAAGCTAGTGCCAGTAGAACCAAAGCAAAAAAAGATGAATTACGAAGAAGCACTAAAACGTGCAGAAAATCTGCTTTCTATGGGCGATTATGTGGACGGTAACGTAAACGAATATGCCAATCTGAAAGCCGTGGCACTTGTTAAGAATATTTACGGGAGAGAGGACGAAAAATGAGCGAATTAAAACTGTATGCGGTAAAGAATGACGAAGGCAAATACTGGGACTTTTCAGACAATGATATTTTCTGGAGCTTAGCTGCAACACGGTGCCCTACTACTAGCGGAAGAAACTTAGCCACGTCTACTGCAAATGAGCATGGTGGTCACGTTGTCACGCTCGTTGAGGAACCTGAAAAGGTAGTCGTCAGCCCAGAAGAAGCAGGATTAGTGAAGAACTGCCTGTGGACTAATTTACAAGATGCATTTTTAAACAATATTAACTTATTGTTTCGGGGCAGAAGACCCGAGGATGTTACTCGTCTTAAAAGTGCACTAACAAACGGCTACACCGTGGCAAAGGAGAAGAAGTACAAAGTAAGGGTTCCCGAAACTCAAACAAGTTATTACTACAAGGGCAGTGACGGACACGTTCATGCAAGTGACACTTCTGGAGGCCTTGATAATGAATTTTCAGACTATGAGCTTCAACAGTATGGACTAGACGGTGAACGATTCACGAAAGAAGAGGTGACTGACGATGAGCAATAAAATAATCAGGCTAGAAAGCCTATCCTTGATGGATCACGATGAGAATCTTAACGACAGCAGCCTATTTCAGACAACACGGATAATTGAGGTCGGGCACCCGTATGATGAGCCAAAATTCAGAGAGGCTTGGGACGGTTTATCTAAAAAATACAATTTAGTTGAGTATCATTCAGACCGTGACGTTGTTAGCATCGACTCCATTAGAAGCCTATGTGACAGTGACGGGTATTGCTACCTTGTTAAGCTAAAGGACGGCAATGAACTGTATCTACCTATACACGCGTTCATTGCTGAAACTAAAGAGGTGACTGATGATGGCATTCGTTGAGCTTGAAAGCGGTGACTGGATCGCAACGGGTATCAACGGCGAGCACTGGCCAATTGCTGACGATATTTTTCGGAAGATATATGTGGAGGCGGAGAAATGAACCCTTTTGATGCTTTTGAGTATGGTTCAACTATGGAAACAGCGCTAAAAGGCTACATCTTGCCTGACAATATGGACGGATATACGAGGCTAGATACACTGATAGAAATACTAGAAGAAGAGTGCGAAGCCGAAGAGATTGATGAGAACGGTCTAATTGCTGAAAAAGACCTACCAGCATTCAGGCGTATGTGGAAAGAATCACCCGCAGAGTTCGTTGAAATAATCGCTGTTGAATGGGTAAGCACCATGGAAGAAATTATGAAATTGGGGCGGAGAAATGAAACGAGAGATTAAGTTCAGGGAGAATCCGGAGCTGCGGGAGGCACAACATGAGTAAAAGTAAGGACGTTGACGCTTATCTTCAAGGCGAGCTGTGTGCCAAGGCCGAGCTTGCAACTAAGCTACTACACGACATTGCCTGGTCTAAATGGACGACTGACGCGATGACTACACGTGTTGACCCAATCTACAAGCAAGCCAGGGAAATAAGCTATTGGCTATTAAACAGTGACGACTGGTACACCGAAAATGAGGACGGAGATGAATGATTTGGACAGCAAACGAGCATTGGCCGAAAACATTAGGGAGAATATATACGATCTGAACATGACACAAGCCAAATATGCAAAAGAGATCGGAATACCCATCACCACGCTTGAATATGTAATCTCTGGGAAGGGTAGTGTTTCACTTAACACCTTGGACAAAATTGCATATGGAGCTGGGATTGATCCATGGGAGCTCATTCGGAATCCTGAAAGCAAATAAAAAGCGCGTCTAATGATGGGTATGCAAAAAAAATCAATCAGGGAGGGAAAGCAATGAGAGCAGAACATCATTCAAGAATCAAGTCAGCATTCGTTAGTTTTTTATCAAGCATTTGCATCATCGCATGTGCATTCATGACGTCAATCATCTTCATTGTCGGATGTTGGATATTAAAATCATTGCTCGATGGAATGTTTGGATAGACAAAAAGCGCACCACGAGGGAACGCCTGACAATTGATTATCTACAAACTAATTATACCATAAGGGGTGGCACTGGTGATGGAGCTTTTATCAATTAGCGATGACAAGGATAGAGCAGCAGTCGAGGATATACTCAACAAATATCGATCAGAGCGTGGATTCATGAGGGCTCCAATCAATCCAAAGATCACGAGTGCATGGGGAGATGGGACAGCAGCCAGTACGGCAGATCGGCCCTCATATGCGCAAGAGAGACTGGAGAGACAATCATCAGCGCAGAAGTTTTGCGAATGGTGCGACAGGTGCATTGCCGCAATGCCCAAACAGTCTCATCAGCGCTTACTCAGGATCAGATACTGTGATGGTCCTGAAACTGAAACCCCTGATGGTACGACCATGGATATACTCGACATATCGGCAGCAACATACACGCGAAGAAAACGAAATGCGCTTTTGGCAGCAGCATGGTACTTTGGAGTTACGCCCAGAAAAAGTAGTGAGCAATGAATGAGCACTAATTGAGCAGTAATTGAGCGATAAATGAGTGGCAAACTAAAAACGCAAACCATTATGATTGTATTGTGCCAAGGGAGCAATCCTAAAGCACCGTTTTTTCCTCCGAGCCTCAGTGATGATAAAGCTGTGGCAAGGCGTGGCAATGAGGACTGACTGCGATAGTCAGGCGGGTTCGATTCCCGCATGCCACATTGTCCAGTTTAGCGACCGGACACAGCTTGCGATGACCCCATCTGACACTGGGAGAGCGAGCAGCAACTGACGTTTAGGCGTTAACGGAAACCAGAAATCGCGTTTTCTTGGTACCTGTTATCGGGTTCGAATCCCGGCGGTTGCGTTGAAGCACTTCACTTCATGTGAGGTGCTATTTTTATACATAATTTCGGAGGTAAGAACATGAAGCTGTACTTGGTTACATGCGAGGCTGGGGACGCCGATCAATGGGAAGGCGGAACTGCCGAGGTTGATGCTGTATTTGCTACAACTGATAAAGCCAAGCTCGATGATTATCTATCAACTAGAATGCATGGCTATGACAACGTAGTCACAATGGAACTAGACAAGGAATACCCTGAAGGAACAAAATCCTCTAAGTGTCTTGCATCGTGGTGGGAAGAAGGGCCGTGCAATGACGACCCAATGGACATCTAATTTAAATTTACGGAGGCGAGTAGATGCAGTGGACAGATGAACAGATCGGTGACATTAGGAAGCTCGCCTCTGAAGGCTATACAAGACGCGAGACAGCCGACAAACTCGGGATTAGTTATGATGCGCTTCAAGGTAAAGCAAAACGGCTTGGCATCGAGTTCCAAAAACCAGCAAAGAATGAATACGATTCAGCGAAAACAGATAGAAAGAGCCAACCCGTTGATAGAAAAGTGGCTCTTAATGCTGATGGTAGTCAAACAGTCACGGCCTTAATGAGACTCAAGCATGAGCCAAATAAAGACCCACGAACTTTGATGGAGTTGTGTGGATACGATCCTGATAAGTTCGAGATGGTCTTAGGCGACTACAAAGTGTATGAGCAGCACAGTACCGAAGACGGCACAGTTCCGCAGTACAGTATTCATATTCGCGTAAAGCCGAAACAAGGCTTATCGATAAGCGAAATGGCTGAAGCGTTCAACGACAAAATCATTCCGGTCAATTACGGCATGAAGAAATCGGGCGATCGCAACTTAGTCATCCCATTGCCTGACCTGCACTTTGGCTGGACAACATTCGCCGATCTAAAAGACATGGTGAGTCAACTCAGAGAGATTATCATGGACGGCTACAACGAGATTGTGATCGAGCAATTGGGAGATCTGTTCCATAGTGATCAGATTCATGCAACACAAACGGTTAGAGGGACACAACTAGATCACGCAAACATGCGTCAGGCATTCCATGATGCTGTGAAGTTGTTTGATCAGATTATTCCGCTGGCAATTGAATATAGCAATCGCGTCTCAATCAAGAGCGTGTTCGGTAACCATTCAGGTGATCTCGAATACGCTTTTCTTTATGCGCTGATAGATCGCTATCCACAAGTACACGTTGATCTCAATGACAGTAATCAGGCAACCGACTGGCGCTGTGCATACTTGCTAGGGCATGTTGGCGTTATGCTAGCACACGGAGATGTAGCCAAGGACAAGCTGACAGGGCTTTTTCCATTTGAGTACAAAAAGATATTCAGCATGGCAAAAACATACGAACTTCACTCAGGCCACTATCATAGCGAGCGGTTTAAAGATGATCGTGGCATTATGTGGCGCCAGCTTGGGACGGCAAAGCCAAATGATCCCTATGAGATTAAGAATGGCTTCACCACGGGCAAACATCTGCTGTATGCGTTCGTTTATGACGATGAAAGGCTACGGTGCACTTATGAGCTCAGCTGAAATTTGGAAAAACATTGAAGGTTATGAAGGCCTATATCAGGTCTCTAATCTTGGACGGGTGAGGAGCCTTGACCGCGTAGACGGAAACGGGCGCGGCTGGAAGGGGATAATGCTTTCCAGCAAGCTAAGAAAAAACGGCTATCGCGAGGTTATTATATGTCGAGACGGAAAAAGGAAATACATGTTGGTTCACCGCTTGGTAGCAGAAGCATTTCTATCGAACCAAGACAATCTGCCTCAGGTAAATCACAAAGACGAGGACAAAGGCAACAACCGAGTTGAAAATCTTGAGTGGTGCGACAGTAAGTACAACAACAATTACGGAAATCACATCAAGCGCGTGGCTGAAGCAAGGGAAAAACCAATCTATGTCGTTACCAACTCGGGGCATCGCTATTACTTTAGCGGTGTAAGCAAAGCCGCGAGACTCCTTGGTCTACATTATCAAAACATAACGGCATGTCTTCACGGCAGGCAAAAAACATGCCACGGCTATACATTCGAGTTGGCGGTGTAAGTCATGTCTGGAATGAAGCGAGTCGAATACGGATATGTAAGCCACACAGAGCAAGCAATCATTGAAGAGCTAACAAGGGAAGAAACACATATGCAAGCTGTAATTTACACCAAACCGAAATGTCAGAAGTGTCGCCACACAGCGATGAAGCTAAAGCAGGCTATGCCAGTGTCAACCATTACAGCCGACGAGCGTGACATTGAACGGTTCCGGAAACAAGGATATCGATCGTTTCCCGTTGTAACCGTGTATAAGGCGAATGGCGTACATGACCGCTGGTGCGACTTGCAGGTTGACAAGATCAAGCAGTACACGGAGGGAAAATCATGATTGAAAAGAGCAGCAAAAATAATTCTGATAGAATCGAAGGCGTTGAGTTGCCAGATCATGCGAGATTCAGTGAATCATTCATTGCGGAGCTAGACAAAGCACTGAACGAATATCATCAAAAGCAATCCAAAAGCAAATGACTGTGACAAGCAAATTCGGCGCGGGAGGTGGGGTGATATGTGATGAGACACAAGATGACGGCCAAACAGCAGAAGTTTGTCGACCAATACATCAAGTTCGGGAACGCAAAACAAGCTGCGTTAGAAGCCGGATATAGCCCTAAGACGGCAAAACAGATGGGAGTGGAGAACCTATCTAAACCTTACTTAAAAGCGGCTATTGACGAGCGTATGAAGGCAATGGAAGACGATACAATCGCTAAAGCTGCCGAAGTCCTGGAGTATTTCACTACTGTGCTACGTGGAACCGCACGTGAAACTGTGGCCGTTGCGACTATGGACGGTGTAGAGCAAGTGGATAACCCGCCGAGCATCAAAGACCGCATGGCTGCTGGCAAGGAGTTATTAAAGCGTTACCCCGCCGATGATCGTATGCTGGGCGCTCAGATCAAGAAACTAGAAGCCGAAGCGGACATCATGGCGGCTAAAGCCAAACGTGAGACCACTGAGGACACAAGTAACATCACAATCAACATCAAGCCAATTCAGCAAGACGGAGGCGATGACAGTGCAGATTAATATCGATCTGAATTCAATCGTCCCCAAAGCCTATGCACCACTGTACAATGACAGAACACGCTACCTGACGTACAAAGGCAGTCGTGGGTCGCGCAAGTCATTCTCTGTTGCTGAAGACGTGATCATGCAAATCATCTTGCACCCTTACGTCAATTGGATCGTGCTTCGCCAATACGCATATACGAACAAAGATTCGACATATTCAACTATCCAACAAGCGGCATTCAGGCTGGGCGTTTACGATCTATTCAAGTTCACGCTGTCACCACTAGAGATCACCTTTAAGCCAACAGGCCAGAAGGTGTTTTTTCGTGGCATGGATAAGCCCTTAGCGGTTACTTCATTGCAACCAACAACTGGCGTGCTTGCTCGTGCGTGGTGGGAAGAAGCGTATGAGCTGAAATCGCTGGACGCATTCAAGACCGTTGAAGAAACTATGCGTGGTGAGATCAGTGATCCTGATGGCTATTACCAGTCAATAATCACATTCAACCCGTGGAGCGATCAGCATTGGCTTAAGCGTGAGTTTTTTGATGAAGACACAAAGAACCCACGCTCGAAGTCGTTCACGACCACATACAAGGACAACCCGTATCTGGACGATGACTATATCGCAAGCCTTAAAGATATGATCAAGCGCAATCCTAACCGTGCTCGCGTTGCCGTATATGGTGACTGGGGCATTGCAGAAGGGCTTGTGTTTGATGGACTGTTCGAGCAGCGTGACTTCAGAATGGAAGACATTGCAGCGTTGCCAAAAGCCGTTGGCCTTGACTTCGGTTTCAAGCATGACCCGACCGCAGGAGAGTTTATGGCAATTGACCAGCAGAACAGAGTCGTGTACATCTACGATGAATTTTACCAGCAAGGAATGCTAACACAGCAGATTGCTGAGGCGATTGGGCAACATAAAGGTTATGGCATGCAGATAACGGCAGATAGCGCCGAGCAAAGGCTCATATCAGAGCTGTCAGGTGTATATGGTGTGCCGAACATCATAGGTGCAGGCAAAGGCAAAGACAGCGTTTCACAGGGTATTCAATACATGCAGTCTTACCACTTTGTTGTTCATCCGCGCGTTAAAGGACTGCTTGAAGAATTTAACACGTACGTATATTCCAAAGACAAGTTTGACAACTGGACGAACACGCCAGTCGACGCGAATAACCACGCGATTGATGCATTACGGTATGCGATGGAACCGTTCATGTTCAGAACTGCCGGCCATTATATGAGCAACCAAGAACGTATTCAGACAATCAAAAACCTAGGATTGGGGTGACATGATGGATCCATTTGAAGAATCAAACCTACTGTATCAAGAAGACATTACGAACCTCAATCCGGATCGGATTATGAAGTTCATTTTCCACCACCACGAATATCAGCTTCCACGGCTGAAAAAGCTTGATCGATATTACAAGGGCCAGAACGAAGGCATTCTGCAGCCACAGTCACGGCGTATTGAAACTGGCAAGTCAGACCATCGAGCCGTTCATTCATTCGGTAAGTACATTGCTGATTTCCAGACAGCATATTCCGTTGGTAATCCGGTTAATGTGAAGCTTGACAAAGATGACAAACGGCTTGATCAAATCACACGCGTGAACGACCTAGACGCGCTCAACTATGATCTGTTCCTAGACATGACGCGCTATGGACGTGCATACGAGTACGTTTACTACGGTAGCGACTCAATCGAGCATTGCGTGCGCTTAGATCCGCTTGACACGTTCGTAATCTACTCGCTTGACGTTGATCCGCAACCAATCATGGCTGTTCGCTATCATTCAGTAGAATTGGTTGACGAGAATAACAAGACAATCATCGACATCATCCCCGAAACATGGACGGCAACAGAGCATGACGTTTATAAGCCGACCACGGTTGGCGGTGCAATGTATTTGGATCACAGCGAGATCATTCGCGTGTTTCCCGTTGTCGAGTATGACAATAACCGGTTCCGAACAGGTGACTTCGAACATGTGATCTCACTGATTGACCTGTACGATTCGGCACAGTCTGATACCGCTAACTACATGACGGACTTGAATGATGCATTGCTGGTCATCACAGGCGACATTGATGCCTTATTCAACGGTAGCACGCTTATGAGTGGTGTTGACCCTAACGACCCTGAGGCAATGAAAAAGCTAGCACAGGACAAACTAGAGCTTATCAAAGAACAAAAAGACGCCAACATGCTGCTGCTCAAGTCTCGAATGATGGCAAACGGCCAACAGACAAGCGTTGACGCAAAATACATTAATAAAGAGTATGACGTCAGTGGCACCGAAGCATACAAAAAACGCGTTGCGGAAGACATTCACAAGTTCAGCCACACACCGGACCTGACCGACAGCAACTTTGCAGCCAATGTTTCTGGCGTTGCAATGAAATACAAGCTACTTGGTACTGTCGAATTAGCAGCGATCAAGCGGAGAATGTTTGAGAAGTCATTGTATCAACGCTATTCAATCATCTACGCACTTGATCAAAGCGTGTCAGGTGGCATGAAGACGGATCCTAACACGATTCAATTCACGTTCCGAGACAACTTGCCAACAGACGACATCACGCAGATTAAAGCGCTTGTTGCTGCGGGTGCGACATTGCCGCAAGAGTATCTGTACAGATTCGCGCCGGGAATTACTAATCCGCAAGAGATTACGGACATGATTGCCAAACAACGAGCAAATAGTGACTACAGTGAGGATCTGACGAACAATGACGAAAACACCGAAGGAACGGATCAAAGCGTTCGCGGACAAACAGGACAAGCAGCACCGCCAGATAGCAAGTGATGTTGCCAAATATACTGCGGCTTTCATGGCATTCTGGTACGCGTTCAATGAGCGACATGAGAACTACACACACGCGGACGACTCGCGCTACTACGATCCAGAACTTAAAGAACAAGTTGACAGAGACGCACAAGAGGCCGGAGTTAAGCAAAAATCAGTTGCTAACAACGATGAACTGCTGTCATATGCCGCCTACGTTTATGCTACAGCATTGGCCATCAAGGTTGCAGATTATATTGGTACCAATCTTGGCGATTTGGCAAAGCAAACTGCCAAGCTGGGGTCATCAATTTACGGTAAGCATATCAAAGCGGATTTATCAGTGATCAATAAGATGTTCGACGGTGCCACGTGGAGTGACCGCATATGGTCAAATCAAGACGCCTTGCGCAGTGATCTCAAAAAGGTGATGAAGAATGCGCTGCTGACGCACAGCAATCCGATCACACAAAGCCCTGAACTTCGTAAGAGGTTTGGTGTCATGAAGTATCAGTCGGACAGAATCATCAGAACAGAAAGTGATCGTGTAATGGCTCATCAAAGCATTGTTAATGCTCGTGAGGCTGGCTACAAAAAGGTTGTATGGGTTATCAACTCAGGAGCGTGTGACATATGCAAGCAACACAACGGTGATGTTTACACATTGAAACAAGCAGAGGGGATGATACCAGCGCATCCAAATTGTCTTTGCTCGTGGGCCGCTTATGATTCTGGCGATGAAGCTGACGTTGATTAGGAGGAAATAATGAAACTTCCAGAAAAAGTGTTAATTGATGATATTGAATACAAGATTGAGGAGGTCAGCCACAAAGAGCTTCAGATAAGTAACGAAGACTTCAAAGGCGATTACTGGGGCGATACGCGTTTTAAGAAAGCTAGTATCCGTATATGCGAAGGCATGGCTGATGACGAGGTAAAAATCACTTTGGTACATGAGATTATCCACGCAATCCTGCAAGAGCGAGGGTTCGACCAGCAAAACAATGACGAGGCAATGGTTGACGGATTGGCACACGCATTCCGTATGTTGGCAAAACAGAACCCCGAACTAATCAAGCAAATTCTTTTATAAGCGTGTGACCCGAGCAAGTCCCTAAACTGCTCAAAAATAATAGCGTGAAGTGATAGACGTGTGATCGTGGCTGGGCCTTATGGCGTGGCTGGGATCATTTAGCACGTCTATTCGTTTTGGGCTAAACAGGAGGAACCATCATGGCAGAAGAAACACAAGCTCAAGAAGAAGTCGAGACAACCGAAGCAACCACTCAGGCACCAACCACATATACGCAGGCTCAGCTAGATAGTGAAGCCGATAAACGTGCAGCTAAGGCGCTGGAAACAGCTAAGGCTAAGTGGGAAGCAGAACAGGCTAAAGCGCTTGAGGAAGCCAAGAGTGAAGGCGCTCGGCTTGCTAAGATGACCGAAGACGAGAAGGCCAAAGAGATCGAGAAACAGCGACAGGCAGAACTAGACAAGCGTGAAGCTGAACTCAATCAGCGTGAACTATCGACAAGCACGAAGTCATTGCTCGTTGACAAAGGACTGCCAACCGATTTTGCAGGCTCTCTGGTCGCGTTGGGTGATGCTGACAAGATCAAGACGGCCGTTGAGAACATTCATAAGACAATTCAGGAAACGGTCAACAAGCAAGTTGAGGCCAAGTTACAAACTGATCCGCCCAAGAATGGTGCTTCTGCCCTTGATGGTGCCGACGATCCATTCAAGAAAATCATGGCACAATACAAAAAATAGGAGGTAGCTAATCATGGCTACAGAAAACAACAATTTACCAGTACGTACGTACCAAAAGCAGTTTATTGGCTTGATGCAAACCGTCTTCGGCGTGCAAAGCACATTCACCCCAACGTTTGGTGGTTTGCAAGCACTCGATGGCATTCAAAACAACGCGATCGCATTCAGTGTTAAGGCAAATGATGTGCCTGTTGCTGTTGGCAACTACAACACCGATCCTAACGTTGCGTTTGGCACTGGCACCAGCAATTCAAATCGCTTCGGGCCAATGAAAGAGATCATCTACAGTGACATTGATGTACCGTATTCCTTCGGCTGGAGTTTCAACGAAGGTATCGACCAACTCACCGTCAACACCGACTTGAACTCTGCTGTCGCTGACCGTCTGAACTTGCAAGCACAAGCTAAGACACGTCTTTTCAACGGAAAATTGGGCGCCTACTTGGTTGCTAGTGCTGCGGCTGACCTTGGTGCGGTTGATGATGTAAACAAGGTGTTTGAGGAAGCTTCCGAACGCTACACCGACCTTGAAGTCGTTGTCCCAGTTCGTGCATACGTGACTGCCGAAGTTTACAATGCGATCATCGACCACCAGTTGGTTACCAGTTACAAGGGTTCCGCTGTTAACATTGATGAAAACGGCATCGTGCGTTTCCGCGACATTGTTATCACCAAGACACCTACTCGTTACATGGCTGGCAAGTCTATCATCTTCGCACCTGATAACATCGGCCGTGCATTTACTGGCATCAACGTTGTTCGGACGATTCAATCCGAGAACTTTGCGGGCGTTGCTTTGCAAGGTGCCGGTAAGGCAGGTCAGTGGATCAGCGATGACAACCGTCAGGCAATCTTCACTGCCGGGACGTCAACAACTACCACGACTACCAAGGTAAAACCAATTACTACCACTACCACCACTTCGCACGCTTAATTAATTGATGCAAGTCGCCTATCGAAATAGGACAGTACGGGAAACCGGGCGGCTGATTGGAGGACAGAATGAAGCTTATTTTGTGTCAACCCGCTATTAAGCGTTTTGAGTGGGAGTTGGAAGTCTGCCTAACCAATCTGCGAAGTGTCGGGTTTGACATGAAAGATGTCGTTTTGCTCTTCACTATGCATGATTCTAAGGTGCCACAAACGCTTGCAAGCAAATATGGAGTAGAAGTACACACGTACACGGACAAGCGCTCAGACAAGCAATATATTCCATCTGTGAAGCCTTGGCTTTGGTGGCAATATCTTGCAGAAGATCCTGAGCGTGAGAACGAGGACTATTTCTATTTCGATAGTGATGTGATCTTCCGGAAACGGCCAGATTTCCGAAAATTGAAGCCACGGCCTGATCGTTGGCTGTGTAGTGACACAAACGGCTATCTGAGCTTGGACTACATCAAACAGTGTGATCACGGCGAGGAGATTCTCACTCACATGGCTGACATTGTCGGGGTTACGGTAACTTCACTTGAGACGATCAACCACAATTCCGGTGGTGCTCAGTGGCTCATCAGTCACCCGTCAGCAGAATACTGGCGGAAGGTGTATGCCGACAGCAACCGACTGTGGCAATACCTGCAAACGGTCGACAGCAATATCCAGAAATGGACAGCAGAAATGTGGTCGCAGTTATGGAACATGATGTACTTCAACATCGGGCCCGTCATCAGTGATGAGCTCGATTTTTGTTGGGCTACTGACCCCGTGAAACGATGGAATGAAACCAAGATCATGCATAACGCAGGTGTGACTGTGAATGACAAGCGTTTGTTCTTCAAAGGTAAGTACGTTAATCACACGCCGTTTGATGATGATCTGAGTTTCGTTGACAAGTCGAAGTGCTCATACAAGTACGTGCAAGCAGTGAAGGCGGTGAAATGATGGCGATTTTAGACAGTGTAAAGCTACGTATTGGTTTGTCCGATACAATGCAAGATAACTTGTTGAATGATCTAATCGATGACGCCACAGCACGTGTGCTGACCTATATCAACCAAGATGGCATTGTCAATCAGACTGTGCCAGATTCAGTTGCATGGGTAATCAAAGACGTTGTGGTTAAGATGTACAACCGCATTGGTGACGAAGGCAAAACCGCCAGCGGTGAGGGCAATGTATCAAATACATGGGAAACCATTGATCTATCTAAGTATGCTGACGCGCTGGACGTCTACCGTGAGTCATCGCAAAGCCGCCGACCGGGGATGAGGTTCGTGTAATGAGATACAACAATCGAATCACCCTCATTAGGAAGGTGCCGCCCGCTGATCCGCTGCATGACAGGCCGAAAGAGACGCGCGAGACGGTTACTTGCCTGACAATCCCAATTACTAGTGCACAAGAGCTGTCTGTATACGGTCTTGTGAATACCATGGCCTATGAGATTCACGTAAAGAATCCCGCACTGCCTGTGAACGGGATCGAGCTTAACGGTGTCAAATGGACAATCAACAAGACATTTGTGAACCGCAAGTCAACTGTATTCATCGTGTCCGGAGGTGCTTCTTAATGACTAAAACAAATGTTACATGGTCAGGGCTAGACAATCTGATGGCAGAACTAGGAGCGACTGCTGGAGCAACAATTGAAGCTGCTACTTCAGCGATGAAGACAACTACCGGAAAGGTGCAAGCCCAAGCAAAACACATTGCACCTAAACGAACAGGGTTCATGGCAAACAATATCCTAGTTGAACCGGTCAAGAAGACAGCCACATCTGTCACTGGTACTGTCAATGCAAAAGCTGATTATTCATCATTTGTTGAATTTGGCACTTACAAAATGTCGGCGCAACCATTTATTAGGCCTGCTGTATCTGACGGGCAATCAGTATTCATTAAAACGACAATGGACAAGCTGAAAGAGGTGGCCAAATTCAAATGACACTATCTCAATGGTACGAAGATGTGCAAACTCAATTGACTGCTGACGGGCTTAATCCTGTATTCGTTCAGCCGGACGCAAAAAGCACGTTGCCGTTAGTGTTTGTGAACGTTCACGTTGATGCTGACATGTCATCTAAGACGGGGACACTATCGAGTGTTGGCCAGCAGATTGACATTTACGATAGCATCGACACGCCACCAGCTGAATGGGAGGATTTCGTTCGCAGGGTTAAGTGGTCGCTTAGTAAAGTGACACGGTGGCAATCACTGACGGCATCTAATTCAATCGACACAAGCATGGGCGAAAGTACACCATTACGTCGTTGCATGCTACTCATTACTTTAGAAGGAGATTATTAAAATGGCAGTTCCAGTAAACAACGGTATCGAGTTCGTAAAAGATACCCCATATCGAGGCAAAGACGTTTGGTACTTTATCCAATCGACAGATCCTAAAGTAGCACCCATTGGCAGTCCTGCAATCTTGCCGGCTCACCAAGAGTCCGGCGATACAAGTATCGAAGGTGATTCTCTTGATGAACAAACCAAGATGGGCCGTATCATTGCCGCATCCACCAACGAAGATAGTGTCGAACTGACAACGTACATGGTTCCGGGCGACAAAGCGCATGAAATCATTATTGACGCTAAGCATGAAGGCCGTCAGGTTAAGGTATGGCGCGTCATTGTTGACCCACGTCTGGCAGTTGTAGAAGGCGACCACAAAGCCTATCCTGCGATGTTTGGCTATGGCGTTGTTGACAGTGCCGACATCTCAGATGAAGACAGTTTCTCCGAGATTGACTTTACTTTGAACATCATCGGTAAATTGGCTGACAAGAACGAAGACGGTACACCGGGAACGTTCCCACTTTCTGATGAACAGGTTGCAATGCTCGATCAGCTCTATGCATTCGAACGCCCAGGCGAAAAGCAAGGCGAATTTGCGGACGGCAGTGCTACCACAACGACTACCACGAAAGCATCAACTACTACCACCACAACCACTTCGCACGTTTAATTAATCGCACACAGAGACGAGTAGGCTGCGGCCGATCTGAGACGACAATCTAGGAGGATATTCATGTTAGAAATTACGGTAAAAGGTCAACCAGTAGAAGCCAAATTCAATTTCCGCGCTTTGTTCCGCGCAAACAAGCTCTACAGTTCTGCTGAAGGTGCCAATGATGGTGCAAGCTCAATCTGGCTGGCATTCGTGACTGATGATGATATGGCATTGTTCAAAGCGTTGCGTGTGCTGCTGCCAAAGTCATACACGGATGATGACATCATGGACACACTCGACAAGGCCGAAGAAGACGGCAAGTCGCAAGAACTATTCAAAGAAGTTGAGCAGGAGCTTCATAAATCTGGTTTTTTCAAACACGCAGCACAACGCTGGCTGAACTTGACCGAAAAATACGGGAAAGCATTGACGGACAAGAAGAACAAGACAGCCGAAGAGAAGATTCAGGACGCAGCGACCAAGGATACCCTGGACGCAATGAAGAAGAGTCTCTCTTAACCGACTTTGCTCGTCACGGGATATATGATCCCAATATGCCATTCGATTTGTACATGTGGGAAGCCCGTTCAATGCTAGAAGGGTCTTTTTTACGTGATGTAGATATGCGCCGTGACTTGATGGAACTTGCTGTCAACATTGCCAATATCCAGAACGCGAAGAACCCTAAACGGTCAGTCAAGGTTGGCTACAAGAACATTGACAAAGCCGAGCAAAAAATACTAAAACGCAATGGCAATCGAGAAAGAAAGCCTGATGTAGAGATGATTAAGAAACTCAATGCCGCATTTGGAGGTGGTAGCTAATGGCAAACGTAGTCGCAACATTCACAGCAAACATCGCACCATTCCAAGCGGCAATGGGAAGTCTAGCAACATCAGTCAAAACTGGCACTGACGCTGCTTCTAATGCAGGCCAGCGAGTCGGTGGAGCTATGGCAAGCATCGGTAAAGCGAGCACGATCGCGGGAGTTGCTGTAGGCGCTATGGCAGCCGGGGCTATCAAAAGCTATGGCACTTTCCAAGAGTCAATCAACAAGGCAGCCGTCATTGCCGGTTCCAGTAACAAGTCGCTTAAGGGTGATATGAAGGACCTAGAAACAGAAGCACTTTCATTAGGTAAAACGTTACCTATCAGTGCCGAAGATGCTGGCAATGCTATGATTGAAATGGCTCGTAACGGTGCATCAATCAAGGACTTGAAGACTGAGTTCCCGGCTATTGCTAAGGCGTCTGCGGTTGCTGGTGCTGATTTGGCAGGCACTGCTACCACCGTTCAACAAGCAATGAATATCTGGGGTGGAGGCGCTAAGAATGCTGCTAAAGATTCAGCTATCTTGGCCTTAAATGCGAACATGTCTAATGCCGAAGTTGAAGACATGGGACAAGCGTTTGCTAACGTTGGTTCAACTGCTGCCACATTGGGCATTGGCATTAAAGATACCTCAACTGCAATCGGATTAATGAGTAATGCTGGTTTAGGAGCGGCGCAAGGTTCTCAAGACTTGGCTCACGCATTAACTCTGATGGCACGCCCGTCAAAGGTGGCTGCTGGCGAAATGCAAGAATTGGGCATCACTTACACAGACGCTCAAGGTAAATTTAAGCCGTTCCCGCAAATTCTAAAAGAAGTGGCTAAAGCGACTGATGGCATGAGTCAGTCTCAAAAAGTTGCGGCATTGACTAATTTATACGGTGCTGCGGGTGCCAAAGCTATGCTGCCGTTACTTATTCAAACAGAGAAGAAAACCAAGAGCGGTAAGTCCGGATGGGACGCCTATTCTGATTCTCTTGGCAAAGTCAGCGGTTCAGCCAAAGCCGCAAACAAATATCTGACTGACAATTCTAACAATATGACAAAAAACGTTGGTCAATCTCTTGCGCAGATGAAAGACGCGTTTGACGCTGTGATCAAAACTAGCATTGGTACAATCGCACCACAAATTCAATCTGTAGCTAACGCATTGGGTGGTTTTGCAACGTGGCTCAACAAGTCTAAAGGTCCAATGGCTTCTTTTATTAAAGGTATGATTGCTTGGTCACCAGTGATTGCAGGCGTACTGATTGTCTTCGGGCTATTGACAAGTGGCATTGGCAAAATGATCACTAGTTTCAATTCAATTGTCGGAGCTGCAAAAGCAATAGGTGGGGGATTGAAAGCAATTTGGGGAGTAATGGCAGCTAATCCTATTGTTGCTCTAATCGTGGTAATTGCCGCGTTGGTTGCTGGACTTGTTTACTTTTTTACTCAAACATCGACCGGCAAGAAACTATGGTCATCATTTATATCATGGTTGAAGTCTGCTTGGTCTGGAATTAAGACATTCTTTTCTGGATTATGGAGTGGCATTACTAAAACGTTTAACAACGCAGCAAAAGGAGTGCAAAATGGATGGAATTCAGTAACTACGTTCTTCAGCAATTTATGGACTGGCATTGTTAATGGTGCCACAAGCGCATGGAATGGATTAACATCATTTCTTTCTGGGATGTGGAGTGGAATTGTCAATATTGCGACAAGCGTTTGGGGCGGAATCAGTTCATTCTTCTCGGGACTGTGGCAAGGAATCGTGTCCGTGGCTACTGGTATTTGGAACACATTCGGGCCTGCCTTAACGACGATATGGCAAGGAATCGTATCAATTGCCACTGGTGTTTGGAATATGCTGAAAACTGTAATTATGGGTCCTATTCTGATCGTGCTAGATTTTCTTACGGGAAGCTGGACACAGTTAGGGGCTGACCTTCAGCTTATCTGGACAAGCATTGTAACAGCAGCCAGCCAAATTTGGACTGGACTTGTCACATACTTCTCGGGAGTATGGGATTTGATTACAACGTATGCCCAAACAGCATGGAATCTGTTCACGTCTGTTATTGAGTCAGTGTGGAACGGGATTGTTTCAGGAGCTTCCGCAATTTGGAATGCGCTCGGTTCATTCTTTAGTGGATTGTGGAATGGTATTGTTTCTACTGCCGAATCCATTTGGAATAGCATCGTTTCATTTCTATCTGGTTTATGGAGTGGCACAGTTAGCACTGCAGAGGGCATATGGAATGCTCTTCCCGGTTTCTTCTCTGGACTGTGGAGCAGCATCACTTCCTTCTTCTCGTCAGCGTGGAATAGCATCAGATCAATTGTAATGGGAGCCGCGAGCAACATTGTGAATGGCGCCAGAAGCGTTTGGAGCGGATTTACAGGCATTGTGTCCAATGTTGTTAATGGAATTCGGAATGGATTCAATGCACTAAGGAATATCAATCTGCTTGCCGCTGGTCGTGCTATCATGGACAGCTTTTTCAGCGGCCTAACTGCTGCTTGGAGCAAGGTTCAATCATTTGTTGGCGGGATTGCTTCTTGGATTCGCCAGCATAAAGGCCCTATCAGCTATGATGCAAAGCTCTTGATCCCTGCTGGTAATGCAATCATGGATGGCTTGAATCAAGGACTGCAAAAGTCATTCGGGGCTGTTCAGAAGACGGTGTCCGGAATGGCAAGCGATATTTCTGACAACATGTCGGCAAATATAAGCAACTTGTCCATGGCTGGTACACAATTAAGTTCTGGAGATGTCACACAGTCAATTGATGCAAGTGAACGAATCACGCCTAACATCTACGTTCAAAACAACGTTGACAAGAATGGCATTAATAGCATTGTCAAGGAAGCAGACGCTAATGACGCAGCCGTTAGCAGCTACTTCCGACCGATTGGAGGGTAGTATATGGATCTATTAGTTGAAAAGCTCGATGGTAGCCGCTACTACCTAAGCCAATACAAGGTGCTAATAACTGATTTCGAGGAGTCAGCACCATCGGTCACTCGAAACAGCAAGCAGCTCGACCAACGAAACGGCAATATCGACTTTGGAGGCTGGCACACAGACAAGACAATCAATATCACCGGGTACTACCGTGCTGACGACATAGACGAAGAAGAAACGCTTCGTGAGAAGCTGTATGCGCTGCTTTCCGACCCAGACGGGTATTACATCACTCAACTTAAAACAACGCCCGGTATGGCCATGGAACGGCCGGGTGAGACGTATGGCGGTTACTATGATAAGTTGAGCAACTATCCATCTCACAAGCGGTTCCTAGTCTATACGGAAGCACCTGAGATGGAGCTAGTTGGCAACGTCAATGGAACACTATTGTATAAGCTAACTGCTGAATTCAAGACGATGAAGTTGCCTTACGGCGAAACGCCACAGGCCGATATTGATGTTGTCAGCAATGTCCCATACCGAGGGACTGTCCCATGTAATCAGCTCGAACAAGGGTTCTCTATTCGGTTAACTGCGACAGGTCCAGCGTCTTCACTGTCGTTCAAAATAGATGACACTGAGATGACGTATAGCGGTCCCGTGGCTTCAGGTGACGTGTTTGTGTTTAGCGGCTTTAGCTACACACAAAATGGGCTAAGCATCGTCAGCAAGACGAACAAGGCATATTTTGTTTTGCAGCCAGATAAGCCGAACCGAATCACTTGCAATGTATTGGGCACAGTCAGGATTCTTGGTTTCCAAAATCTGTACGCATAGGAGGCGTGATTATTGATTACATTCACAGATGTTGAGAATAATGAATATCAAGCCCAGTGCGAGGTTGAGAAAACCGATGCGGTGAATGGTGAGAAATCACTGTCTGGGACGATTTACTTTGGCCAAGATGTCAAAGCAAACATCGCCAAAGGCTGGACGCTGTCGTTCCTTGATGAAGAATACGTTGTTGTCACATACAAGAAGAACGACAAAGAGAATACCGTTGCGTTCAGCGCCGTTCAGTCATTTTTCTACAAAATGAGCAAGACCGGTTTATATGAGACATGGAATGGCTCGCACCCGTTTGCAACTTATCTTGACGCTCTGTTCGCGGGCACTGGGTATACGTACGACAACACAGCCTCGGTTTCAGCTTTTGAGAAACAAGATTGGGGCATGAGTGACCGTCTGTCGCTATTCAATGACATCATCGATCAAGCAAGCGTTGAGTTCTCTGTTGAAGGCACCGTGATTCATATCGTCCCAGCAATGGGATCAGATCTGTCTACCATCGTTCGCAAAAAATTCAACCTTGATACAGCGGAAATTCAGACAGATAACACAAACTTTGCTACCTATGGCCGCGGATATGGTGCATACAGCAATCCTGATGACACCACAAGCCAACGCTTAGAAGTTGAGTACAAATCACCGCTGTACGATTACTATTATCCAAAGTTTGGAGCAATTGAAGCGGTTCCTGTTGCTGATGAGCGGTACACAATTGCTGGCAATTTGCTGGCTGCTGTGAAAGAGAAAGTCGACAAGAGTTGGAGCATCTCACTCACCCTAAACCTTGTTGACTTGCAATCTGTCGGCTACAAATACGCGATGGCAAACCCTGGGGACTATATCACGGTGATCGATGAGAACCTTAATTTTAGTGACAAGGTTCGGATCATAAAAGTGACTAGTGACTATGATATTCGCGGCACACGAACCAAAACGGAAGTTGAATGTGGAAGCCTGTCATTTGCTGAACAGCAGAAGACATCACAATCAACGCTATCAAATGTGGCCGCTGGCAAGATCCCAGTACCTAATGAATGGCTAACATCACAAGTGCAATTGGCTACTAATAATCTTCTTGCCGCACGAACAGAACTCAGGTTCACTGATCAAGGAATTGTTGCTGTTGACAAGTCAGACTCAAACAAGGTTGTTATCCTTAACAGTGCTGGACTAGGTGTCTCTACAGATGGAGGCCAAACATTCAAAAGTGCCGTCACTGCTGATGGTGTTGTTGCTGACCGACTATTTGGCAATCTCATATCAGGTGTGGCTTTTAAAACAGAAAGCGCCAGCGGTTTTGGTATATCACTCAAGAGCGGCTCAATGAGGATCAGCAAAGATGACTTCGAGTTCGGTTCGCTTACTGCGACAACAGATGGTGCAACAGGTCAACCCAATGGATTCGCAATATGGAATCAGCCAGGATCGATTTTTAGTATCAACCAGGGGGGAAGCACTGGCGGAAGTCTACCGGTGTTTCAACTGCCAGCAACAGCGACAGCGGAAAACAGGCAATATAATCTGTATGGTTCACTAATGTCTCCGCTTGTCAGTAAACAGCCCGGCGGAATGTGGATATATCATGACTCGAAGTTCAACGTGAGTGCTGACGGTGGTAACAATGCTCAGTTTCAAGTAACAGTAGGCAAGACGAGCGTCTGGGGAGATTTCTACGTTTACAGCGGATCGAAGAACGCCGCACAAGTTACCCGTGATGGTATTCGCGCCACTCCTGCGTATGAGTTAGCTGAAAACTATGTCGGCGATATTGGCGAGGCCGAAACGGGAGAAGACAAAACAGTGCGAGTGGACATTGATCCGCTCGTTTTTGATTTGGTTAATACAGACAAGCCCTATCAAGTATTCTTGACAGCTTACAGTGATGCGCATTTCTGGGTCTCTGAACGTGGCAAGGACTACTTCATCGTTTCGTCAGACAGCCCTGATTCATCGTTTGGCTGGGAACTGAAAGGCAAGCGCCGAGGATTTGAGGATCAGCGCCTCGTTGATACAAAAGACACTTACAAAGATTTGGAAAAAATGGAGGGACTGATACCAAATGGCAATCAGAACGTACAAAGTAACTCTTGACACAAAAAATGCCATCGCCCCTGAGCCTGTATATTTGCGGCAGGGAGACAAAACAGGTGCCGTGGTGATTGACGCCTCGGTGACTGATAACGGCTCTCCAGTGTCGCTTTACGGCCTTGCACCAATGTTCAAAGCCAACACGGCCGATGGAAAAGCGGTAATCGCTGACGGCACCGGCTTCAATATCGTTAATGAATCTGGTGGTAAATTCACTTATCAAGTTCCTAACGCGCTTTCTGCTGTTGCTGGCAAGGTTACAACGGCATATTTCAGCTTCTCTGACAGCTCAGGTGCTGAGTCAACCTTCGACGTGGTTTTTGTTGTCAAGAAAGCGGTGGACTTCACACAAGAGCAGGCTAATGATTACATCACCATTGTTGATGGCACATTAAACAGTCTCAGTGATAAGTTGAAGTCAATGAGCACAGACATTCAAACTATACTAAACAACTACAACCAAGGAAATTTCTATAATAAATCATATATAGATGGGCTTAAAAATAATTTGCAGAATCTTGTTTTAAGCAAACGTCACCGGCTCACATATAAAAGCGTATCGGTTAGCTTGACACCAAACGCAGAAGTGCGGCCACCGACAGCAGATTTTGAATTTAAGCATCTGGCAAATATGGGGGTGTCAGCCACTTTTGTCGTTATGCTAAACGTGACTGACAAAAACGATCCAAATGTTCAGATGCCTGATGATACAATTATTTCAAAAGCGATTAGCGAGGCGACTGCGGCAGGAGTGCCGGTCACGATGATTAAGCCTCACATCGGTGTTTCATTTATGGACTGGCTCGACAGATCAACATATGTGCCGAGTGACTGGGATGTTTTTTGGACGAATTGGCAAAACATAATGCTCCACTATGCAGGGATTTGTGATGCAAATGGAATCCCAATCCTGTGTTTGGGATGCGAGCAGTATCATTGCACTGATGCGTCAATGATGCAGCAATGGGGGGCTCTAACGGCGGCAATCCGCTCTAAATATCCAAATTTGAAATTGACTTATGCAACAGTGGGTGACGAATACTTCAACGAAGAGCATGCTCAGATCGCTCAATATCTTGATTTTATGGGAGCGAATTTTTATCCAAGCTACACTTATAAAATTGTTCAACCCGATAACGCTGGCGGAATTAGCGTAGATGAATTAGCAAGAGTTTTTTATACAGCTGATCCACGTAGACTAGGAACCGGAAATACACGAACTTATCACGAAATGGTTGATTTTTATCAGGAAAAATATAATGTGCAAACCTTTGTCACTGAAACTGGTGTGATGCCAACAGATGATGGGCTAGTGCATTTGGTATCAGACAATGAGCTTGTAAAAGCCAGTGATCCCACTAAACAGACCGGCAGATTTGAAACACCAGCCTTAGCAATGGAAGGTTTTTTTAATGGGCTTGCGCAGAACCCTAATATCATCGGGTTTGCCTGGTGGTCAGTAGGTTATCCATTTCATTTCTTTAATGCGCTGGGCGATTCGGTTGCTGAAAATGTAATGAAAAAATACGTAAAAGGTGGGCTGATATAATGGCAGAAAACAGTGGTTTAATTCCTAGCCAATACGTAAACGGACACGGTGATCCGCACAGACAATATAATCAGTTCTTGAGTTACCAAACTGCTGCAGGAGCTTTACCTGGGCAATGGTGTGATATGGCGACGATAAAAATCGACAATAGCGGAAGTTACACTAACTCTGATGGTAAAAGTGTAAATCAAATTAATGACAGAAATCGTGAACTAAGTTTCTTGAGTTTATCTTTTGATGTAACTCAAGGTGTGTATGGAGCCATTAAAGACTTTGGAAACATTTCGTTAACAATGAATATTGACGATAAGGAAAACCTAATTGTTGAACTTGATCAGCACACTATTCATAGCCAAAATCACTCATCAAGTTATGTTTCACCATATGAATTTAAAATTTTTTATAAAAAAATCGCTGCAAAAGTAGCTGGTGACAATAAGACAGCCACACAATTTGAAGCCCATTTAGTAGCTAAAATGACAGGTAATAGTTCACCGCTATATATATATCCAAGAATTTTTGAGAATTCAGTAAATTTTAGTTCGCCATTCACTCCATTAGGAAATGCTAATTACTCGGCAAAAGAGCAACTAGATTATTTGTTCAAAGGTTTGCCTTCTAAAGCCTTCATTGACGACGCCAATCTTACCTCTCAATTTTCGGGTTTTTCCTCAGTTAGTTCTAAAGATGTTAAGCGTGATGAGAAAGTTCTAATCGTAAAAGATGTTAACGTTATTAAGCTCGCGGAAAACACTAAAATGATCGTTATGGATGGAACATCAAATACAAATTTAACTACAATTGTGCCGTTTTCACAATCGTCAAATGGGTTCACGGGTTGCGAGATTAAAATTATATATATTGGAGGGGCTGGCACAATAAAAAGTGGTGGGGTATTTTCTTATAGTGTTCCTGAAAACGGAATTTTTACAGGAAACAAGGATATTAATTTAAAAAATGGACGAGTTTACAAGTTTTTACGATATGAAACCACTTGGTTTCTAGAAGATGCGGGATTGGAGGAATAAAAATGAGAATTACAGTTAATAAAGCAAAAGCTAGCGGCTATTTTTGTGGAAGGAAGTGATGACAATGCTAAATAAAATCAGAGATCACCCAACACACACAGCACTCGCCATTGGCATGGTTGCCATTGGCTTGTTTCTAATCATCAATGACCATTATTTCATCTGGCCCCCACATTATTCTGACTGGTTAAACGATGATATTGTGGGGTTTTTGTTTGTCATTGATGGACTCGGGATTGGGGGTTGGGTGTTATGGGAAACACAGTTAGCGGTGACCAATCGTTTGTTGCTTACGACTACCAGCTTTTTGATGTCATTTTTGACGATACTGCAATTTCTGACCTCGATCTCAACTGGAATCTACTCAAGTTGGATCAGCAATGCAATCATAACAGCCTTCGTGCTGATTCTGGCACGAAGGAGTGATAGCCGTGACGACAGCGATAACTAAGTTCATTGTCGATTCTACTCCATACATTGCAACCATCGTTTCAACGCTTGTAGCTTATCTGACCTACCATGAGGGCAAACGTAAGAACAAACATGATGAGGCTATGGATTTGCTGGACCGGGTTAATAAAGACAATGATAGGCTCCGAGAAGAAAATGAAGGGCTGAAAAACAAAAACGTACAGTTAATAAGAGAACTGGAGGAACTAAGACATGCAAAATGAACTACTTCAGGTACTAGCCATTGCATTTGTAATCGCACCGATCACTACTGGTTTTACCGAGATATTCAAACGATATACACCTGCAGAGGGAAAACTGCTACCCGTTCTATCAATTGGAACTGGTATTTTACTGGCCTGCGTTTGGGCGATGGCTTTTGGCCATCTTCCCTTAATCGGTGCTTATGCGATGGCAGGACTGCTGTCAGGACTTGCATCCGTTGGCGTTTATCAACTTGCTAAGCCTAACGAGGAGGTAAAATAGTATGAGTTATACCATCAATAAAGAATTTGCTTTGGGCGCAAATGAAGGTTCATCGCAAATAGCTAATCGACTTTACATTATCCTACATGATGTTGGTGCTGAATCTGGTGCGCGTGCAAATGCCGCTTACTTCAAAAACAATATTGCTGCTGAAATTGCTTATACGGCATTTGTTGTAGGCGATGGCGGTCAGGTTTATCAAGTTGGTGAACCCGGCTATGTTCAGTGGGGCGCTGGGACAGTGGCAAATGCTAACAGCCCGGTCCAAATTGAATTGGGCCACACTAGTGATCCCGAAACTTTCAAGAAGGATTATGCCGTTTATATTGAGCTTGCACGTGATATGGCTGCTCGATATGGCATTCCGACTAGTTTGGACGCTGGCGGTGCTGGAACGCCGGGCATCAAGTCTCATTTGTGGGTAACGCAGCATATTTGGGGTGACCACACTGATCCTTATGGTTATCTAGCACGTTGGGGCATTACAAAGGAGAAGCTGGCGGCAGATCTGGCCAATGGCACAACTACTGTCAATCCGTCCCCGAGTGCACCAGCAGCACAAAGCGCGCGTCCGCAAGCAACTGCACCTGTTATTGTGAACGTTCGATACGGTTTGCATTTGCTCGGTGGCAGTTGGCTGGATGAGGTGACCAACTTCGGATCCGGTGACAATGGTTTTGCTGGTATGCCTAATCATCAGCATGATCTGCTGTACATCAAAGTTGATCATGGTAGC
>ERZ1673701.701-NODE-701-length-35297-cov-8.433233_pt1 | contig 35297 bp, 34 predicted proteins | sample MGYA00580231_ERZ1673701 | MGnify/ENA primary metagenome ERZ1673701 (study PRJEB41218, sample SAMN15661798) | gut metagenome | host: Homo sapiens | place: Canada: London | collected 2015-08-20/2019-03-30 | study: EMG produced TPA metagenomics assembly of...
CGAACACGATTGCCGCCGCGACTTCGACAGATGCGGCAGAAACGACCGCAACGACCGCAACGACTGCAATAGGCGCTGCGATTGGGACAGATGCGGACAAAGACGCAACGACAAGTCATCCTGCGGCTGCTGTATCTGTGACATCTTCCGCCGCGACGACAGGGACGAACACGATTGCCGCCGCGACTTCGACAGATGCGGCAGAAACGACCGCAACGACTGCGACAGGCGCTGCGATTGGAACGGCTGCGGAGAAAAACGTAAAGACAAGTCATCCTGCGGCTGCTGTATCTGCTTCTGCTGCGGAAATTCCGGAAACAATAGATTCTGAAAAAAAGCTCTCCGGCGACAAAGCCGCCGGAGAGCTTTTTTAAAGGAGAAAAATTTTTTGTTTTTTTAACAGCGGCCGGTCAATGAACGAAAGAACTGATTTCATTGATAATACGTGAAGTGCCGTCCAGCTTCAGTTTGCTCTGATTATGCTTGAAGTGCTGCTTGTTGTCCAGCAGAAAGCCTATTTTTTCGTTCAGCGTTTTTTCGTTCAGGCTGTCCTCCTCAAGCAAAAGCCCGCACCCCTCGCTCTGGAAGAACCGCGCGTTTTCCAGCTGCTCGCCTCTGGAGTTTTTGCTCAAGGGCACAACTACGAAAGGAATCTGAAGGCTTGCAAGCTCACAAAGCGAGTTTGCGCCGCCCCTGCTTACGCACACGTCGGACGCCGCGAAAATGTCCTTCATGCGAGTCACAAACTCAACCTGCCTGAAATGCTTCCCGTCTAAGCTTTTGTCCGTCTTTCCCTTGCCGCATATAACGAAAATGTCCACGCCTGAAAGCGTATTTTTCAACTCCCTCACCGTTTCGTTGAGCTTTGCCGCGCCTAAGCTTCCGCCCATGACAAGCACTACGGGACGCGAACCGTCAAAGCCCATTGTCTTAAGACCGCGCACACGGTCGCCGGTATAAAGATTTTGCCTTATCGGCGCGCCGCTTTTAACCGCCTTTTTGTTGTGCGCGGGCGGCTCGAAGGTGGTCAGCACCTTGTCGGCATAATGCGAACCGATTTTGTTGGACAAGCCCAAGGACATGTCGCTCTCATGAAGAATGCAATGTATTTTCAAAGACTTTGCCGCTATGACGACGGGCAGAGCGACGTAGCCGCCTTTGGAAAACACAAGGTCGGGCTTTATTTCTGAAAGCAGCTTTCTGGCTTGAGAAACGCTTTTGACAAGCCTGAACGGAAGCAGCAGATTTTTAGGCGTAAGGCTGCGCACCAGCTTGTGAGCTTCAATGGAAAAAAAACGCAGCGATTGGTTTTCGATATAAGGCTTGAGAAGCTGCTTTTCCAATCCGTCCGCGCCTATATAAAACAGGCTGTTTTTGCCTTTAAGCTCCTCTATCAACGCGATATTGGGAATTACGTGCCCCGCCGTACCCCCGCCCGTAAATACGATTTTCATATGTATAGTATATTCATTTCACCGACGAAAATTCTGTCCGCGCATGCCAAATCGCGCTTTCGGACGGCGCCGTGACGAGACGTCCGCAGCTTCTCATTTCCGCCACGAGAAAATCGATGAACCTGTCGGGCAGGCTGTCGTCGAACAGCTTGTCCGCAATTTTTTTGAGACTTCCGTTTTTCATGACAAAATTACCTCTTTTGACAATTTTTTTCTTGATTATACATTACAAAACTTGACAGCAGTCTGTCATAGTTTTATAATTTATTTTGAAAAAATCGGTTTTTAATAATATGTAGGCAGGAGTTAAGATATGCAAAACGGCGTACTTTTCGGAATTCTTATGACATTGCTAAACAAAAAGCGCGTTTCCGCCTCGGAGCTTGCGGCTAAATTCGAGCTTTCGACACGCACAATAAACAGATATATAGACGCGTTGGGAGAAGCGGGAATACCAATAGTTTCCGTGTCGGGCAGGCACGGCGGCTTTGAAATCATGGACAGCTTCCGTCTGGAGGCGGCTTATTTCACCGCAGGGGAATATGAGCGGCTGATAGAGTCCGTCAAGGGCTTTGCAGGCGACGAGCTGGCGCAAAGGCTGGCGGACAAGCTGCAAAGCCTTTCAAAATCCGTTTCAGAGGATTTTTATCTCGCTTCGGACAAGCTTGTGGTATTCAACTCGGACAACAAAAGCCTGCTCGGCAAGCTGCAGACCGTAAAGGACGCTCTCAAAAAAAATCTTGTGCTGGACATAGATTATCACGCGGCGGAAGGAAACATAGGCAAAAGGCAGATAGAGCCGCTTTGCCTCTATCTGAGGGACGGACAGTGGTATGTTTACGCATTTTGCAGACTGAGAGAGGATTTCAGGTTTTTTAAGCTGAGCCGCATTTTCGGCTGCACAAAAACTCAGGAAAAATTTACTCCCCGACCTTTCGACAACAAGCTCGTAAATTTCAATGAACGCAAAACCGCAAGAGCAGACATAACAATAGCCTTTTCGCCTAAGGTGCTCGCAGAGGTCGAGGAATGGCTGGGAGTGGAAAATGTTGAGAAAAACAAAAACGGCTTTTTCGGATACGGCTGCTTCCCCTATGACAAAATGCTTGTCAGCAAGATTATGAGCTTCGGCGACAACGTAAAGGTGCTGCGCCCCGCAAGGCTTGTCTCGGAAATCAGAAAAACGGCAAAGAATATAGCCGAGCTGTATTCGCTTTAAAAACCCGTGAACGGCTTTTTGTCTGAAAACAGATGAAACGCTTTTTGTAAAACGAAAACGGAGCCGGTCGGGCTCCGTTTTCTGTCGATATTAAAATTTGAGTTCCTCTCTGACTTCGGCAAAAGCTTTAACGCATTTGTCGATATCGGCTTTGCTGTGGGCCGCCGACATCTGAGTTCTGATACGCGCCTTGTCCTTGGGAACGACGGGATAATAAAAGCCTATTACGTAAATTCCCTTTTCCAGCATTCTTTCCGCTACTTTCTGGCTGAGCACCGCGTCGTAAAGCATGACGGGAATTATCGCGTGGTCCTTGCCGGCAAGGTCAAAGCCCTTCTTGCTCATTTCGCTGCGGAAGTACGTCGCGTTTTCCATAACCTTGTCGCGCAGCGACGTGTCGCGAGAAAGCATTTCGATAACCTTGAGAGTGGTAGCGCAAATTGCCGGCGCCACCGTGTTGGAAAACAGGTAAGGACGGCTGCGCTGTCTCAAAAGGTCGATAATTTCCCTCCTGCCGCTCGTAAAGCCGCCGCTCGCGCCGCCCAGCGCCTTGCCGAAGGTGCCCGTAATTATGTCTACGCGTCCCTCGACTCCGCAATATTCGTGAGTGCCGCGTCCCTTTGCGCCTACAAAGCCCGTGGCATGGCTGTCGTCTACCACTACGAGCGCGTTGTATTTTTCCGCAAGGTCGCATATGCCCTTAAGATTGGCAATTATGCCGTCCATAGAGAATACGCCGTCGGTTACGATGACTTTTTGCTCAGCCCCGTCGGCGTCCGCTTTTTTGAGCTGCGCTTCGAGGTCCGTCATGTCGTTGTTCTGATAACGGTATTTCTTTGCCTTTGCAAGACGCACGCCGTCTATGATGCTTGCGTGGTTGAGCGCGTCGGAAATAATCGCGTCCTTTTCGGTGGTTATCGTCTCGAACAAACCGCCGTTTGCGTCAAAGCAGCTGCTGTAAAGAATTGTGTCCTCCGTGCCCAGAAATTCCGACAGGGCGTTTTCCAGCTCCTTGTGCACTGTCTGTGTGCCGCAGATGAAACGCACGCTGGACATGCCGTAACCGTATTTCTCGTAAGAGTCTCTTGCCGCTTTCATCAGCTCGGCATTGTTTGCAAGTCCCAGATAGTTATTGGCGCAGAAGTTGAGCACGCCTTTGGCTTTAGTCGTGTCTATGCGCGCGCTCTGCTGCGTGGTGATTACGCGTTCCTCCTTCCACAGTACCGCGTCCTTGATTTCGTCGAGAATTGTCTGATATCTTTGTCTGTCAATCATTTTTTTCTGCCCCCTTTACGCCCAATTCAAAATTATTTTTCCGCTCTTGCCGCCGTTCATCTTTTCAAAGCCTTTTTCAAAATCGTGATAATCGAATTCGTCGGTTATTATCCTCGAAATATCCAGTCCGCTCTTTAGCATTGCCGTCATCTTGTGCCAGGTTTCAAACATTTCGCGGCCGTAAATGCCCTTTATCTGCATGCTGCCGAAAATCACCTTGTTCCAATCTATCTGTACCGAATTGGAAAGCAGCCCGAGCAGTGCTATTTTGCCGCCGGTTATCATGTTGTCCAGCATCTGATTGAAGGCTACGCCGCTGCCGCTCATCTCGTAGCCCACGTCAAAGCCCTCGCTCATATCCAGCTCGCGCTGAATCTCTTTCAAATCTGTGGTTTTGGTGTTTATCGTCACAACTCCGGGTGCCACTTTCTTTGCAAGCTCAAGTCTGAAATCCGATATGTCCGTCAGAACAACATTTTTCGCACCCACGTGCTTGCAGATTGCCGCCGCCATAATGCCTATCGGTCCCGCGCCGGTAATCAGCACGTCCTCTCCCACAAGGTCGTACGACAATGCCGTGTGGGTGGCGTTGCCGTAAGGGTCGAAAATCGCGTACATCTTCTCGTCTATAGACTTGTCGCAAAGCCACAGATTGGAGATGGGTATGGAAGCGTATTCGGCGAAAATTCCGTCTCGGTTTACGCCTATGCCCTTAGTGTTGGGGCAAAGATGCCTGCGTCCCGCGCGGCAGTTGCGGCAGGAGCCGCATACCACGTGACCTTCGGCGCTCACCAAGTCGCCCACCTTGAAAGCGTTGTTGTGCGCGCCTTTCATTTCCACAATCTCGCCCACAAATTCGTGCCCGATTGTCATAGGCGGCTTGATTGTATTCTGCGACCACTCGTCCCAGTTGTAAATATGCACGTCGGTTCCGCAAATCGCGGTTTTGTGAATTTTCACAAGAGCGTCGCCGTCGTTGATAACGGGTATGTCCTTGCGAACCAGCTCCAGCCCCTTTCGGGCAGCCGGCTTGATAATCGCGTCCATTTTCATTTATGTATACCTCTGTGAGAAATTTTTTCAGATTTTGTCTGCCGCCGCAAGCGCGGATGCAAAAGCAAAAGCCAGATTGTAGCCGCCGCATATTCCGTCGATGTTCAAAGCCTCGCCGACAACTATCAGCCCGTCGGGAAGCGCCAGCCCGTCGTCAAGACAATTTACGTCCACGCCGCCGCAGGTGACCTGCGACATTTCAAAAGAAGCTGTCGAAGCATTTGAAAACACGTGCTTTTTCGCCGAGCGGGCAAGCTCGACGGCAGTAAAGCAGCGGGCGCGGCGCGCTATCTGCTCCGCAAGCTTGTTCTGCAAAAGACCTCTGTATATGCCGTCCTTGTCGGCGCCGCAGGAAAGACGATATTCCAGCTCGTCTTTAAGCCGGTCAAAGCCGATAAAAGGCAGGAAATCCACCTCCAGCGTATATTGTCTGAATATTCCTTTAACGCGCTCCCGGGCAATGACGGCGGAAAGGTCGAACATCATAATGCCGCTCAAGCCGAAATCCCTGAACTGTATCTCCCCGTCCTGCCGCCCCAGCCGCTTTCCGTCGGAAAAAAGCGACGCGCTTGCTTTGACCCGGACTCCCCCTATGCCTTTTAAGGGATTGTCCACCTTTAAGGGCGTCAGAGAAGGCTCCGTACGCGTAAGAAATCGGGCGTCGACAAATCTCTCTAGCTCGGGATTTTCCGCCTGTGAGCCGCTTCCGCAGGCTAAAACAACCTTATCGAAATCCTCCGACCGACCGTCGGAGCAAACAATCGAAAATTTATCCTTGTTTTTCTCTATTTTCAGCACAGACCCGAAACGGCTTTTTACACCCTCTCGCGCGAGAGAAAAACGCAGGCAGTCCACCACCGTCGACGCAGCTTCCGTGACGGGATAAATTCTCCCTCTTTCGTCGGGCGACGTCAAAAACAAACCGGTGCTGTTGAGAAAGCTTTCCAGCCGGCTCAAGGGTACGGAAGTGAAAATCTTCTCCGCGAATCCGGCGTCGTTGTAACATGAAAAAGAGAGGTCGGCGTTTAAAAGATTGCACCTGCCGCCCCCCGTCGCGGATAGCTTTTTTCCCACGCGGCTGTGTCTTTCGTACAAAGTGACCATGCCGCCTCTGCGCGCGCATTCTATTGCAAAAACCATGCCGGACGCGCCGCCGCCGACAACCGCCGTTTTCATAGCTTTCATTATACTCCCCCGCGCGAAAATTGTAAACATTTTTTTTATTTTTTGTCCGACCGAAAATCCCCGCATTGCAAAAAAAGCAATGCGGGGATTTTCCAAGGAAGACATATAAATTCAAAAACAAAACACTTCAATCCTGTTTGTGAACTTTCTCGTAAAACTCGAGGTAATCGGCAATTTTCTGCTTAGCCTCGTCGGCGTCGCAGATTTTGTTGACTGCGGTGTTTTTGCCCTCGAGTGATTTGTAAACGGCGAAAAAGTGCATCATTTCCTCCGCTTTGTGGCTGGGCAGCTCGTAAATAGACTTGTAGCTGCTGTAGGTCGGGTCGCCGAAAGGCACTGCAATGATTTTTTCGTCAAGATAATTCTGATCCACCATCGTAATCATGCCGATGGGATAACAACGTACCGTGCAGTTTGTGTCTATCGGCTCGCTGCAAAGCACGAGGACGTCGAGATGGTCGCCGTCGGCTGCAAGCGTGCGCGGGATAAGGCCGTAATTGGCGGGATAATGCGTCGAGGTATAAAGAACTCTGTCCAGCAGAATATAACCCGTCTCCTTGTCCAGCTCGTATTTCATCTTGCTGCCCTTTGTGATTTCTATCAAAGCGATGAAATCATTCGGCGTAATTCTCTCCTTTCTTATATTGTCTATCGCAGCCATAATAAAACCTCGTTTTTTATAATATATTGTATCGGATACGCTTTGTCAAGGGTTTTGACAAAAAAATATGAATTTTCTTCATGTTTTTTTATTCAGATTTCACCTTGTGCGGAATATTTATGATGTTTGTATGTAAATTCGGCGGTACAGCACTGTCTGACGCGCAAAATGTAAAAAAAGTTGTAAAAATAATCAAAAGCGACAAAGCAAGACGATTCATTGTCGTCTCCGCAATGGGCAAGGCATACGTCAAGGACAGGAAGGTAACGGACGTTTTGAACGACTGCTTTTGTGAGCTTAACGAAACGGGCGGCATGAAAAGCTGGGAGTTCGTTGAACGAAAATACGTCGCCCTTGCCGACAGCCTTCAGGCGTCTCTCGACATGCGTTCTCTCGTAGCAAGCGTAAGAGAGGAAATAATGACAAACCCTTCCCGCGATTTCATTATGTCGCGCGGCGAATATCTTTCGGCAAGGCTTTTGTCGGCTTTGCTTGACTTCCGTTACGTGGAGGCCGCCGACGTCGTCCGTTTTTTTCGCGACGGCGCTTTGAACGTGCCTGAAAGCGAAAAGCTGCTGGCTCAGGAAGCGCTCGTGTGCAAAAAAGGATGCGTGATGGGCGGCTTTTACGGCAGCGACGGCAGCAGAATAGTTACCTTTCCGCGCGGAGGGAGCGATATTTCGGGCGCGTTGGCGGCTGCGGCGCTCGACGCCGAAATTTACGAAAACTGGACGGATGTAGACGGATTTTTCGCTGCCGACCCTTCGATGGTCTTTGCTCCCGTGCTTGTCCCCTGCCTTTCCTACGAGCAGCTGCGCATACTTTCCGCGCTGGGAGCGAGAGTATTGCACAGTGATTCAGTTTTGCCCGTATGCGCAAAAAATATTCCGATAAACATCAGAAACTTTTACAAGCCGCACCTAAACGGCAGCATGATTGTGCCTGTCTCCTCCGCAGGAAGAAGAATTTGCGGCATTGTTTCCGAAGATGTTTACAAATATTCCTTTTCGGGCAAAGCCTGTCTTCCTCCCAAAGCGTCCGTGCTGTTTCAAAGCGTCTCGCCTAAAGGAAAAATTTTAGTCACAAAGCAAAGACTGCCCGCTGCCTGCTTTGACGGAAGCTTCGGAGCGGCTCAGAAATGTCTTGTCGGGGTAGTTTTCCACCAATGCAGCGACATGGCGGAAAGAGCCGTCCGCGCGCTGGAGGAAAAAGATGTAGGCTGCGAAATTTTAAGCTGCGACAGCACGCTGCTGCTTTTGCTGACGGACAGCGGCGCCAGAACGACAGCCGTTCAGGCGCTCAATCGGCTGGTGTGATTTTTTTGAGCTTCAGTTATTCTGCAAAAGATTTTTTCGTGCCGCCGCACAAATACGGTGTCAATTTTATCGAAAGTAAATTTTGCCAAAAAAAACCTCCGCCGTCGGCGGAGGTTTTTTATCAAAGCTCATAATGCAGAGGATTTGTCAGATAATGAATTTCTTCAAGCTCGTCGGCTGTCACATATCCTGCGGGAGCGTTGAGAAGCGAAGGAATTCTGTTGACTATCGTTGCGCAGGTATGTTCGACGGTAGCCGGCTTGACTACATGATACTCGACGTCCGGCTCGCCCTTTATCCACCAATCGCACATATCGCCGTCGTCGGGTCCGTAAACTTTGCCGATGGTCTCCTCTTCTATCGTTATGCCCTGATAGGTCTCTATGGTCACGACGGCGGACATACCTATGCAGCGTCCCGCTTTGATTTCCTTGCCGAGAGTTTCGCTGTAAAGATTTTTGTCTATAATGTACGGCACGTTTTCCTGTTTTATCGATTTGATTGTCAGTCCGAGCTTGTTGCAGATAGCTTCCGCCGCGTTCCACGCATACGAAGGAACAACCTCTGTCGGATGAGCCAATTCCTTTTCAAACTGCTCCTTTGTCAGGTCGCAGCCGTGCGCTTTGGCAAGCGCCAGCCCGTAATCCTCTACGTTGTAGCTGTATGCGCCCTTGATTTTGGTTATGTTGTGACAGCCCGCCGCTGCAAGAGCAACCATATTGATCCAAAAAATATCCTGCATTCCGCTGCCGGTTACCGTGCAGTTATATTCTTTTGCGAGAACGTCGAGCTTGTTAGTGAGAGCCGCTGCCGTCGTCCAAGGATAAATCGCTTCCTCGCAGGTTGTGATGACGTTGATACCGCGTCTCACGCAGCGTTCGACATGCTCGTAAATATCACCGACGAAGCTGAACAGCGTGACTATGGCGACGTCGGCGTCACAGGAATCCAGAACAGCGTCGGCGTCTTTGGAAATGAGGACGCCCGTCTTCACCCCAAGCTCGGCAAAATCGCCTACGTCCATACCAACAACGTCGGGATTGACATCGATAGCGCCTACTATTTCGGCGCCCTTAGCATGCAGATAGCGCAAAATGTACTTAGACATTTTTCCGCAGCCGTACTGTACAACTCTGATTCTTTTCATTTTTGTCTCTCCTTTTTTTATTGTATCTTACGATACTGTAAGCAGTATATTCCACTTGCTTGAAGTTGTCAATACTTAACCGAAAAATAAAACGGACAGCCGACGGCTGTCCGAAAAAAATGCTTGAATTATTTTATCCTCTTGCTTTCTATGTAATAACGCTTTTCCGTAGCTTCGCCCATGCTGAAGGTTTTTCTGGGGAAAGCTCCTACTTTCAGCACATAATCGAAAAGGTCGTTTTTGTCCAGCGGAGGCAGCGTGATGCCCACGCTGTTTTTGCTTCCGTCCACAATCTGTTTCAAATCGTTGTAGCCGTGAACGTAATCCACCTTTGCCTGAGGATGCGTTTTTATGTAACCGTCGATGTAGTCCTGAACCCTACCCACAGCAACGGCGGCGTTTTTGGGCAGCTTTATCGCTTTGTCGCCGTCCGCAGTCGTATAAAGTAAGCAATCGGCTTCTCCTCCGCAGATTTTTTCAAAGCCTGCCGCAAAATCGGCTTCGACGTTGAAAACTACCCTGTGGATAGGCTCGAATTTAAGCCCCTCGTCGTGCAGGTTCATTACCTCTACGAGGGCATATCTTGCGGGATGATTTTTTCTTTCGCGCGGGGAAAGCGTCTTTTTGAGATTGTCCCAGCAGGCTTTGGCAGTGGCAAGCGAGTGATTTCCGTCGCCTACCGCAAACTGCATGGCTTCCTTTGCGGTGCCGTAAAGTCTCTTGAGATAACCGCGGCTTTTGAGCTTGTCGAGCGCCTTGATAACAGGCTTTGTGTCGTCCACGCGATAGCCCGTCACGTGACCGCCGGACATATTCAGGTCGAAATCATACAATTTGGGAAGCTTGTCTCTGTCCGCATAGAGATTTTCAATAATATGCTGCTCTCTGTCGTCGATAAGCAGCATTATGTGGGGAAGCTCCACAGGAGCATTTTCCCTTATCTTCACTCTCGGAGGTATACGCTCGACGACGGTGCCCTCCGTTGCGCGGATAAGCGCCTTGTCCTCTCTTTTGAAGCTGTATGCCTCAAGGTCTACGGCAAGCACAAGCCCCAGACGACGCTTCGCGTACTCGGTGCTGCGCTCCACAAGCACCATGCACTGCCCCGCGTCGCAAAGCACGCCGCTGTCGAGATATTCGCGCATTGTCTTGTTTATGCGCTCGATTATAGGCGCGTTGTCTTTGGAAAGATACGCTTCGGGAAACACTATGCGCAGCGTGCTGGGTTCACTCCCCACAAGCTTGTCCAGCTTGTCCCAATATTCGGGCTGGCTTGTGAATTGGTCGCATGCGACAACAGCCCATTTCCGCATGTCCGTCTTTTCTTCGGGCATGAGCAAATTCGGCGCTTTTACTATACTCATTTCAAAATTTTCTCCTTGTGGAATTTCTTAATTTTCGGTTTTGCATTTCAGAACAGATATCCTATGACCAGCCAGAGAGCAACCGACACGACTATGGCGAGAATTTTTACAAGCGCGTTGTCGACAAACAGGCGTTTCAGAATTCTGACCGCCTTAGTCCTAGCGTCAACCGTACTTTTTTCCTTTTTGTTATTCCGCATGTCCGTCTACCCCCCAGAAAGTGTCGCGCGACGACGGCAGCTCCATGTTGTAAGCATATTGCAGCGCCTTCGTCAGATTCTGACCGTCGAGATATCTTTTGATTTGTCTGTCGTAAACTGCTGTTATTATACCCGTCTCCTCCGATACGACGATAGCCGTGACCGTCGGGTTAAGCTCGGTGATGCCCAACGCAGCCCTATGACGCGTTCCAAGCTCTTTTGCGAGCGTCTGCTCCTGGCTGAGCGGCAGATAGCAGCCCGCGGCAAGAATTTTGTTGCCCTTTATTATAACCGCGCCGTCGTGCAAAGGCGATTTCGGGAAGAAAATGGTTTCCAGCAATTCTCCCGAAATGACGGCGTTTATCATCGTGCCGCTTTCGAGAACGGAATCCGATATGCTCTCGCGCACAACCACTATAAGCGCGCCGACGTCTGCCTTTGACATGTTTTGGCACGCCTTGACTATGTTGGCTATGTTTGCGTTCACTTCTTCCTCGCTCAGGTCAAAGCCCTCTCCCGAAATGCTGAAAGTATGCAGAATACTTTTCCACGAGCGCTTGAAAACGTCGCGCTTGAGCTCCGCGTTGAACAAAAGAACCGTTCCGAAGGTGTAAACGACAAGCAGAAGCACGACCAAAATGACGTTGAAGCTGCCAAGCTCCGCGAATGTAACCGCAAATACAACAAATCCCATGGCGGCAAGAACGTAGGTATAAAAAAGAGAGTTGTGGCGTGCGGAATACAAAAACACGAACATCACCACCGCCGCGATTATCACGATTTCCAATACGTCCGCCCAGCCGAAGCCTGCAAACGCCTGCTTGATATGCTCCCAAAAATTCATTTATCGCTCCCGAAGGTTATTTTGCCTTTTTATAATACAACAAACGGGCTTGAAAAGGCAAATGCTTTTAAAGCCTTTGAAGGAATTTCGACGAAAAAAGTAAACTGCAACAGAAAAGTAACGCCGAAAACCGGCGTTACTTTCAAACTGCTTTTAAAATGTCACTCTATGACCTTTTTGCTTCTGTCCACATAATGGGTGTGCAGCAGCTCGTGCGCCAGATGACCGTTGGGCTCTCCGAGAAAATCTGCGTAAAGCTCCTTTACTTCGGGATTTTCGTGGCTCTTTCTCAAAGAAGCCTTTTTGTCCGTGCTGTAAAGCGCTTTTGCTCTTTCCGCCTTGAGGTCGATGTTGTTTCTGACATCAGCAGGCTGAATGGGCTGTCCGCCGCCCGTCACGCAGCCGCCGGGACAGCACATGATTTCGATAAAAGCAACGTCGTTGAGCTTGCCCGCCTTGAGCTGCTCCATGACGGTGTGCGCGTTTTCCACTCCGTGCGCGACCACAACCTTGACGGGCTTTCCGCCAAGCTCTACGGTAGCCTTCTTTATGCCTTTGACGCCTCTGACCGATTTGAAGTCCACGCTTTCCAGCTCTTTGCCGTCGAGAATTTCCTTAACGGTTCTCAAAGCGGCTTCCATGACGCCGCCCGTAGCTCCGAACAGCAGACCTGCGGACGTGCCGCTGAAGGTGTCGAACTGCTCGTCGGGTAAAGACCTGAAATCGATGCCCGCACGGCGGATAAAGCGCGCCGCTTCTCTCGTGGTAAGAACGAAATCGACGTCTTTTCCCTCCTCGACCGCATTGATGTGAGGACGGTTGATTTCCACCTTCTTTGCCACGCAGGGCATAATGGACACAACGACTATGTCTTTGGGGTCGAGATTGTGCTTTTTGGCATAATAGCTCTTGATAAGCGCGCCGTGAATCTGCTGGGGACTCTTGGTCGTGGACAGATGAGGCAAAAGCTCGGGATAATACTGCTCGATGTAGTTTATCCAACCGGGCGAGCAGCTGGTAATCATTGGCAGAACGCCGTTGTTTTTGATTCTGCCCAGCAGCTCGGTGCCTTCTTCCATAATCGTCACGTCCGCAGCGAAGTCGACGTCCATGACCTTTTCAAAGCCCAGCATTTTGAGAGCGGCAACCATCTTGCCCTCCGTGTTGGTGCCTATGGGATATCCGAACTCCTCGCCTATCGCCGCGCGCACTGCGGGAGCGGTCATTGCGAAAACGTGCTTGGACTTGTCGTTCATGACAGCCATAACTTCGTCGATGTTGTCTCTCTCTCTCAAAGCGCCCGTAGGGCAAACGGTTATGCACTGTCCGCACGCGACGCATTTTACGTCGTTGAGGGACAAGTCGAACTCGCTGCCGATGTTGGTGTTGAAGCCTCTGTCGTTGGGACCTATGACGTGCACGTGCTGCAGCTTGTTGCACGCGGCAACGCAGCGGCGGCACAAAATGCACTTGCTGTTGTCTCTGACGAGATAAGGCGTAACGTCCTCCTCGAAGGACTGCTTTACTCCCTTGTATCTGTTTTCGTCGCAGCCAAGCTCGTGGGACAGCTTTTGCAGCTCGCAGTTGTTGCTTCTCACGCAGCTGTTGCAGCTGTTGTTGTGGTTGGAAAGCAAAAGCTCTACCGTCGTCTTGCGGGACTCCAGCACGCGCTTGGTGTTGGTTTTGATTTCAATGCCGTCGCGGTCTATGGGATAAACGCAGGAGGCGACAAGGTTGCGGGCGCCGACGACTTCAACCACGCACACGCGGCAGGCGCCTATTTCGTTTATTTCTCTCAGGTAGCACAGCGTGGGGATTTTTATACCCACCTGTCTGCACGCATCGAGTATGGTCGTATTTCTTTCTACGGAATATTCCTTTCCGTTGATTTTTACTCTAACTAAATCAGCCATGTTTCACCTCTTAATTCTTCGATATAGCTTTGAACTTGCAATTCTGCATGCAAACGCCGCACTTTATGCACTTTGTCTGGTCGATTTCATGAGGCTGCTTGACAGTGCCCGAAATCGCGTTGACGGGACAGTTGCGCGCGCACAGCGTGCAGCCGATACATTTCTCCTTGTCGATTTCGAAATGAAGCAGATGTTTGCACACGCCTGCGCTGCACTTCTTCTCCAGTATGTGCTCCTCGTACTCGTGACGGAAATATTTAAGCGTGGAAAGCACGGGGTTGGGAGCAGTCTGACCGAGACCGCAAAGCGCGTTGTCCTTTATGTAATAGCACAGCTTTTCCATCTCGTCGAGGTCGTCCATCGTGGCGGTGCCGTCCGTAACCTTTGTCAACAGCTCGAGCAGGCGCTTGCAGCCTACGCGGCAGGGAGTGCACTTTCCGCAGGACTCGTCGACGGTGAATTCGAGGAAGAACTTGGCTATGTCGACCATGCAGTTGTCCTCGTCCATAACGATAAGTCCGCCGCTGCCCATCATGGAACCGATGGAAATGAGGTTGTCGTAATCGATTGGAATATCGAGGTGCTCCGCAGGTATGCAGCCGCCGCTGGGACCGCCCGTCTGAGCAGCCTTGAACTTTTTGCCGTTGGGTATGCCGCCGCCGATGTCATACACGACCTCGCGCAGCGTCGTGCCCATAGGCACCTCCACGAGACCGGTGTTGATGATTTTGCCGCCTACCGCGAAAACCTTGGTGCCCTTGCTCTTTTCGGTGCCCATGCTTGCAAACCAGTCGGCGCCGTTGAGTATGATTCTGGGCACGTTGGCGTATGTTTCCACGTTGTTAAGAATGGTGGGCTTTGCAAACAGACCCTTGACCGCAGGGAACGGAGGTCTGGGACGGGGCTCGCCGCGCTTGCCCTCTATGCTTGTCATAAGCGCCGTTTCCTCGCCGCAGACGAAAGCGCCCGCGCCGAGACGTATGTCGAGGTCAAAGGAGAAATCCGTGCCGAATATGTTTTTTCCGAGCAATCCGTAGGCTCTTGCCTGCTCGATTGCCTTTCTCAGACGCTGAACGGCTATGGGATATTCGGCTCTTATGTAAACGTAGCCTTGATTGCTGCCTATCGCGTAAGCGGCTATAGCCATCGCCTCGATGACGACGTGAGGGTCGCCCTCGAGCACCGACCTGTCCATAAACGCGCCGGGGTCGCCCTCGTCGGCGTTGCAGCAGACGTATTTGACGTCGTTTTTGGACGCTTTGGCAAACTTCCATTTGGTTCCGGTAGGGAAACCGGCGCCGCCTCTGCCTCTCAAGCCGGAGTCGGAAATGACCTTGATGACGTCGTCGGGCGTCATGGTGGTCAGAACCTTTGCCAACGCCTGATAGCCGTCGTTACCGATATACTCGTCTATGTTTTCGGGGTCGATGACGCCGCAGTTGCGCAGCGCCACGCGCACCTGCTTCTGCATGAATTCCGTCTGGGACAGCGACATGACTCTCTCGTGAGTGTCGCCCTCGACGTGCAGCAGTCTGGTGACGATTCTGCCCTTGATTATGTGTTCGGAAATGATTTCTTTGACGTCGTCTACGGTCACGTGGTTGTAGCACGCGCCCTCGGGATAAACGACCATAATGGGTCCGTTGGCGCAGAGACCGAAACAGCCCGTCATAACCACCTTGACTTCGTTTTCAAGCCCCTGTGCTTTGAGCTCGGCGTTCAAGGCGTCTATTATGTCGTGTGACTTGTTGGAGGTGCAGCCGGTGCCGCCGCAGACCAAAATGTGACTTCTTATCATGATTTGTGCTTCTCCCTTATTTCTCATCTACTGTAAACTCTTTTACAGGCTGATTGTTGACAATATGCTCGGCGACTATTCTCGCCGCCTTTTCAGGCGTGACCTTGACGTAAGTCACCTTTTCCTGACCGGGTACGAAAACCTCGACGATAGGCTCCAGCTTGCACATGCCTATGCAGCCCGTCTGGCTCACTACCACGTGCTTCAGATTGCGCTTGGAGACTTCTTCGAGAAACGCGTTCATCACGGGCTTCGCGCCGGCGGCTATTCCGCAGGTCGCCATTCCCACCACCACGCGCGTGGATCCTTCCGTCGCGGCGTCTCTGTTGAGCGTCTGGCTTTGCATCCTCTCTCTGATTGCGTTAAGTTCTTGTAACGACTTCATAAGATTTCATTTCCTCCGTTGGTTGAATTTATACCTTGTTTTATATAGTCCTCCAAAAACGCCGCCACCTCCGGTGCGGAAAGCGGCACGTTTCCGAGTATCTTTTTTGCTTCGTCGGTATCGAAAACGAACTCCCTGTCGTCCACCCGATAAACCAAAATGTAACGCACGGCGTCGTTAGCGTTTATCAATACCGTCAAGGTTCCCGCCAGATCTCCCAAAGGCATACGGTCGATGTGACTTGCCTTGAAGGAGGCGACAACCTCCGTCCCCTCGCCCTGTCGGCTTTCGATGTGAAAATCCCCGCCGGCGTCCAGCGCGCTCTGACGGAACAGCGGCAGCCCCAGCCCCACTCTGCGCGTAGTGCGCGTAGTAGTGAACGGGTCGAGAACCTTTGCAAGCAGCTCCCCGCTCATGCCGCAGCCGTCGTCGCTCACCGAAACGGTCAGCTTGTCCGCCGCAGTGTCGAAAAAGACGTTTATTTTTATTTCCGTTGCGTTTGCTCGTACAGAGTTTTGAGCAATGTCCAATATATTAAGCGAAATTTCTTTCATAAAACGGATTTTGTCAGCTTCTCGAACAGTCCGTCCAAATCGTCGCTGTCAAGCTCGAGATAAAAGTCCGACGCGCACATATCCTCCAGACAATGAGCGTCGCTGTTCTCCAAAATAAGATATCTTTTCGACAGCTCTTTTTTAAGCTCGTCCGGACAGGAGCGCGACACCTCGAGACAATTCGTCCCGATGTCGTCGGGCACGCAGCCCAGAACGCTCAAAAGACTTGCGCTCTGCTTGTCTACGTGTGCCGGCACAATCAATCCGCCAAGCTCATTAGTCCTCGACTCGAGAGAATACAGGTCGAAGCCGCATGCGACGTTCAACAGGTCGGGCAAAAAAGCTGTCACGCCGTCGCTGCTGTCCGACACGCACTGCGGGTGATAAAATCTCAAATCCAGCGGAATTTCAGGCAGCCCCGCCGCGATTTCGTCGGAAAGGGTTTTCGCCGACGGAAAATCCCTGAACAAACAAAGCACGTGTATTTCTTCGGCGGTAGTGACTTCCATAGCCGGAACGGCAACAATGCCCTCCTTTTGGCACAGCTCGTTTATTGCCGGAAAGTTGAGACACGAGTTGTGGTCGGCAACGCCCAGAAACCTCGTACCTAAAAGCTTGCTCATATTGACGATGTTGACAACGGTGTTTTCGCGCGAGCAGCATGCGCTCAAAACGGAGTGCACGTGCAAATCAACTCTTACCCGCATCAAAAATGCACCGCCAACGCCAACGCAGTGCCGTAAAGAGGCTTTTCCGAGCCTAAAAGCCAGAGCTTTTCCTCCTCCGCCTTTTTGAGAAGCGCCTCGTCCGGCTCCACTCCCTCGCAAAGCACAACGCAGGCTACGTCCGCAAGCTCGGCTACGGCGCTCACGTTCAAGTTGCTCATGATTGTAAGCCACACGTCGTCCTCATTCGCGCGCCCCATAACCCAGCTCAACAAATCTCCTATGTAAACTCCTCCCGCTTCTCTGTCTTCTCCCGAAGAAAAAACCTTAAAGCCGAGTGTCTTTGCCAGCTCTGAAACTTTCATTTATCCTCCCGACGCACTTGCTTTCCCCCGCCGTGCCGTTGACTATGTCTTCGGCAAACGTCCTACAGGTGGGAGAGCCGCACACGCCGCAATCCAGACCGGGAAGCGCTTTCAAAATGGTCTCGATTTTGGACATCTTTTCCATTGCTTTGAGCACGTTTCCGTCCAGCTTGAAAACATCCTTGGTTTCCCATTTCCAGTTGTTTTTGTAAAACTCCTGCGGTTTGTCCACTTTGTCCGTCTCGTTGTTTTTGTTTAAAAGCACGGTTTTGCGCAAGGTGTGAATTTTGCTTTTCGCCACAAACGTGTTGGTTATGTTGAGCACTCCGCCCACGCAGCCCGCGTGACAGGCGCGCATCTCCACGAAATCAATGTCCTTGAGCTTTCCGTCCTCCAGCTCCTTGAGAACGCTGACGACGCTTTCTATGCCGTCAACCGCCAGCTGCTTGGTGTTGGGTATGTTGGACGCCTCGCCGCCGCTGGTGGACCAGGCTATGCCCATGTTGGACGCCTTGATGTCCTCGTCCGTCCTGACGTCGGCAACGTCAACGAGGTTGAGCTTTTTGCAGGTTTCGCCTATAGACAAAACGCCCGAAAGCTCTTTTATGTTGGAGTAATACCCGCTTTTGATTTGCTGCACCTTGGCGGGGCAGGGCGAAAGATAAAACACGCCTATTTCGTCGTCGTCCAATCCGCTTTTTAAGCGCGCTTCCTCGCGCGCAAGCTTGGCGGCGACACCCAGCGGAGGCAGAAAATCCAGCAGATTGTCCACAAGCGAGTGGTATTTCGAGCATATCAGCTCCACGCAGGCGGGACACACGTTGGAAATGACGGGAGCCTCTTGAAAGTCCTTCATGATAAACAGCTCTCTTTTCAAAAGAGACAGTATATCCGAAGCGCGCGCCACCTCGAACACGTGGTCGAAGCCTATGTTTTTGAGGGAATTGAGTATCAGCTTCGCGTCGTAAATATGGGGAAACTGACCGTACATGCAGCTGGGCAAAAGCGCCACGCGATATTTGTATGCATTTAAAATTTCATACGAGTCGTAACGCGCGGAAATCGCCCTGTTGGGACAGGACCTGATACAGTTTCCGCAGCTTATGCACTTGTCGTAATCGATTGAAGCCTTGCCGTTGCGCACCCTTATCGCCTGCACGGGGCATTTGCGCATACAATTTATGCAGCCCTTGCATTTGTCGGCGTCCAACGTGACGGCTCTGAAAGTTTCTGCCATTTTCGCCCGCTTCGTCCGCTGTCAAATCAGATAGCGAACCTCATGGTGATGGTGGTACCCACGCCCACCGTCGACTTTATATCCATTTCGTCGGAATACTTTTTCATGTTGGGCAGTCCCATGCCCGCGCCGAAACCCAAATCGCGGATTTCGCTCGATGCCGTGGAATAGCCCTCCTTCATAGCCAAAGGAATATTCTCTATACCCTTTCCCGTATCCTTGAGGACGACCTTTATTTCCTGAGGTCCCACAAACACGGTTGCGGTTCCGCCGTTGGCGTGAATAACCATATTGATTTCGCCCTCATACATGGCGATAATCACCTTTCTCACCGTTTCGTTGGGCAGCCCCAGCTGCTTCAGTCTCGATTTGGTGGTCTGCGACGCGGAGCCGGCAAGCTCGAAATTGCCTCCGTCCACCTCGAAGTCCCAGACTAAATCGGTCATCTGTCCTCTCCGTTTAACCCCATAGCGTAAAGCTTGCCGCAAGCCGAATACATCCTTTCGTCCGTAGAAAGCACGACTATGCCGTTTTCACGGGCGATTTCCAGAATTTTTTCGTCCGGCTGCTTGCCTCTGACAAAGCAGATACATTTCATATCCATCATCAGGGCGGTGCGCACAACCTGCGGGTTTATCAGACCGGTGAGCAATATGCCCTGATCCTTGACGTAAGCCAAAACATCGGACATCATATCGCTGCCGCACGCAGAGGCGACTTCGGTGTTCAAAGCGTCTTCGCCGCCGCACAGCACGCGGGCGTTGAGAACGGTCGAAATTTCCTTCAATGTCATTTTCGGATTTTTCCTTATTTGTTTCTGTATGTATTGATAATGCCCTCGACGTCGGCTACGGTCACCTTGCCGTAAACCTCCTCGTTGACTGTGAGAACGGGAGCCAAGCCGCAGCAGCCTATGCAGCGGGTTGCCTGAATGGAAAATCTGCCGTCGGGAGTGATTTCGCCTTCCTTAACGCCGAGCAGGCTCTTGAGCTTGTCCATGACCTCGCCGCTGGATTTGACGTAGCACGCCGTCCCCAGACAAACGCTGACGTTGTACTGTCCTTTGGGATAAAGCGAAAACTGAGCGTAAAAAGTCGCGACGCCGTAAATCTCTTCCATAGAGGTGTCCAGTCCGTCCGCTATGCGCTGCATAACCTCGTAAGGCAGATAGCCGTAAATGTCCTGCGCCTGCTGCAGCACGGGCATGACCGCGCCCGGCACTTTTTTGTGCTTGGCAATGACTTCGGCAAGCTTCTTTGCCTGCTGCTCTGTTTCCTGAAAAGGAATCTGACAAATTTTACTCATTTTGTTCTCCTCTGGTAAATTTTTTCGTTTTTGTCGTTTTGGTTCGGACAAATGCCCGTTCATTGAAGATTATCGCATTTTCATACATTTTTGTCAACGCTAAAAAGGCTTTTTTTTTCAGCAATTCCAAAGTATTTTATGAACAATATTCAGTTTGCCGACAAAAAATAACCTATTAAATTAGTATGTATTGAAAATTTTGGATTTTTCCCTCTCCTTTGCTGCAATGAAATCGTTTGCTGCAAATTCATAATAATAGGCTTCAATGTATAATAACACATTTTTCCAGCCTGTTTTTTGGTAATTTCAGGCAATTCATTCCGCCGAGCCGTAATAAGAGTACAGCTTTTCGCAGACAAGCAGCATATCGAAGCAGGCGGTCTTCACATCCTTGCCGTCTATCGTTCCGCCCTTGAGCTGCCCCGCCACCGTCTTCTGCTCCAGCAGAAAGTCCTGCATTTTGTGCAGCGCGGTATCCTTTGCCTCGTCGTCCACGAGCTTTGCGAGCTTTTCGTAATAAGCTTCTATGTCGTGCAGCGCATTGTCCATCATCTGCATTATTTCGCTGCCGCTTATGGAATCCATGTCGTAGTCGAGGCTTGCCGCAAGCAAAACCTCCAAAAACGCGGTAAAGCTGTTGGCAAGCTCTTTCAAAAACAGCGTTTTTCCGTCCGAAAAATCTATTCTGGTCTTTTTGAACTCGAAAACGTACATTTTGCCGTTAAGGTCGGAGTCCAGCATTTTCTGAGTCACGCTCTGCGCGTCGTCTTTGGATAGATAAACGGAAGCGAACACCCTGTAGCTGCCGTCGTAAAACACTCCGCCCGCTCCGCCGCGGTTTTTTATCGTGGACGCGAAATAAAGCGCCGTGGCTTCGGAAGCGAAGCTCCCTACTTCTACGGCGTAGTATTTTTTTGCCGAAAGAGTGATTTTGGACGATTTGTGCAGGTTGGTGTAAAGCAAAATTCCCACAAGCAGACAAATCAGGGCAACGGCAATGAAGCGCATGGTTTCGTATCGCGTTCTCCTTCTGCCCGCGTTCTGCTTCTTTCTGGCGTAGGAATATGCGGAATAGTCGTATACCTTTCTCTGCATAATACAGCTTATGCCGATTTTTTTCCGCAAATAACAAAAAGGACGCAAAAACGTCCTTTCCTTTCCGGTCTTTCGGCTTTCATTTGCCGTCTGCGTTTTTTTCCAGCCGTTCTATCGCGACTCCCGCTTCCGCAAACAATTCAAGCGCGAATTTGTCGGGATAGCCCTCTGCGAACACCACGCGCGTTATGCCTGCGTTGATAATGATTTTGGCGCATATGACGCAGGGCTGATGCGTGCAGTAAAGCGTCGCCCCCGCAAGAGGGACTCCTATGCGCGCCGCTTGAATAATGGCGTTTTGCTCCGCGTGCACCGCATAGCACAGCTCCTGCCTGGTACCCGAAGGAATATTCATTTTCCGTCTCAGGCACTCTCCTCTTTCCCTGCAGCTTCTTACGTTGCCCGGCGCGCCGTTGTAGCCCGTCGTAAGAATTCTCTTGTCCCTGACGACCACCGCCCCGATTTGTCTGTTTTCCTGAAAACAGCTCGACCAACCCGCAACCGTGTAAGCAAGCTCCATAAATCTTCTGTCCCACTTGTCCATAAAACCATTTTCCTCTTGTTTTATTTTAGCACAATACGGAAACGCGGTCAAATCAAAAACGCTTTTTTCCCGACCTGCCGACGGCGCGGTATGCGTACTTTTAATATGAAAATTCAAATTGAACGGACAAGCAAAAAAATTACAAAAAAATCGAAACTTTTACTCGTTTTTTTCTTGACAAATAGTTTTCGGCGTTTATAATATATATAGAATTTAGCAGTCAACGAGCTTGAGTGCTAAAAAGTACGGAAAAAAGGAGACTTTATATATGAAATTAAAACCGTTGTTCGACAAGGTAGTCGTCAAGATTATCGAAGAGAAGGAAGAAAAGAAAGGCAGCTTTTTCCTGCCCAGCACGGCTCAGGAAAAGAGCGAAATCGCCGAAGTCATCGCAGTGGGTCCCGGCGGCAATCTGGACGGAAAAGAGGTCGTCATGCAGGTCAAGCCCGGAGACAAAATTCTGTTTGCCAAGTACAGCGGCAGCGAATTCAAGGTGGAAGGCAAGGAAGTCGTTATCATAAGACAAAGCGACATTCTGGCTATAGTGGAATAAATTCAAACTTAATGCGAAATAAGGAGCAAAAAAAATTATGGCAAAACAAATCAAATACGGAACGGACGCTAGAACCGCTCTCGAATCAGGCGTAAACCAGCTCGCCGACACCGTTAAAATCACACTCGGTCCCAAGGGCAGAAACGTGGTCATCGACCGCAAATACGGCAGCCCCCTCATCACCAACGACGGCGTGACGATTGCAAAAGAAATCGAGCTCAAGGACGAGTTCGAAAACATGGGCGCGCAGATAATCAAAGAGGTGTCCACCAAGACCAACGACGTCGCGGGCGACGGCACCACCACCGCAGTTGTTCTCGCGCAGGCGATTATCAAAGAAGGCAGCAAAAACGTGGCTGCGGGCGCAAATCCCATTATCCTCAAAAGAGGCATTGACAAGGCTGTCGATGCGTGCGTCGAAAAGCTCAGAAAAATCAGCAAGCCCATCACCAACAAGGAAAGCATAACCCAGGTTGCAAGCATTTCCGCAGGCGACAGCGTTATCGGTGAGCTGATAAGCACCGCTATGGAAAAGGTGGGCAACGACGGCGTTATCACCGTCGAAGAAAGCAAAACCATGAAAACCGAGCTGAATATAGTTGAAGGCATGCAGTTCGACCGCGGCTATTGCTCCCCTTACATGGCTACAAACATGGAAAAAATGGAAGCCGTGCTGGACAACCCCTATATTCTCATCACGGACAAGAAAATTTCTTCCATTCAGGAGCTGCTGCCCCTGCTTGAGCAGATTGTCAAAACAGGTCAGAAGCTGCTCATAATCGCGGAGGACGTCGAATGCGAGGCTCTCACTACGTTGATACTCAACAAGCTGCGCGGCTCCTTCAACTGCGTTGCGGTCAAGGCGCCCGGCTTCGGCGACAGAAGAAAGGCAATGCTCGAGGATATTGCTATCCTGACCGGCGGCAAGGTGATAACCAGCGAGCTCGGTCTCGAGCTAAAGGACGCCACCGTCGATATGCTCGGACGCGCAAAGCAGGTAAAGGTTGACAAGGAAAACACCATTATCGTCGAGGGCGCGGGAAGCAGCGAGGAAATCGCGCAGAGAGTCAAACAGATTAAGGCTCTTGCGGCAGAGACGACAAGCGAATACGACAAGGAAAAATATCAGGAACGCCTTGCAAAGCTTGCGGGCGGAGTTGCAGTCATCAACGTCGGCGCGGCTACCGAAATCGAAATGAAAGAAAAGAAGCTGCGCATCGAGGACGCTCTCAACGCAACGCGCGCCGCAGTTGAGGAAGGCATCGTCGCAGGCGGCGGCGTGGCGCTTTTAAGCGCGGTCAACGACGTAAAAGAGCTTGCCAACGGTCTCGAGGGCGACGAAAAAACCGGAGCGCTGATCATCGCGCAGGCAATCCAGTCCCCCATGAAGCAAATCGCCTCCAACGCGGGAGTCGACGGCAGCATCATAGTTTACAACGTCGTCAACAGCAACAAAGCAAATTACGGCTACGACGCTTTGAACGACCGTTACGGCGATATGATTAAGTTCGGCATCATCGACCCCGCCAAGGTTTCCAGAAGCGCTCTGCAGAACGCCGCAAGCGTTGCAAGCACGCTGCTCACCACCGAAAGCGCGGTCGCCGATATCCCCGAGCCCGCACCCGCTCCCGCTCCGCAAATGGGCGGAGACATGTATTGATTTAAATCAATGCGCAAACAACAAAACGGCACGGCTTTTTCCGAAGCTCCCAAAGGAATTCGGGATTAGCCCTATTCTGAAAAAATTTAAGGCGCGGTATACAGCCGCGCCTTTTTTCTTTCCCCCGCACGGACAAAATGGCTGAAGGCTGCAAGGCTCAGGCTAAAACCGACATTTTAACCGCTTGTTTTCTCTTATCCGATATGATATAATGCTTGTACGTCAACACAGTGATTCAGCGGACGGTCTTAGTTTTATGAAAGAAACCTATAGATTGAATAACGACCTTTTCGACAGCTTGATTTTTATTACCGTAAAAGTTCATAATGAAGATATTTTAGTCTTGTTCGATACGGGAGCGTCAATCAGCATAATTTCTCAATCGCTTGCAAAAAGGTTTGATTTTCAAACGGTCGGTTGGCTTACGGCAGGCAATAACAACGGAAAATTATTTACGATTGAAAAAGGTCATCTGTACGGCTTGGAAATATGCGGCTTGCCGATAGAAAATTCAGAGGTCGGAATAGTTCCCGATAATTATTTAGATTTCGGCGTTGACGAGAAAGGAAGAGCTTTTCCTGCCCGTATGCTTTTGGGGTGGGATATTATTTCGAGGTTTTATTGGCGGTTAGATACGAAAAACAAGCTTTATTTCGTATCGAAACTCAGCAACAAAAAAACAAATAACCTGTCGTATTTTAATTTTCCCGCTATAAAGCTTAATTATAAAACGGAGTGTATGTTATTCGGATTGGATACGGGACACACCGAAACGCTTCTTGACGAATCCTGGCGTTTTAAACTAAACAATCTGCAGCCTGTCGAGGACGAATTTAACGGCGTCGGAGGCTCTTCTGTCGAACAATCTTTTGTTGCCGACAATCTGGAACTGTTTTTCGGGAATGAAAAAATTTGTTTGAAAAAAGCTACGGTACTGCGGCATCCGATATACGGATTGAAAAACAATCGGATAGTCGGGTTGTTGGGAATAGATTTTTTTGAAAACTCCGTATTTGAAATAGACTACGGAAACAGATATTTTCATATTGAAAAATATGATTGATTTTTATTTCAGTATTAATGCGAAAATACGAAAATCTCTCGGACAGTTGTCCGAGAGATTTGAAATAGCTTGAAAAACAACTCGAAAATATTACTTTTTTATTTTCCTGTCGCAAGAGGGTTTCGCCCGCTTTATATTTTTATTGTTTAATACCGAATTTAAAAACGCGGATTGCTTTCGTTTTTTGCTTCGTCATCAGCTTCAGCCACCGCTACCGCGTTGTGCTCGGTGTGGAAAACGCTTGCCGAAACCTGCCTGTCGGAAAGCTCGCCTTTAAAGCTCAGCTCCGCCCTGCCCTCGGAAGAAATTTTTATTTCCACGAGAGAATAGCCGTCTTTAAGACTCACGGCTCCCGCCGCCTTGAGCGCGGCTTCCTTAAGGCTTATCCACTCGGCGATTGTTTCCGGATTGTTCCCGCGCAAAGCGAGATAATCCTTTTCCTCCGCGCAGAAAACCTTGTCCAAAAAGGTCGGATTGTATTTCAGGAGCTTTTCCGCTCTTTCTATGTCCGCAACGTCAATCCCAATCATCTCTTTTTCTCCCGTCTACAACTGATTTTATCGTATCAAAATCAAAACCGCGCGACGCCAAAAACCTCGAAAGCTTGTTCAACGTCTTGAAATCGTTTGTTTTGCCGCGCATAAACTTTTCCGCAAGGTCTGATGCCGCCTGCTCGGACTGTTCGCGCGAAAGCTTTTCAACTGCAAGCGAAACGCAGCTTTCTTCAATCCCCTTTTCAATTAACTCGGCTCGGATTCGACGCGCGCCCTTCTGTTTTGCGTTGAACTCCGCGTATTGCATTGCAAAGGCCCGGTCGTCGACGTATTTGTATTCTTCGAGTTTTTCGACGGCTCGTTTTGCCGCGCACATATCGAAGCCCTTGCCGCAAAGATAATCCAGCACCTGCTTTTTCGTTTTCATCGCGCGGGCGATATAATCCAGCGCCTTTTTAAAGGCAAGCTCGGTTTCCGAGGTAAGCAGAATTTCCTCCAGCCTTTCTTCCGAAAGCTCCTGCCCCGCTTTCAGCCGCGCGCGAACCACGCTTTCGGCTGTCAGAGAACACCTGAACTCTCCGTCGATATAAAGATTGACCTTGTCCTTGTTGCGCTTCTGCGCCTCCAGAGCCGTTATCATTTTGAAATATCACCTTTTTTCAAGGCTTTGAGAAAATCGCGTTGACCGCCCTTTTTTGCCGATATCCGATAATCCAGCGCGGCAAGCTCCGTCAAAAACGCTTCCGCTTTTTCCTCTCCGACAAGCAGGTTGATTTCCGCCTCAGTCGAAAAAAGCGTCTTTTTTTCCAGCGCGTACCTGTCGCAAAGCCTTTCCGTCTGTCTGAAAAGACTGAATGGCACGGAAAGAGAAATTTCACGCGCTCTCGTGATTTCGGCCTGCTCAGCCCTGTCCAGAGCGGCGGCGGCGGCGTTTGAATAGGCTCTTACCAGCCCGCCCGCGCCCAGCTTGACGCCGCCGAAATAGCGGGTGACGACTACAACGGTGTTTTCAAGCCCCTTTTGCTCTATCACATTGAGTATAGGTCTGCCCGCAGTGCCCGACGGCTCTCCGTCATCCGAAAATCTTTTGACCTGTCCCGCCGAAAAAGCGTAGCAGTTGTGCGTCGCGTCGTAAAACTTTTTGCTCGCCGCCGCAATGAATTCAATTGCCTGCGCCTCGTCCGCAACGCCCGCCGCCCAAGCCAGAAAGCGCGACCTTTCCACCGTAAGCTCGGCTTTTGCTTCGCCGACAACGGTAAGCCTGTTCATTTGAGAACTATCCTTATGTGCACCTTTTTGCCCTTGTGCAGCACGAATTCTCTTTTTTCCGTTGCTTCGGACGGCAAATCGCCGTAATCGGTGATTTTGAAATCGTTTATCGTCACGCCGCCGCCGTCAATCAGCCTGCGGGCGTCGCCGCGCGATTTGGCGACTTGGGACAGAGTAAGCACGTCAATAATGTTTGTGACAAAAGGTATCTCCATGCAGGGCATGTTGCCCGCGTCGTCGGAAAAAGCCGCCTCCGCCTGCGCTTTGGCTTTGTCCGCCTCCTCCCGACCGTGAACGATTTTCGTAAGCTCGTAAGCAAGCCTGACCTTGGCGTCGTTTATCCGCTGATCCTTGTAGCGGCACATTTCGGCAATTTCCTCCACAGGCAAAAAGGTCAGAAGCTTGAGACACTTTTCCACGTCGGCGTCGTCCACGTTGCGCCAATATTGATAAAAATCATACGGCGAGGTCTTGTTTTTGTCCAGCCACACCGCGCCCTTTGCCGTTTTGCCCATTTTCGTCCCCTCCGACGTGGTGAGAAGCGAAAAGGTCATGGCGAATGCGGGCTTGGAAAGCTTGCGGCGTATCAGGTCGGCGCCCGCAAGCATATTGCTCCACTGGTCGTCCCCGCCAAGCTGCAGCTCGCAGCCGTATTTTTCGTTGAGCACGAGAAAATCGTATGCCTGCATAAGCATATAATTGAATTCCAAAAAAGTCAGTCCCTTTTCCAGACGCTTTTTGTAGCACTCGGCGGTCAGCATTTTGTTGACGGAAAAGTGAGTGCCTATACTGCGCAGGAAATCGATATAATTCAACCCGCACAGCCAGTCGGCATTGTTGAGCATAAGCGCCTTGCCGTCGGAAAAATCTATGAACCGCTCCATCTGTGTTTTGAAGCACTCGCAGTTGTAAGCCACGGTTTCGCTGGTCATAACGCTGCGCAAATCGGTGCGTCCAGACGGGTCGCCTATCATGCCCGTACCGCCGCCGATAAGCGCAATGGGTATGTGCCCGGCGCGCTGCATGTGCGCCATAGCCATAAGCTGAACGAAGTGCCCCACGTGCAGGCTGTCCGCCGTGGGGTCGAAGCCTATATAAAAGGTTACGCTTTTTTCTTCGAGAAGCCTGTACAAATCCTCCTCGAAAACCGTTTGCTTGACGAATCCTCTTTCCCTTAAGATATCCATTACGTTTTTCATAAGAAACCGCCTTTTGCCGCCCTACTCTACGGCGCAGAAATATTTTTCGCAGTTGTTGAGAAGTATAAGCACGCCTGCTATACCGATGCCGACGCCCAAAAGCATGGGTATAAGCATCCCCGCCGCGCCCCAGCCTGACAAAGCGAAAACCATGACCGGCACGGAAAGCACGGCTCCCGCCGCGAAGCCTATGAGCATACCCCAAAGGCTGGAGGGATTGTTTTTGAGTCCCTGCTGCACAGTCGTCCATTTGAGACGCGGATTTTTCATATCTATGAGCACCTGCACCGCCGAAACGCCGAGCGAGGCGCAAAATACAGTGATGAATTCCAAAACGGCGGACACAAATCCCGATTTGAGAAATATCGCTTCCAGCGTAACTGCCAGAGCAAAAGCCACGCCGTTGAAAATCATGGAAATAATAAGCTTTGCCCAGGCGAACTGTGAGGGCTTGACGGGCAGAGTCTTTATCAGATAAAAGTTTTCACCCTCGCGGCTGACCGCGCAGGACGCAGTAACGCAGGTCATAAGTCCCATGACCAATAAAACGATTTGGGACACGCTTGACAGAATCGCTTTTGCCTCCTGTGCCGTTTGGCTTATACTGTCATTTATTCCCAAGCAGTAAATGGCGACAAACAAAGGTATAATCACCACCTGCGACAAACAGAAAAAGCCGAGCGAGCTGTTTCGCATGATGTTTTTGACATCTGCGGCTATCAGCGAACCGATTTTGTTGCCTCCGGCGAATTTGTGGGAAGTTTTTTTGCCTCTCGACGCATTTTCCTGACTCTTGCGCATGTTGAGCAGAAAAATTCTGTTTGACAGCAAACCCGCAAGAACCACCAGAGCCGCCGCGCAAAGCAGAAACAGAGCGAAATTTCCTATCCAGCCGCCGAAAGAGACGGCGGTAAAGGCAGCGGACAGCCATACGTTGGGATACATATAAGCCGCAGTTGTCTTTAAGCCTTCGAGAAAATTTCCAAGCGCGGCTTCCAAATCCGCTCCGACGCCGTCAAAGCTTGACAGGTTCATGACGAACCAGAAATAAAACCCCATAAGCACGGCAAACAGCAGCACGTAAACGACAGTGCCCACAGCGCCTCTGTTGCGGAAAAGGTTGGACACAAAAAGCAACGGCACGGAAAGAACCGACACCGCAAGCAGTGAAATCAGCGGTATAAGAAAGGCGCCGAAAAACAGAGCCGCAAAATATCCCGCGCCCGCCGACAAGCCTATGCCGAGCGGCAAAAGGGTTGCGACCAGCATAAGCAGAGTGGTTGCGAACTCCGCCAGATAACAAACGACCAGCTTTGAAAAGAAAACCGTAACCGACCTTACGGGCAGCGCCAGCAGCATGTCGGAGTCGGTTGACATATAAACCGTGCCCAGCATGCTTCTGAAACCGAAAAACACGTTTATCAGCTCGATTGCGGTTATCAAAAAGGTGATTGCCGCACTCAGATACGAAGAATTTTCGGGCAGAGACAAAAATTCGCCCAGCTTAAGACAGCCCGCAAAAATCATTGCCAGAATTGGCAGAAGACACACGCCGAGAACGACGTAAATCCCCCACATCGGCATGGTTTTTTTGGAGGTGTTTTTTCTCGTGCGGTACGCCTGCCGCAAATTCACCTTGAGCAGCGTCAGAAATTTCGTCACGGGTTGAATTCTCCTCCGGCGTTTGTGATGTCCAGAAACACCTTTTCGAGAGAAATATCGGGATTGGACTTAATCGAATCAAGCGTATCCACGGCTACAAGCCTGCCGTTGTTGATAATCCCCACTCTGTCGCACACCTTTTCCACTACGTCTATCACGTGGGAGGAAAAAAACACTGTTTTCCCCTCGTCCGCGCGGCTGCGCATAATCTTTTTAAGCTGAAACGCCGACGCGGGGTCCAGCCCCGTCAACGGCTCGTCCAAAATCCACAGCCTGGGATCGTGCAGCAAAGAACCGACCACCACGATTTTCTGCTTCATGCCGTGCGAATAGGAGCCTATCTGGTCGTTTGCCGCCTTTGTAAGACCGAATTCCTCCAGCAGCTTTTCGGCGCGCTCGCGTCTCAAATCAGCAGGCACCTCGAACATGGTGCCCATAAAATCGAGATATTCCCTGCCGGTGAGCTTTTCGTAAACGGCATGGTTGTCCGAAACGTAGCCTATGGATTTTTTTGCTTCGAGTCGGTTGTCGGAAATGTTCATGCCTCCGACCGAAATAACTCCTTCGTCCGCGTTGAGGATGCCGGTTATCAGCTTGATTGTGGTGCTTTTTCCCGCGCCGTTGGGACCGAGAAAGCCGAAAATCTCGCCGTCTCTGACCTCTAAATTGAGATTGTCCACAGCCTTGACCGAGCTTTTCGGATATGTTTTGGATACGTTTGAAATAGTAAGCATCAATTAAATCTCCGTTTGTCGAATAGTGTGTTCCGAATTTCCCTGCCTTGTGAAAGGCTTAGCCGGCGGTCGCCCCGCGGGCATGCCGATATTCGTAGCGTTTCTTAAGCCGCGCGTTTGAGGACAATACAACAGGCGGCAAAAACATCGGCGTTGGTTCCGTTCTTTCTCTGTCGGATTTTTCGTCGGCTATCGACGAAATAAACAGCGTCGCGTTTGTGCCGAAAGCTCCCGAACTGCCTTTGTCCTTTTCTTTACGGCTGTTATTTTATCCTTATCGGGCGTTTTTGTCAAATATAATAACCCCCAAACGTCGCTCAATCAAATCGCTTCGGTTATGCAAATTCATCCGGTTTTATCTTTTTTTGAAATAGTTTCTGTTTTTTAACGAATCGGGCAGATACTGCTGCTCGACATAACCGCCGTAGTCATGCGGATATTTATAATTTTTGCTTGCTTCGGTGTAGTTTTTAAGATAGTCGGGAATATTGTCGTCGGGGTGGTTGCGGGCGTCATCCATTGCCATATTCATCGCAACCACTACACGGTTGGTTTTAGGCGCTTCGCACACCTCGATTATTGCCTGGGTCAGAGCAAGATTTCCTTCGGGCATACCCAGATTGTTGAGCGCAAACAAGGCGTTGCAAGCAGTGTTCAACGCTTTGGCGGAGCAACAGTCCTCGCTCGCGTGGGCTATCGTTCTCCTTGCCAGCAGCTGAGGCTCGCAGCCCGCCTCGATCAGACGGTTTGCGTAATAAAGCGCAGCCGTCGCGTCGCTGCCGCGCAGGCTTTTGCAGAACGCGCTCAAAATATGATAAAACACGTCCTCGTTGAGGCTCAAGGCTTTTTTCTGAAGGCACTCAACCGCAATTTCCTTTGTGATTACGGTTTCGCCGTCTTTATTTTTCGGGGTAGTCAACGCGCCTATTTCCAGACCGTTGAGCGCGCTTCTGACGTCGCCCGCGCACGCCGTGGCAAAGTAAGTCAACGCCTCGTCGTCAATCCTGATGTTGAAGTCCTTCAAACCGTCGGGAGAGACAATGGCGCGCTTTAATGCTCTTTTGATGTCGTCTATGCCCACCTGCTTAAACTCGAACAAGGTGCAGCGGCTGACAATGGCGCGCGTCATGCTGTAATTGGGCGACTCGGTAGTCGAGCCTATCAGCACAAGCTGCCCCGATTCCAGCACCGCCAGAAGCGAATCGCTCTGCGCTTTGCTCCAGCGATGACATTCGTCCAAAAGCAGATAGGTTTTTCTGCCGTACATTTCAAAGGTTTTTTTGGCTTCCTCTATGACCAGCTTGACGTCCGCCACGCCGCTTGAAATAGCGTTGAGCATGACAAAGCTGCCGCCCGTGCTTTCCGCAATAATCCTCGCAAGGGTTGTCTTGCCCGTTCCCGGCGGACCGTAAAAAATGCAGCTGGGAACTTTTTTCGCCTGAATAAGACGGCGAAGCAGCTTTCCCTCGCCGAGTATATGCTGCTGCCCGACAAAATCCTCCAGACTCGCGGGACGCAGCTTTTCCGCCAGAGGCTTGAGATTGTTGTGCAAATTCGTAAACAAGTTTTCCATTTCGTTTAAATTCCCACCGTATTTTTTTCCGTATCCGACTTTTCATAAAAGCAGCCCGGTCTTCAACGGATAAAAGTTTTCCTATCGCGCCGAGCCGCAAGCATTCCGGGCGTTTTTTCGGCAAAAGTAGGCGTCACGCCGGCTTCCCAAAGCTCCCATGCTGTTTCGTCGGTTTTTAAGCCCGACTTCCCCGAACATTATCCGAAAAGCCGGAAAATTTTCAAACCAACCGGAAATTAGAATTCAGAGACAATCCGCGTTTTTTTCAATGCTCAAGCTTTTCTTCGCCCGGCAATCCGAAAGCAAACCGACCTGACGCCATTGTAGCACAAAACAAATGCTTGTTGCAAGAATTTGTTCAAAGCAAAAAAGGCGGCGGCATTTCTGCCTGCGCCTTTTCCGAGTCAGTCTGTAAGCCGAGTTCTGTATTAGACGGTCATCTGTCTAGGCGTACCGTTTCCGGCACGCTCAAGCGAATCATATCGAGACGTCGGGCCGACGTTTGGTCTCATTTCTTGCACCGAGCGGGGTTTACAGGAACGTCAAGTCGCCAAGACGTTTGTGAGCTCTTACCTCCCATTTCCACCCTTGCACGGAAAGCCGTGCGGTTTATTTCTGTTGCACTTTCCTTGAAGTCACCTTCACCGGTAGTTAGCCGGCGCTCTGCCCTGCGGTGCTCGGACTTTCCTCGTGGAGCTTGCTCCCCGCGACCGTCCGGCTGACTCGATTTGAATTTTAGCACATTTAGCGCGATTTGTCAACCGCTGCGGACAATTGCCGAATTTTTAAAGTCGCTTGAAGAAATTTCCCCGCAAAATTCGACTGACATGCCTGCCGCAGTTTTTTCGAGCTTTTCTTTCGCCGTACCCGTCCTCGCACATTCATACGGCTGTAATTGAAAAATCCGCCCGTTCTCCCGCGCCCGCAAATCTCCGACCGCAAAAAACTACGGCAAGGTCTGCCGCCCTCTCGACGTCTTCTTCAGCAGGCGTCAACTTGCAAGCCGATAGGCGGAACGGCAGAAAATTTGCGGATTTTCAAAACAAAATTGACGAATGACCGCAGCTCCGCCCGCGAAACGACGGCAAAATGAGTACAAGCCGCCCGTAATATTCGACGCTTTTTTTCAATAAAATCTAAAGAGGTGACAATATGCTCGGTTTTTTGCAGCTTTTCAGCAAAATATTCTTTTTTACCGGCTATTTTTCCAACTCCGGGTCGTATCCCAAGCCGCTTCCCCCCGAGGAAGAAGCCAAAGAGCTTGAAAAAGCGGCGGCAGGCGACGCCGCAGCCAGAGAAAAGCTGATTAAACACAACCTGCGTTTGGTTGCGCACATAGCAAAAAAATATGCGGCGGGACAGGATATGGACGACTTGATTTCCATAGGCTCGATAGGACTCGTCAAGGGTATAAGCACCTTTTCCGCCGCAAAAGGCACGACGCTGGCGACTTATCTCGCGCGCTGCATAGAAAACGAAATTCTCATGACGCTGAGAACCAACAAGCGCTACAAAAACACGGTTTACCTCCAGGAACAGATGAACGTCGACAGCGACGGCAACGAGCTTACGCTCATGGACGTGCTGTCGGTCAAGGAGGACTCCATTTTCAAACAGGTGGAAATGTCCATAGTCAGCGACAAGCTGGACAAAATAATGACGGAGTGCCTGACAAAAAGAGAATATTCCATCCTCGTCATGCGCTTCGGCTTGAAGGGCGGAACACAGCTGACGCAGCTTCAGACGGCAAAAGCGCTGGGGATAAGCCGCTCCTACGTGTCCAGAATAGAAACCAAAGCGCTGGCAAAAATCAGAGCAAAGCTGAACAAAGAAGATTTTCTGCCCGATTGAGAAAACACAAAAACCATTGCCGCATAGACCTCGCGGAAAGAAAAACGGATTATTCTTGTAAAACACAATTTAACTAAACAAAATAAAAGCAGGGGCGAAAATCCCCTGCTTTTGCTGAAATAATTTATTTAAATTTTGCTCAGCTTAAGCCGCCTATAACCGCGCCGTACTCTCCTACCTTGTCCATACGCAACGTCAGATCGATTGTCTCTCTAGGGTTGTTCAACCACTCATACGCGTCATCGCCGACACGTAAAATCAAATAATATGTCGTACCGGCGAGCATATTTTGGTAACTTATATTCGTAAACGGGTTTATCGAAGTCAAACGTGTAGTGGTCGGATGCCAGGTAGGACCGAAGGCATTGACCCAATAAGGTCTGTCGTTGCCCGGCACGTAGATATACGCAAGACCGTTTATCCTTTCTTTCTGTTGGTCAACGGTAAAAATCACACAGTCCATGTAGCCGCTCATCAATTCAAGCTCTGTCGGCTGAATATATGCGTAGAAAGACAAGAAAACATTGTACATGCCGTCCTCTTGTGGCGTGAACTGGAAGTAAAGATACTCGTAAGTCCTTGCCGCTATCGTCCTTTCCTCAGTCGTGACGACGTAGGCGTTGTTCCAGCCTCTGCCGTCCTCGTAGACCTCGTCTCCCCACCTAGCATAAAGATTTATCACTCCGCTCTGGTCGGGCATCCCGAAATAAGGGTATACTTCCACTCTCTCGCCCCAGTCGCCGTCGACGCTGCCGTCCTTGGTGTAGTAGCCCTGCAGGTGCTTCGTGCCCTCGCCTTTCCATACGGTCAGCGGCATTTCCCAAAGCACGGGCGTCTGCTCTATGTCGAAGATATTGTTTCCGCCGTTGGTGTGGAAGCGGTAAGTATATTTCTCCTGATTTGCCGTAGATATACGTCCCGCGTAGGTGTCTCCGCAATAATCGTGAAACACACGGAAATACGCTTCGTAGCTGCCCTCGGGCACTATGAACTTGCACTCCAGTCCCGGCCCAAAATAAGTAAGAACCATATCTATGGTCTGTATTTTGTATCCTGTTTCGAACACCTCGTACATGGACAAATTATTTCCGTAAAGCTCGTTTACGTAATAATGCGTGTAATTCATCCTGGGCGGCTCTACGGATTTAAACGTCACTGTTTGGAGATAAAGTGCGTAATAAAACGCGCCGTTGGCTATCTCTTTGAGCGTAGAGGGCAGAACCAGCTCCTCCAAATCGCGCTGATACGCAAACGCCTCGTCTCCTATGTACTCCACGCCCTCCGGCACCACTATCTTCTTAAGGCGAGAAAAATAGTTCAACGCATTTCCCGAATAGCCGTTTTCTGTCATAGCCTTTTTGGCAATCTGCGTCAAAACATAGTCTCCCGTGTCCGGGAAGATAAGCTCCTCCTGATCTCCCATATTGATAGGAAAGTTGATCAATTTCAGCTCTTTTTCATTGAGCTTTTCGTAAATAAAGCCGTCGAAAGTGATGAATTTGCCCGTTGCTCCCACTATCTTCGGGTTGTAAATCTCGGAAAAAGGTCTCTTTTCTATTGTTTCTATCGTGTCGGGCAGCAGTATCTCCTCGTAATTCATAAAGGAAACTATACAGCTTGTGGATAGATACTTCAGATTGCTGCCGTTGGGCCACTCGAA
>ERZ1673701.743-NODE-743-length-34319-cov-50.129903_pt1 | contig 34319 bp, 51 predicted proteins | sample MGYA00580231_ERZ1673701 | MGnify/ENA primary metagenome ERZ1673701 (study PRJEB41218, sample SAMN15661798) | gut metagenome | host: Homo sapiens | place: Canada: London | collected 2015-08-20/2019-03-30 | study: EMG produced TPA metagenomics assembly of...
CCGTAAAATCGAGCGGTATCAAAACCGCGCTCGACGCGAAAGCGAACGACGCAGACCTCGCCGCGATTGCAAAGTCGGGCAACCTCGCGGACGCGGCGCAGGACGCAACGCACCGCGTTGTAACCGACACCGAAAAGGCGGCGTGGAACGCAAAGCAGAGTGCGCTCACGTTCGACACCACGCCGACGGCAAACAGTAGCAACCCCGTAACGTCGGGCGGTGTGAAAACCGCTCTTGACGCGAAGGCGGCAAAGTCGGAAATCGTAAAGACTTCAACGGGGCTTACCGATAGTGCCGATCTTATGCGCTACACGGATACACTCACGATTAACGGCGGCGGCGTGTCGTAAGAGGAGGCGGCGGATATGGCGAACAAAACAGTACCCGCAACGATCAAACACCGCAGGGCAACGGCGGCGGAGTGGGAAAGTACAAACTATGTCCTCGCCGAAGGAGAGTTTGGCTACGACACGACGAACAAAATAACAAAAATGGGCGACGGTACAACGGCGTGGAACGCGCTCCCCGCATTTTCAACGACGCGTTTTACATTTGCCACCGCCGCGTGGGGTGATATATCCCGCATTGCCGCCGCGGGCGACGCGCAAAAGTATTTCAATGTCGGCGACGAAAAAACGGTCGAGTTATCGACGGGCGAGGTGATTACGCTTGTTGTTCTCGGATTTAATCACGACGACTTAACAAGCGGCGGGAAGGCTCCGATCACAATCGGTATGAAAAACCTTCTTGCAACACGATACCGTATGAACTCATCGAACACCAACGCGGGTGGTTGGAATAATAGCGAAATGCGCACGACGACAATGCAAACGCTTTTGGGGCAACTCCCGTCCGACTTGCAAGCGGTAATAAAAAGCGTTGATAAAAAAGCAACGTCGGGGAGTGCGTCAACAGCGATCACGACATCGAGCGACAAACTTTTCCTATTTTCCGAAGTGGAAATCGACGGCACAACGTCGTCGGGATACGCAAGCGAGGGTGAACAATACGAATATTGGAAAACCGTTAAAAACGGTAAAACGTCCGCCGATAGGATAAAATACTTATCCAACGGCGGCGGCTCCGCCAGCAATTGGTGGTTGCGCTCGCCGAGCGTCAGCGGTAGTAACGGCTTTCGGTGTATCGGCTCGGCGGGCGGTGTCGGCTACGGCAACGCGAGCCTCACCTACGGCGTGTCCTTCGGCTTTTGCATTTAATCAAAATATCGGGTAATCCGCGCCCTTGTATGGGCGCGGGAAAGCCCGCAAGGAGGTAAATAATGACATACGGATTTAAGGCAACGCCCGCCGTACCGAACGGTGGCGACGGACTTATTGCAACCGCGCTCGACGGTGTTGTGTACGCCGAAAACGGACGCATACACGTCAAGGGCAACGCGGCGCATTACGTCTATAAACCCGAAGGCTCGCCCGTCGGGTGGTATGCGCGCAACATCAAGACGTGCGACGACGTTTTCCTCGGCGCGGGGGCAAGCCCGACGATCGAACTTGAAAGCGTTGACGTGGAAAATACGGACGCGTGGAACGCGCTCAAACAGGCGGACGAAACAACGGAAGAGGCGGGAGAATAAAACGAGGCGATGTCGGTATTAAAATCAAAACGTGGCGAAAGCGCAATGCAATTTATCGAAACCGCCCGCGAATTGGAAATATACACAATAAAGCAATGCGCAAGATTTCCAAAGCGGTTTATGTTTTTGATAACGAAGGACATTGTCGCGCTCGCAAAAGCGGTATATAACAATGTCAAGGCGGCAAACAGTGTTTACCCGACAAACGCCGCCGAGGTGCAGTTGCGAAAAAACTATATCATTGCCGCAAATTGCGAGTTGCAATGCCTTATATCGCAATTGGATATTGCCCGCGAATTTGTACGAAATACCGACGACAACAAACCGATAAATAGCAGGGTTTGGCAAACGTGGCTTGATCTTATAACGGCGGAGGCAAAATTGCTTTCGGCGTTGAAAAACAAGGATAAAGAACGTTACAAAACTTTGCTTGAATAGGTTGCGCGCCGAAAGCACAGTTGCGGCGGCTCCGCCAACCTTTGGTGGTTGCGCTCGCCGCTCGTCATCATTAGTAATTCCTTTCGGTATTTCGGCTCGACGGGAAGTGTCGGTAGCGGCTACGCGACCGTCGCCTACGGCGTGTCCTTCGGCTTTTGGAAAATCAAATTGCAAAGCGGGTTGCGCGCCGAAAGCGCGGGCGGCGGCTCCGCCGATTGGTGGTGGTTACGCTCGCCGCACGTCAGTAGTAGGTACACATTTCGGTGTATCCCCTCGTCGGGGAGTGTCGGTAGCGGCTACGCGGGCGACACCTACGGCGTGTCCTTCGGCTTTTGTAAACAATCAAAGCAAGCAATCACATAGTGATCGCAATAACATAGGTTGCGCGCCGCAAAGTATCGTCGCGGCGGCTCCGCCAACAATTGGTGGTTGCGCTCGCCGAACGTCAGCAATAGTAACAACTTTCGGTATATCAACTCGACGGGCAATGTCAACAACAACAACGCGAGCAACACCTACGGCGTGTCCTTCGGCTTTTGCATTTGATTATAGGCTCGACAAAGTAACCCCTCGCGGGTGAAATCAATGCCTTTGCAAAAGGGGTGTGCAACCTTTCCGCAAAACGGATAAATAAATACCCCGATGTAGTCAATCGGACGCTACTTGCATTGCCGTCTATTGTGGTATGGCGGTTTAATGGTTGGTACTACGGGCAATCCGAACTCCACAACGATAATAAGATTGTACGGGGTATTTTCTATCGAAATGAACAGCAGGGAACGGCACGAGGCGCGGTATCAGCGCAGGAAAGAAAAACGCTTGCGGCGCAAGCAGAAACGCAACGAGCAATACGGCGATTTTGACAAAGTATTTACGTTCGATAATCTTTATTGCGCTTTCAAAAAGTGTTGCCGCGGTGTCGGGTGGAAGGCAAGCACACAACGCTACAAAGCGAACGCCTTGCAGAACGTCAACGACACTTTCAACTCCTTGCATAACGGAACATACAAAAGCCTCGGATTTTACGAGTTTGATCTTGTGGAACGCGGCAAACCTCGGCATATAAAGAGCGTGCATATATCCGAAAGGGTCGTACAACGTTGCCTTTGCGACAATGCGCTCGTGCCGATGTTTAGTAAATCTTTCATATACGACAACGGCGCGTGTATGGAACACAAAGGGATTGACTTTGCGGTGCGGCGGCTCGTATGCCACTTACAAAGGCATTTCCGAAAGCACGGCACAAACGGCTATGCGTTGGTATTCGACTTTTCACGGTACTTCGATAATATTCAACACGAGCCGTTAAAGCGGATTGTCGATAAGACATTTACAGACCAACGCATTACTCGGATCGTAAACGGATTTATCGACGACTTCGGCGAGGTTGGGCTTGGTTTGGGTAGTCAAATCTCGCAAGTGTCCGCGTTGATGTACCCGAACAGGCTCGACCACTATATCAAGGAAGTTTTGCGCGTAAAGCATTACGGGCGATATATGGACGACGGATACCTTATACACGAAAGTAAGGAGCATTTGCAAAAGTGTTTGCAGGAAATACGACGTATATGCGCCGAGTTAGGTATCAAACTCAACGCGAAAAAGACGCAGATCGTCAAACTTTCCCGCGGGTTGAATTTCTTAAAACGGCATTTCATTTTGACCGATACGGGAGGAGTTATAATCAAACCCGCCCGCAAAGGCATAACAAAAATGCGACACAAATTGAGGACGTTCAAACGTTGGCTTACCGAGGGGAAAATGGCGATCGAAGATATACGGACATCGTATATATCGTGGAAAGGTCATATGAAACATTGCAACGCATACCGTACAATGGTAAATACCGACGCGTTGTACAATAAATTATTTTTGGAGGACGGCACGCAATGACGGCGGAAGTAATCGCGCTTATTGTATCCATTGTCGGCGGCATTTCGGGTATAACAAGCATTATCGCGTTTGTTGCCTCGCGCAAGCAGAAACAACGCGACGACGGAGCAAAGGAGGCGCGCATAAATGCAAGCCTCGAAACGATCAAATTGCAAAATGAAAGTCTTTTGCAAGGCAATCACCAAATCACGACGAAACTTGACGGGCAAAATATCCGCTTGTCGCGTATCGAGCAAATTGTCGAGGACGCAGACCTCGCCACAATCCCGCCGAAGATCGCCGCGTTGGAGGCAAGCGTCAAATCCGCACATCATAGGATTGACGGTATCGAAAGAAAACAATAAAACGGAGGTGTACTATGAATTGGCAAGAGATCGTAATTACGGTCATAAGCGCGATTGTAACCGCGCTTGCGTCGTGGGTGGTGTCGAAGATCACAACCTACATCAACACGAAGGTAAAGGATACCAAACTTAAAGGGTATCTCAACTCCGCCGTAACGGTGGTTGCAAGTGCCGTAAAACAGACGTACCAAACATATGTGGAAAATATCAAAGGCACGGACTTTTGGACGGCAGACGCGCAGAAAAACGCACTCGCCGCCGCGTTGGAAACAGTGAAGGCGCAGTTGTCGGGCGACGTGCAAAAGTACATACAATCCAACTTCGGCGACCTTGACGAATGGATTACAACGCAGATCGAGGCGGCGATTTACGACTTGAAAAACAAGCCGTCGGAGGTAACAAATGCGAGTGCTTAAAGGTATAGGGTTTTGGCTCGCGTCTTGTACTTGGGGCATACTCATAACGGCGGCGGGCTTGATCGTCGCGCTTGCGCTCCTTGTTACGGGACACCGCCCGCGCCGCTTTCATTACTTCGTATATTTTGAGGTCGGTGCAGGGTGGGGCGGTTTTAGCCTCGGCGGCGTGTTTGTCGTCAACCACAACGCCGCGCTTTCTATGAAACAGCACGAGAGCGGACACGGGTTGCAAAACATAATGCTCGGCGTGTTTATGCCGTTTGTGATAAGCATACCGTCCGCCGTTCGGTATTGGTGGCGTGAATACAAAGCCCGCCGCGGCGCGGCGTTGCCGCCTTATAATTCGATATGGTTTGAGGCGTGGGCGAGTGCGCTCGGCGAAAAACATTTTAAGTAATAAAAAGGGCTACCGCGTTTTGCGATAGCCCTTTACAATTGACTTGATACTTACTTGCAACGCGTTATTTCGATGTTACAACCGAGGTGAGGCGCGTCGGGCGTGCCGCCCGTGATGTCTTTGATAACGCCTTCAAGCGCAAAACCGTTGCCGAACGACGACAGCAAGGACGCGGCAAAGTCTTTGTTAATGTGTCCGAGCATTTGCCCCGTGCGGGCGTTTATGACCGCCGCAGCGTTCGGGTATTCGCTTGTCGGCGCGTGCTTGATAATAAGCGGGTCACCCTCGCGGCTTTCCTTTATGCGTGCTTGCCGATTGTTGAAAGATACTCCGACAATCTTTGTAAATGCGGGCAGGGATACGCCGTCGTCGGCTTGCATATAGACGGAAACCTCGACGGAATATTTGCCGTTTTCGTTTTCCGAAATATCGGTTATTTTAATGCGGCATTGCTCCGTCAATTGGTCGCCGAATTTTTCGGGGAAGTATCCGATGTCGCCGACATCGTGCGAGCAAACGTATAAATCCGCGTCGGGGTCGTAATCGGCGATCACTTCGTCGCCCTCGTTGCAACACGCGATACTGTCTTGCATTTCCGCATTGCCGTTTTTTATCAACTTACAGGAAAACGCGGGGGTGTTGTTGTACAGAACGGCAGGGCGCGCGACGCGCACCGTAACAGCCGACGGGGCGGCGGGGTATGTCGGTTGCGGGTGCGTCGGTGCGTGGCTTTCGGACGGCTTTGCCGCCTTTTCTCGCTTGCTCGCAATGACCGCATACACGGTAAAGAACACGCCGACGGCAAGCAATAGCAGGGTAACAACGGCTTGCCACGGTCGCATACCTTCGCCGTCCGCGCCGATTGCGCCACTTATGGCGGCGACAAAGATAACGAGCGGCAACCACGAGCAAACAGCGATCACAATGCGCAACGACTTTTTCAAAGAGTAAAACCATTTCATTTTTAACAATCCTCCGTTTTTATAGATTTTTCCAACTCATACGCATAGGAAAGTAATGCGTTTTTTCGTCGCATATCAAGGCGTGCGCTTACCTTCAGCAATTCGCGGTCGTATTCCGATAGATCGCCCGCTCCGACGCTTGATATGTGGACGGTATTATTGTTGTTGCTATTCCCGATAATTTGTTGCACCGCAGCAGGCGGCGGCTCGCGCCCCGCGATAAGGTAATCGAGGGACACGCCGAAAAAATCCGCAATGCGTTCGTAATGAACGCCCGAAGGCTCGCGCTTGCCGTGTACCCACTCGGAAACCGTCGTCGGGCGTACTTGCAGAAACCGCGCGAGGTCGCTTTGCCGTTTTCCTTGCCGATCTAAAAGTGTAAATATCCTTTCCGCAATAGACATAAAAAGACTCCTTTGCCCGTGGAAAAATTGCTTTTCGCGGCAAAGAAGTCTTGACTTTATCGGTCAACCGATATATAATAAATGCAAGGTTGTCGGCGCACCGATAAAAAGGTCGCTTGGTATCCGTTAGCCGTGCTTATTTGGCAGACTTTCGCCGCAGGTATAAGGTTTGTAGCAAAATTATTATACCAAACGACCGAGAGGAAGTCAATAAGCGCGGCTATAAAATTATATCGGCATAACGAGAACGCCCCGCAAATGCGAGGCGTTTTTTGGCGTAAAAATATTTTATTTTTCTTTGAAAAAGTGTAGAAAATCTCTTGACTTTATCGGTAAGTAATGATATAATATAATTACAAAAAACAAAGGAGGTGAGCGAAATGGACAACATAGAAAAAGCCTTGCAAGACTTGGTTGCCGCGGTTAAAAGTAACGAAACAGTTGAACGCGTTACAGTTACGATAACCCTCAAAAAACCGAAGTCCAACAAGGCAGAAACCAAAGCCGAGTAATCGGCAATAGGCAGAGCGGGGCGGGCGCAACCGCCCCCTCGTAAGTCCTATTGTAGCACAAACATAAAACTTTGTCAAACAAGGAGGACGCAAAAAAATGAAACAGGTATTTACAGTAAGGCGCAACCGCGGGAGCGTAACGCAAGGAACGGCGACGGTTTTGTTGAACGGTCAAGAAGTTATCACGTTCGGGGACAACATCACATTAGCAGAAGGCGGAAAATCTCGCGGCACAGAATACGGCGAAGTTATAAGCGGGTGGCAATCGGATAAGCGCGACGAGGATTTTATTAAAGGCGTTTTAACACCGTTTTACACCAACGCCGAGGTGATCAAAAGAAGAATAGCCGAAATAATCGGCTAAAATTACGCCGCGCGGGCGGCGGCTATTCCGCCCGAAGGGAGGTGCAATATGACGATTGAAAAAAACGGCAAGGCGTTCACGGTGCGCGAGAATAAAAACTCGTGGACGGTGGCGCGGGCGGAAGGGCGCGTGTCGGTGTCCTGCAATGTGCCGAAAGAAATTTGCCGAACGTTCGACGAACTGAAGGCATACATCGCCGAAAGCGATTTGTTTTAAGGAGGTGGACAATGGCAAGGAGTGAGGCGCAGAAAGCCGCCGACAAGCGGTATGCCGCGGCACATAAGGGCGAGTTTATTACTTGGACAACAAAATTAAAACCCGCCGAGGCGGCGGAAATCGACGCAATAATTAAAGCAAACAATATGTCCCGTGCGGACTTCTTGCGGTGGGCGGTCGGTGAGTTGGAAAAAAGACAAAAGCAATAAAATTTTCAGAACGCGGGCGGGTTGCTTTCGGGTAGCCCGCCTTTTGCTTTACGGAGGCGATATATGAAGGGCATAAAATACAACGCAAAAGAAAAAGAAAAGGCGTTGAAAATGTGGCTCATTGATAAAGAGGATATTTTGCGCGTAAGCAAAAAATTTAAGTGTACAGAGAGGAGTTTGTGGCGGTGGAAGGCGCAGTACAACGGGACACTTGAAAGCCTCACAAATCACTCGTCCCGCCCGATAACGCCGCACAAGTTATCGCATACGGCAGAGGAGCGCGCTGAGATCATGGCGATATTTGCAGAACATCCCGACATCAGTTACACCGAGGCGTTGGGGATACTTCGGACGGAACACGCATACAAGCGCACATACGGCGGCTTTTATAGGTATGTCGTAAAAAATCACCTTCGCCCCGTAAAGCAAACAGAGAAATACATACCGCAACCATACGACACGCCCGAACACATCGGCGTGAAGTGGCAAATGGACGTAAAGTACGTCCCGCGCGGTTGCAACCGCGGAAAATACAAAAAAGAGTGGATATATCAATATACAATGATAGACGAGGCAACCCGCGAAAGGTTTTTATTTCCGTATAAGGAAAAGAGCGGATATTCGACCGTCGATTTTGTAAAGCGTTCGATTGTGTACTTCGGTTATGCTCCGCAAACTATACAGACGGACAACGGCACAGAATTTACAAACCCGAAAGGGACAGGGGAGGGAAAGAAACACACGCTCGACATTTTGCTTGACCGCCTCGGAATAAGACACCAACTCATACGCGTTTATACGCCCCGCCACAACGGAAAAGTGGAGAGGTCGCACCGTACTGACTCGGAATTTTTCTATAAAACATTGACGTTTGAAACCTACGAGGAATTAAAAGAAAAAATGGCGGCGTGGGTAGTGCGGTACAACAATCGCCCGCACTCGTCATTGCGAAACAAAGAGGGCAAGCGCGCTTGGCTTACGCCTTTGCAAAAACGCGAGCAGTTGATCGAACTACTACACGAGGACGCGGACGCGCCGCATATACGTTTTATAAAGAATAGATAACGGAAAGCCGAACGGCAAAAAGGTCGGGCGGCGGCTATTCGTCGAGCCGCCGCGCTTTTGCGTGTCCCAAAAATGTTTATTTGACTTTCAGCAGGAAAAAGCGTATAATGTCTTACGCAAACAATCGGTGATTTTCCGCATTTTTAATGCTTTTAGCGGGTCTATATAAAATTTTCAAAGAATTTCAAAAAAGATATGAAAAACGTTTGACAAATCTACAGTGTTAATTTACAATAGGTTTGTCAGTTGAAGGCAAACCTATTTTTTACGCTTGAAGGCTTGTCTTAACCGACAAGCCTATTTTTATTTTTCAAAGGAGGTGTTGCGTATGCGTAATAGTAACGGACGCGGCAAGATCGGGAAGGAAACAATTTGCATTGGTGTTTATATCCCGAAGGAAACGCACGCGAAACTCGTTGCCGCGGCGAAAGAAAAAGAGTTGACGTTAAGCGACATCGTGCGTATTGCGATTAGGGAATACGCCACAAAAGAAACCGAAAACAAGGAGTAACGAAATGAACACTATCAACCAAACCGACAAAGAATTAAAACGCATTGAGGCAAAGCAGACTCTCGGACTTCCGTTAACGGCGCACGAAATCGCGCTTTTGGAGCTTTACGGGACACCGACAAAGGAGGCGGACGCGGAAAAAGCGGCAATCAAAGAAAGCGAGCAGAAAGCAAGGTTTGTTGCCGAGTATCTTTCCCCGCTTTTGCGGGCGGCGGGTATCAGAGTTGCAAACGCGAAATATTGGCGCGACACTAAAACGGGCGAGGAAATCGTTGTTATTACACACGAGAGCGGATATACGCGACAACGGTGCGTAACGGCGGACTCGTTAATCGCCTTGACTCGCGACACGATAGAAGGACTGTAAAAAAGGTGATATATGATAGAAAAGTCTTTTGATAAGAGTTATAAAGTTACGTCGCGTGGCGTATCACAAGCGGCACTAACGCGCGCCGCAAATCGTTTAATTGCCGAATATTCCTTGGTATTTGGCGGTTGGTGTGTACCCGAAGAAATCAAAACGATTTCGGAAAAAATAAAGAGTTGTGAAGAGGCAACCGAATACGAGTACGAACACTCATACGAAAGTAACGGTACGGGCGAAAAAATTTACGATAAGGTAAAGTATGCAAACGAGGCACGCGCTCGTGCTTTTTGGGATAGCGACGAGTACGGAGATCCGATTTATTGCGTGAATTGGTATTTTTGTGCGTCGGAATTTTATACAAAACGCATTGGAAATCAAACTTTGCACGCAGGAACGTATCACGACATAGCAAAAAAAACAGTCAAGGCAAAGGGAAAATATCGCTATTTTTGTACACACCGTCCGCCTTCCGTTGGAGTAATACCGAACGGATTTATATCTTACGATACATATTCGCGCGGGCAACGCTATATCGGTGAGGTAACATACGATCAACCGCCCACCGATGACGATTTGTATAATTGGGGGCTTGTCGTTGATAAAGAATGGGACAAGATACGCGCCGCGTACTTATCCGAAGAATAGAGGCGGCAATGATTGAACGCAACCACATATACAAAATGGATTGCCGCGACGGGTTGCGTGATATGGCACGGGGGGGGGGTACGCGTTGATTGCGTTATCACCGACCCGCCGTACCTTATCGAATACGCAACCCACCGACGGCAGGATAAAGAGCATAAGTTTTGTAAGACCATACAGAACGACAACAACCCGCAATTGATAATCGACGTTATACCGCTATTATACGATGTAATGAAAGACGACACCCCGCTTTATATGTTTTGCGGAAGTGATAAGGTGGATTTTTTCAAACAGCAGATCGAAAAGCGGTTTACCGTCAAAAACATCATTGTTTGGGATAAAGGCAATCACACGGCGGGCGACTTGGAGGCGCAGTACGGCAAACGATATGAGTTTATCATATACGCCAACAAAGGGCGCGCAAAGTTTAATCCCGATATGCCGCGTTACGAGGACATTTGGAAATTTGCCCGCGTAACGGGAAAAGAGCAGATACACCAAAACCAAAAGCCGACCGATTTACTGTCGCGCATTATCAACCAACACACGCGCCGCGGCGATTTGGTACTTGACCCGTTCGCAGGGAGCGGCTCGACAGCGGTTGCGGCGTATCGGCTACAACGGGATTATATCGGGTTTGAGATAGACGACGAATATTTCGAGGCGGGCAATAAGTGGCTCGCCGCCGTTCGGTCGCAACTGTCTATATTTGATTTACTATAAGGAGGCGCAAAAATGAAGGTTACAACGTGTAAAAGTTGCGGCGCAAAAATTGTGTGGATAAAGACGCAAAACGGGCGATCAATGCCTTGCAATGAGGAACAAGTCGAGTATCAAAAGAATTACCGCGGATCGGCTCTTATCGTAACAAAGGACGGCGAGGTTGTGCGCGGAAACATCATAAAGGATGGCGGCTCCGCTCTCGTCCCGATCGTGGACGGTATCGGGTATGTATCGCATTTTGCGACGTGCCCGAACGCGGACAAGCACAGAAGGACGCGGCGCAATGATTAACGAGGCAATGTTTTCAAGCAACACGGCAGAGTGGGCGACTCCGCAAGCGTTTTTCGACGAATTAAACAAGGAGTTTGACTTCACACTTGACCCGTGCGCAACCCCGCAAAATGCAAAATGCGCCCAATACTTTACGAAAGAGGTTGACGGATTAAAACAAAGTTGGCGCGGCGAGCGGGTGTATTGCAATCCGCCTTACGGGCGGAACATCGGCAAGTGGGTTGAAAAAGCCCACAACGAAACGCTCGCGGGAGGGGGTACGCTTGTTGTGATGTTGATACCCGCCCGCACCGATACGAAGTATTTTCACGAGTACATATACAAGCGGCACGAAATACGGTTTGTCCGTGGTTGCTTACATTTCAACAAAAGCAAGGCAGGCGCGCCTTTCCCTTCAATGGTGGTGGTAATGCGTCCGTCGGATAAATAAAAATTGGAGGCAGAAAATGGAAGAAAAAACCAACCAAACCAAACCGCAGTACGGAAAGATCGAAGAGGGCTACTTCCTTTGTATGCACGTCGGCGACGGTACAGCGTCCGACGGTACACAATTCGAGGTGGCAACCACAATGAACGGCGCGCCGATGGTGCGCCTCGGAAAACGCGCCTTCATTTTGTCTTGGCAAGATATTTGCCGAATGGCAGAGGACGCGGGGCTTTTTAACAAGGAGGCGGGCGATGTCGCGGGCAAAAAATAGTTTTAGGAAAAGCAAGACGGGATATGTCTACACGGGCGATTTGCAAGAATGTATCCGCATTGCGGAGCGTCGCATTGCGAATTTGCACGCCGACGATAAGTACATCGAAAGAATATATAAAGAGGCAAAGCGGCGTTACGAGGCGCATTTCAAAGCGATTGAAACGGCGGAGGACTTTATTTATTGCGCCACCCGCAAATTAGAAGAACAGAAAAAGCAGGAAAAAGCAGAGTGAGGCGGCGGATATGGCAAACATCGAAAGACACAAACAGTTGTGCGCACAATTGACCGATACATACCAAAAGAAAAATGCGGATTACGGCAACTCGTTCGGCGATACTTTCGCAGACCTCGGTATTATATCGGCAATTACCCGCATTGCGGACAAGTTTAATCGGGTTAAAAACCTTGCAAAGTTGCCACCCGATCGGCAACGCGTAAAATCGGAAAGTATCACGGACACATTGCTTGATATGGCAAATTATTGCATTATGACCGTAATTGAAATCGAAAACCAAAACAAACAAGGAGGCGCAAACAATGAGTAACGATATGAAGATGTACAACGGGTACGTTGACGACGATCACCTTTACATCGACGAACAGCCCGCCGCGGCGGGAAACAAAGGGGTATTTTTCCCGACGTGCCGTTTTTGCGGCAAACAGACGCTCCCCGACGCGGATTACGACAGTCAAGAAACGGCGAACGAGGCGGCAACGCTACATTGCGATTGCTACGAGGCGCGGCAGTATCAAGACGAAATGGAAAAGATCGAGCGGCGCAAGGAAAACATCGCACGCCTTCGCCAACGCCTTGACGACCTTATGAGTTATTGCGAAACCCACAACGTAACCCTCGACGACGGCACGCACGATCTTTTGTTGCGGTGCGGTGTTGCCGTCCTTGACGGCGCGATCGGCAAGGCAACGATCAATTGGGCGCGCCTTAAAATATCCTTCTCACTCAACAACAAGGGCGTAATCATTATCGGGTACGCATACTCGGACGGTGGCAAAATCGAGGTGTGATATGGCGTACCGTGGGATTTTATTTCGCGGAAAGCGGATAGATAACGACAAGTGGATTGAAGGCAATCTTGTAGTGTGCGCGGGCAAATATTTCATTTACGTTTTAATTGTAAATGAACTCGTCGGATTTGAAGTTTACTCCAACACCATAGGGCAATGGACGGGCTTAACGGACAAAAACGGCAAAAAGATTTTTGAAGGCGACATTATGAATTTTGTAAACAAAGCCGTTGTGCGGTGGCACAAAGTGTTTGGTGCTTTTGTTATGTACGACCCGCCGCATAATGGCGTTCAATGGGCTATGTTTGATTGCGGAATTTGTCCGTATGAAGTAATCGGAAATATACACGACACCCCCGAATTGATCGGGCGGGAGGGATAAAATGCAAGCACATATAATTGCCGTTGATTTTGACGGAACGCTATGCGAGCGCAAGTACCCAAACATCGGCGCGCCTATAACGCCCGTGATCGAATATGTGAAAGAGCGCAAGGCGGCGGGCGACATCATTATTTTATGGACGTGCCGCGTCGGTGAATACCTCGCAAATGCGGTCGAATGGTGCAAACGGCAGGGGTTGACGTTCGATTACATCAACGAAAACGCGCCCGAAAGGGTCGGGCAGTACGGCGGGGACACCCGCAAAATATCGGCGGACGAGTATATCGACGACAAGGCAAATCCGCCGTCAATCATTACAATACGGAGGTTTATTTCAATGACAAGCAAGCGCACGAAGATCAACGCCGAAAGCGTTGCGGAAAACATATACGACGAGGTTGCGGCAATCATTGCAAACCACGCGGAGGCGGCTCCGTCCACCGCTCGTGCGGGGTATGACGAATTGCGGGAGGACATCGACGCGCTTTTTGAGGAGCAATACGGAATTGCAACCCGACGCAAGAACATCGAAAATATGACGTGGCAGGAAATTGCCGAAATTGCCGCCACGGGCGAGGCGCAAAGACATTTCAAGATCGGCGACACAAAAAACATCGTGCTTTATACGGGCGAACGCGTGAAGGCGGTTATACTCGGATTTAATCACGATGTTTTATCGGAAAACGGACGGGCGGCGGATAAGACGGCGGGTATCACGTTCGGCTTAAAAGATTTGCTCGACGGTGAGTATGAAATGAACGAGAAAAACACCAACACGGGCGGGTGGGAAAAGTCGAAAATGCGCAATGTTTATATGCCGCGTTTTCTTTCCCTTTTGCCCGCAGATTTGCGGGACGCGATCAAGCCCGTTGTCAAATTGACGGGAACGGGCGGCGGCTCGGACGATGTAACATCGACCGACGACAAGTTGTTTTTGCTTTCGCAAGTCGAGGTTTGCGGCGACGGTACATACACGGCAGACGGCGAGGGGGAACAATACGAATACTTCAAGGACGCGGCAAACGTCGTAAAGCGTCGCGGCGGCTCCGCCAACGGTTGGTGGTTGCGCTCGCCGCACGTCAGCATTAGTGGCACCTTTCGGTGTATCTACTCGACGGGCAATGTCAGCTACCCCAGCGCGAGCAACACCTACGGCGTGTCCTTCGGTTTTTGCGTTTAATCCCGCAATCATAAATCGCCCGCCCGCGTGGCGGGCATAAGGAGGTAATGCGATGTCGAAGTACAAAAAAATAATGTTCGACAAAGGCATAATGCAAAAAGAGGTATTGGATAAAGTGCGTTGCACCGACCCTCGCATTGACAAATCGCTTTTAAGCAAGATCGTCAACGATATATGTTTACCCACGCCGCCCGCGCTTGCGTGTATATGCAAATCGCTCGGTTGTGATGTGCTTGATGTGTACGACGTGCGGGAAATACAACTCGTACCGCCCGAACAGACGGCGGAAAAGGCGGTTGCAACCGCCACTGAAAGGACGCGCCGCCGACGGGCAAGCAACGATTTTTACAACCTTACCGTTGAAATTCCGCGCGATCTCGCGGAGCGCGTTTTTTCAAAAAATGCGTTGCGCAAGTTGGGATATTTAAGCAAGACCGATTGTGTCCGCCGACTTGTCGAAGAACTCGACGCAAAGTTGTCGGCAATTGAGGCACAAGAAAATGCCGCCGACGGCGCAGACGCGCCGCAGGGCGGCAAAGAGTAAAACTACATATAAAAAGGCAAAGTAAAAGGGCTATCGCAATTGGCACTTGACGATAGCCCGCAGTTGACGAAAAAACATCAACCAAACCTATATGTATTATAGCATATCGGAGGTGGATTGTCAAAACTTTTGCAGGGTACAACGGTGCTTTTGCGTCCTCGTAATGAAGTATTATCTTGACGACGAAGGTAAAAGATCGGGTGCTTAAAGTTTTGTGTTTTATTCCGTCGCCTTGACCGTGTAAAAGCACGTCGGCAAGCAAAGTCAACGCCCCTCGAATTTTCGCAAGAAAATTTTTGCGTAAGCAAAGGGCTTGACTTGCCCGCTTGCCGTAAGTGCTACGGTCAAAGGCAATGCGACGGATAAACACAAAACGCCACCCGAACGAGAGGCGCGTCCCGTTGAGAGGGATAGACAAGCGGCGCACGGCGCGTCGGCGTGTTATATTCTTGAGCCTTGCGGGGTTTGCAAGGGGCAAGACCCCTTGCATACTTTGTCTTTTATTTTGCGCAAAAATAGGAGGCACAGAATGGCAAAGCACACAATCGACCCGACAATGTACGATTACGACGAGATATTTGCGATCGAGGAAGAGCGGGAGGCGCGCTTGCAAGCCCTTGAAGATCGCCACATCGTGCATTATAGGACAAAGACAATTAAGAGCGGCAACGTCTTGGAATGTGAAATATATCCCGTATGGGACACGGCACGATCGACAGAACGGGCGCGCAAACAAAAGACGACCCGCGAGGCGCAAAAACGCCTTAACTACAAAAACGCCGTCAAGAACATTGTGCGGCTTGTAAATACCAACTTTACGGACGAGGACATTTGGGGCACTTTCACATACGAAACGGGTAAATTGCCGAAATCCGTTGCGGAGGCGGACAAGACATTTGCAAATTTCCTTCGTCGGTTAAGATACCACGGGAAACGGCTCGGCTTTCCGCCGCTCAAATACGTTTTTTGGACGGAGTTTGAGGACGACGAAAAGAAAGGCAAAAAGCGTGTACATCACCACATCGTAACGAACTTCCCCGACCGCGACCTCGCCGAGCGGCTATGGAAAGGGGGAGCACGAAAACAGACGCGCCGCTTGCAAGCGGACGAAAGCGGGTACGAGGGTATGGTGCGGTATTGTATGAAAGACCCGCGCGGCACAAAGCGGTATAAGACATCGAAAAACTTACAAAAGCCGCAAATCACGATTGCCGACTATAAGTTTACGAGGCGGCGGGTAAATCGGCTTGTACGCGGCGACAGCGACCCGCACGGTGTGTTTGAGCAGATGTACAAAGGGTATCGACTTACGGCATTTACCCACAAAACAAGCGAGTACGTTACGGGCGCATACATATACGTCAAAATGGCAAAGCAGAAAGAAACGGGAGGCAAAGCAAAGCGTGAAATACATCGGGAGTAAAGCGAAAATTGCGGCGGACATCGTGCCGATCTTGCAAGGGTACATAAACGAGTACGGCATAAAGCAGTACGTCGAGCCGTTCGTGGGCGGGTTTAACATAATTGACAAGATCGAGTGCGAAAACCGACTCGGAAACGATATTGACCCGCTTGTTTGTGATCTCGTTGAAACGTGCCGCGACAATCCCGCGCTTTTGGACGGGTTGACGACACCGACGCGCGAGGAATATTACGACGTGCGGGACAACCCCGCAAAATATTCGGGTTGGTATCGGGCGGCGGTGCTTTTGTTTGCGTCGTACAATGCGCGCGTTTACGGCGGGTGTTACGGCGCGATCGCAAAGACAAAGAACGGAACGACGCGCAACTATTTCGAGGAAAGCAAGGCGAATTTCAAAAGACAGTTGCCGAACTTGCACGGCATTTTGGTCGGGTGTTGCGACTATCGGCAAATGCGCTTTCCGACGCGTGAAAAAGTGCTTATTTATTGCGACCCGCCTTACGCGGAAGGTGTCGGATACGCAAAACATTTCGATACCGCCGCATTTTGGCAATGGTGCAGAGAACGCGCCGCGGAAGGGCATATCGTCGTTATCAGCGAATACGCCGCGCCGCACGATTTTACTTGCGTGTGGGAGCGGAGTGTAAAAACGCACCTCAACAACCGCGCAAAGCGCGATCGCGTTGAAAAACTGTTTGCGTACGGAGGCGGGCAATGGCAAAGATAATCGAAGTCAAATGCTTGCCCGAATATTTCGAGGCGGCGCGCGTCGGCATAAAGCCGTGGGAATTGCGCTACGACGACCGAAATTACGCCGTGGGCGATTTGTTGATTATGCGTGAATGGAAAGACGGGAAATACACAGGGCGGCGGCTTACGGGCAAAATAACGTACATTTTGAGCGACTTTGCGGGGCTTGCCGACGGGTGGGTCGTATTGAGTATCAAGTGGTTTACGGGAGGTCAACAAAAATGACAAGGATTATCGGGCTTTTGTACATTATTGCGCTCGTGGTATGCGTCGTGTGCGTGCCGCTTTCGGCGATCTTTATAATTTGCAAATTGTGCGCCGCAACCGCCCTTTCGTGGATAGGTTGTTGCGTGCCGCTTATCGTCGCGCTCGCTTTCACGCCGATATTGATTATCACGAAATTATTGCTCGACATAAGGGAGGGGAAATAATGCCGAAACGGTTAAAAAACAGCGTGTCAAAGGACGCAGAAAATAAAAAGCCGAAAACTCCGCGCAAAACCGACGCGGGCGGCGGCACTTCTGAAGGTGAAGAAAAAAAGCGGGGGTGTCCGTCCGAGTACGCAAATAAGGTAAAACCTTATTTGGCGGATATTGCGCGGTACGCCCGTTGCGGCGTAACCGAAGGACAACTTTGCGAATATTACGGCGTGGGTAAAACATCGTGGGCGAAATACAAAAAAGAAAACCCCGAACTCGCCGAAACACTTTGTAGGGCAAAGCAAGAATTTAAGACGGAACTCATAAACAACGCCTACAAAGTAGCAATGGGCTACGAATATACCGAGGAAACCACGGAGGAGATCGTGTCGAAAAGCGGCGTTGTTATCGGCACGAAAACAAAGCGATACACGCGTTATGCAAAGCCTGACGCGGGAATGATACAATTTTTGCTTATCAACCGTTTTACGGACGATTTTGCCCGCGACCCGCAGATCGTGGCGTTGCGTAAAAAGGCGTTGGAACTTGCAGAACAAGGCAAGTTGCCGCCCGACAGCACGGAGGGAATATAATGCCGCTCGACCCGATACACGCGTTTTATTGCCGCAAAGATTACTTGGACTTGGCGCAGGCTTGCAAGATAAAAAGCGGCGGCGTATGCGCCAAATGCGGCGGCGTGTTCGATATATCCGAATTGCGCCCGCACCACAAAGTGGAATTGACGCTCGACAATATCGACGATGTGAACGTTACGCTCAATCCCGACAACATCGAGGTGTTGTGCCACGATTGCCATAACGCCGCGCATAAACGCTTTGGTTATGCGGTCGGCGCAAAGCACGTTTACCTCGTCTATGGCTCGCCGTGCGCGGGCAAAACAACGTATGTAAACAGCGTTGCAACTCGCAACGACTTGATTGTTGACCTCGACAAGATACATCGGGCGATATGTATTTGCGGGCTATACAATAAGCCCGACGCAACAAAGCGCGTCGCCTTCAATGTACGAGATTATTTGCTTGACGAGGTGCGGACGGCGACACCTCGCCGCAAGTGGCAGGACGCATACATTATCGGCACATATCCCGATAGGATTGACCGCGATATGTTTGTGCAGGACTACGGCGCGGAACTCGTACACATCGACACGTCGAAGGAGGAGTGTATCAAGCGCGCGTATCAAGACATTGCGCGATCAAGTATCCGCGACGCGGTGATTGGGTGGATAAATGCGTATTGGGAACGATACCGCGAATAATTTACTCCCCCCACCCGCAAAAAATTTTCAAAAATGCAAAAAGACTCCACGCCGCAAGTCGTTTGCATACACACCGAAGTTTTGACTTTTTTCTCAAAAAGTTTGCAAAACAAAAAAGGAGGCGCAAAATGGCAGAAAAAACAAAGCAGAAACGGCAAGACATCGCGGACGTGGAATATGCGCGCCTCGTCGGGCTTTATCGGGCGGCGGGCGTTGACGACATCAAGTTGAAAATCAACGACTCGCTTATACGCAAGGTTGCGGAAACGTTCGCGGTATTGGAGTCGATAAAGGACTTGCCGACAATCGTTTATAATCCGCAAAATCCGTTTGTGCAACGCGAAACGGCGGCGGGCAAAGCGCGCGTAAAGTATATGGCACAATATACCTCAGCAATGCAGAAGTTAAACAAAGAGATGTTGGGGACGCTTGCCCCCGACGACGAGGGCGGGCTTGACGATTACGAATAACGCCGCCGAGTGGCTTTTAGTAAACCCCGACATTGTGCCTATTACGGGGTGGCAGGTGTTAAACGATACCGTCGGCGGACGGCATAGTTACTTAATCGAATATTACAAGGCTTGCCGCGCGGGCGACATCGTGATCGGGCGGGAATTAAAAACCGAACTCGAAAGCCTTATACAAGACATCGTTTATCACGGCGACATTTACCGCTTTGAACTCGAAGGCGCACACAAACGGATTGACTTTATCGAACGGGAGATCAAGCACTTTGAAAGCCCGTTTGCGGGCAAGCCATTTATTTTGACGCTCAACCAAAAAGCGGTGGCGGAGGCGGTATTCGGGTTTTACGTCTTTGACGACGAATTGCTCGGCGGCGGGCGTTGGGTGCGGCGGTTTAAGGAGGTGTTGCTCCTTATCGCCCGAAAGAACGGCAAAACGCCTTTCACGGCGGCATTGACGCTTGCCGAGTGGTTTTGCGGTGAGGCGGGACAAAAGGTAATGTGCGCCTCCAACGACTACGAACAGGCGGGGCTGATATTCGATTGTATAAACAATTTCCGCGAGGAGTCGCGGGCGATGTCGCGCGTAACGCGCAAGAACATCAAGGGTATATTTTTCGGCAACCCGAAACAGCGAAAAAAGACGGGCAAATTTTCCTCGCAGAACAAGGGCGCGATCAAAAAGATGTCCGCAAAGTCGGGGGCAAAAGAGGGTCGCAACTTAAAAATCGTAATCGTGGACGAAGTACACGAAATGAAAGATCGCTCAACGGTAATGCCGCTCCGTTCGTCGCTAACGACGCAGGACGAGCCGCTTTATTTTGAAATCACGACGGAGGGTATCGTTCGGGACGGATACCTTGACGAGCGGTTGCACGACGCTCGCCGCGTCTTAAAAGGGGAACTCGACCGCCCCCGTTGGCTTGTGTGGCTTTATACGCAGGACAGCGAGGCGGAGGTGTGGAACGACGAGCGCAGTTGGGCGAAATCAAACCCGATGTTGGGCGTTGTCAAGAAAATATCCGAGTTGCGCGATCTTGTCGAAGAGGCGCGAAACAACGGCGCGCAACGCGCCTTTACGCTTGCGAAAGAGTTTAACATCAAGCAACTTTCCTCGCGGGCGTGGCTACGCGAGGCGGACATTATCGAGTGCGACGGCACGTTTGATATTGCCGATTTTGCGGGGTGTTGGTGCATTGTGGGAGTTGACCTTGCGGAAACAAACGATCTTTGTGCGTGCACGTTTTTGTTTATGCGTCCCGCCGACCCCGTGAAATATCTTTACACGATGTACTTTGTAACCGAAGTCAAGGCGGGCGACGGTCAAGCAACCGACAGCCCGACGAATACGGAAAAGAAAGACTACAAACAATGGGCGGCGGAAGGACTTTGCCGTATCGTCAAAGGCAACGTAATCGACGACAACGTTGTTGCTGAGTATATTTGGGAAATTTACCAAACGTACAAAATCCGACCGTACCGCGTGGGTTATGACGAATGGCACGCAAAAGAGTTTGCGAAGATCGTAAAACAACGTTTTGGCGAAAATGTTTTAACGAAAATCAAAATGACATACGAGGGGTTAAACACGCCGACGCGAACGGTCGAGGAAGATTTGCGGGCGCGGCACATCAATTACAACCGCAACGAAATATGCGCTTGGAACTTCCGCAATACAGCAGTCAAGCACGACAATAAAGGTTTTGTAATGCCCGAAAAAATAAGCGGGTACATCGGCAACAAGATCGACGGCACGATGTCAAAAGTAATTGCATACGCGGCATTGCGCGAATGTAAAAGCGCATTTCTTTCAAAAATCGGAGCGTGAGTATGGACGAACGGAAACGACAAAACAAGCAATACCAACGCGAGGTGCGTTGCCCGATACACAACAAATTGCTCGGAAAGTACGACGCGCGCGTCGGCGTGATAAACGTTACATATTTTTGCCCGCTTTGCCGACGCGAGTACACTTTTACCATAAAACGCGACCCGAAAACCGACGAAAAGTAAAAATTTTTCGATTTATCGGCGCAAGGTATTGACTTCGCATTACGAAGTGGGTATAATGAAGGTAAAATTGAATATGTGTGTACTATCCGCCGCGTTGCGGCGAGTACCCCATTTTTGATTTAAGATCAAAAACAAGTGGGTCGATATTCTACCGAGAGGCATTGCGCCTTGTCGGAAATATCGGCTCACTTTTTTATTTTGCCAAAAGGAGGTAAAAGGCTTGTCAACACTTAAAAACGCGATACAAGGTTTGCTCGGTTGGGATAAGGCGAGCGCATACAGCCGTCGGCTTTTCAACGCAAATAATGTCGTGTTTACCTCGTTCGGCAATAACATACACGTTAGCGACATCGTAAAAACGGCGATACACCGCGTCGCGGAGGAGGTATCGAAGTGCAACTTAAAGTCCGTAATCGAACGACAAAACCCTCACCGTATCGAGGTACAGGACGACAGCATTAACACGGTGTTATCGGCGCGCGTAAATCCGCTTTGCGGCATAAAAGACTTCTTGTACAAGGTTGCGTGGCTTACGCTTGTAAACCGAAATTGCTTTATTTATTGGCAGTATAACGAGGTGCCGATCACGGTAAACGGCGTGCAATATGTCAAGCGCGTAACGCGCGGGTTTTACCCGATCGAAACCGCCAACGTCAAGTTGTACTACTCGGACGCGGGCGAAATGCGCATTGAATTGTCAAACAACGGCGTTACGTTCGACTTGCCTTACGGCGATGTAATCCATATCCGCCTCGGATACGGTCAAAACGCATATTTGGGCGGCGGTGTAAGCGGCGGCGGGGAATACAAGGAACTCCTCGGCAACTTACAGACAATGCACGTTATCAAAGAGGCAATCCCGAAAACGTTGCAAGCGTCGCTATCGCTTAAAGGCATTTTGACAATGAAAACCGTTGCGGACGCGGACAAAAAGGAGTTGACCCGCGAGGAGTTTGAAAACCACCTTTTCAACTCAAAGTACGGCATTGTTGCAACGGACTACGAAAGCGATTTTACCCCGCTCAACATCAGCGCAACGGACATACCGCAAAACATCTTGGCGTATTTGCGCGACGAGATATTGTCGCCGTTCGGCGTATCCTTGCCGATCTACCTTGGAAAATACACGGACGACGAATACACGGCATTTTATCAAACGGCGGTGGAGGGGTTGCTTATCGAAATTGCCGAGGCAATGAAAATCGTACTTTTTACGCCGCGCCAACTCGCATACGGACACACGATCAAATATTACGACAAATTGGTGCAATCGTTATCTTTCAGCAGACGGCAGGAAATCGCGGAAATGACGAAAGACGACGCGCTTTTATCCCGCGACGAACGGCGCGAATTGCTCGGATACGAACCCGACGGACAGCCGACGCGCGTATCCCTCAACTATATTGACGTGTCGATTGCAAATCAATATCAAATATCGTCGCTCGCGCAGGGGAAAAAGCCCGCCGCGGCAAAGAAGGAGGAGGAATAATGCTCGAAAAGTATATCGAACAAATCACCGCGCCCGCAACGATCTTTCGGCGCGCGGGTGAAGGGCAGGGCGCGACAGTTGACCCGCTCAAAGGCATAATCGAAGGTTGCCCGATTGTCTTTGAACAGCGCACCGCGATCGGCGATTACTTTTACGAGGTAATCGACGCGCACGCGCTCGACGGCGCGGACTTGTCCGACATCAAATTTATGGTAAACCACGACGACGGAATGATACCGCTTGCGCGCCACAGACGCGGCAAGCGTTCGACAATGGATATTTCCGTCGATAACGTCGGTATGCACATCAAAACAACCCTCGACATCGAAAACAACGCGACCGCCCGCGAACTATGCTCGGCGGTTACGCGTGGCGACATCGAGGATATGTCTTTTGCGTTCGGTATCGTCGTATCGGGCGCAGAGTGGAGCGACCTTGAAAGCGAAATGCCGACGAGGCGCATTACAAAAATATCAAGGGTTTTCGAGGTATCCGCGGTCAATGACGGCGCATATCCGCAAACCTCGATATATGCCCGCTCGGCGAGCGCGTTGGATAACGAAAAAAGGGCGTTGGATAACGCCCGCGCCGCCGCGTTGGATAACGAAAAAGAGGAGCGGCAAAAAGCGCAAGCGGCTTTACGGCTTGAAATCGAAAAATTTTTATTTTTGGAGGAGCAAAAGCAGTTATGAACATCAAAGAACTTTTGGAAAAGCGCGCCGCCCTCTTGGCGGAGTTGCAGAAACCCGAAACCACGGCGGAACGCTTTGCGGAAATCCGCTCCGAGGTTGACAAGATCAATTTCACGATCGAACAACTCAAAAAGGACGACAGCGACAAGCGCGCCGAAGAGGCAAGAAAGGCGGCGGAAGAGGCGGACGAACGCGCCGCAAGACTTCCCAACAAGGGCGGCGTGATTTACGATCAGGGCGAGGAACAGACCAAAGAAAAGCGCGCCGCGGAAAAGGAAGAAATCGAAAAGCGCGCAAAGGCACTCAAAAACGGTGAAAAGGTCGCTATCGAAATGCGCGCCGCTGTTGCGTCGGGCAGTACCGCCCTCGGCGTGGCTACGAGCGGAACGCTCAACCCCGCGTTTGAACAGGTCGGAACACTTGACACGCTTGTCAATGTCGTACACCTCGAAGGCGCAGGGGCGGAAAGTTACAAAAAGCCGTTCGTCAAGGCTTACGGCGAGGGTGTAATTACCGAAGAGGGGAAAGCCCCCGCAACGTCCGCCGAGCCTACTTTCGACTATGCCGACATCAACAAAGTAAAAATTGTTGCGTATGCCGAGGTCAACGAAGAGGTCGAAAAACTCCCCTCCGCCAACTATATGGCAGAGGTGGACGCGGCGGTCGTCGGCGCGTGGCGCAAGAAACTCATTTCGCAGATCGTCAACGGTACGGGAACGGGTGAACTCGTCGGCATTACGAACGCGCCCGCAAAGGTGATCGAGGCGGCACAGCGCAAGACGATCGCCACGATCGACGAAAACACGCTCGACAACATTGTTTTCGACTACGGCGGCGACGAAGAGGTCGAGGGCGACGCAACCCTTATCCTTAACAAACTCACCCTCAAAGAGTTTGCAAAGGTCAAGGGGTCGGACAAAAAGCGCGCATACGAAATCGTCGTGCGCGGCAATTCGGGGACTATCAACGGTATTCCGTTTGTATGCACGAGCCGTCTTGCGGCGTTCGGCAACGTGGAGGCGGGCAAGCCCTATATGCTTTACGGCAAACTGAAGGGGTATGAACTCGCATACTTCACCGCGCTCGATGTTGAAAAGTCCACCGACTACAAGTTTAAGGAAGGCGTGATCGCGTTTAAGGTCGTCGGCTTTGTCGGCGGGTCGCCCGCGATGTGGAACGGCTTTGTAAGCGTGCAGAAGGCGGCGGCAAGCACGGGCGGCGGCTCGCAGGGAACGGAAGGACAGGGCTAAAACAAGTTTTGCGTGCGGGTCGCCGAAGTGGCGATACATAATCGGTAAACGATCGGAGGTTATCAATGCAAGAGGTTGATAAAATACTTTTCAAATTGGGCTATCTTGACAGCGACCCGCACAAAAAACAAGAAGTACAAGGTTACATCGACGAGGCGGCGGAATTTATGCTCGAAAGCGGCGTGCCAAACGAAAGATTGACAACGCAACGCGCCTATGCCGTAAAATCCATTTGGGCGGACTATCGGGACAAGGGCGACGACGAAAAACTTATCAAAAAAGACGGTATGATCGTCGCGCTTATCTCGCAATTGCGGAGGTAGCGTATGGCAGATCAGCGCGTAAAACGCAAAAGGACGCTTATAAAATTTGCCGTGCAATGTACGGAATACGAGGCAGGGAAAGGCGCAACCACGTCGTGGAAACCTATACAAGCGCAGATCGGGACGGACGAGAACGGCGCGCCGATAATGACGGATTGCTTTTATTGTGAATGGCTCGGCTCATACGGTGCAACGGCGATACAACAGCAGTCCGACGGCGTTATCCGTCCCGCCCGTGTGCGTATGCCGTATGTAAAGCGCGTGTATGACGCGCTCATAACGTCGGACGTGCGCATTTACTTACACGGCATAGCGGACGACGCGCACACGTTCGGGCTTGCGTCCGCGGCGGATAACTACATCGAACAAAACAAAATGCTTGAATTTCAAGTCAAGAAGTACGAGGTGCGGTAATGGGTGTACGGCAGACGGTACAATCAAAATTGGATAAAGTGCTTTTGCCTTATGGTATTTTATCGCACCATATCCGCCGCGTTGAGGTTGATAAAATCAGCGGCTCGACCGTGAAAGTCAATCAAGACGAGTATGTTGTTTACCGTGTCGTATCAAGCAAGGGCGGGGCGCACGGCGACGGGCGCGCACAAATTGTCCGCTATTACGTCGATGTAAATTATTATTACGCATACGAAAAGACCGACGCGCGGTTTGCGGACGCGGAAAACCGCATAAAGCGGATTATCGCGGAGTTTAAGTCCGACAAGCATTTTTGCATTGCGAACGGCGAGAGCGATATATACGACATCGACAATCCGTATCGCGGCATAAACGTCGAGTTTTTGTATGTGGAGGCGGTGAAACGTGGCGGATAAGATTACAACGAGCCGTTTTTCGCTCGAAGAATTGCCCGACGCGTTAGAGCAGGTATTGACGGAATATCAAAGCGCGATGTTTGATACGCGGCAAGAGGCGTTGCAAGCAGGCGCGGAAGTGTTCAAGTCGGCAGTTGAAAGCGCAACGCCGATCGACACGGGCGAAATGGCGCGCTCTTGGAAAATCAAGACGAAGTACAAAGATCGCCGATACGTCGGCAATACGCGCGTTGCAAAAGGCGTTGTACATCGCAAGACGAAAGACGGGTCGAAGGGCGAGGCGCGGGAAGGCGTGCCGCTTTCAAATGTGTTGGAGTACAGCGAAAAAAGCCCGCATTACGGCTTTATCCGCCGTTGCTTTGACAGCACAGAGCCGCAAATATTCGCGGCAATCAAAAAAACACTCGACAATGGAGGTAAACAATAATGGATAAAAAAACACTTGTCCGTTTTAACGTGCAAAACATCAAGTACGCTTTGCCCGACGGCGAGGGCGGCTACGCAACCCCCGTTGCATACGGCACAGCGATCTCAATGGCGTTAGAACCCGACTCCGCAACCAAAGTCATTTACGGCGACGGTCGCCGTATTTGCTCGATTGTCAACGAGCGCGGCAAGACGGGGACAATGGGGACAAACAACGTAAGCAACGATTACGAGATCGCAATGGGGCGCAAGATCAAGACAGCAAAAGGGCTTGCGGACATCAAACAGCAACGCCTCGTGTCGCACGCGATCTATTTTGAAACTTGCGGCATTGACGAGGAGGGCGGTATGCCTATCGCCAAAACGTGGCTCTACGGCGTAACTTCGCCGACGCGTCCTTCCGAGTCGTTCGACCAAACGACGGACGACATCAACGAGTCGTCGTTTGAAACCGCGCTTGAAATTGCGGGCGTACCGCTCAAAAATTCCGACGGCACGGTTTACAAGGACGAAAAGACGGGGCAGGACGTGATCGTTTGGCAGATGACCGTAACGCCCGCCGACGAAGGTTTTGCAACGTTCGGCGACGAGGTTGTGTTGCCCGAAATGCCCACGGCGTAATAAGGGAGGCGGGATATGATAAAGACAACGTTACCCGTCGTCGAAAAGCAGATTAACGCGGAAGGCAAACTCGCCGTAAACAAGAAAAATATTAACGTGGCAATCGACACGTCGTTGTTTGCCGAGGAACGGTGGGAACAGAACTTCCCGCACAACGCCAAAAACGAAACGCTTTTTGCGTACATCGAACGAATGAAGGCGGCGGGTACGATTGAAAACAAGGCGTATATCCTTTCCAACCTTAAAGCCCTTTATTGCTTTATGGAAGGGAGCGATATACCCGATTTCAAATCGTTTTGTCAACTTTTCGACCTTGCCGACGGCGAATACCTTAACGAACTTATCGAAAAGATCAAGTTTGTTTTCGAGGTTGTATTGAACGGTAGTACGGGTACGGCAAAAAACTCATAGCGCACAGTCAAGAACTTTTGCGGTTGTACGACAAAATCAATCCGAGGAAATCGCGCAACCGCAAAAACGACTTGATTGTGCCGAGGTACATTACGTTAATGCAAAAATGCGTCGAGCATAAAATACAAGATTGTTTTATCCGCAACACGCATTTTACCGACCTTTGCATATTGCTTTACGCTCTTGATATTGCGAATATCAAAGCGGCATTAAAGCGCAAGGCGGCAGACAAGAACAAAAAACGAAACGTCGAAGTGCGCGATATATCGCAAGCGGAGGCGGTCAAATTCTTAAAAGGAGGCGGACAATATGGCGGACAACATACGCGGCTTAACGGTTGAAATATCCGCGGACGCGACCACGTTTAACAAACAAATGCGTGAATTGCGCTCCGAGGCAAAGTCGTCGCAATCCGAATTGAACGCACTCCAAAAGAGTTTGGAACTCAAATTTGATAGTGCCACTTTCGAGCGCGCGCAAAAGGTAGCCCAACAGGCGATTGACGAAACCGCAAAAGCCGCGGAAACCTTGCGTGCGCGTTTGGCATTTTTAGAACAAAGCGGTAACGCGGATACAACGGCGTACAAAAAATTGCAAACCGAGTTGGCGCAAACGGAATTACGCGCAAAACAACTTGAAGAGCAACTTGACAAAATCAACAAGATCAAGTTTGACGCGATTGCAAAAAACGTATCCGAGGTCGGTAACGCAATATCGACGGCGGGGCGCACATTAACGCCGTTTTCCGCCGCGGCGGCGGGTGCAATAACGGGACTCGGCGCGCTCGGTGTAAGCACGGCGGCGACGGGCGCGGAAATCGACGACTTGTCAAACCGTTTTGGCGTATCCGCGGAAACCATACAAGAATGGCAATACGTCGCGTCGCAACTCGGCGTTGATGTCGAAGTGTTTAACAAGGCATTGATACGAACGCGCGCGGCAATGCTCGATCTTTCGTCGGGCAAGACAAGCGCGGCGACCGAGGCTCTTTCCGCGCTTGGGCTTGAAATGTCGCAGTTTGACTCCTACGAGGAAATGTTCGACGGCGTAATGAACGCGCTCGCGGGTATGGAAGATAAGACGTTGCAAGCGGCGTATGCAAACGAAATTTTCGGCGATAAGATTGCAAACCAAATGTTGCCGTATCTTAACGCAGGGACGGAAGAAATCGAAAAGTTTAAGGAAGAGTTTGCAGGTATGAGTAGTCTTACCAACGAACAAGTAACCGCCCTTGCCAAACTCGACGACACTTTCAATTTATTAAAGCAGTCAATACAATACGTCGGCTTACAAATCGGAGCGTCATTGCAACCGCTTTTGCAATCCCTTGCAAATGTAATCAATAACTCGCTCGTGCCGCGTTTGCAAGCCCTTGCGGAGTGGTTTAATTCGCTTACGTTGGAGCAACAGGAATTTGCCGCGAAGGCTCTTTTGGTTGTCGCCGCGCTTGCGCCGCTTACGCTCGGCGTGGGGAAATTGGTAACGACCGTCGGGGGATTGATACAGGCGATACCGCAACTTCAAGCAGGCTTGACCGCACTTGCGGCACACCCGATCATTTTGATAATTGCGGCGGTCGCGGCAATCTTGCTCGTGCTTTATACGCAATGCGAGGCTTTCCGCGAAAGTATAAACAATCTTGTCGGGCTTTTGGGTACAGCGTTGCAACCCGTCCTCGATGTGATAATGAACACGCTTAATACGCTTATCGGGTTATTGTCGCCGATCATACAGTTGGTCGGGAATATACTCGCCCTCGTTGTCAATATGGTTGTGGACGCATTATCGCCGTTTTTCGATATGCTCAATATGATTTTTCAATTGTTGCAACCGTTGATCGAGGTCGCGCTTATTCCGTTGCAAATCGCATTGTCGGCATTGCAGGTGCCTTTACAAGTGATCGGGCAATTGCTCGGTTGGCTCGCGCCGCTATTTCAAGTTTTCGGCAATATTGTATCCGCCGTTTTCAAAGGCGTTGTTGCAATTATAAATGTCGTGCTTGGCGTTATCGAGGACGCGGTTAATTTCGTAATCGGTATTATAAACGGACTCATTGACGGAATAAACGGCGCGCTCGGTTGGCTTGGCGTTCACATCGACCGTATTGCGGAGGTAAAGTTGCGGATTGACACAACAGAGATCGACGATATGAACGATGTAAACGCGATTATCGACACAACCCCGCCCGTAACGTCCGACGGCGGAACGACGACGGGTGGCGGCACGATATACGACGACATCGGCGCGGGCGGCACGTCGGGCGACATCATAAACAACGATTACAGCACCAACAACACGACGCAAAATGTAACGGTTACGATACAGAATTACGCCGAGGAGGTGGACGTTGACGCGCTCGTGCGGGAAATAAACGTAAAACTTGCGGAGGCGATGTAAATGCGGAAATTTATTTTGCATACATACGACAAGTCAAAATCATTTGATTTGAACGGCACCTCCGCGCTCGCGGCGGAGCCGTCGGGGCTTGGCAATGCCTTTTCGCTATCTTACAAGGAAAGCGAAAAAGGCAAGCACCTTGTCAACGTTACGCCGTCTTTCGAGCCTATCACATTGAAGATATACTTCAATGCAGACGGCACGAACGGGTACGCGAATTATAAAGGGCTTTTGCAATTCTTGGCAGAGTGCGGCACATCGGCTTTTTTATTCGAGTACAACGACGGCGTAACGGATAAGTTTTGCGATGTGGTGTTGCAATCGAACACAAAAAGCGAAATATCCGAGGAGGGGCTTTTCGTCGAAACTTTCACGTTTGAACGCCAAACGTATTGGTACGAACGCGTCGAGGAGTCGTTTTCCTTAAAACACACCTCGGAAGAGTCAACGGCTTTCCCGCTCGGTTTTCCGTTCGGTTTTGCGGGGCAAGTGTTTGTAAAGCGGCGGCTCATATCCAACAAGTTTTTTATCGACGCGCCGATCACGATTACAATTTCGGGCAACATCGCAAACAACATTGATTTGCGTATCGAGGATACGGACGAAAACGTCGTCGGGGAAATATCGCTTTCAACCAACAACACCGAAGGCACGGTAATTGTAATCGAGCCGACAAACAAAAAAATAACCGTTACGACGGACGGCGAAACGGTCAACGGATACGGGTTGACGGATAAAACAAAGCAATCGTTTTTATACCTTCCGCAAGGCGATTACTACATCACCTCGAATATGGAGGACGAGGACACGGGCGAAATAGATATTGCGATCAAGCGGTATTTATTCGATTAAAGGAGGCGCGCGGTGTACATTGCGTTATACGACGAAAACCGAAACCACATCACGAACGTTGACAACGCAACGTATGATTTGACGACCCGTGTTTACGACAACGACTCCTTCAGCGGAGAGGGCGTTTGCGCCGAGGACGTGAACGACGCAAAGATCGCCGTCGTGAACGACGACGCGGGTAACTACAAATACGCGTGTTTTGCCGATACCGTAACGCCCGAATACAACAAGCGGACGATCAAGGGGCTTGACTTCAAAACATTGTGGGACACGGAAATTTTGCTTGACTACACACCGCAAAACAGTTTTGACGGCAAGTTATCGGCGATATTTGAGAAGGTACGGTCGGCGGTGTTCGATGTTGCCGACGCGGCGGTCGGCAAAATTCCCGTCGAGGTAGTTATCCCGACGGACAACACGGACACAACGGACGTTTACGGCGATTTGCAAGGAACGTATCAACTTGTCAACGCCTATACGTTTTTGAAGGGCTACCTCAAATATTACGAGTACAACATCGAAACGAGGTACGACATCGCGGCGGGCAAAATCATTTTCACGTTTGTAAAATGCACAACCGTTTTATCGGTCGATTTAAGCGACTTTATACATGAGTTGACGACAACATCGTCGGCGACAAACAAGACGGTTGCAACCATAAAATACGACGTTGAAACACCCGAAACGAACAGCGACGGCAACATCATTTATACGGACGTGCAGGAAGTGGACGACGAGGGCAATCCCGTCGTTGACGACGAAGGAAACCCCGTATATATCCCGCAATACAAACCGCGCCCGTCCACGATTGCGACGAAGTATTACTACCGCGATAAAGACAACAACATCGTACAGTCGAACGCGGAGGGGAATATTTCGGGGCGGATTTATCCCGTCAAAACAAAATGGTTTGAGTCGGAGTATCTTGCCGACGCACAGTTTAACGCAGTGTACGAACTTGCCAACGCGCGGTACGTCGATAATATCGTGATCGACAACAACATTACGATTGACCCGATCGACTTTTCCGTGTATCCGCTTTATACGAAAGTAAAGTTGTATTACGGCGGCAAGTTATACAAAACGTTGCCGATAAGCGAGAAAATAACGACGCTTGACGGTAGCGGCGAAAACACGCAAATAAAACTCGGTTTTAAGAAAATTCTTTTAACCGAGATCATTAAAGGTTAAGGAGGACGGCAACATTGATAAAACCCGTAACATATCAAGGCGTTTTCAATTTCAAGGCAAATTTGTATGCGCTCGAAGTTAAGTCGCGGTTTATCGACCAAAGCAAAGCGGACGGCTATTACAAGGGATACGGCGACGAACTCGCCGCAACGGTTGTCGGGCAGTCAATCCAAATCGGCACGGGCGCGTTTGTCGTGCAAGGGCGTATGAACGAGGTAACGGCGGCGGAAACGGTAACGCCGCAAATGACAAACGGTTACGTCGGGTACGTCGTTGCGCGCATTGAAACGTACCACCCGTCCGACGAGGAAAATTGCTCGTTTGTCGCGTATGTCGGGACGAGCCTTGACGCAATACCGCTTACCAAAGACGACATTTACAACGCGGAGGCGGAAACGGTCAACAAGGTATATGAACTCCCGATTTATTCCTTTGCAATATCGGGCGGCGCAATTACAAATTTGAAAAAACTTATAGGAGCGGTGGAAGATTATGCAAAGATCAACCAAATTGTTACCTCGGCACTTTCAACGGCGCAAACCGCCTTAACGACCGCACAGGAGGCGGAAACAAAAGCGCAATCGGCGGTCAATACGGCGGCGGGCGCGGTGGAAACCGCAGAGGCGGCGGACGGTAAAGCCGACACGGCGGTATCGACAGCAAACACCGCAAAAAGCACGGCAGACACGGCGGCGCAGACAGTACAACAGCAACACGAAGAAATGACCGCGGAAATCAACGAACTTCGGGAAGATATTGCCGAGGGGCAGGGTACGATCGTTGAACGCGGCGGCGAGGCGTTGACGCGGTATCCCGTCGATAATGTCGTTGAAACCACGGACACGATCACGATTGAAGGAGGCGGCGTTTGATATGGATATAATTTTTCACGGAACGTCTTGCCCGACAAGGTATTTACATATCGGCGTGCAAGGCAACAACATCGTTGATAAGATCGTATTTTGTGTGCCGCGTAAAACCTCCGACGGACTCGACTTGTCGGAATTTACGCCGTATATCAAAATACAGAACGCAAAGGAAAATTACATCGACAAAGACGGGAAACTCACGATCGACAAGTACGACGATCAATTGCGGCTCACATATCGGTTGCGCCGCAAAACAACAATGTACCCGTGCTTTGAAATGCAATTGCAGTTTGAACAACCCGACGAAGGCGATTGTATTGTGTGGCAAACGGAGGTAATCAATGTTACATTGTCGCGTACGATCGCCGCAGATAAAGAAATCGAGCAACAATACCCGTCCGTAATACAAGATTTAACGGCGCGGGTCGAAACGATCGAAAACGTAAAAATAATAAATGGAGGTCAACCATAATGGCAGACAAGGAAGTTTTCGTAACTATTATCACGAGAGGCGGCACAACCGAGGAATGGGAAAGCGCAAACCCGACTCCCAAAGACCGCGAGTTTTGTGTCGAGGCAACGACGGACGGCAAACGCAAGTTTAAGATCGGCGACGGCGTAACGGCTTGGAATGATTTGCCGTATGCCACGACGGACGAACTTGCAGACCTTACGCAGGACGCAACGCACCGTACCGTTACGGACGCGGAAAAGGCAGAATGGAGCGGCAAGCAGGACGCGCTCACGTTCGACGACGCGCCCGCGGCGGGCAGTAACAACCCCGTAAAATCGAGCGGTATCAAAACCGCGCTCGACGCGAAAGCGAACGACGCAGAACTTGCACCGATCGCAAAATCGGGTAAACTTTCCGACGCAACCGAGGACGCGACGCACCGTACCGTTACAGACGAGGAAAAGGCGACGTGGAACGCGGCGGCGGGTATCGAAGGGCAAATCCCTACAAAAACAAGCGACTTGACGAATGACGGCGAAAACGGCACGGACAAGTTTGCGACCGAAAGTTACGTCAATCAGAAAACATCGCAGATTTACCGCTACAAAGGCTCGGTGGCTACATATGCAGAACTTCCCTCGACGCACGATGTCGGCGATGTGTACAACGTCATTGCGGCATACGGCGACTATCCCGCGGGGACAAACTTTGCGTGGAACGGCACGGAATGGGACTCGCTCGGCGGCTCTATCGACACGAGCGAATTTGTCGAGGAGTCGGAACTTGCGCCGATCGCAAAGTCGGGCAAACTTTCCGACGCAACCGAGGACGCAACACACCGCGTTGTAACCGACACCGAAAAGGCGACGTGGAACGCAAAGCAGAGTGCGCTCACGTTCGACGACGCGCCCGCGGCGGGCAGTAACAACCCCGTAAAATCGAGCGGTATCAAAACCGCGCTCGACGCGAAAGCGAACGACGCAGA
>ERZ1673701.750-NODE-750-length-34123-cov-5.834742_pt1 | contig 34123 bp, 26 predicted proteins | sample MGYA00580231_ERZ1673701 | MGnify/ENA primary metagenome ERZ1673701 (study PRJEB41218, sample SAMN15661798) | gut metagenome | host: Homo sapiens | place: Canada: London | collected 2015-08-20/2019-03-30 | study: EMG produced TPA metagenomics assembly of...
CCATCGCCCCGCGCCCGACCCACTCCGCGCTCGACCTTTCCAGGCTCGAGTCGGTCGGCTTTCACATGCCCGACTGGGAGGAGGAGCTGGCTGTTTTATTTATTTAGTTCGTTAATTTTAGTTTCATATTTGGAGTGACAATTGATTTCATATTCTTCAGGAAAAATAGGTTACACACGGCTATTAAATACCAAGTTTGAAGATATGATTTATTATATCGCATTTATAGCTTATTCGTATTCTTGTGCATTCGGTTTTACGACTGCTGAGTCTTTGCTCGGACTGCCTATAAGTGCATTGATTATTTCACTCCAAGTATTTGCTCTTTGCTGTTTGGTATTAAAAATCTTCCGTCAAAAAATGAACGGCTTCTCTTGGGTATCTTTTTTTCTTATTGTTGCAATTGGTTTTATTTCATGGAGATGCTCTGGGGAGAACTACTTTCTATGGCTTGCATTATTCGTGCTTTGTGGTTTGGGCGTTGATATCGAGATACTTGCTAGAATTTCTTTGTTTGTTTCAGCTTCGGCGATTATATTTGTGTGCGTATTGTTGAATGCCGGGCTTGTTCGCGATGTGTTGATTTATGGAACAAATGGAGTTCGTCATTCCTTGGGATTTGTCCACCCTAATACATTAGCAAGGTATCTTGTAGTCGCTTCTATTTCCTATTTGGTTTCGCATTATAAGGGCTCTATATTTGCTAATCTTGCAATGGCTCTTTCATGTGCGTTTATAGCTCAGACGGTGACTGGCTCACGTACAGCGGTTTTATTATTGGTGTTTCAAGCCATTTTACTTGTATTTATTTCGCGTGTTCAAAATATTGAGCTGAAGTTAGTGACTCTTAAAGTGCTTTTTGTCGGTGCTTTAATTTTAATAATTGCTAGCTTCTATTTTATGATCTGTTACAACGTCCAGGCTCCATTGCATAATCATCTTAATTTACTTCTTAGCGACAGACTGGCATTGGCAAACAAGTATGCAGAAGTGGCCCCATTTACCCTTTTTGGTCGTGACTTTTCTTCGTTAGCCTTCTTCGGTCTTCCTTTGACTTTCACCGTTGACAATGCATGGTGCCATTTATTTTTAAGAGAAGGAATTATTCCTACTGCTTTATTGCTTGCTGGAGTAATAGCGTTGATTATTCATGCCATTCTTTCTAATCGTATTGACGGTATTTGTCTCGGTTTGCTTTTAATGGTTTTTTATTCATGTTCCGAGACAGTCGGAATTATGGTCGATTCAAATTATTTTTTGATTGCAATGGCTCCTATTGTGCTTGGCAATCATTTGACCATCGGAGGTTCAATGTTTTATCCGCGCGACAAGAGCATTGGTGAATAGAGGATTTCTAATATGAAAACTAATAGGATTACTTTTATATTCCACAGCTTTTCTCGCGTGCCTTGGGGCGGAGCTAAAATGGTCTTCATGTATGCGAACTATCTTTCAGATCATGGCTGCCTAGTTACTATTTGTTTCGATTGTTTAAATACGATGAATAGAGGTTTAGTTTTCGAGCCTATTAGGCGGTTGTTGTGCCGGTTGGCTGTTTCTGTTGAGCCAAGATGGTACCCCCTAAATCCTTCGATAAAAAAACAGTGCATTTTTGGTATAAAGGATTCTGAGGTTCCTGATTCTGACCATGTTGTTGCAACGGCAGCTGAAACTGCTTATGGCGTTTCTAGTCTCAGCAATAGCAAGGGCAAGAAGCACTACTTTATCCAAGATTTTGAAAAATGGGGCATTTCTGAGAAAGATGTGAGAGCATCTTTTAGATTTGGAATGTCAAATATTGTAGTTTCTGATTGGCTTTTTGATCTCGTGCAAAAGGAATCCGGTGTAAAGCCCACTCTTATCAAGAACCCAATTGACGCGACTGTATTCTATGAAGAGTCAATAAAAAGAAATAACAATGCGGTCGCAGTCCTTTATCACGAAGGGTCACATAAAGGATTCGATGATTTATGGAAAGCTTTAACAATGGTTCATGAAAAGAATCCTGAATTAGTTGTTAATGCTTTTGGCACACCTGCCAGACCTTCGTGGTTTCCCGAGTGGGTTGTATATACGCAAAACGCAACCCAGAGCGAGCTGAGGAAGATTTACAGTTCCTCGCTTGTATATGCTTGCGCAACAATTAATGAAGGATTTGGTCTGACATTAGCTGAGAGTATGTTTTGCGGCTGTGCTCTATGCTCAACCGATTTTTTGGGCGTTCATGAATACGCGAATACCAATTGCGCACTTATTTCTCCGGTTGGTGACTATTCCGCGCTAGCAGATAATATTTGCAAGTTGCTTTTAAATCCCGATTACGCGTTGACCTTAGCTGCTAAGGGCAAGGCTTACGCTATGTCTCAGTGTTCAATGCGAAAGTCGTTTAATGCGCTTGAAGAAGAGTTTTGTCTGAAATAGAGGAGGAATCGCTTATGCGTATCAATGGTCATGCGACATGTAGCAGCGATATGCGAATATGCAATTTTGATTCCAGTTCTGACACTCAAGATACATTCTTAACAATTATTATTCCTGCGTATAACGCTAAGGATACCATTGTGCGAAGCGTTCGAAGCGCTCTTGCAATTGGTCCCGTTCTCTCTAAAGTAATTGTTGTTAATGATGGCTCCTCAGATGGGACCCGCAATTTGCTTGAGCAGTTATCGAAAGATGATTCTCGACTTCTTGTTATAACTCAAGACAATTGTGGTAGATCTATCGCGCGAAATGTTGGCTTTGCAGCTTCATGCAGTGACTGGGTGATGTTCCTTGATGCTGATGACTATCTATTTCCAGGCGACTATAAAGAATTAATTTTGGCTGCTGAAAAAAAAGACCTTGATTTAGTTGTCTGCTCCTATCTTCAGCCGAATATTGTAAATAGCAGCTCTTCCGATGTATGTCAGGCAGTTTCTGATATGAAGGTTGTGCACAGCGGGGCTCTCTTGGATGCAATGATAGATGGTTTATATAGTGAAACTATTGATAGGTCGTTATACGAATTAAATGCCTCATGGGCCCGTTTGTATCGAAGTGCCCATATTAGGCAGCTTGTTGATCGATTGGGTGATGATTTGGCACCCTTCCCTATAGGACTGAGGTTTTCCGAGGATAGATTATTTAATTTAGAGTATCTTTGGCAGCTTCACGATGGTCGTGTTGGTTTTGTACCATTTTGTTTATATTATTGGGATCTTGATAGTTCCTCAACATGTGCAAACGTTCGTCCTCGTGACACAGACTCTCTTGTTCTTTTTGCCAACATTGTCGAACGGCTTAAGAATGCTTCTGTCTTTTCAGCCAAAGATGAGCATCTAATCGTTGGACGTGAATTCATGGAGCAATTCAAGAGAGCTGTTTTTGCGGGCTCCCAAAATAACTTAGTAAAGTCCTCGTGGCTGACTTCATTTGATAGGCAATGGCTTAGAAACCATTTATTGAATTTCCCAGTTGATTGTCTTGGAAAGCGGGGCGAATGGCGTGTTGCTGCAGCGTTACTGCCTATGGGTCATTTGAGTTTGGCGTTTGCAGTTTATGGCGCTATGACAACGTTTAATTCTTTATTTAAACGATTTTGTAAATTCATTGAAAGGTTATTGGGTAAATGAATGTTGGAATTATAACTTTCCATTGTTCCTATAATTTTGGTTCTGCTCTGCAATCGTTTGCAATGCAGGCAGCAGTGCAAAGACTGGGTCATGTTGCGTCTTTGATTGATTACAGAAGCAAAGATTTTGACCAGTATAGGTTGGTGCAATTTAAACACCCTAAATCCTTTATTAGATTCTGCATGCGTCCTGCGTCATATTTGAAACGTCGAAATGCGTTCCATTCTTTCTGGAAACGATTTTTTAATCTGACAAATAAATATAATGACAAAACTAGACATCGTATGGATGAGCTTGCCTCTGAGTTTGATTGTTTTGTCTGCGGCAGCGATCAGATTTGGAATCTTGATTGCACGAATGGCATAGTTAAACCGTTTTTTCTCTCGTTTGCTGGAGATAGACGTCGTGTAGCCTACGCACCCAGCTTGGCTCACACGTCGTTTAAACCTGAGAATTTTGATAAAAGAAGAGTCTCTGCACTTCTTTCAAAATTCGATTATCTTTCTGTGCGTGAGGAAGAGACGGTATCGCTCTTTCAGCCTCTTGTTGATAAGCCTATTGAGGTGGTGCTCGATCCCACTCTCCTCCTGAACGCTGATGACTACGCTGTGATGACTTCAAGGAAGCTCCTGGAAGACGGATATATATTCATGTATCTGCTGCGTGAATGTCCTGAGCTCGTCGAGAGTACCGTCTCAATGGCAACTGCAACAGGCAGGAAGGTCGCCTATATATCTGAAAATAACTTGGATATTCCAAATTCGGTTAACCTGTTCGGCGTTGGTCCGGAGGAGTTTGTTTCACTTATTGCGCATGCGGGCCTTGTTCTCACCAATTCTTTTCATGCAACTGTATTCTCAGTCATCTTCCATAAACCTTTCCGTGTATTTGCTACGGATAAATCTGGCGCTCGCATGCGCGACTTGTTGGGAAATATTGGGCTTTCTTCACGTTGCGCTAATGCTATATGTGTCGACGATATTGTTCCCTGCGATTGGGACGATGTGGATTCTCATCTGGATTCTCTGCGGGAGCATTCCTGGTCCTATCTTAGAAAGGCGCTTTCGTAATGGGGGAGACGCGCCGACTTATTAAAAACACTGGCATTATCGCAGTGGGTGGAATGGCAACTAAGCTCGTTTCATTTCTTCTTTTGCCGCTCTATACTTCAGTTCTTTCCACTGGCGATTATGGTACCGTCGATTACATCAACACTATTGCTCTGTTTTGCGTCCCTGCCGTTTCCTTGCTTATGGATGAAGCGCTGTTTCGGTTCCTCATCGATTGCCGCACCGATGAAGATCGAGCTAAAACCGTGACGGCGTCTTGTGCTGTTCTTCTTGCTGGTTGCGTGTGCTTTACGGTTTTAGCGATTCTGGTCTGGCTGTTATTTAAGCCTGAAAATCTTGGCTGGGTCGTTGGGCTTGTTGTTGCAGGGGCGCTTCTGCAAATGGCTTCTGCGGTCTTGCGTGGCTTCGGAGATACTGTGGGATATTCCGTCATGAACTTTACCGCGAGTGTCCTAACTATCGTGCTCAACGTTCTGTTTATCGCCGTGTTGCGTTGGGGCGTTGTGGGCATGCTTTCTGCCACGGTCATTGCACAGGGCGTTGTTGCCCTTTCTTTCATGGTCATGCGAAAACTCTGGCGTTATATCGATCCGTCGTCTTTCTCCATTATTTATGCTCGAGACCTTTTGCGGTATTCATTTCCGCTCATTCCCAACAAGGTTTCCTGGACTATTAACAACCTGCTGGACAGGTTAATCATCATGAACACGCTCGGGGCTTCCTCCGCCGGCGTGTACGCCGTGTCCTACAAGTTCCCAGGCGTTATGGACCAGGTGTACGGATTCTTCTATCAGTCCTGGAAGGAGAGCTCGGCGCGTGCTCTTAACTCTGATGAGGATGAGTCGGCTTTCTACAACTCTGTGTATCGCGCGCTAAGGCGTTTCATGATGAGTGTTGTTCTGCTTATGTCTGCGCTTATGCCTCTCGTGTATGGCATCCTGATCAAGGGCTCATTCGGCGAGGGCCTGTTGTATGTGCCGATATTGCTCTTGGCCACATATTTCAGCAACATTTCCGGCTTTTACGGCGGTATCTTTACCGCGCATAAGGAGACTGGAATTATGGGTACCACCACTGCGGTGTCTGCTGCTCTTTGCGCCGCGCTGTGTGTCCTGCTGATTCCGCACTTCGGTCTTTATGGCGCATCTGTTGCAACACTCTTGGCGATGATCGTGGTGAATGAGTACCGTAGAATCAAGGTCGCTAAGTTTACGAAGCTTGTCGAAGACCGTTTTGAACAAGTTCTGACTTTGGTTTCGATTGTCGGCGTGTTCGTTTTTTATTATCTGTCCGCCTACGGTGCGGGCTTTTTGTGCGCGATCGCCTGCCTGGCAATTGCGCTGGCTTTTTCCGTTTATATGAATGCCGATATTCTGCGCAATCTTATCTCGGCCCGCAAGTAGGGGGATAACTGAATGTCTATCGTGAAAAGGGGCGAAGTCCCCACACTGTTTGAGTCGCCGTCGCATTGCTGTGGATGCGGGGCGTGTGCCGCCGCTTGCCCGAAAGGCGCCATCATCATGTCTGAGGGCAAGAACGGGTTTGTTCTTCCTGTAATTAACAGCGAACTCTGTATCGGTTGTGGCACGTGCACGAGGGCGTGCGGCCTCAACCGGGGGATAGGCTCTAATTCCGTCGGACCGTTCTTTGCCGCTGCTGGTAGGGACGATGTCTCGGAGTCCGCTTCCGGCGGAGTTTTCGGTGCCGTTGCACGTGAGCACATTTCCTCTGGTGGGGTTGCATACGGTGCTGCCTATGAGCGTGAGGGGAATACGCTTCGTGTGCGACATCGTCGTGCAGTGAGCGTTGATGAGCTCCGCCCGCTTCTCAACTCTAAATATGTCCAGAGTGACGCCGGATCTTGCTTTGCCGACATCAAGGCGGATCTATGCGAGGGAAGGCGGGTCTTATTTTGCGGAACGCCTTGCCAGGTTGCTGGCCTTAGGGGTTTCCTCAGGCGCGATTATGAGGGCCTGACAACTATTGACTTGATTTGCCACGGTGTCCCTTCCGCTCGTATGTTCGCGGATTGCGTGGAGGGCTATGGCAAGCAGTTTGGATCTCCCGTGGTTGATTTCCGGTTTAGGTGCAAGCGCGAGGGGTGGGGGCACTCCCTTCTTCTTCTTCTTCTTGAGGACGGAAGAGAGGTTACCATTCCTGCGGCAAAATCTCCCTACTACGACATGTTCCTGAATCTTAAGACGCTTCGCGACAGCTGCTATAGGTGTCCCTATGCAGGGGGATTTCGCGCTGGTGATCTTACCATCGGCGATTTTTGGGGTGTCGACGTTAATAGGCCTGACGTTCTGAAGGATTCTGAGAAGTTTAATCAGGTGAAGGGCGTCTCCTGCCTGTTGGTTAATAACGACCGCGGCAGGGAATTCATTGAGTCCAGCAATGCTTTGGACTTGTACCCTGTTGAGTTCGACGATATCGCCAAGGGCAACGACCAGCTCCGCCATCCTAGTGATCTTCCCAACGACAGAGGATTGTATATCGATGCTTTTACGAAGGGCGGTTGGAAGTCAATCTGCAAATTGTATTTGAGGCGCGAGCGAGGACTTAAATTTCATTCAAAGAGGATACTTAAAGTATTTCTCCCCGCCTCTTTTATTTCTTTTGCTAAAAGCTTTAGGTCTCGGTGATTGGCCTCTTAGCAGCTTTGCTTTTCATTATTGCTGTTGATGTAATTTGGCTGATGTTCCATGAATGCCATTTGCACTTTAATCTAACAATTGAGTTTGCTTTAATTTGCGCTTACTAAATTGTTGAAATATGACCCGCCACGATTTGCGTCGCGGCGGGTCATATCATGTGTGTATCACTTGTAAATATGTCTTGTAGTAATGAAATATCTATCTCATTTCAAACATAAATAATGTCTCTATTGTTCCGCCGTTTGACCATGTTTGAACATTTGCTCCATCTCTTGCCATTGCAAGTCTAACGTTTAAGTATTCATTTGCTTCAGCTAGTTGTACGGTGAATCCATTTTTATGTTTTGATAGCTTCCAATGCTGAAGATTTGAACCGGTATATGTTGCCTGCGAAACGTTTGCGCCGTCCTTGACAGCTTCTGCTGTTAGCGCCTTTTTGGAGTGTACAAAAATAAATGTGTATGTTCCGTCTCCCTGTCTTCTAAGATCAACTGATTGATTTGGGGAATTGTAGTCAGTCCAAATTTGAGCATTTGCAAAATCATCTTGGGACGCCAAGCGAATGTCGATTGTTTTTGTCGTGTCAAGTTTGGTTTTTATGGCGTACCTACCGTTTGGAAGTGCATCGAGTTCAGTTGGAACAAGATTAAAGATTGTTTCGGACACACCGCCATTTGACCAAGTTTGAATATTTGTGCCGTTTCTTGTGTCGGCTCTTCTAACATTTAGCCACTGGTTCCCTGCTTTATTTTTTATTGTATATCCTGCCCCCATTCGTTCGACAACCCATCTCTGTAGATCGGAACCATCTAAACTTGACTGACTAACATTCGATCCATCACGATTTGATTCAGCAGACATCGCTTTTCCTGAATGAACGAACGTAATAAGATAGGTGCCGTCATTTTGGAATTGGAGGTTGACCTTTTGTTGTCTGCCGCCATGATCTTGCCAGAGCTGTACATTCGCCCTATCGTTCTTCGACTCCATGCGAACGTCTAGGGCTTTTGATTGGTCGAGGCATGAGTATATGGAATACATTCCGTTGGGCAAAACCGGTGTAGCGGCTGGTTTGATTTGCAAGAACTTTGCCGTGAATTTGAACGTAGCAATCCAAGTAGTGCTGGTTTGTGTAGTGACTATTGATGCCGCTTTTAGCTCTGCCTGTTCAATTTCGGTCTTCCACTCTCTCAGATTCATCGCGTACGCAACAATCCCGTTCTGAATCCCCGAGATGCTCGGCGGGAACGACTGGTTGTCAGCATCGATGGAAAAGCTCTCTTCCTTGGCATCCAGATGCTCCTGAATTCGGTCGGCATACTTCCCTGCCCATTCGTCTGCCTTGCCATTTCGCACAAAGTAATTGTTGGATAGGTCGGTCGAGCGGTAGGCGTAGTCGTCCATCTGGTAATTTGCCGTGTGATCGGAGTGGGCGATTGCCATGAGCTCGTCGGTCAGGCCAAAGTACAGATGGCGCTGGTCCAGGTCCCCGTACCAGTTGTCGCTGGTGTCGTCCCAGGTTAGGTCCATCTGGCACCATTTGCCGTCGATCTTTACGGCGTTCCAGGTGTGGCCGTTGCCGGTGATGCGGCCGTTGGCGATACCCGCGGCGTCAAGGAGCTTGGAGTAGATGCGCTGGTAGCTCTCGCAGGTGCCCTGGTGGCGCGTGAGGCCGCTTTCGGCCGAGCACCAGTTGAGGTTGTGGTCGTACTCCAGCTGGTCGAGCGTCCAGTCGTGGAGCCACAGCGCCATGTCGTATTCCGAGCCGTCTGTCTCTTGCCTGCACTGGGCCACGGCGTTGTTAACGATCTGCGTGACGCTCGGGCGGGCGGCGTCGTTTACGGCCACTTCCGCCGTGGTGCGCAGGTAGTAGATCCCCTTGTCGTTTTGGGGGTCGTTTCTGTCGTTGTCCATAAAGTAGAAGTAGATGCGGTACGTGCCCGATGCCGTGAAGTCAAAGGTAAAGTCGTGACCCGCGGTGCCCAGGCTGTGGTAGCTGGCCCATGCCGGGCGCGACGGGTCGCAGACGCTTTCCTGGCCGCCGCCGTTCCAATAGGTGGGCACGTCCATGCGCGCCTTGGCCTGGGACGAGCCGTTGGTCTGGGTTACGTGGAAGGTCGTCGCGGTGCCCGCGGGGGCGTCGTTCCACGAGACGGTGAAGGTGACGCCGTTTTGGCTTGCGGTGGCGGAGTGGGCGTAGGTGGTTTGTGACGTGGCGGAGATTGCGGCGGGCGTGGGGTTGGTCTGGGCTCGGAGGGATGGAGTGGGGGTGGTGGTTGCGGCGGTGATATCGTCAGCGGTTTCCGTGTTGACGTAGCTGGTGCCGGTGGATGTTGCGGTGCCGTCCTCTGCAGTATCTGCTGCCGCATTTGTATTGGTGCCGTCTTCAGCCTTGTCTGCGTCGCCGTTCGTGGCGTCGGCTTGCGCTTGCTGCTCGGTGGTCTCTTGAGGCTGGATGGCTTCCGCGATGGCTGCCATGGGCATCGTCGCGCCGACCATGGACGTGCACGCGATCGCGCAGAGCAGATGGTAAAGGGGTCGTTTCATAGCGGAGCCTCTCGGTGAGCAGCCAATAGGGTCCGAAGGCAGCTCCAGGCCAGCACCCTGCACATATTTTGTTGGGGATTATTTTACGGGAACCCCAGTCAACATCAGCGAACTTTCTGGGGAATGTTGGGGAGGGTGTTTGGCTGCCCGGTGACGTTGTGGCGCGTACTCGATTGTCTATGCGTACCTAGGAATCTCCAATACGAGGCTGTCTGCACTTCTTCGATACCCGACGTCGGAACCTTCCAAGAAAAGTCCTCGAGGATGCTACCTACGTCTAACCCTGTGTGGTCGAATTCTTCAATTATTCGTCCAGGGTTGTTCTTGTCTTTGAGCTTTAGTCGCCACTTGGCTGGCTATGTCCCGAAGATTTGGTGCAGGCCGAAAGCGTTAAATTATTGACGAGCTTTCGCTTGTCCTAGCCGGAGGCGGATACTTCCGTTAGAGATTTTCGGAGCCAGACGTCGCGGAAGCGGTTTGGCAATACTCTCCTGATTCAGACGACATTCTCTACTGCGAAGACAAGACGGACTTGTCCTCTGCGTCGGCTAATCCCTTCTACTGTGGTGCCAGGATTATCTTGTGGAACATGCGATACATATGCTGTGTTAGAAGAAGGAGGGAGTGACGGCGAGATGCAATTCTCCATGAGTGATCGTCATGAATGTGCACGTCGTTGCTTTGGTTGGCGCATATCGAAGGTTAAACTTGAATCGGGTTTATATAGATTAGCGTAGGGGAGATTGGCTTGGCACAGCGTAAGTATGATAGCTTCGCCGTTGGAATTCTAAACGACGGTAATGCGGCGGTGCACATTGATTTGTCAATCAATGTATGGGCCGATGTCAGACATTCCTCTGAAATAGATTTTGGTATTCAAATCCCTCACAAGGATGATATCTCGGGGTTTTTCATTTTCTTCCCTTTCGAGATTGAAAAGAACGATGTCGTAGACCTTACTTCCTCGTTTCGTGATAACGGATTCGTTCAGGTTTTATTTAATCAGGATTGTGAAACTAAATGCCGTTTTGACCGAACGATTGTTACGGATGACTGTGGTAATTCATTATTGATCCTTCCTATTTCGCATAACGACAGCTTGGTTGTCGATAATCTGGAGGGAGGATCCTTGCTTTTGTTTCGTTACGATCCCTCGGTCCTTCCTCGCGACTACACATCTTTGTACTTTAGAATACGATTGCCATTCGTTTCGCTTGATGGCTTGCTATCTGGTCCCGCTGATATGAGAGAAGTAATAACAGGACCTATCGTTCCTTTTCGTACCATGAGCTCAATTGCCGTCAATCAGGTTAGAGGTCTTCCGAGTTCAGTTGTTCGTAGGCTTGTTGAATCGAAAACCGACATCGGCGAAACGCATATTGCAGTAATTGCCCCGCGGCAATGGGAGATAAATTCCTTTCTTACGCCTTATAGGGTGAGGCCGTTGGAGAATATCGCTTGGGAAAAATATCAGCCCCGGTTGAAAGGCGGCATTACCATCCCGCACTCAAAAAGCTGCGATATGTTTGTATATCAGTGGCTCATATCTGACAGCAATACTTCGTTACAGCTAGAGTTTTCGCGGAAACGTATCACTTTTCTTACTTTGCTTTTTTACCTTGCTATCCTCTTTCTATTAAACCTTCTGAGCGAAGTTCTGATTCGTTTAGTTTTTGCGATCGCCGAATAGGTCGTCCTATATATGATTGGATTGTCATGACGAAGAGCACGGTAGCCACGCTGAAAATTCGACCATCTATTTTCAATTTGATTCGCAATGGCATAAAAGAATATGAAATCAGAGACTCTTCGTTAGAGGGAGTCGATGTTATATGCTACTTGGATAGCGAGACAGGCGCATTCCTCGGATCTTTTATTGTTGGTGACGTTGAGTGTGTTGACCGAGGTGCCGATCAACGGACTATTGAACGTTCCGGGGTTAATGTAGAAACCTTCTATGACTTGTTTCCTCCCGTTTCGGTTGGGGGGCCTGAAGTTTTGTGGGTTGCCAAACTTCAAAGACCCGTTGATATCAATGATGCACTAGGGATTGGTTGAGACTATGGTTCAAGACGATTACATCCAACCGCTACCGTTTTCGGAAGTAAACCTGGACGACTCCTTTTTCGATAGCCTCAGATGCTCTTATGCTGGTTTTGATGAATGGTTTAACAGGAAAGCGCTAGGTGGAGAGTACGCTTATTTCGCATTCGATTCGTGCAGCAATCTGATTGCGATGCTTTATCTTAAAGAAGAAAGTGGTCTTGAAGAGGGCGTAATTCCTCGGATGGACTTTCCTCGCTTGAAGATCGGAACATTCAAGGTAGATTTCGATCATCATACGGGAATTGGAAAGCGCCTGCTTGCAATATCTTTACGCGACTTTGCCAGATCTGGGTTGGATTTCGTTTACGTCACTATGCATGAAAACGAGAACACCTCTTCGCTGGCTAAGTTGTTATACAAATATGGTTTTAGTTATTGGGGATCCAAAGATCAAGAGACGGTTCTGTACAAGACCCGTTCTTGTTCTGATGATAACGCTTTCATTCGTTATCCGTTCGTAAGTCGTTCTGTGGGTAACTGCTGGATATTGTCTATACGCCCTGAATATCATAAGGATTTATTCGGGGATGTTCATTTAACAAGTGAATATGGTCAGCCCATTATTGATGAAAGTTGCCTGAACTCGATTGAGAAGATATACCTTTCCGGTTCGCAGAATGCCGCGGATATGGCGGTAGGCGATAAAGTTATTATTTACCGAACTACTGACTATGAGGGACCAGCTCATTATCGTTCGGTCGTTACGTCAGTGTGTACTGTAGTTAAGGTGGTCAATCTTAACTTTTTCAGGGATGAGGTAGATTTTCTGAAAAAGGTTCGCGGTAAAACGGTTTTTACGTTAGAGGAATTGAGACGCTTTTGGCAGACGAAAAGGTATCCTTGGCTGATCTGTCTTCTGTTCAACTTCCCATTGAAGCGTTATCCTAACCGCAAGCAATTGTTGGATTGCGGGTTTATTGATACCGAGCGTCTTGTTTGCGAGCGTATATCTCAAGATGACATGGATGGAATAATGGCGTTGGGGAATGCTGATGAAAGCTTTATTGTCGATTAAATCCGAGTTTGTTAAGCGGATTTTATCTGGTGAAAAAAAATATGAATACCGGCGTCGTGTGTTTGCCCGCGACGATGTTGAAGCGATCGTAATTTATGAGACGCTTCCAGTCGGTCGCGTTGTTGCTGAAGTCGAAGTTGAAAAGGTTATCAAAGATACTCCGTCCGCGCTATGGGAAGAAACTCATAAAGAGTCAGGAATTACTGAACAGTTTTTCTTTTCTTATTTTTCTGGGCTTGAGCAAGCCTGTGCTATTGAGCTCGGAAACGTCAGGCTTTTCGATAACCCGCTTTTACTGTCTGAATACAATCCCGATCTGACCCATGCTCCTCAGTCATTTGTTTACGTTGAGTAAGAAAGTCCGTTTCTAATTGCAATGTGGAACCGCTGTTATTTCCCTGCGGCACCGGCGCCGATGTGGACTCCGGTGCCGATTTGTTGCTGGCGGTCTGCCTATGCAGTTGAGGAGTACAAGATACTTCAGCATGATTAGTGTCATGGGCTCACAGCCGCGGGGAATAGCGTGTATTTTACTGGGTTGTTGGGGCTGAATATCATATAACGGCACTGTCAATATTGCGCTGGGCGCCGGTGCCGAAACCGATCGCGGTGCCTTTTTGTAGCTAGAGGCCAGCTCCGTAGTGCTACCGCTCGCTAAATACTTCACAGCGAAGCCTTTCTGCGGTCAGTTTGCAGAAAGCAAGCGGAAACACCTTACAAATGACTGCGTCGCGATGGGCCCGTCTGAGCGTTTCGACTATATCGTGAGCATCTTTTCCGAGGGCTCCCTGCGGCGTTTCTCCGATTACCTTGATGTAGATATCTCGATGATGACCATTCACTCCGCTAAGGGCTCGAGTGGGACACTGTTTTCATTTCGGGCGTTACGCGTTTTGATTGGCCTGGAGTGATTTGCTCTCGGTGCGAAAGTGCTGGTATGTGCTCGCGTTCTGTGCATGGATGTCGGATCGTGGATGCGAAGAAAATGCCAGATGGGCTTATTGAGGAAACGGGCCTGCTTTACGTCGGCGTCACTCGCGCCCGCAAAGCGGTATATGTCTCCGCTTCTATGCAGCGCAGAACAAGTTACGGGAACTATCAGGTTGCCTGCCCCTCTTGCCTAACGTCTCTTTCAGGCATTGAGCCAGTTAGCTGGACGGTCATGGACGGGGAGGTGTGATTTGTGGCGGTATGGAGCGTGTTTGCTACTGACGCGAGGTCTGGTTGCGGCTCTTGCTGTGGTCTCATGGAGTGCGCCCAAGCTGTTCTTTGGCTAGAACGGCTTGGGCACTAGCGTTTTGGTGGGATACGGCGTTTGTTTAATTAGCCACTGTTGAATATTGTGAAGCAGTACCGTGGCATTGCGCCTAGGCACCGGGGCCGACATGGGCCCCAATGCCTATTTGCTAACGTCTGGCTTGGCAGCGCTGTTGCATGTTGGCTTCGCTCATGTTAATGCAGGTCGTATTATGCGCCTCTATCCGCGATAGTTGTATCTTTCCGGACGAAGTGATCGAGCGCCATCACTTTGGGCCTGGATGCAGTCGTCATGGAGCTGCGTACAAGGCCACTTGATGGATCTTCGGTGCTCTACAATGGCGGTGCCAGACGCTGATATAGCTGCTGATTGAAAGACATTCTGGTAAGTTCACTATTGCCCAGTTCTTTGACCCGCGGGTCCCTGTCATTGTTGCCGTATATCAACGCGGATAGATCTTCTACAAAACGCTTGCGTCTATTTTCAATATCCTGCTTATAGGGAAGCTCATCTTTATTGGCTCCCCATACCGATTCAATCACTTCATCAAGATATTGGATGAAGTGATCGCTGTGTTTCGCAAGTTCGTAGACAGCTTCGTAGCCAGTACTGGTCTTCATTTCGTGCCAGGCGAGCGGGTCATAGTAAGCGAGAATGTTTACTACAGGAAGCAGACCCTGGTCTGGGAAATGCTGAACCCTTCCATTCCCAAAGTGCTCCCAGTGGTTAGCAATGTATCTAGATAGATTTGTTATAGAGTCGATAAGCCTGTTGCAGGCTCTTAGTGAGGCTTGTTTGTAGCCGAGCAAATCGATGGTTATATCCATGAAGGTATATCCATCCATTGTATTGATTCCTTTATACAGAAGGTAATCAGCCGGTTTTATCGGATTTAGCTCAAGACGTTTGTCGTAGAAGCGCTCGAGGTATTTTCTGCCGTCGAATCTTGGGCCATATACGCCCTGGAGGGAATGTGCAAGCTGCGTAATGTCGGTCGAATAAACTACAACGATGTTGTCTTGCTGAAACAGCGTTTTTGTTTGTTCGAGTACCTTTATTGCGAATTCGGGCCGGCAGCGGTCGAGTTCGTCGATAAAGATGATGGCTCGGTCGGCTACCTCGGGAAGATTGGTCTTAATGAGTTCGTCAATTTTGCCTCGAAGTTCTTTCTCATTTTTGTACTGTTCGAGAAAATCGGTTCCGCTGAAATTTTCAATGACACCATTGATGTTACCGCCATATCCGATAAGGGAAGCGGCGGCTTCTATGGCGCCAATGACCCCCTTGCCGAAATCCTTTCCCCCTTGACGCTCTGTTCGTCTGCGGCATTAGCGATGGAGGCCAATATGGGCAAGATCGGATTCTCGAAATGGTCGTCTTCCCATGCGTTGAAATAAATGGGCAGACATGGCGTCGCGGGGAGTTCTGTTGCGGTTTCTCCTAGCGTCGCGTTAAGTGTCTCTAGGTTGATATCGAGAGCCGGATTTGCCATTTGCAGGACTCTCGCAACTTGCTTTACAAAGAATGTCTTGCCAGAGCCCCAAGGTGCATCAATGACAAAGGTATACGGAGGCTCAACCGCAATGAGCATCTTTAGAAAGTCCTCGATTTCTCTCTTGCGGTGAAGCGGGTCTTGGGTAAGAGCGTCTTCAATTGCTTTCGGTGTAGGTTCTTCGTCGGCTCGTTTCATGGTGACTGCCTTCTTTCTGTGGGCGGGGTTTCGTTTCGGTCTTATTCGTTCTGTAAATAGGATCGAAGGGTTTCTTCTTGTCTAACTTTCATCCGTAGGTTTTACCCTTTAAGTGTTTAACAATGCCTAGACCTGCTATTTTCCATACGCAGTGAAGTGGTATGGTGCTTGAGCTTATGCTGATTTCTATTTGTGTTGGGAGATTGATGGTTAACAAGTCCCGAGAGGGCAGGGACGGTGGGTTTGAAACCTCCGATGTCCTGATCACGGTTTTAACCTCTGCGGCCCTTCCGGTCGCCTCGCGCATCCTTACGCTTGCCTTTGGGGATAATTCCTTGTGGTCTGTCGACCGATTGTTCATTATCTATTTTGCATCATTTTCAGGATGGATATTGAGAAGTGATCTCCAGCTTGTCGTGGAGAGAAACGGAATGAGGGATAAAGGCTATACGTTTATGGATTCAGGTGCGTCGGGGAATGCCATTTGGACGTTTCCCGTTGTTCTTGCCCTCTTTTGTTGGAATCTAATACCAGGTTTAATCACACTCCTTGCCATCTATGGTGTCGCAGCCTTTTTGCTCTTGAAGTATCGGAGTATTTTTTGCATCGACGTGGGAAGAATGGGGTTTATCGGGTTATGTACGCTTCTTACCTTGGTCGTCATGGAAGTGGTCTTTGTAGACTATTTGTCTGATCCACCATCTGAAATATATCAATTCGTGATCTATACGATGACGTTAGTTCTTATTATTTTGTTTAATTATGCGCTCGATCGTTTTCGAATTAAACGCTTCGGTCGAAAGTAATAAGACTCGGTTTCACCCCGATGGTCGTCTGTCAGCATGGGTTATTAGGGATATCGGAGGGGCTCCCGTTTACGAAGTCATGTTTCGTATTGGTCCTGAACTGTTTCCAGAAGATTCTATTGATATGTCCACAGGTTTCTGTATGAACGCTAGGGCTGCTGTCGTTTACTGTCCGCACGGGCCTGTATGTTTTTCTCAACCTAATTTCATGGTATCTAGACTTGATATAGATGCGTCAGAGCGTTTTTAAGGATTTTAGGCTTACTATAAAATTTAGTATTTATAACAGGCGTTGTAGGGACTATTGGGGGGAGATTTCGATGGCTACGGTTAACGTTGTTGCTAACTACATATTGGACTCACTTGGATTTGTCTCTACGATGAAGCTGCAAAAGTTGACGTTCTACTCTCAAGCCTATTCGCTCGTGTATTTTGATGTGCCTTTGTTCGAAAGCGATTTTCAGGCATGGGCCAATGGACCAGTCTGCCCTGATCTTTTTGTCTTGCATCGTCGTCGATTTATTGTCGGTCCTGGCGATTTGGGCTCATCGAATCAGCCTGCATCGCTCAATCAAAACGAGCGGAAATCAGTTGATGAGGTTCTTTCAGTTTTGAGTGAATATGACGGCGATGAGTTGAGTAAGCTTACTCATGAAGAAGCCCCTTGGAAAAATGCAAGGGGAGGTGTCGAAGACGGGGAACGTTGCTCCAGTGTCATCTCTAAGGATTCGATAAAAAGCTACTACTCTTCGCCGGCTTGCGAAAACCCTGTCTTTCAAACTGCCTAGGTGGTATCAATGAGGCCTCTCTCCAAAAACATGGCAAAACGGGCCGGTGTCATTCTTCGCGACATCAATGCCCCTGAGGATAAAGTTAAAGAGGCAAATGCTATTGTTTCGGACTGGAGAGAAGCTCATCAGGAAATACTCGATTTCTATCATGACCTTCTAAAAACGACGGCATTGAGTCTTGATTCTGACGCGCTTTGTGTGAGCCGATTAAAGAGATACGACACAATTATCGGCAAGTTAAAGAGACCGGGGCTGCACATGAATCTCAACCAGATGCATGATATTGCAGGATGCAGGGCTATCGTTGGCGACAATGACTGTGTGTTTGCTGTTAAGGATTGCCTCGAGGCTGCTCTGAAGAATAGTTGCATACCGGGTATCAAGGATTATATTCACCAACCCAAGAAAAATGGATACCGAAGTCTGCATTTGATATGCCAGCACGATTCTTCGCTGACGGGCTTAAAGGACTTGTATTGTGAGATACAGATCCGCACACGGTTGCAACATGAGTGGGCAACCGCCCTTGAGACATACGATGTCGTTTGCGGAAGTGGGCTCAAGTTCGATAAAGGTTCTTTGGATGAGGCGCGCATTTTTGCTTTAATCTCAAATGTACTTGCAATAAAAGAGAATGCCGCCTTAGTACCTTGTGTGTCAGCAGATCTTAATGAATTGCGTAGTGAAATAATTGAACTTGACAATAAGCTGAAGCTGCTAGATCGTCTTGCGGCATGCTCTGGCTCTGTGAGCGTTGTTGCAACAAGTGGTAACTTTAGCGATAACGCTTATTGCCTGATGTGCGTTGATTACGGGGAGCAAAAGACCGATCTGTTTATTTATGACGATTATGAAGACCTGCGAACTAATGAACTGTATACGCGGCAAGAAGAAATGAAAAAGGATTTGCAAGACGTCCTTCTCGTTAAGGTGTCGTCTCTGAAGGGCCTTCAAGAGGCCTATCCGAGCTACAGTATGGACATCAAGGGTTTTCTTAATACGGTTAACGAATTTCTGGGTCGCTAATGTTCGAATGAGTCGCCAAGTTCACGCCCTCAATCTCTTTGGGTTGAAGGTGCTTCTTTGCAAGTTGCTCGCTCTGGACATCCGCACTGTCAACCGTTTATCAAGTATTCAACATTGCAGAATTACGAACTGTGGTCAATGAGTCCTTTGATGTATTCGTGACTACCGGAAGTTGTCGCGTTTTCGCTTTGAGACAGTGGGTTTTATCGCCGTTTCCGGAAGTGCGGGAAAAAATTGGAAACCTCCGAGCACAAACCGATTTTTGCCAACAAAACCGCAGGTCGCCGAAGCTCAAAACCGGGGCCTGGTCGGCAAATCTCGGGTTTTCACCGTACTTCCGAATTGGTCGCTCATTTTGCACTCTCGAAGTCCCCACATCCTCTAAAAAAGTTCTTAAAACAGCCTTAAAGGCGTTTCAACTCGCGTTGACAGCGTAAAATACGCATGTTTGACTATGACAGAAGTGGATTTTAGGGGAGGGGTGCGCCATGGAGGTGCTGGTTGTTGGTAACACCGCATATGTTGACGATGACTTTTGTGCCAAGGCGTTCCCCGGGGACCATGTGCAGGTCGTAGCCGCGCAGGACACGCGCCGCGATGAGTCGTCGCCCCATGCCTCGTGGAAAGAGCTGCTCCAGCACTTGGAGCAGGCCTATGATTTCGACCGCGTGGTCTACCTTTCTAATTACCTTACCCCGCATATCGATAGCGTGGGCGATATCGAGCTGCTGCGCTCGGTCTTTCGCGCGTGCATGGGTCGCCGGATCCAGCTGTTGTATATAGCAGGTCCCGCAGGTGCCGAGGGTGCCGCCGATGCCGCGGGGCGAACGGGCAAGGGCATTATCGCGCACGCAGCCAACGACCTGTGCCGCTACTACGCTGCTCGCGAGGGCGTTCAGACCAAGATTCTGCGCGTGCCGTTCCTGTATACCGCGTCTGCCGCGCTGGAGGACCCGTTTTTGGTGCCGCTGTTCGACGCGTGCTCAACCGGATCGGTCGCTCTGCAGGGCGCGCAGGATGCGGCGTTTCCCCTGCTGTGTGCCGAGGAGCTTGCGGTGCTGGTACGCCGTATCTTCGATAGCTGGGATGGTAACTTTGAGACGCTCGACGTAGCCGATACCTTCCATCACACGGCGGGTGAGGTGGGCGACGCCCTCAAGGCGCTGTTCCCCGGCCTTGCCGTTGCCTATGGCGATTCTGCCGGCTACGCCCTGCCCGCCAGCGACGTCGCTCGCGTGCGCTATGGCTGGTTTCAGCGCTATGACTTGCTGCGCGATCTCTCGACCATTCAAGCTCGCTGGGGCGCTGGACGCATCAAAAAGATCAACCCGCTGCGTGCCGCCATCGACCGCATCCAGATGCGCCCGCTGTCCATCAAATGCTTGGAGACGGGCGTTGCCTGGGTTCTGTTCGAGGTGCTGGAGCATCTGTTCTCCCAATCGGCCCAGCTCAACGTGCTTGATTATCGCCTGCTCTACGTGGTGCTGATCGGCACGCTGTATGGCTTGGACTTTGGCCTGGTTGCGGCGCTGCTGGCGTCGGTGGGTTTGGCCGCGAGCTACTTTACTCAGTACGGCTATACCTTCCAGGGCCTGTTCTACGAGCCGTCCAACTGGCTGCCGTTTATTGCGTACTTTGTGGTGGGTGCCGTGTGCGGCTATGTGCAGCTGCGCAACAGCGAAGCCATTAGGGCAGAGCGCGATCAAAACGAGCTCGTGCGCAACCGCAATACGTTCCTTACGCAGCTCTACCACGACGCGATCGAGGACAAGCGCGCGTACAGGCGCCAGATCGTGGGTCGCCACGACAGCTTTGGCAAGATCTTTGCCGTGACGCAGGAGCTCGACGTACTCAACCCACGCGACATCTATCGCAAGTGCTGCGAGCTGCTGGGTGAGATTCTCGAGAACGATTCGGTGACAATCTACCATGTTTCGGGCGGGGCATTTGCGCGCCTGGTAGCGGCGAGCCCGGCGATTTCCAACAATGTGCCGCGCTCGCTCTCGCTCGACGACCTTGTGCCCGTGCTCCAAGGCTCGATCTCTGGTTTGTGGGTGAACCGCGCACTGACGCCGGGGCTTCCGATGTTTGGCTATGCGATCGAGCGCGATGGGGCCCCCGCCGTGTTGATCTTTGTGCGCCACGTGGCCGAAAGCCAAATGACCCTGTACTACCAAAACCTGATCCGCATCCTGTGCGGCCTGGTGGAAAGCGCGCTGGGACGCGCCTTCGATTACGAGGCTGTGGCGCAGGATAAGCGCTGCGTTGCCGGCACGTGCGTGCTCAACCACGATGCCTTTGGCCGGGAGCTTGCCGCCGAGCAAGCGCTTGCGGACAACAAGATGGGGAGCTTCTTGCTCCTGCGCGTGGTGCCGGGCATGGAGCCTGTTGGCGAGCTGGTCGGCGCCATTGGGTCGGCGATTCGCGAGAGCGATGCTGCAGGCCTGGTCGATGGCGACACGCTTTACCTGCTCATGCGTCAGGCGACCGAGGCCGACCTTCCCGTTATTTGTGCGCGCTTGGACGCCAAGCACATTACGGTGGAGCCCGTCGACAGCGAGGATGTTGTGGCCCTGCTGCAGCGCATTGCGCCCGCTGGCAACGGTGAGGGGGAGGCCGCTTGATCTCGCTTGTCGTTGCTGCCGTACTGCTATTACTTCATGCGCTGGTTTGTCTGGTGCTGTGGACGCTTATGAAACTGGGCCTGCTGCCTGTTCGCGGGCACATGCTTGCCGTGATGGTGCTCGTACCGCTGTGGGGCCCGTTGCTCGTGGTGCTGCTCTCGCTGCGTAGCGCGGTGTTCGGTGACGACCTTAAGGATGCCACGCTGGAGTCGCTGCGCATTAACGACGACATGCATCGCAGCATGCTGGTGCAGGGGCGCGAGGGCGATGATGGCGTGGTGCCGCTCGAGGAAGCGCTGATCGTTAACGACCCGGGCGACCGCCGCCGTCTGATGCTCTCCATGCTTACCGAGGATCCGGATGCGTACCTGGCACAGTTGCAGGCAGCAAAACTCAACGACGATGTCGAGGTCGCGCACTATGCCGCGACGGCGGTGGCGCAGATTTCCAAGGAGTCCGACCTTAAACTGCAGCAGTTGGAGCGCGCGTTTAAGACCGATCCAAGCTCGCATAACTTGGATGCGTATTGCGACTTTTTGGGCGCCTATTTGGACTCGGGTTTGGCAGAAGGCCGCGTGGCACAGATTCAGCGTCAGCAGTATGCACGCCTGCTCGCGCGTCGTTGCGAACGCGAGGACGGGCCTGCGCTGCGCATTCGCTATGCCACGGCGCTGGCCGATGCCGGCGAGATTGATAAGGCAGAGGACGTCGCTAGCCAGTTGGTGATCGATGCGTCAGACGAGCAGGACGTGTGGATGCTCTGCTTGCGCTTGGCTGTGATTCGTCACGATGGGCAGGCGGTACGGCGTGTAATCGACGCGATCGACAAGCAGCATGTGTATTTGAATGCCGAAAAACGCGAGAGGTTGTCATTTTGGCGTGAAGGAGAGGAGGCCCGATGAGCGTGGTGCAGCATATCCGCGACCGTGCGGGCCATTTTCGCTGGATGGGCCTGCTTGTGGTATGGGCGGTCTTTATCGCCATGGCCGCCGTGCTGTTGATCGAGCGTGCCGGCGTGCAGTACAGCGCCGGGCAGCATAAGCTGGGCATGCTCGCTGCCAACGACGCAGTTCCGGCAAGCTCGGCGGTGTTTGGCCAAAAGCCCACGTGCTTGGTTATTACCGACTCGGGCCAAGATGGCGTCGAGGACGTCAAAGAGCAGTTTGACCAGATTCTGCTCGACATGAAAATTGCCCACCGCGATGTGGATATTGCCACCGATGGTGTTGATGCGATTCCTTCCCTCACATCTTTCGACCGCGTGATTTTACTGATGCCTTCGATCGATGGGCTCGGTACGCACCTCTCCGACATCATGAGCTGGGTGAGCTCCGGCGGTTCGCTGATGCTCGCCATGACACCGGACAATTCGAGCTATCTGCAGGCAATCGGTCCCAAGCTAGGCATCGATTCTGCCAGCTATGAATATACGACGGCAGAGAGCATCGTGCCGACCGAGGACTTTATGATCGGCGGTGGACAGCGTTATGAGTTGTCGGATCCCTTCGATTCGTCGCTCTCGGTTTCGCTGCGTGAGACGGCCCACGTGTGGGCTAAAACCGGCGACACGGGTACTCCGCTTATTTGGTCGAGCGATTGCGGCAACGGCCGTACCGTGGTGTGCAATATCGGTATCTACAACAAGGTCATGCGCGGTTTCTATGCCGCGGCCGTGAGCCTGTTGGGCGATGCCACGGCCTATCCGGTCATCAATAGCGCGGTGTTTTACCTGGACGATTTCCCGAGCCCCGTTCCCTCGGGCGACGGCACGTACATCAAACGCGACTACGGCCTTTCTATCGCCGATTTTTATGCCAAGGTGTGGTGGCCCGACCTGCAAAAGCTCGCGCAGCAATACGACATTCGCTATACCGGCGTGATGATCGAAAACTACGAGGACGTGGTCAACCAAACCGAGCCCGCGCGCCAGGCCGATACCACGCAGTTCCGCTATTTTGGCGGCATGCTGCTGCAGATGGGCGGTGAGTTGGGCTTTCATGGCTACAACCATCAGCCGCTGGCGCTCTGGGACACCGACTATGGCACGCTGTACGACTACAAGACGTGGAAGAACAAGGAGACGCTTGTCGCGTCTCTCGACGAGCTTGTCGCCTTTCAGGACGAGGTGTTGCCCAACGCGCACGGCTCGGTCTACGTGCCGCCGTCGAATATTCTTTCGGCCCGCGCCCGCAAGATTATTGGCGAGGACGTGCCGCGCATTAAGACCATTGCCAGTACGTACTTTGAGGACGGAACCGACCTGCCCTACGTGCAGGAATTTGGCGTGGCGAGCGATGGCATCGTGGAGCAGCCGCGTATCGTTTCGGGCGGCATGGTCGATGACACCTATATGCGTCTGGCCGCGGTGTCCGAGCTCAACATGCACTACGTGAGTACTCACTTTATGCATCCCGATGACCTGCTGGATCCCGATCGCGGCGCTAAGGAGGGCTGGGAGGTCTACAAGGGCGGCCTGACCGACTACCTGGACTGGCTTACCAAGTCTGCGCCCGACCTGCGCCACCAGACGGGTTCGGAATGCTCGGGTGCCATTCAGCGTTTTTCGTCCGTGACGGTGAGCGTGGATACGGGCGATGATGCCTGGACGCTCAACCTGGGCAACTTCCACGACGAGGCTTGGCTTATGTTCCGCGCCAATAACGGCGAGCCGGGTACGGTGTCCGGTGGCGAGATTAAACACCTGACGGGCGACCTGTACCTAGTCAAAGCGACGGACAAGACCGTGACGATTGGGCGCAAGGAGGGCGGCGACCGATGAGAATCTGCTTAGTGCTCGAGGGCTGCTACCCCTACGTGCACGGCGGTGTGTCCACCTGGATGCACGGCTACATCACGGCCATGCCCGAGCACGAGTTTGTGCTGTGGGTGATTGGCGCTCACGCCGAAGACCGCGGCAAGTTTGTCTACGAGCTGCCCGGCAACGTCGTCGAGGTGCACGAGGTGTTCCTGGACGATGCTCTGCGTCTTTCGGGCGAGCAGGAGGAAGTCGACTTCGACGACCGCGAGCGCGAGGCGTTGCGCCGTCTGGTTTCGCTCTCCAATCCGGACTGGGACGTGCTGTTCGACATTTTCCAGCGCCGCCACGTGCATCCGCTCTCATTTTTGCAGAGCCGCACGTTTATGGACATCTTCCGCGACGTGTGCCTGGCCGAGTACCCGTATACGCCTTTCGCCGACGCCTTCCACACCATGCGTTCGATGTTGCTGCCCGTGCTCTATCTGCTGGGCAGCGAGGTTCCGGTGGCCGACGTGTACCACGCCATCTCGACCGGCTACGGCGGCCTGCTTGCGAGTCTTGGCTCGAGCGTTCATAACGCGCCGGCATTGCTGACCGAGCACGGCATCTACACGCGCGAGCGCGAGGAGGAGATCATTCGCGCCGACTGGGTGGTGCCCTCGTTTAAGGACCGCTGGATCCGCTTTTTCTACCTGCTCTCGGAGGAGATCTACCGTCGCGCTTTCCGCGTGACAAGCCTGTTTCACAACGCCCGCAAGACGCAGATCGATATGGGCTGCGATGCGGACAAATGCCTGGTCATCCCCAACGGCATCCAGTTCGACCGCTTTAAGGACATTCCCTTAAAGCCCGATGACGGCTGGGTGGACATTGGCGCGGTGGTGCGCCTGGCGCCCATCAAGGACGTCAAGACCATGATCTACGCCTTCTTTGAGCTGCACGAGCGCCTGCCCAAGGTGCGCCTGCACATTATGGGCGGCGTGGATGACGAGGAATATGGCGCCGAGTGCCATGCGCTGGTGGAGACATTGGGCGTGCGCGACCTGATCTTTACCGGCCGCGTCAACGTGGTCGAGTACATGGAAAAGCTCGACTTTACCATTTTGACGAGCATCTCGGAGGGCCAGCCGTTGAGCGTGTTGGAATCGCTGGGCGCACGTCGCCCCTGCGTGACGACCGAGGTCGGCTGCTGCCGCGAGCTGCTCGAGGGCGCCCCCGGCGACGACTTTGGCGTGGCTGGATTCGTGAGCCCGCCCATGTATCGCAAGGGTCTGGCCGATGCTATGGAGCGCATGTGCGCGAGCCGTGCCCGCCGCCTGGAAATGGGGGAGCGCGGCCAGCGTCGCGTGGCGACCTACTACCTACACGAGCAGATGCTCGCCAACTATCGCGCGCTGTACGACGAGACGGCGCGTGCGTTTGACCTGCCCAGAGAGGGGGAGTAGCCGGTGGCCGGAATCGGTTTTGAGCTCAAGCGCTTGTTTAAGCGCAAGGGCCTGTTTGCTACAATGCGCGCCTATGGTTATGCCGGCATTGTGTGTACGGGCCCCATGCTGCTGGGCGTGCTGCTCCAGGTGGGTATCTTGGTGCTGTGCGGCCTGTGGGGTGTGGGCCGTGCCAACCAGGACCTGCTGGTGTGCATGGTGACCTATACGCTGCTGGCGTCGCTCACGCTCACGAGCTTTTTCTCCATGCCGGTCACGCGCTTTTTGGCTGACATGCTGTTTGCCGAGCGCGAAGAAGAGGCCTTGCCCTCGTTTTGGGGCTCCAGCGCCATCATGCTCGTTGCGGGCACGGTGCTCTACGGCGTCTTTTTGCTGTTCTCAGGCGCCACGCTGCTGCAGGGGCTGCTGTGCCTGTGGCTGTTCAACATTATGATCGTCAACTGGAACGGCATGAGTTACCTCACGGCCATTAAGGATTACCGCGGTATTCTGTGCAGTTTTGCCGCGGCCATTGGCATGGCGTGCCTGTGTGCCTTGGCCGCGCTGGTGTTGGGGTTGCCGCCGGTCGAGGGCCTGTTGGCGTCAATCGCCCTGGGCTATGGCGTCATGCTCGCCTGGGACGTGGTGCTGCTGTACCGGTATTTTCCGCAGAGCGACCGCAGCCCCTGGCTCTTTTTGCGCTGGCTCGACCAGTTTATGCCGCTGGCGCTCACGGGCCTGTTTACCAACCTGGGGCTCTTTGCGCACCTGGTGATTATTTGGGCCGGTCCCATTGGCGTGCAGGTCAAGGGCTTGTTTTATGGTGCGCCCTACCACGATGTGCCTGCGCTCATCGCGTTTTTGACGATACTGGTCACGACCGTCAACTTTGTTGTCTCGGTCGAGGTCAACTTCTATCCGCGCTACCGCGACTACTACAGCCTGTTTAACGACGGCGGCGTGGTGGGCGACATCGTGGTGGCCGAGGAGGAAATGCTCGCCACGCTCAACCGGGAGCTGCGGTTTTGCGCGCTCAAGCAGCTGTTTGTGACGGCAGCGGTCATCTCGCTCGAGACCACGGTGCTCTCGGCCCTGCCACTGGGCTTCAACAACCTGATGCACGGGTATTTCCGCACGCTGTGCGTGGGCTTTGGCCTGTATGCCGTGGGCAATACAGTGATGCTCATCTTGCTGTACTTTACCGACTACAAGGGCGCCGTGCTTGCCTCCGGGCTGTTCGCGGGCGTGGCGGGGCTGGCGACCATCGTCTCGCTGTTCTTTCCGCAGCAGTTTTATGGCTTTGGCTTTTTGCTCGGCGCGGCGGTGTTTTTTGTTGTGGCGCTCATGCGGCTCGATACCTATACCGCCAACTTGCCGTATCGTATCCTGAGTCAGCAGCCCATCGTGGCGACCGACAAGACGGGTCGCTTTACGGAGCTGGGCTGCTTGCTCGACCGTGCCGAACAGCGCTACGAGGAGCTGCGTCTAGAGGGCGAGCCGCATGGTGCGTTTGAGCGCACGGTGGTCCGTGTGTATCGCAATCGTTGGGGAGGTCCTGATGACCGATAGGATGATATCGCGTCGCCGCTTGATTGAGGCGGCTGCCGGCACACTGCTGCTTTCGGGCTGCTCTTCGCAGGACGAATCCTCGACAAAAAAGACCAAGAAGCAGGACAAGATTAAAAAGGCCGATGCGTCTAGCGAGATCAAGCATCTTCGCGACAAGGACGAGCTGTACGAGGTTTACGACGACTCGGGCATTGTGACCATGTACCTGACGGTCTCGCGCGGCAATAGCTCCGAGAACACGGACCACAGCTGGGCCGAGATCAATACGTACTCGGTCTACGACTATGCCGACATGGGCGTGACGCGCTATCAGGTTATGGGCCTGCTGCAGCCTGGCGATGATAAGGGTCCCGTTGCTGGCGAGGTGGGCTATGGCGAGGAGGCGCCCAACGCCACGGTGCAGGTGCGCGGTCAGACGTCGAGTACCTATACGCAAAAGAACTACAAGGTGGAGCTCAAAAAGGGCAAGGGCACGTGGCGCCAGCAACGTGCGATTGCGCTTAACAAGCACATGGGCGAGGGCATGCGCTTTCGTAACAAGATGGCCTACGATCTGATTCGTGGCATTCCTCAGATGATGGGCCTGCGCACGCAGTTTGTGCACTTATGGGTGTGCGACCAGACCGAAAAAACTAACGACACCTTTGAGGACTACGGTCTGTTTACGCAGGTCGAGCAGCTCAACAAGACGGCGCTCAAGGCCCACGGTCTGGATAAGAGCGGGCATCTCTATAAGGTGAACAGCTTCGATTTCCATCGCTTCGAAGACACCATTAAGCTCGCCGATGACCCCGACTATAACCAGACGGCGTTTGAGGGCATGCTCGAGATTAAGGGCGATTCGGACCATACCAAGTTGATCGAGATGCTCGATGCGCTCAACGACGATACGCAAAAGATCGACGACGTGCTCGACACCTACTTCGATACCGAGAACCTGGTCTATTGGATGGCGTTTCAGATCTTGACGGGTAATTGCGATACGCAGAATCGTAACTGCTATCTGTACAGCCCGCTTAACTCCAAGGTTTGGTACATCCTGGATTGGGACAACGACGGCATGCTGCGCAAGCTTGAGCTGAGCCTGACCGGATTCTCGGATTATGCGAGCTGGGAGCGCGGCGTGAGCAACTACTGGGGCAACGTGCTGTTTAACCGCGCGTTGCGCAGCAAGTCGTTCCGCAGCGAGCTCGATAGCGCCGTGAAGGACCTGCGCTCGTATTTGACCGAAGAGCGTCTGAGCAAGATGGTCGAGCATTATCGCGAGGTCACGGAGCCGCTCGTCTTTGCTGCGCCCGACCTGGATAACCTGCCCGTGACCAAGGACGAATACGAGCAGATCGCCGCGGCCATCCCCTCCGAGATTGAGGGGAACTACAAGAGCTATCGCGAGAGCTATAAAAAGCCCATGCCGTTCTACATTGGCGTGCCGCAGACCGATAACGGTAAGCTGCGCATCAACTGGGATGCGTCCTACGACTTTAAGGCGCGCGACATTCGCTATACCGTGGAGCTTGCGCACGATTACGCCATTACTGACGTGATCTTTAAGGCCGAGGACGTGCTGCTCCCCGAGGTGACCTGCGATGCGCCCGATGCCGGGCAATATTTTGTGCGTGTGCGCGCCACCAACTCCGACGGCTATACGCAAGATGCGTTTGACTATTACGTGACCGACGACGGCAAGCAGTACGGCATGAAGTGCTTCTACGTGCAAGATGGCGGCAAGGTCGTGGAGGACACGTATGAGGAGGGCTAGCGCGCTGCTTGAGCGTCTGGCGGCTCCGCCTGCGCGTGCTACGCAGGAGCGCTACCGCCACGAACTCAAATATCTCATTAACGAGGGCGAGCACGCCGCGCTTGCCTGTCGCATGTCGCCGGTCTTTAAGCTGGACAAGCATGCACGGGCGGGCGGTTACACCATCCGCAGCCTGTATTTTGACGACTACTGCAACTCGGCCTACGAGGAAAAAGACGCCGGTATCCTGATGCGCAAAAAGTATCGCGTGCGCATCTATAACGGCAGCGACAAGGTGATTAAGCTCGAGCGTAAAAAGAAGTACGGCAGCTGGATCTACAAGGAGGACGCGCCGCTCACGCGCGACGAGTTTGAGCAGATCCTAGCCGGCGACTACGACTTTTTGCTGCGGAGCCCCCACCAACTCTGCCGTGAGTTCTACATCGAGTGCATCTGCAACATGATGCGCCCGCGGACCATCGTGGACTACGAGCGCGAGCCGTGGGTGATGGATGAGGGCACCGTGCGCATTACGTTTGACATGAACGTTCGTGCCGCGGCGGGAAGCTTCGATATCTTTGACGCGACGCTGCCCGCGCTGCCGGTCCTGGAGCCCGGCAAGCTGGTGATGGAGGTCAAGTTTACGGAGTTTTGCCCGCAGTTGGTGCGCGATATGGTGCCGCCGGGCGCGGCCGAGCTCACGGCGGTCTCCAAGTACTGCCTGTGTTACGAAAAGACCGCCTACTTGCGCGGCTTTAACTACTGGGAATCGGATTATGAGAACCGAGGGGATATTTAGACCATGAGCACCAGGGACTTTTTTAAGAACTCCGTCTTGGAGGCGTTTGGCCAGGTCGACCCTGCCAAGATTGGTCTGTCGCTGCTCGTGGCGCTCGCCATGGGCATCCTGATCTATTGCGTGTACAAGCGCTTTTTTACCGGCGTGGTGTACTCGCGCAGCTTTGCCGTGACGCTCGTGGGCATGTGCGTGCTCACGTGCATGGTGACGCTCGCGATTTCGACGAACGTGGTCATCTCGCTCGGTATGGTCGGTGCTCTGTCCATCGTTCGTTATCGTACGGCGGTCAAGGACCCGCTCGACCTGCTGTATCTGTTTTGGGCCATTACCACGGGCATTACGGCGGGCGCCGGCATGTATGCGCTCGTGGGGCTCACGGCGGTGGTCATCGTGGCGATGATCGCCGGCTTCGCGAGCCACCAGGACAAGGCGCGCGTGTACATGATGGTCATTCACTACACGGGCCAGACCACCGGTGACGATATCGTGCGCGCCTTTGGGCGCACCAAGTTTACGGTGAAGTCCAAGACCATGCGCGGTGACAAGGTCGAGATGGCCGTGGAGGTGTTCTCGGACGGTGTGGATATGCCCTATGCCGACGCCATCCGCGCGCTCGACGGCGTGGAGGACCTGACGCTCATCCAATACAACGGCGAATACCACGGATAACTTGGTTCCGGCGTTTTAACAAACGCCGGACCGCTCGACGCTGCGCGGGCATCTGCCGGGCGATCTGCCGCTCAAACCGTCGCTCGCGTACATAAAGTACGCGTCGCTCCTCTTTCGCGGCACCTCGCCACGGCAGCTGCGCGCTCGCTGACGTTTGCTTGACCTGGGCTGTTGAAATGATCCATGTGGCTCGTCCCATTTGCTAAATTTGCCGGTATGGGTTGGGTATCATTGTGTAAGCGATTTCAACGACAGGGGTGCTCGTGGTAAAGATGAAAGATGTGGCCGAGCTGGCGGGCGTTTCGAGCGCCGCCGTCTCGCGCTACCTCAACGGTGGATATATCTCGGCGGACAAGGCCGAGCGCATTAAGCAGGCGATTGAGCTGACCGGATACGTGCGGTCCAGCCAGGCTCGCGCGCTGCGCACCGGCTCTACCAAGCTCATCGGCGTCATCGTGCCCAAGATCAACTCGGAATCCGTGAGCCGCATTACCGCCGGCATCGGCCAGGTGCTCGGTCGTCGTGGCTACCAGATGTTGCTTGCCAATACCGACAATGCCCCCGATCGCGAGCTCGAATACCTCGATTTATTCCAAAACCACCCGGTCGATGGCATTGTGCTGGTAGCAACCATGATTACCGACGAGCACCGTCGGGCGATTGAATCGTGCCGTGTGCCCATCGTGCTGATCGGTCAGAATGTTGAGGGCGCGGCGTGCGTCTATCACGACGATTACGAGGCCGCCTTTGAGCTGGGCCATGCGCTTGCGGGTCGCGTGGACGGCAAGATTGCCTATATTGGAGTTACCGAAGAGGACCGCGCGGCCGGTTATGACCGCCGTCGCGGTTTTGAGGCCGGCTTGCGCGCCGCGGGTAACCCGCTCGATGCCGCCTTGATTCGCCTGGGCTCGTTTACGCTCGACTCGGGCTATGGTGCGGCGCGTGAACTGCTTTCCGTCGACCCCGATGTTTCGTTTATCGCGTGCGCGACCGACACCATGGCGGCGGGCGCGCTGCGTGCCATCGATGAGGTTCGCGGCATGGGCGAGGGTATACACCGCGTGAGCGGTTTTGGCGACAACGCGTTTTTGCGCGCGCTGACGGGCGGCATTCCCACCGTGCATTATGGCTACCTGACCAGTGGCGTCGAGGCGACCAATATGTTGCTCAACACGCTCGATGGCGTGGAGGGGGAGAGCGGTCTCAAGACGCTCAAACTCGGCCATCAACTTATGAATGTCTAGGCTTTGGGCATGTCTGCCTGCCTTTGAGGCCCCTGTTTTTGCGGTAAAACTACCATTCGCCGGCTTTTTCCTACCGTTCACCCTACTATGAAAACGATTACAGACATATGAAACTGAAAACGATTACAGTGTAAGTGTCAAAGGTAGTCGGGTGCGCATGCACCCGTTGGAGGAAAGGGAAGTCATGGACTACCGCAAATCAGCCCAAGAGGTGCTCGACAACATCGGTGGCGCCGGCAACGTTGTTTCGGCCGCACACTGCGCCACGCGTCTGCGCCTGGTGATTGCCGATAACGCGAAGGTTGACAAGGAGGCCCTCGAGAATATCGACGGCGCTAAGGGCGTCTTTGAAGCCCAGGGCCAGCTCCAGATTATTTTTGGCACTGGCACCGTCAATAAGGTCTACGAGGAGTTCATCGCGCTCAGTGGCGTCGAGGCTGCCACCAAGGCCGAGGTCAAGGAGGCCGCGGCGCAGCAGCAGAACATCTTTATGCGCGCCATTAAGGTGCTCGGCGACGTCTTTGTCCCCATCATCCCTGCCATCGTGGCCTCGGGTCTGCTGCTGGGCATTATGAGCGCCCTCAACTTTATGGCCTCCAACGGCTTTATCGCGCTCGACACCAATAACTTTATCTACAAGATTGCCGACCTGGTCTCGGGCACGTCCTTTGGCATTCTGCAGATCCTGATCGGTTACTCCGCCGCTAAGGCCTTTGGCGCCAACCCGTATCTGGGCGCCGTTGTCGGTGGTGCGTTCATCAACTCCTCGCTACAGAGCGCCTACACGGTTGCCTCCGAGGGCGTGCAGACCATGGTCACCGTCATCCCTGGACTGTACAGCTTTGAGTGGGTCGGTTATCAGGGCCATGTAATCCCCATCGTCATCGCCTGCGCCATCCTCGCCTTCTTGGAGAAGCGTCTCCACAAGATCGTTCCCGAGATGTTCGACCTTTTTGTTACTCCGCTCATCTCCGTGTTCGTGACCGTGCTCGTGACGCTCGTTGCCGTCGGCCCCATCTTTGTCTGGGCTGAGAACGCCATCCTCGGTCTGATCCAGGCTCTGCTGACCCTGCCCTTCGGTATCGGTTCCTTTATCGTCGGCCTGTTCTATGCCCCCACGGTCGTTACCGGTATCCACCAGATGTACACCGCCATCGATCTGGGCCAGCTCGCTCAGTACGGTGTGACCTATTGGCTGCCCATCGCCAGCGCTGCCAACATCGCCCAGGGTGGTGCCGCGCTCGCCGTTGCCTTTAAGACCCGCGATGCCAAGATCAAGGGTCTGGCGCTTCCTTCGGCCCTGTCCGCCTTCATGGGCATTACCGAGCCTGCCATCTTTGGTGTGAACCTGCGCTTCTTTAAGCCCTTCATCGCCGGCTGCATCGGCGGCGGTTGCGGTGCCCTGGTCTGCGCGCTCACTTCGCTGGCTGCCTCCGGCACGGGTGTTACGGGTATCTTCGGTATCCTGCTGTGCCTGGCCCAGCCCGTGCAGTACGCGATCATGTTTGCGGTTGCCGCGGTCGTGTCCTTTGCCATCTCGTTTGTCCTGTACAAGGACGAGCCCAAGGCTTCCGAGCAGGCCTAAGAGCTTTTGATTGAGGAACGCCCGCGGGCTGTATGCTCGCGGGTGTTCCCCGCATCTGGCGCCGATCTTTGGCACCTTGTAACTTTCGATCCGTTAGGACTTTGATATGTCTAATGCACTCGGTCGCGACCTTGCAAAGCTGGTCGCCGCTGTTGACGCCGCCGCCTCTGAGTGCGGTCATGGCGCGTATGGCCAGCGCTTTCATATTATGCCGCCCACGGGCTGGCTCAACGACCCCAACGGTCTTTGCCAGGCGGGCGGCGTGTTCCACGCTTATTTTCAATATGCTCCGTTTGATGTTGAGGGCGGCGTTAAGGCCTGGGGTCATGCCACGAGCCGCGACCTTATGAACTGGGAGTATGTTGGCGCGCCGCTGCTGCCCGATGAGCCGTTCGACTGCCATGGCGTGTATTCGGGCTCCGCGCTTGCCGAGGACGGTCGCATTCGCGTGCTCTATACCGGCAACGTTAAGCTCCCCGATGCGGACGGCGTCTTTGACTATGTCAACTCCGGCCGTCGCGCCGATACCGTGTATGTCGAGAGCGCCGATGGGCAGACGTTTAGCCAAAAGCGCGTCGTGCTGGCTTCGGAGGACTATCCCGAGGACCTGACGTGCCACGTGCGTGACCCCAAGGTGTGGCGCGATGAGGCAGGTCGCTATCACATGGTGCTGGGCGCGCGTCGTCGCGTTGACGGGCCGCACGTCGAGAGCCGTTTTTGCGCCATGCATGGCGAGGGTGCCGGGCGCGATGTGGGCGAGATCCTGGTGTATGGCTCGGCCGATATGCTGAGCTGGGAGCTCGAGAGCCGTGTGTCTACGCCCGAGCGTTTTAGTTTTATGTGGGAGTGCCCGGGTTACTTTGAGCTTGAGGCCGATGACGGTGTGCCGGCGAAGTGGCTGTCCTTCTCCCCTCAGGGGCTCGAGGGCGGTCGTTGGGACCGCGGCAACGTATACGCTGCTGGCTACATGCCTGTAACGGGCGACATTGCAGGTGGTGACGGTGCCTATGAGCTGGGCGAGTTCCGCCTGTGGGACGCTGGTTTTGACTTCTATGCGCCGCAGGAGTTTACGTCCGAGGATGGTCGCCACATTCTGATCGGCTGGATGGGCATGCCCGATGAGCCGACCTATGACA
>ERZ1673701.772-NODE-772-length-33746-cov-5.932742_pt1 | contig 33746 bp, 18 predicted proteins | sample MGYA00580231_ERZ1673701 | MGnify/ENA primary metagenome ERZ1673701 (study PRJEB41218, sample SAMN15661798) | gut metagenome | host: Homo sapiens | place: Canada: London | collected 2015-08-20/2019-03-30 | study: EMG produced TPA metagenomics assembly of...
CCGGTAAAAGGCAGGGAAGCCCCGTCCAATTAATAATTGGGCGGAGAGGATTCACTAGGTGCCAGCACATCAGCGACTCTTCCTTCGGATACATCGTGCGGATGCGGGCGGACAGGACGCCTGCGGCCCTGAGGGCCTCGGCGGCGGCCTTCATGAAGCCTGCGGGACCGCAGAGAAGGTAGTCGGCGTTGTCGGTGACAAGCGCCGCGAAGTCCTCCGCAGACGGACGGCCATGGTCGGCCGTGGTGCGCAGGATGAGATGGCGGCCTTCATGGCCGCTGATGCGCGACTCGATCTCGTCCACGCTGCGGAGCATGGCGGCCGCGGGCGTCACGCCGATGCCCGCCGTGATGAAGACGAGCGGGGCGTCGCCCTCGGGCAGGCGGAAGCCTCCCGTCGGCGCGGAGAGGTCGACGAGGGCGCCGGCCGCGAGGTCGCAGAGGACGTTCGAGACCATGCCTGCAGGGAGGCTGTCTCTTGCGGAAATGCGGCGGACGGTGATGCGGATCGAGTTCTCATTGGTCGCCGTCACCGTGTACTGGCGGGGCTGGACGAGGTTTTCTCCGGGGATGTAGACGCGCACTGAGACGTATTCGCCGGGGCGGACCTGAACGACGGAGCCGTTGTTGGCGGGGCCCAGCGTGAGGCTCACGGCGTCGGCCGTCTCCTCGTGCCTGTCGGTGAGCACGAAGCCGCGCCAGCAGCTCCAGCCGCCCGGCGCTTGGGCGGCGCTCGAGTAGCGGTCCTGCTCCAACGCGATCATCATGGCGGCCAGCTGGTTGTAGTCGGCGGACCAGGCGTCGATGACGGAGGGCGTCGCAATCTCGCCGAGCACCTCGCGGATGGCGGCAATCAGATGACGGCCGATGATCGGATAGTGCTCGGCGCGAACGCCCACCGAGCAGTGCCGCATGGCGGTATGCCTTAGGGCGCCCGCAAGCACGGACGGATCGTCGATGTGGGTCGCGTATGCGTGGACCGCATGTGCGAGCGCACGCGGCTGGGAGCCCGTGCGTTGGTGCGTCATGTTGAAGAGCTGCTGGAACTCAGGATTGTGGGTGAGGAGGCGCGAGTAGAAGTGAGCGAGCAGCGCCTCGCCGTTGGTGGCGAGGATGGGAGCAGTTGCCTTGACGACGGCCTTCTGCTAGTCGTTGAGCATGTGTGGGTTCCTTCTTTGTGTTGTTTCTCTTAGCCGAAGGATAAGTCAGGGCGCGCGCCCCGAGCCTGTTCTGAAGAATACGCTTGCATTTCGAAACGCACGCGCGAGAGGAAAAACCATGAGGCGGCGTGTTTGGACGCCGGGGCGCGAAGCCGTCGGACGCGGCTGCGAACTGCGGGGCAGGGGAAGGGGGCCGGACGGCGTTGCCGTCCGGCCCCCCTCGGGAGGCTGCCCGGAGAGAAGGCGTTCCTAGACGAGAACCTTCTCGATGCCGCCGTTCTTCACGGTGCGGATGAACTGGTCGCGCCAGTTGGCGCCCAGGATCTGGCGGGCCATCTCGACGACGATGTACTCGGCGTCGATGTCGGCGCGCTCCTCATAGCGGGAGAGGCCCTGCAGACAGCCGGGGCACGTGGTGAGCATCTTGACGTGGCCCTTGATGCTGGTCTTGGCCCTGGCCTTCTCGATCTCCTCGAACTTGCGGTGACGCACCTGGGAGGCGATGTCGGGGCGCTTGACGGCGAAGAGGCCCGACTCGCCGCAGCAGCGCTCGGACTGCACGACGTTGGCGCCGGTGAGCTTCTTGACCGTTTCGAGCGGCGGGTTGAGCCTGAGCGGCGTGTGGCACGGATCGTGGTAGAGGTACGTGTCGGCGTGCACGGGCATGGTGATGCCGCGCTCGAGCAGGAACTCGTGGATGTCGATGATGCGGCAGCCCGGGAAGATGCGGTCGAACTCATACTCGTCGAGCGCCTTGATGCAGGTGCCGCAGCTCACGACGACGGTCTTGATGTCGAGGTAGTTGAGCGTGTTGGCCATGCGGTGGAAGAGCACGCGGTTCTCCGTCATCATCTTCTCGGCCTTGGCGGTCTCGCCGTAGGCGAGCTGCGGGTGGCCGCAGCAGCGGTAGCCCGGCGGGAGCACGGTCTGGACGCCCGCGTGCATGAGCATCGCCTCGACGGCGAGGCCCACGTCGCCGAAGAGGCGTTCGGAGCCGCAGCCCGGGAAGTAGAAGACGGCCTCGGCGTCGGCGGGCATGTCGGGACGCCGAAGAATCGGGATCGTGATCTCGTCCTCGATGCCGAGCGCGGCGCGCATGGTCTGTCTGGGCATGCGGCCCGGAAGCGGCGTCGAGACGAGATGGATCACCTGGTCCTTGAGGCTCGGACGGCCCGTGGTGTTGGCGGGCTTTTCACGAATGCGCGCAAGGTCCGCGGCGAGGTACTTCTCGGCGAGCTCGTTGCCGAGGCGCTGCAGCGAGAAGCCCGCGCGAACGGCGCCCGCGTGGAGCGCACGCACGGCGATCGGGTTGACGGCGTCGACGAGCGCGCCGCCCGCGAGCGCGGCGGGATTGAGATCCCTGTGGCCCGAGCGGTTGAGGAAGGCCTTGACGGCAGTGGTCACTTTGCCGAAGTCGATCTTGACGGGGCAGGGCTTGACGCAGCGGTGGCAGATCGTGCAGTGGTCGGCCAGATCGACGAGCTCGTTGAAGTGCTTGAGCGAAAGGCCGCGGCGGGTCTGCGACTCATAGAGGAAGGCCTCCGTCATCAGCCCGAGCGCGAGGATCTTGTTGCGCGGCGAGTAGAGCATGTTGGCGCGCGGGACGTGCGTCGTGCAGACGGGCTTGCACTTGCCGCAGCGTAGGCAGCTCTTGACGGACTGCGAGATGGCGCCGAGGCCCGAATTTTCGAGAATGAGGGACTCCGCGCGGAAGAGCTCGAACGAGGGCGTGTAGGCGCGCTCGAGGCCGCCGCCCGGCATGAGCTTGCCCTTGTTGAAGCGGCCCTCGGGGTCGATCCTGTTCTTCCATTCGCGGAAGGGACGAAGCTCCTCGTCGGTGACGAACTCGAACTTCGTGAGGCCGATGCCGTGCTCGCCCGTGATGACGCCGCCGAGCTTCACGGCGCAGCTCATGATGCGCCCGAGCGTGTGCTCGGCGTCCTGCATCATGCCGTAGTCGTCGGAGTTGACGGGGATGTTCGTGTGGACGTTGCCGTCGCCCGCGTGCATGTGGAGCGCGACGAAGAGGCGGCTCCTCACGTGCTTCTTGTGGAGCGCGTGAAGCTCGGCCATCACGTCGGCGGGCAGCGTCGCGGCGAGGATCTCGAGGATCTCGCGCTTGACGGAGATGCGAAGGCGCCCGTCGCGCATGGCGAGAAACACGGTCTCGCCCTCGCGGGGCTCGACGCCTTCGGCGAGATAGGGCGCGGCGTCGCCGTCCATGGCGGCGCGCATTTCCTCCCAGCGGGTCCTGACGCGGGCCGCGAGGTCGCGCGCGAAGGTGATGCCGGGACGCTCGTCGAGCGCGGTGTCGGCGAGGCGCTCGATGAAGGCGCCCGCGATGCGGATCTTGTTCTTGAAGGAGAACTCGATGTTGATGCGCTCGATCTCGTCGGAGTATTCGCCGAGACGCTCGAGCGGAATGACGACGTCCTCGTTGAGCTTGAAGGCGTTGGTGTGCTTGGCGATGGCTGCCGTGCGGGAGCGCTCCTTCCAGTAGGCCTTGCGATCGGCGGACGTGCGGGCGATGAAGCCCGCGCCGCCGCGGGCGCGCGCCATTTCACAGCAGCGTTCGGCCACGGCGTCGAGGTCGGCTTCGTTGTCGGAGACGATGTCGGCGAGAAGCACCATCTTGGGCATGCCGCGGCCCTCGAGCTTGGCACGGTAGCCGACGGCGCGCACGTAGCGCCAGTCGATGTGCTCGAGACCCGCAAGCTCGACCGTCGGATGGCCGCGCACGAAGTCGCGCACCTCGACGATGGCGGGTGTGGATTCGGCCACGGTGCCGTAGAACTCGAGGCAGACCGTGCGGCCGAAGTCGGGCATCCGGTGCAGCACGAAGGCGGCGCTCACGATGATGCCGTCCGTGCCTTCCTTCTGTATGGCGGGCAGGCCGTTGAGAAGCTTGTTGGTGACGTCCTTGCCGAGGCCCGCCTTGCGGAAGGTGCGGCCCGGAATCGAGAGGCGCTCTGTCCTGACGACCGCGCCCTCGTCGGAGAGCTCGTGGATGTCGAACTCGGCGGTCTCGACCTCGTGGATGCGGCCGAAGTTGTGGTTGACGCGCTCGACGCGGATCATGCGGCCGTTGACGTCGACCATCTTCCACCAGGCGAGGTTGTCGATCGTCGTGCCCCAGAGGGCGGCTTTCTTGCCGCCCGCGTTGATGGCGACGTTGCCGCCGATGCAGCAGGCGTCGGCCGAGGCGGGGTCGACCGCGAAGACGAGGCCTGCGGCGGCCGCGGCCTCCTCGATGCGGCGGGTGACGCAGCCCGCGCCGCATTCAATCACGGGATGCTCGCCCTCGACGCCCGGCAGGCGGCGCATGACGGGACCGCTGTGGCGGTCGAACTTCTCCATGTTGATCACGGCCGTGTCGGGGTGCAGCGGAACGGCGCCGCCCGTGTAGCCCGTGCCGCCCGAGCGCGGAATGATGGTGAGCTTGAGCTCGAAGAGCGCGCGCACGAGGGGCGCGATCTCCTCCTCGCGGTCGGGCGTGAGGACGACGAACGGATACTCGATGCGCCAGTCGGTGGCGTCGGTGACGTGCGTGACGCGCGCAAAGCCGTCGAAGCGGATGTTGTCCGGATCGGTGATCGCGGACAGACGGCGCTTCACTTCGGCACGGCGCTCGATGAGCTTCGGGAAGCTGTTGTCGAAGCGGCACACGGCGGCGCTCGCCTCGGAGACGAGGCGAAGCACGTCGGCATTGCCCTCGGCGCGCTGGCGAACGGCCTCGAGGCGGCGGCTCATCTCGCGCACGAGCAGTTTGCGGCGCTTCGGGTGCACGATCAGGTCGTCGACCAGATAGGGATTGCGCTCGACCGCCCAGATGTCGCCGAGCACTTCGAAGAGCATGCGGGCGGAACGGCCGGTGCGGCGAGAGCCGCGAAGAGACTCAATCGTGTCCCAGGCCTTTTCGCCCAGGAGACGGATCACAATCTCGCGGTCCGAGAGCGACGTGTAGTTATAGGGAATCTCGCGAACGCGCGCGGGAGCGGTCATCTCGGTCATCAGGGGGGAACTCCGTTGGTGAGGCGGGTTCGGCGTCAGGCGCGAACCGCATTGAATGGCAGGGGATTCTTTCATTCTAACCCATTGATTTTCAAGGGTTATACATCAGATTGACTAGGGTGAAATGGGTGCAAATACCCCCTTGGGAGTATTCGTCGTAAGGGAAAACTGTCATTTTTGGGTGACAGCGCGCCTCTTCGGGAGGCGGAGGCGGTCCAAGCGGGCGAGGAATTTTTTCAGGGAATCGAGCCGACGGCTGCGCAAACGGGTAAAATGCGAGTCACCTAAAAGAGAATCATTTTCCTTCTCAGCCCTCACCCACGGGGCTGGACCCGGGCTTCCGAACCCCTGAGGCGGCCCGAGGCACGAAGGATCAGCCCCCCATATATAAAAATGTCCGACACATTCACTCTGGACAAGGCCGCCATCGGAGACGAGCTCGAGGTGGTCGGCGTCCATGCCGAAGGCGCTCCCGAAGACTGGGAGATCTGGCTTGAGGAAATCGGCTTCACCGCGGGCGAACCGTGCGTGGTGTTGCAGAAGGCCGCTCTGGGCGGCGATCCGATCGCGGTCCGCATCGGCGTCTCGACGTTTGCGCTGAGGTTGGTCGAGGCCCGCTGCATCGAGGTGAGGAGGCGCGACTGATGGCCGTCTCCACCGTTGACATCTATCCGTCCGGGCCGCTCATCGCGATGCTCGGCAATCCGAACGCCGGCAAGACGTCGCTCTTCAACATTCTGACGGGTTCGAAGCAGAAGGTCGCCAACTATGCGGGCGTGACCGTCGAGCGCGTCGAGGGCCAACTCATCGGCGCGCCCGAGAAGATCCGCGTGCTCGACCTTCCGGGCACCTATTCCTTTCATCCGCGCTCGCCCGACGAGAAGGTGACGGTCGACGTCCTCAAGGGCATCGCGCGCGGCGAGCGCAGGCCCGATCTCGTCGTCTGCGTGCTTGACGCGACGAACCTGAGGCGCGGCCTCAAGCTCGTCATGGCCGCGCAGCGCCTGAAGCTCCCCGCCGTGGTGGCGGTCAACATGATGGACCTCGCGCGCCGCCGCGGGATCGAGCTCAAGGCCGAGGACCTCTCGCGCGAGCTCGGCGTGCCCGTGGTCGAGACGATCGCCGTGCGCAAGCAGGGCATCGACAGGCTCACCGAGCTTCTCTCCGACCCGTCCGCCTGGTCGTCCTGGGTGCCCGAGGCGACCGAGGAGGACGACCTTGCGCGCCTCAACAGGATCCTGCGCAAGCTCGGGCTTGACAAGATCTTCCCCGACGAATTCTCCGACCGCATCGACCGCGTCGTGCTCAATCCTTGGCTCGGCGTGACGATCCTGATGATCATCCTCTTCTTCGTCTTCCAGGCGGTGTTCGCCTGGTCCGCCTATCCGATGGAGTGGATCGAGGAGGGCTTCAACATGCTCGGAGAGCTGTGCGCCGAGCACCTGCCCGACGGGTTCGTGAAGGACCTGCTCGTCGACGCCGTCATCGGCGGCGTGGGCGGCGTGGTGGTGTTCCTGCCGCAGATCCTGATCCTCTTCTTCTTCATCCTGCTGATGGAGGAGTCGGGCTACCTGCCGCGAGCGGCGTTCCTGCTTGACCGCACGATGGGCTCGGTGGGCCTTTCGGGCCGCTCCTTCCTGCCGCTTCTCTCGGGCTACGCCTGCGCGGTGCCCGCCATCATGGCGGCTCGCATCGTCGGCAACCAGCGCGACCGCTGGGCGACGATCGCCATTGCGCCGCTGCTCACCTGCGGCGCGAGGCTGCCTGTCTACGCCGTGATGATCGCGGCCTTCGTGCCCGACGTCTCCGTCTGGGGCGTGGGCCTGCAGGGCCTCGTGCTCTTCGCGCTCTACTGTCTCGGCATGGTGGGCGCGCTCGTCGTCGCCTGGATCCTCAAGCACACGACGGGCAAGGGCGAGAACCGCACGCTGATGCTCGAGCTGCCGAGCTACCACCTGCCGCGCATCGACGCGCTCGCGCACGGCCTCTGGCAGCGCGCCTGCATCTATCTGCAGAAGGTGGGCACGATCATTCTGGCGCTCACGGTCTTCCTCTGGGTGCTGACGACCTTCCCGGGCGCGCCCGCCGGCGCGACCGATCCCGCGATCAACTACAGCTTCGCGGGCATGCTCGGCCGCGCGTTGGAGCCCCTCTTTGCGCCGATCGGCTTCAACTGGCAGATGTGCATCTCGCTCGTTCCCGCCATGGGCGCGCGCGAGGTGGCCGTCTCGGTGCTAGGCACGCTCTACGCGACCGCGAGCGACGCGGAGGACGCCCTCGTGCCGATCCTGCAGCACAGCTGGACGATCCCGATGGGCCTCTCCTTCCTCGCCTTCTTCGTTTTCAGCCCGTCGTGCTTCGCGACGCTCGCCGCCATCAAGCGCGAGATGGGCACCTGGAAGGCGCCGGCCGTCCTGTGGGTGGCCTACACGCTCCTCGCTTACGCCTTCTCCTTCGTCGTCTACCGCACGGCCCTCTGGGTCTGCGGCTAAGACCGGAAAGGGCGCCGTCGAGGGACGGACAAGAACAATTCGGGCGCCTGCGGCAGATGCTGCGGGCGCCCGAATTGTTTTCAGGATTGCTTCACGATGAAGCGCTCGACGATGTCCGCGGCTCCGAGTACGCGGGTGCGCCTGAGGTATCCGGGATGATGGAACCTCGTGCAGCCCATACCCGAAGGATCGGTTCGAGGATCAGAACGTCCGTTTCGGCATGGTGCATTTTGAAGGTCACTTCAAGGGGACGTACGGTCTTCGCGCCAAAGAGGACCTCAAAATACGCCGAGGCCGCTCGATGAAAATCAGCTCGCAAAGTATCTTCGACCAGCGTTCAGCCCGTCCTTCGGGGCGAGACGGCGGGCTCGCAGGCTCTGAAGACAAGCGCTTCGGAACCCGTCGAGCTGAAGCTCCAGTTGTTGCATGACGATGCATTTTCGAGTGACAGAGGGATTGCAACTGTAAAGGGTTGAAAGGTGATTGGGCGTGGTTTACAGTCGTGAGTGGAAATGACCGGGATGCTTTTCCGTGAGCCGGCCGGAGGAAGAGGGTCGGCAAGTGTAAAGGTAAAATATGTCTGATCTGTAGTTTAAAGTATGCGTTACTGTCAGCGGGCGGGGTTGACAGTTCCGGTACCGCATGTTTACAGTTTGAGCTGTCGCGGGGCCATTTCCGGTTGCGCGACGGGGCTGCGGGAGCGGACGGAGTGCACCCCGGCGGAAGGGTTTACAGTTGATTTGTCAAGTCGGGAGGACGGCATGTCTGAAGTCGGGAATGAGGACGCGGGCGGCGTGCTGGCGCGTCTCATGAGGGGCGCGAATCTGCGCAGGAGCGTCGAGGTGCTCAAGGCGCCCGACGAGAGTCTTGCAGCGACGGTTTCGGCCCTTGCGAACACGGCGGGCGGATGGATTCTGATCGGCCCCGATCCTGAGGACGGATGGCGGTCTGCGGTGGGGTTCGATGCCGAGGCGGCGGTCGAGGCCCTTCGCGGGGCGCTCGGGGCGGTGGAGCCTGAGGTGCGCGCGGAGGCGGGGATTGCGTCCGTTGACGGACGGCCCGTCGCCTGGCTGCGCGTGCATGAGGTCGACCGCAGGCGCAGGCCCGCCCGCGTGCAGGGCGCGGGCCGTGCGGGCGCCTTTCTGAGAACTGACGAGGGCACCAGGCCTCTGACCGCCTATGAGCGCTACCGCATGATGGAGGAGCGCTGTCCGCCGCTCTTTGACATTGAGCCCGTCGAGCACGCGAATCCCGACGAGCTCGAGGCCGAGCGGATCGCCGCGATGCTCGGCTTTGCGAGGGAGCGTCATCCGAACGTCTTCGCGAGACTCTCCGACGAGACGGCCCTGATGCAGCTCGGCGTCCTCACCCGCGTCGACGGCAGGATCTGCCCGACGCTCGGCGGCCTTGTCGCCGGCTCGATCTTCCCGCAGAAGCATTTTCCGAGGCTCGTGCTCGAGGTGTCGGTCCTCGAGGGACCGAGGGGCGACGGCGCGGACGAGGGCCGCAGAGTGCTCTTCATGAAGCCCGTGCCCGGCCCCGCCGCCGAAATGGCCGCGGAGGCGGAGAGGATCGTCATGGCGTCGTGGGCGCCCGCCGCGGAAACGACGGATGGGGCCTTCGCCCGAGCCCTTCGCGCCGCGCTCGTCAACGCCCTTGAGCACAGGGATTATTCGCCTGAAGGACGAGGCATGCCCGTGCGGGTGCGCGTCTTCGAGGACGCCGTCGACATCAGGAGCCCGGGCGGACTCTTCGGCATGGCGCCCGAGGCGCTCGCCTCGGACGCGGGCCTCAGGGCGAGCCGAAACGAAAGGCTCGCGCGCATGCTTTCCCTCACACCGCTCGCAGGCGGCCTCGCCGCCGAAGGCACGGGCTTCGGGTTTGCCGCGATCCTCGGCTGCGGGGCCGACGGCCTCGCCGTGCGCGTCGAAACCACGCCCGCCGCCTTCACGGTCATCTTCGCAAAGGCGGCCGAGGAGGAAAAAGCCGACATAAGAGAAGAGGTGAGGGCGGAGGCTCGGGACGAGTCCGCAGCGCCTTTGGCGGGTGCGGATCAGGCCGACTTCGAGACGATTCTCAGGGAGAGGCTCGCGGAGGCGGGCAGTCTTTCGGTCAAGGAGATCACGCTCCTTGCGGGCGTCTCCCGCCAGACGGCCGCCAAGCGCGTGAAGCGTCTTGTGGAGGCGGGCGTCATCGAGCCCACCGAGGCGCGCCAGAACCCGAGGCAACGCTATCGCCTCGCCGCGAAGGGCCGACGCGCCAAGCGCGGGTGAGGTCGCTCAAAAGACTGCTCCGCGCTCGTTTCGGGACTCTTGGAAGGGCGGGAGGGGGGCGGTAGAATGAACGGAAGAACGAAAGTGCCGGACTCGACGGCAGAACAACAGCCAGCCAAAGGACAACGCAAGGATATGCGCCGCAAGAACAAGAAGATCGACATGCTCAACGGATCGATCTGGGACAAGATGATCGTCTTCGCCCTGCCCCTCGCCTTCACAGGCATGCTCCAGCAGCTCTTCAACGCTGCCGACGTTGCGGTGCTCGGGCGCTTCGTCTCGAACGAGTCGATGGCGGGCGTGGGCAACAACGTGCCCGTCATCGGCCTCATCATTGCGTTCTGCATGGGTCTTGCGCTCGGCGCCAACGTCGTGGTGGCGAGGTTGCTCGGCATGAAGGAGCCCGAGCGGGCGAACAGGGCCGTGCACACGGCGCTCGCCATGGCGGTGATCTTCGGCATAGGCGCGGCGATCGTCGGCGAGTGCTTCGCGGGGCCCGCCATGGACTGGCTGTCGGTGCCCGAGGCCGTGAGAGACGATGCGCTCACCTATCTGCGCGTCTATCTGCTCGGCATGCCCTTCATTGCGATCTACAACTTCCTCGCCGCTGTGATGCGAAGCCAGGGCGACACGCAGACGCCGCTCTGGGCGTTGGTGGCGGCGACCCTCGTCAACATTGCGGGCAATCTCTTCTTCGTGCTCGCCTTCGGCATGGGAACGGCGGGTGTTGCGCTCGCGACCGTCCTCGCCAACGCGCTCGCCGCCTCGCTCCTCTTCTTCAGCCTCATAACGGCCGATGGCCCGCTTCACATTGAGCCGCGCGAGGTGTTCCGGATCGACATGACGGCGCTGCGCCCGATGGTGAGGATCGGCTGGCCCGCGGGCCTTCAGGGCGCGGTCTTCTCGATCTCGAACCTCGTCATCCAGTCCGCCATCAACAGTCTCGGCGCGGACGCCATGGCGGGTTCGGTCGCGGCCTTCACGATCGAGATCAACATCTACTGCTTCATCAACGCCTTCGGTCTGGCCGCCACGACCTTCGTGAGCCAGAACTACGGCGCGAAGAACCTCGAGCGCTGCAAGCGCGCGACCTACGTCGCCACGGGCCTCAACATGGTCGCCACCGTCCTGATGGTGGCGCTCGTGCTCGTCTTCGGACGCACGATGCTCGGACTCTTCACGGACGTGCCGGCCGTCGTCGAGCTCGCGATGGCGCGCATCTTCTGGGTGGCGAGCTTCGAGCCCATCAGCGTGCTCATGGAGGTCTCCTCGAGCGCCATGCGAGGCTACGGCTACTCGATGCCGCCCGCCATGGCGACCCTCATCTGCGTGTGCTCCGTGCGCCTCATCTGGGTCTGGACCGTCTTCGCGGCAAGCCCCGACTACGTGACCCTGATGATCGTCTATCCGATCAGCTGGGCCGTCACCGTCATGCCGCTGCTCTACCTCTACGTGCGCCTCATGAAGCGCATCAAGCGCAGGTTCGAGGAGCGCGCCCTCGAAGCCGAAGCCGCCTGACGTCGTGTCCGTCAACGAAAACGGCCCCCGTGAAGGCAGGGGCCGTTTCTGTTCGAGAGGATTTCCAGCGGCTATGCCGAGGACTTCTCGAAGTAGGTTGAGATGCTCTCGAGGAAGCGCGAGGGCCTCTGGGCGTAGTTCCAGGCGTTCGCCGCGGGCATCGTCAGGACGAGCGTGCGCTTCGTTCGACTGATGGCGACGTAGAGCTTGCGGGCGTCCTCGAGGATGTCGGCCTTGTCGTGGTTCTTGAAGAACGGGTACGTGCCGTCGATGACGCTGGTGACGATGACGTTGTCGAACTCGAGCCCCTTGGCCTTGTGGACCGTGGAGATGAAGACGCGGTCGCGCACGATGTCGCTCGAGCAGAGGTCGGGCTCCTTGAGGGAGTTGATCTGCACGAGGTTTCTCTGCAGCTGCGCGTAGAGCGTCGGCTGTGAGGTCGTGTTGATGAGCACGCGGTCGAGGTACTCGTAGATGAGCGGGAGCTTCTTGCGGATGTTCTCGATCTCGCCCTCGTCGTCCGTGTAGTTGGGCAGGGCCTCGATGAACTGCCTGAAGACCTGGACGAGGATCGCCTCGTCGTCGGCGGGCATTCTGCGGTACATGAGGTTCCTGTGCTCGAGGAACATCGGGAGCACGATCTTCCTGAGCGTGTCGGACATGCGCACGACGCTCGGGTTGGAGAGGAAGCGCCGCTGGAGCTCGACGAGCGGACGGGCCTGGGCGTGGAACCAGCGCAGCAGGCTGACGGTCGCCTCGACGTCGTCGTCGGCCTTGTGGGTGTTGCTGCCCTCGAGTCCGAGGACCGCGATGAGGTCCTTGAGCTTGTGCGAGGGAAGGCGCGCAAGGCCCGCGGCCTTGAGGATCGCGGGCTCGAGCGCATGGGAGAGCTTGAGCGTGTCGAAGCGGCGCACGAGCTCGGTGCGGTCGACGTCCTCGTCGGGTCCCGCCGCATCGCCGCGCACGCGCCTGAGCTGGTCCTTGAGGACGGCGTACTGGGCGTTGACGATGTTGGCGTCGTATTCGACGTTGTGGCCCACGACGGGCGCGTAGCCCACGAAGTCGAGGAAGATCTTGAAGCCCGCCTCGGGCGTGACGAGCTCGGCGCGGTGCGCCTCGTACTCCTCGAGCATCGGATTCGGGATGTTGCCGAGCATCTTCGGAATCTCGCGCTCCGTTTCAAGGTAGAGCACGAGCCGCTCGACGACTTCGCCCGCCCGCAGCTTGACGGCGGCGATCTGGATCACCTCGTCGAGGCCGATGTCAAGGCCCGTGGTCTCCGTGTCGAAGACGACGAGCTCGCCCTCGTAGGCGCGCATGAAGTCCTCGAGCGCGCTGACGGGCTCCTTTTCGTCATGCGTGCTGTAGAGCATGAGGTCGGAGGCAAGAAGCCCGCGCCTGGGAAATTCGACGGCAAGGTAGTCTCGGATCTTCTTGAGGGAGAGGTTCTTCTTCGAGCTGAGCCGATAGACGAGCTGGGCCCAGGGGGCGCTTCTGAAGTCGTCCTTGAGCACGCTCAGGTAGGCCTTGGCGGCCTTGAGGATGTTCTGCCTGAAGATGTCGCTGCCGGAGATCTTGAAGTGCTCGATGTCCTGTGCCTTGAAGGCGGCGCTGACGGCGTCGGCCTCGCGGTTGCTCGGCACGATGACGGCCGTCGTCTCCTCGGGGCGTCGCCCTTCGAGCAGGTCGCACAGCAGCATCAGCTGCGACTGCGGCGTGGCCGTGCGGATGGCGCGCAGGGCCCCTTCGGGTCTTGCGACCGTCTTCTCGGCCTTGGGCAGGAACTCGGGATCGCACTCGAGCACGCGCTGCGCATAGGTGTTGAACATGTTGAGCAGGTAGTCGGGCGAGCGGAAGTTCCTGTAGAGGCGGTGGATCTCGTGCGTCTTGTGAAGGGCCCTGAGCGTGTCGAGCTTGGCGCCCATGAAGGAGAAGATCGCCTGCTGCTCGTCGCCGAAGTAGACGCACACACTCCTGTCGATCGAGTCGTTCCAGAGCTTTTTGACGATGTCGAGCTGCAGGGGCGAGAGGTCCTGCACCTCGTCGACCTGGATCCAGGCGTAGCGCCCGCAGGCCTCGGGGGTGGCGTCGAGCCAGGCCCAGGCCTTGAGGAGCAGGTCGTTGAAGTCGAGCAGGTGCTGCGCGGTCTTGTACTCGAGGTAGCGCCTTGCGGCCGCGTCGATCGCGGCATGGTCGAGCTCGATGCAGCGGCCGAAGTCGTCGACCTTGATCAGTCCGAAGGCGTCGAGCTCGTCCTGGTTCTTCTTGTTGACGTCGAATTTTGGCGTGCGATGAAACGTCTCCTCGGGGAAGCCGTTCGCCTCCTGAAAGAGCCTTGCCGAGCGCGCCATGATGTAGTCGGCGGCGTTGCCCGGCAGGGACCGTCCTCTGCAGCCGCCGGGGATGTTCTCGATGAGAAGGCCCTCGATCACGTCGTGGACGTCGTCCTCGTCGAGGATCGTCGAGATCTCGGAGACGACGTCGTTGTCAAAGAGAAGGCGGGAGCAGAAGCGGTGGAGGTTGCCCACGTAAAGGGTGTCCATGCACCGGTCCGTGAAGCGCTCGTCGATGCGCTCCTTCATGCCGCGCGCAGCTCGGTTCGTGAACGTGAGGCAGAGCATGTCGGAAAGATTCACGCCGTCCTTGAGCGCGACGGCGATGCGCTCGGTGAGGATGGCGGTCTTGCCGCAGCCCGGCGGTGCGAGCACGAGATGGCGCCCCTGCGAGAGCTCGATCGCGGCCTGCTGGTCGGGGTTGAAGACGACGGGGGCGCCCTGCGCGGCGATCCTCGCCCTGGGCGGCGTGAGCGGCCTGAAGTCGGGATAGCGGAACTCGCGGTCGAGAAGCGACATGAGCCAGACCGCGATCCCGTGCCCGTACTTGAGGCACTCGGCGGCGTCGTCGGCCGTGCGCACGCGGTAGTGGCGCTCGCCCGTCTCGAGCATCGTCCCGGACGTCCCGAGCCTGAAGTGCGAGGCCTCGTTGCCCAGATCGCGGATGCGGCGGAAGTATTCGAACGTGAGGCTGTCGGCGAGCTGGCGCACGAGCGGCGTGCGCATCATCTCCGAATAGGTGTGCCTGTCGTCCTTGAGGATCGTGCGCAGCACGCCCTCGGCAAACTGGCGCATGACCTGCGTGCACTCGCGGTAGTGATGGTCGCGAAAGAGGTTTTCGGCCCGTTCGCCGAGAGCGGCGAGTGCAGGCTTGCGGAGCTGCAGAGGCGAGAAGTTCATGTTGGGGGTCTCCTGCGGCGGATGCGGCCGCAATCGAAGTCTTGAGTCCTGACCGGATGTTTCGAACATTGTACGACGGCATGCCGGAAGGTCCGTCCCTCAAGCGGGAAGAGAAGGGGAAGAAGGCTCCCGGCCTATATTTGCGCGCCTCTTGACGTCGCTCGAGATTCCTCGGACTTTTCTCCTAAGACATCTCGAGTAGATGCGTCGGAATCGCTCCGGAGGCTCCCATAGAATGATCGGACGGCCACTTGAAAGGCTCTCTTCATCAATTCACCACAGGATACTTCTACATGCGTTCTGATCCCCTCAAGAAAGGCATCAACGCGGCTCCCCAGCGCGCGCTTCTCAAGGCTCTCGGTCTCTGCGATGCGGAGATTGAGCGCCCGCTCATCGGCGTCGTCTCCTCGCAGAACGACATCGTTCCGGGACACGTCTTTCTTGACAAGATTACGGACGCGGTGAAGCAGGGCGTCGCCTTGGGCGGCGGCGTGCCCATCGTCTTCCCGGCCATCGCCGTCTGCGACGGTCTGGCGATGGGCCACAAGGGCATGAAGTATTCGCTCGTTTCGCGCGAGCTCATCGCCGACAGCGTCGAGGCGATGGCCACGGCGCATCCGTTCGACGGCCTCGTGCTGGTGGCCGCCTGCGACAAGAACGTGCCCGGCCTGCTCATGGCCGCCGCCCGCCTCAACATCCCGAGCATCGTGATCTCGGGCGGCGCGATGCTCGCGGGCCGCGCCTGCGGCCGCAAACTCTCCTACTCCGACATCTCCGAGGGCGTGAGCCGCTTTCGCACGGGCCAGATCGATGCGAAGACCTTCCTCGAGCTTGAGAACAAGTCCTGTCCGACCTGCGGCTCCTGCTCGGCATGTTCACGGCCAACTCCATGAACTGCCTCACCGAGGTGCTCGGCATGGCGCTGCCCGGCAACGGCACGATTCCCGCCGTCATGTCCGCGCGCTATCGCCTCGCCAAGGAGGCGGGCCTTGCGGTGATGGAGCTCGTGAAGAACAACATTTGTCCGCGCGACATCATGACGAAGGAGGCGTTCGAGAACGCGCTCACCGTCGACATGGCGCTCGGCTGCTCCACGAACTCGATGCTGCACCTGCCCGCCATCGCGCACGAGTGCGGGTTCGAACTCGATCTCACGGAGGCCAACGCCATCAGTGCGCGCACGCCCAACCTCTGCCACCTCGCTCCTGCTGGCCACCGCTACATCGAGGAGCTCGACGAGGCGGGCGGCATCCCCGCCGTCATGAACGAGCTCGCCCGCGCGGGTCTGCTCCACACGAACCTGCCGACGGTCACGGGCAAAACCGTGGGCGAGAACATCGAGGGTCGCGAGATACTCGACGCCGAGGTCATCCGTCCCGTTTCCGATCCGTTCTCGAAGGAAGGCGGCATCGCCGTCCTCAAGGGCAACGTGGCGCCCGACGGCTGCGTCGTCAAGCGTTCGGCCGTGGCCCCTGAAATGCTCGTGCACACGGGGCCCGCCCGCGTCTTCGACTGCGAGGAGGATGCGCTCGAGGCCATCTACGGCGGACGCATCTATCCCGGCGACGTCGTCGTGATCCGCTACGAAGGTCCCAAGGGCGGTCCCGGCATGCGCGAGATGCTCAACCCGACCTCCGCCATCATGGGCTCGGGCCTCGGCGGATGCGTCGCGCTCATCACCGACGGCCGCTTTTCGGGCGCAACCCGCGGCGCCGCCATCGGCCACGTCTCGCCCGAGGCCGCCGTGGGCGGTCCGATCGGACTCCTCGAGGAAGGCGACATGCTCACGATCGACATCCCCGCGAACACCATCAGCGTCGACCTCACCAACGAGGAGCTCGCCCGACGCAGGGCCGCCTGGAAGCCCCGCGCCCCGCGCATCACGACGGGCTACCTCGCCCGCTACGCCAAGCTCGTGACCTCGGGCATGAGCGGCGCCGTGCTCGAATGACGGACGCAGTCCGCGCGCCTTCGGGCGTGCATGAATGAAATTCCGGAAAGCCCCTTGTCCTGCATCGGACGAGGGGCTTCGTCGTTCTCTGGATCCCGGACGGCCGCGGATTCCTGCCTGAATGAGCCGCGGGTAAACCCTTGGGATTTGCGTAAAGACATCACGTGTTTGCGGTATCGGTCCGCGCGTCCGACCCCGAACGTGTCCGAGGACGGGTGACGGCACTTGCCCACGCTCTTTCGCACTGCGAGTAGGCGAGAGTCATTCTCAACTATGTGATGATCGTCGTCCACCATAGGCGAATGCAAATGAGAAGCATCCGCAGATAGAAAGAATAATGAAAGAATGAGAACCATTCTCATATAAGATTCGGGGAACTGCGCGCCCGTGGGCGCACGGGCACATCTCTGGACTTTTTTCAATCGGACTACCGGATCATGGTGCTTCACCGAACTCTCATTGCCGCCGCCGTGCTTGCCGCGACGGCTCCCGCCTGAGCCTCGACCGAAGAGGCTGCGCGCGCCGTCGAGGAGCCTGCGCAGGCGGACGCCGCCGAACCAGCCTCAGACGAAGGCGAATCCGTCATCGTACGCGACCGTGCGGGCGAAAGCCTCACGTCGTTCACGCATCTCACCCGCGAGGACATCGCCAGACGTCCGACGGAGGACGGCAACATCACGGACCTCCTCAAGAGCAATCCCGCGGTCCAGTTCTCCAATCACGGCGACGGCTCCCTGCAGATGGGCGAGATCAAGCCGTCGAACATCTCGATCCACGGCTCGGTCGCCTATCAGAACAACTACACGCTCGACGGCATCTCGACCAACAGCGACCTCGATCCCGCCGAGCAGACCTCGGTGACGACGACGCGCCTCGGCGGCTCGGACGAGCAGGGCTTCTACGTCGACAGCCGCCTCATCGACAGCGTTACCGTCTACGACCACAACATTCCCGCCTCCTTCGGCGGCTTCACGGGCGGCGTCATCGACGCGCAGACCCGCAGCTGGTCGGGCGAAAACCACATCAGCGTGTTCGGCCGCATGACGAAGTCGGGCTGGAGCCGCATCCACACCGATTCCGCGCTCGACGTCGGCTCGGGCGACGCGGACGTCTCGAAGCCCGCCCAGTTCCAGACCGACTTCGAAAAGAAGACCTACGGCTTCACGGGCGAATGGGGCATTACCGACAATCTTGGCGTCGTCGTGGGCTACACCCGCCGCGAGTCGAAGATCCCGACCGTTCAGGTGCCGGGCACCCGAGTCTCCATCGTGCCCGACGACCAGAACTGGACCGGCTGGGGCGTTCTTGAGACGCCGGTCGCGGGCGGCACGCAGACGCAGCGCCGCACGGCCGACAACTTCTTCGCGAAGGCCACGCTCTACGCGACGCCCTGGACGGAGGCGAGTCTCGCGCTCACCTATTCGGGCTACGAGTCGAAGGGCTTCCTCACGACGGTCGCCGACTCCGGCTACGAGGATCACCACGACGGCCTCAACCTGACGGCCAGCGTCAAGCACCGCATGAAGGCGGGCGTGCTCGACTCGTCCCTCGCGTACACGCGCATGACCGACAAGCGCACGAGCGACGTCAAGAACTGGACGCAGCTCGACCGCTATACGATCGGCATGGACGACACGGGGAGTACCTCGACGACGAGCATGACCTCGGCCGCCTCGGGCGGTCTCGGGGACCTCGAGAGCACGCAGTCCGTCATCAACGCGAAGACGAGGATGGACTGCGAGCCCGTCATGGTCGGCAGCGTCAGCCATCAGTTCAGCGCGGGCGCGGACCTCTCCTCGACGCACGCCGAGTACAGGCGCGGCAGCAACTACTACCGCTGGGGCGTCACGCAGTCCGTGATGCAGTCGGACTACGGCGAATTCTCGCAGACCGACTTCTACACGACGCGCTGGAAGGCGGGCACGTACGAGGCCGACTACAACCAGGCGGCGCTCTTCGGCGAGCACAGGATGGGCGTGGGCGACTTCGTGATCCGCACGGGCCTGCGCGCCGAATACGACGACTTCACGAAGGACGTCAACATCGCGCCGCGCTTCACGACCTCGTGGGACCTCTTCGGCAACGGCGGCTCCGTCATCACCGTGGGCGCCAACCGCTACTACGGCCGCAACATCCTCACCTACGCGCTCTACAAAGCGCAGAACGGCGGGATGGAGAACATCTACGACTACGCCTCCGACGACAGCCCCGCCGACGGCTGGTTCGCCGCCAACGACTTCGACGGCCTCGAGCGCCTGAAGACACCCTTCAGCGACGAGTTCAGCATCGGCCTCACGCAGCGCCTCGGCGACTGGTCCGCATCCGCCGCCTACGTGCACCGCAACGGCCACGACGAGGTGCGCTCGCGCTCGAGGACCGAGGGCAGCGGCTACGACACGCGCTTTGTGCGCGAGTTCTACAACGGCGGCGAGTCCGAGCACGATTCCGTGATCTTCAGCATCAACAACACCGCGCCCCTCAAGTTCGCGAAGGCGAACCACTGGGTGCGCTTCTCCGCCGCATGGCAGGAGACGAAGAGCAACGCAGCAATCGACCAGGGCTACAGCGAGCTCGAGTCCGGCAAGACCGTCAACATGGACAAGGTCTGGTACGACGGCAGCGTGATCGACGCCGAGGACCTCGACTCGACCGACTTCAACATTCCCGTGAAGTTCGACCTCGAGGCAACGTCCGAATGGGCTCAGTGGGGACTCACCTGGTACAACTTCCTGCACCTCTCGCTCGACCGCAGCCAGGCCGTGCGCGACGACGGCGAGTACTACGCCTGGACGCACGAGGGCGAGTACGGCCCGATGACCGAGCAGATCCGCAAGTACAGCCGCGTCGACTTCGCCTCCGCCTGGTCCTGGGACACGAAGGTCCTCTACAGGCCCGACTGGGCCCGCGGCGTGGGCGTCTCGCTCGAGGTCTACAACGTGACCAACAACCGCAACGCCTCTGACGTCTTCGTCTACAAGGGCACCCAGTACAAGAGCTACGACCCGGGCCGCCAGTTCTGGGTCCAGCTCTCCTACGACTACTGATCCGCGCTCCGGCTTCAGCCGAGGCTCAGCCGGGCCTCATTCAAATCCTGACCCGGCCGGACGGCGGACGACTCCGCCGCCCGGCCCGCTCCTCACTTCAATACAAGTCCCATGCATCAGCTCAAGACCTTCTGGCGGCTCGTGCGTCCCTTCTGGATGCAGAGCACAGGGCGCACGGGCGCTCGCCTGCTGCTTCTGGCCGTCATCGGCCTGTCGCTTTCGACCGTCTGGTTCTCCGTGCGCCTTAACACTTGGAACGGCGCCTTCTTCAATGCCATTCAGGCCATGGACGGCGGGACGATCTACCCGCTTCTTCTGGAATTCATCGCGATCGTCGCGGCCTTCGTGTTCGTCCTCGTCTATGCGGACTGGCTGCGCAAGAAGCTCGTGATCGAGTGGCGCCGCTGGATGACCGAGGACCTGCTCGGCCGCTGGCTCTCCGCCGACGGTCGCCACTACCGCCTGCAGCTCGCGGGCCTTGAGCCCGACAACCCCGACCAGCGAATTGCCGAGGACGTGCGGCTCCTGATCGAATCGTCGCTCACGCTCGTCATCTCCTTCCTGCGCTCGCTCCTCACCATCGTGAGCTTCGTCACCATCCTCTGGACGCTGTCGGGCACGCTCGAGTGGACGATGTTCGGCACCGAGTGGGCGCTTCCCGGCTACATGGTCTGGACCTGCATCGGCTACACGCTCGTCGCGACGGGGCTCACGCACGTGATCGGCCGTCCCCTGATGAAGCTCAACTTCGAGCAGCAGAGGCGGGAGGCCGACTTCCGCACCTCGCTCTTCGACATCCGCCGCCACGGCGAGTCGATTGCGGGCCTGGGCGCCGAGGAGGCCGAGCAGGCGAGGCTCAGGGCTTCGTTCGAGCGCATTGTCGGCAACTGGCGCTCGCTCATGAACAGGGAGCGAGACCTCGCGTTCTTCACCGTGGGCTTCGGCCAGGTGACGCAGCTCGTGCCCATCTTCTTCGCGCTCCCGAAGTTCCTCTCGGGCGCCATCCAGCTCGGCGGCCTCATGCAGATCCGCATCGCCTTCCAGCAGGTCGCCTCCGCTATCGGCTGGTTCATCTACGCTTACCGCGACATCGCCGAGTGGTCGGCCACGGTCGACCGACTCGCGGGCTTCGAGGCCGCCTTGAGCGCGCCCCTGCCGGGAAGCTGCGTCAGGCAGGGCGAGCACGTCGCCGCCTGCGGCCTCGTGCGCTCGAAGACGGGCGAGCCGCTTCTTGAAGACCTCTGCCTCGGGGCCGAGCCCGGCCGCCTCACCGTCGTGAGGGGGGCTTCCGGCATCGGCAAGACCACGCTCCTTCGCGCCCTCGCGGGCTTCTGGCCCTGGGTCGAGGGACGTCTTGAAAACAGGCCGGGCGCCGTCTGGCTCACGCAGCGCACGTGGCTCGCGCCGATGCCGCTCAGAGAGCTGCTTGCCTATCCGTACGGTGCTGATGCCGTCTCGAGGAGCGGCTGCGAGGCCGCGCTTCGCGACGCAGGGCTAGAGCGGCTCGTCCCGCTTCTTGACGAAGATGAACCCCGCAGCTGGATGAACACGCTCTCGGGCGGCGAGCAGCAGCGCGTGCTTTTCGCGCGCCTGCTGCTCGCAAGACCCGCCGCCGTCCTCATGGACGAGACGACCTCGGGGCTCGACGACGCGCTCGCCGTCAGGCTTCTGACGCTCCTCAGGGAGCGGCTCCCCGACACCACCTTCCTTCTGGTCTCGCACCAGCCCGCGGTCCATCGCATTGCGGACCGCCTCTACGATCTCGGAGAACGAGCATGAACAAAATCAGGACAGGCCTGCGCGTCGCACTGCTGGCCGCGGCCGTGTGCGAGGCGCTTTTCATTATGACGGGCTGCACCGCCGCGGACCGCACGGGCGGCGCCGAAGCCGCCCGCAGCGAGGCGACCGTGAGCGAAGGCGTGCTTCCGACGGCATCCGCCATGAAGCGCCGTGTTCTGCCCAACGGCATGACGGTGTTCCTTTATCCGCGCAGGGATGCGACGGGCAGCCTCGAGGCGCGCCTCGTCGTGCGCGCGGGCAGCCTTCAGGAGACCGAGGAGGAGCGCGGGCTTGCACACTACGTCGAGCACATGGCCTTCAACGGCACGCGTGACTTCCCCGACCAGAGCGCCTTCAAGGCGCTTGAGGCCGACGGCATCATGCTCGGCGCGGACGTCAACGCCGTCACGTCTCTCGGCGGCACCACCTACAGGCTCTCCGTCCCCCAGGCCACCCGCACGGGGCTCGACACGGCTCTGCACATCATGCGCGAATGGGCCTTCAACATCACGTTCAGGCCCGAGGCCTTCGAGCGTGAACGCGAGATCATCGTCGAGGAGTGGCGCCTGAGGGAAGGCGTAGGCGCACGCATCAACGGGCCGCTCCAGACCCTTCGCTACGAAGGAAGCGCTTCGCGCGACCGCGATCCGATCGGTCTCATCGACGTGATCCGCACGGCGCCCGTCGAGCGCGCGAAGGCCTTCTACGAGCGCTGGTACTCGCCGCAGAACATGACGCTCCTTCTCGTGGGCGCCTTCGACGAGGCAACGGCGGACGAGCTCATCGAGCGCTATTTCGCCTCCGAACCTGCCCGCGGGCTCGAGACGCCCGCCGACTGGGGCCGCTTCGAACCCGTTGCAAACGAGGATCGCCTGACGACGCTCGTGCTCGACCCCGAGGTCTCGGACCGCTTCGTGCAGATCCAACTCCAGCGCACGCTCGAGTCGACCTCCGACACGGTGAACGAGGCGTGGCGCGAGACGATCGAGCGCCTCACCCTCGACATCCTCGGCCGCCGCTTCGCGCTCATGAAGGAAAACGGCGGACAGGGCTCGCTTCAGGCGCCCGAGTCGAGCTGGATCCTGTCGCCCTCCGAGACGCAGGTTCTGCTCCTTGCGCGCCCCGGCACGGACGAGCCGCTTGAGGCCGCACTTGAGCGCGCCTCGGGTGCCCTGAAGACGCTCGCCGCCTTCGGACCCTCGAAGGAGGAGCTCGACGCCGCCGTGAGGGCAAGACGCGACGCGGTCCGAAGCCGCAGGCTCGCCGCCGTGCGCATTTCGAACGCGAGCGTCGCCGACGACTTCGCCGACGCCGTCGTCTACCGGCTGCCGATGCTCGACGAGACGCAGCAGGACGAAATGGTCTCGGCCTTCCTCGCCGAGGTGACGGCGGACCACGTCAGGGCCTCCGCCTCAGCGCTCCTTGCCTCCCGCGTCAAGCTCGGCGCCGTTGCGGGCGCCTCCGAGAAGACGTCGAAGGCCTCGCTTCGCGCCGCTTGGACGAAGGGCGTCGCCTCGCCCGCAAAGCCCTGGACCGAGGTGAGGAGGACCGTGTCGCTCGATCTCACGCCGCCCGCCGGTCCCGTCACGGCCGAAACGACGGTTCTGCCGTCGCCCACGGGCTCGGGCCGCGCCCGTCGATTCGAATTCGCCAACGGCCTGAAGCTCGTGATCATCGAGGATCCGTCGCTCACGGGCAGGACGACCCTCAACCTGAGGCTTGCGGGCGGCACGTCCGCGGTCGATCACGGCCTTCTCGCCGTGCCCGCCGCACTCACGCTGCCGATGAGGTCCGGGATCGGCTCTCTTACGGCCGCCGACATCCGCCGTGTTGCAAGGGACGCAAAGGTCTCGGTGATCAGCTACGCCGAACAGCTCCACCACGGCATCAGGGCCGAGGCCGACCCTGAGGGCGTGCCCGGCATGATGGCGATCCTGCACGCCAGGCTCTCCGCTCCGAGGTTCGACGAAAAGGCGCTCGCCGACATGCGGCGCGACCGCATCAGGGACCTCGAGCATGCACCCGCCGAGCGCCGCTTCATGGACGCAATCGCCCGCGATGCGTTCACGGCGGGCGGCACGATGGTCGCAGGCAGGGACGACGTGGATGCGCTCGCCTCGACCGAGAAGCTTTCCGCCCTTGAGGCGAAGCTCCTCGGCGACCCGTCGCGCATGACGGTGACGATCGTCACGAGGGAGTCCGTCGAGAAGACCTATGAAGAGGCGGCACCCTGGCTCGCCTCGCTCGCCAAGCGCGGCGAGGGTTTCGAGTTCTGGCGCGATCAGGGCGTGAGGCCTGCGTCCGGCACGGGCGTGAAGGTCTGGCCCTGGGCCACGGCCGACAAGGCCATGGTGCAGATGCACTATCGGTCCGCCATGCCCTGGAGCGAGGCCGACGCCGACAGGCTGAGTCTCATCGGCTATGCGGCGAACCGCGCGCTGCGCGAGTCGCTCAGGACGAAGGCCTCGGGCGTCTACGTTGTGAACCTCAATCCGCTCCTCGTGAAGGAGCCCGCCCCGTACTTCATCGGCCGCCTCAACTTCACGTCCGCGCCCGCGAGGGCCGAGGATCTGGCAAGGCGCGCCGACGAGGTTCTGAAGACACTCGCCCGCACGGGCATCGACGCGGCGGCCTTCGAGGAGCTCAAGGCCGAGTGGCGCGTGCGCCATGAGCGCGACGTGCGCGACGCCTACTACTGGTGCGAGTCCGCCGCCATGACGGACGGCTCGAGGACGGCCTTCGAGGATCTCGCGGGGAGGACCGCACGGTTCGAGGCGATCGGCCTCGAGGACACGAACAGGCTTCTCGCAACGCTTTTCGGGGACGAGCCCCGCACCTACATGATGACGCCCGCGGACCGAAGGAGCGCCGCGACGGCCGGAGACAAGTGATGACGAACTTCAGGAAAACGGCCCTCGCGCTCGCGTCGGCCTTCATGATGGCGGGTGCCGCAGGCGCGGCCGGCCTGCCCGACATTCTCGAGCGTGACGCCGCGGGCACGTCTGCCGCGCAGAAGGCGGGCGCCGAGCTCGCCCGCCTCGTCGACGGAAAGGACGACGCCGAGGCCGCAAGGCGGATGGAGGAGCGCGAGGCAAGGCTTCTTGCGCACTACCGCGACAAGCTCGCCGCATCCCTCTCGCGTCTCGAGGCCTCCGAGGCCGCCATCGAGGCGGAGCGTGAGTCCGTGCGCCGAATGCGCATGGAGACTGGGCCCCTCATGGACGAGATGGCGGCCTCGCTCGCCGAGGTCGTGGCGGCGGACAGGAAGTTTCTTTCGGGCGAACGCCGGGCGAGGCTCGAGAACCTGCGCGCCGTGCTTGCCGATCCGACGCTCACCGACGGCCAGAAGATGGACGTACTCCTTGATGCCTGGCAGGTGGAGGCGAGCTACGGCCTCACGGTCGGCGCCGACCGCGGTGTCAACGACTCGGGCGCGCTCGCCGTCTTCCTGCGCATCGGCAGGCTTCTTCACGCAGAGGTCTCCGAGGACGGGCGCCGAGCTCGCATCGAGACCGCGGACGGCTGGCGCGAGCTCTCCGAAAAGGATGCTGCCATGCTCGCCGAAGCCGTGAAGACCGCTTCGGGCGCCGCTGCGCCCGATCTGATGCTCGTCGCCGAGTCGCTCCTCGGCGAGGCCGTGAAGGAGGCGAAGTGATGATCTCCCGTGTTTTCAAGAGGACCGTTTTTGTCGCAGTCGTTGCTGCCGGCATTCTTGCCGGAACGGCTGCGCACGCCACCACGCTTGACGACGTATACCGAGCTGTCGCTCAGGGGACGAGGGTCGAGGCGGCTGATGCGAAGGCGGCCGTCGATGCCATGAGGGCGTCCGCCGCCGCTGCAGGCGCGGCCCGTGACGAGGCCGCCCGAACGAAGAAGTCGCTCGAGGCCGAGGTTGCGGCGCTCGAAGAAGCCGTTTCGGCCGCTCAGGAGCGCGTGCGCGAGAGGCGCGCGAAGCTCGAGAAGGAGAGGGCCTCGGTCGAGGCCGTGCTCGCCTCGATCGAAAGGCACGAAGGACTCCTCACCGAAGCGGTGATGAAGACCCAGATCGGCAGGAGCGAGGCCTTCATGGACGATGCGCCCGTCTCGAAGACGGACGGCGTCGCACGCCTGCGCCGCCACTGGGTGAGGGCCCTCGGGGCCGTCGCCGGGTCGGCGGGCGTGAGGACGGTCGAGGACGCCGTGATCTACGACGCTGCGGGCGCGCCCTCGAGGGGCACGGTGACGCTCTACGGTCCCTTTGCCGCGAAGGCGGGGGACGGCGCGTGGCTCCGATATCTGCCTTCAGAGCGCGCCTGGCGTCGCCTTGCGGACGATCCCGGCATTCCAGCGGGCGTTGTGGCGCTTGATCCGTCCTTCGGCAGGCTGCTTGCGGGCTACGCCGAGCGTCATTCGGCCTGGGCCTGGATGAAGCCCGCAGGCGTCATAGGCATCTTCATCGGACTCGTGGCTGCTGCGGCGCTTCTTCTTGGCTTCCTGCGCTGGACGGCGCTCGCCCTTGAGGAAAGGCGTGTGCGCAGGCAGCTCGAGGACATGGAGAATCCGCGCGAGGACAATTCGCTCGGCCGCATGCTCGCGGCCGCGAAGGAGAGCACGGACGAGCTCCTCGAGGCGAAGCTCGATGCGGCGATCGTCGCCGAGCGTCCCGGGTTCGAGCGCGGCGTCGCGACGCTTGCGGTGCTCGCCGGCATTCCGACGCTTCTCGGTCTGCTCGGGACCGTGAGCGGCATGGTCGAGACCTTCACGGTGATGAGCGAGTACGGCTCGGCCGAGCCCGGCCTTCTGGCGGGCGGCATCGCCGAGGCGCTCGTCACGACGGAGCTCGGCCTTGTGTCCGCGATTCCGATCCTGCTTCTTCACTGCGCCGTGAAGACGAAGCGCGACGCGCTCTTCTCGCATCTCGAGGAAGCCGCCTCGACCCTTGCCGTGCGCGAGGCCGCGGGCTGCTGCGGCGCCTGCCGCAGGGACGAGTGAGTCAGGGAGGCGCCATGAACGAAGCACTTGCAGGCTTCTGGTGGTTCGAGGACCTCTCGCTCCTGATGGACAGGGGCGGGCACGTCCTCTGGGCGATCCTCGTCCTCTCGACGGTGCTCTGGATGATTCTTCTCACGGGCGCGAGGCGCCTGAAGGACGCGGAGAAGGCCTGGACGGCCGCCACCGCCGCGCCCGCCCTCGAGTGGGCGACCGCGACCGCCGCGTCGCGCCGCCGCATGATGCAGGCGGCCCTCGTGCGCGTGAGGCGCACGGCCGCGGCCGAGGCCGCCTGGGCCAGAGTGATCGTGGCGCTCCTGCCGCTCCTCGGACTTCTCGGCACCGTGACCGGGATGATCGAGAGCTTCGAGACGCTCTCCGCCGCAGGGGGCTCCGACCCCGGCGGCCTCACGGGCGGCATCAGCGCGGCGCTCCTCACGACCCTTGCGGGACTCGTGACGGCGCTTCCCGGAGTCTTCGCCGTGCACCGCCTCGAGCGAAGGACCGACCGCCTTGCGGACAAGGTGCGCGCAAGGCTGCGCAGGTTCATGCGGCCCTCGTGCTGCAGGTCCTGAATGCAGGTTCAGGAAAAATGAAATGAGGTTTGATCATGAGATTTGAACACAGGGACGGTCGCGAGCGTGACGCGGGCATCGACATGACACCGATGATGGACATCGTCTTCATCATGCTGATCTTCTTCGTGCTCACTGCGAGCTTCACGCAGACGCAGACGCTCGACGTCGAGCGCCCGTCGACGGCCTCGCACGACAAGTCGGCGCCCGAGGCCCTCGTCGTGAGCGTGGACCGCTCGAACATCATCTGGTTCGACGGCAGGCAGGTGGGCAAGGAGGAGGTTACGGGACTCGTGCGCGGCGCGGCCGCGGGCAGGCCCGTGAGCGTCGTCGTCAACGCCGACAGGCTCGTGCCCTCGGGCCTGCTCATCGAAGTCATCGACCAAATCCGTCTGGGAGGCGTCGCCAATGTGGCCGTTGCAACCAACGCAGGGCATTCCTGACCGCCTCGCCGCCGCCCTGGCGGCCCTCGTCGTGACGGGCGCGGTGCTCACGCTCATCCTGATGCTCACGATGGGCGGACGGCATGAGGCGAAGCGCGCGGTGACGCTTCCCGTCGTCTACTGGTCGGGTCCTCCGCCCGAGGCGCCCGACGAGACGCCGCCCGAGGAGGTCCCCGTCACGGCTGAGACCGTGCCCGAGGTGTCGGCGCCCCCGAAGCCCGTCACGCTCGCCTTCGAGTCGCCCGCAATAGCCGCGGCCGGCCTGCCGATGCCGAAGTACGAGATCGGCAGGCCCACGGTCGATCGCGTCATGACCGTGCCCGACTTTTCGTTCGAGTCGCCCGCCGCTCCCGCCGCCGCAGCGCCCTCAGCGCCCGCCGTGAGCTCGATCGCGCTCGCAAGGCCCGTGCACAGGGTGCTGCCTCAGTATCCCGTGAAGGCGAAGCAGCAGGGCATCGAGGGCTACGTCGTCATGGACCTGCGCATCAACGCCGAGGGCCGCGTCGAGGATGTGCGCGTCGTGCGCGAAAAGCCCGAGGGCGTCTTCCGCGCCTCCGCCCTGCGCGTCGTGCGCCGCTGGGCCTTCATGCCGCCCGCGGAACCCGCGTGGCAGCGCCTCACCATCCGCTATGAGCTGGAGAAATGATGAAGCTGATTCCGAGTCCGCCCCTGAAGTCCGTCGCTGCCCTTGCGGCCGTTGCGGTTTTTACCTGCATGCTCGCGGCCTCGCCCGTCAGGGCGGGCGCCTTTGAGGAGTACCGTGCGGTCGACATGAAGCTGCAGTCCGTCAGGGAAGGTGACGCCGAGGGGCTTCGGGCAGCGGGCGTGCTGGTCGAGTCCTTCTCGAAGCGCTGGTCGAAGGGCGCCGCCTCCGAGCGCACGATGGCCGCCTACCTGATGCTTCGCTGGGGCATCGCGTCGGGTCGCCATCAGGCGGCCTACGGTGCGGCGCTCGTGCTTCTCGAGCTCAAGCCTTCGCCCGAGCAGAGGCCGGGACTTCTGAAGCTCGCCGCCCAGCTGGGTTATCAGAGCGAGCGGTTTGAGGCCGTGCCCGGACACGTGGACGCCTGGATTGAAGTGAAGGGCATGCCGCGCACGGCGACCGAACGCGCCGAGACGGCGGAGATGATGACGCTGGCGGCCTATGCGCTGCACGAGCTCGGACGCGACCGTCAGGCGCTCGCCCGCGTGAAGCAGGCCTACGGCATCGCACCTGCCCGGGCGCGCGGCGACTTCGTGCTCGCGCTCTGCGCCTCGCTCGGCGACGTGAAGGCCGAGCGGGCCTTCCTGCCCGTGATGGTGCGCGACTGGAACGAGACGCCCTACTGGAGCAGATGGGGCTCGCTCGTGCAGCAGGCGGGCGACGGACGTCAGGCGCTCGACATTCTCTCGAGCGCCCGCAAGGCGGGACGCCTTGACGAGCGTCTCGTGCCGCTTCTTCTTTCGCTCGTGATCGAGCATGACGCGCCGACCAAGGCGCTTCGCATCCTCGAGGAGCATCCCGAAGCCTGGAAGCCCGAGGAGCGGCGCATGCTGCAGACGGCTCTTCTCGTGAAGTGCGGCCGCAGGGCCGAGGCACTCGAGCTCTTGAGAAAGGCGGGGGACGGCGGCGCAGGGAACGGGCGCGAGCGCATGGCAGTGGAGCTTGCCTTTGCCGAGGAGGACTGGACGGGTGCAAGAAAGGGCGCGATGAGGCTCGCCGAAAGCGAGACGAAGCCTGCCGAGCGGGACCGCTGGCGCTTCCTCTCGGGGCTTTGCGCCTACAACCTGAAGGACTATGCGGGTGCGGCCGAGGCCTGGGCGTCGGTGGAGACCGAAAGGTGGCGCAGCCTTGCGGAGCCCTGGCGGGCCGAGGTGAAGTTTCTCCTGAGCTGATGCAAGTCGGGCCGCCCGAATGAACGGGCGGCCCGACTCGCTCCGAGGAGCAGGGGACTTTTGGTCGGATTCTGTTTATCCGAAGAAGATCATGTTCGCGATGATCGTGGTGAACATGCCTGCGATCATCGGGATCCAGGTGCGGCGCACGACGGCCATGGGCGAGATGCCCGCAGCGCCTGCGACGGCGATGATGACGCCTGCGACCGGGCTCATGGCGCGCAGCATGCCGGAGGCGAACTGCATCGGCGTGACGAGTGCGGCGACGGAGCCGCCGAGTCCCGCGGCGACGTCGGGAGCGAGCGAGGCGAAGGACGAGTAGGCGCCGACGCCCGAACCCGTGAGGAACGTGACGGCGGAGACGATGGCCGTGAGGATGACGGTCATGACGCCCATGCCCGCTCCGATGCCCTGGGCGGAGTTGATGAGCGCGTCGATGAGGCCGGAGACCTTGAGGCCCGTGGCGAAGAACTCGGCGCAGATGATGAGGGCGACGATGCCCGCGAACATCTTGCCCATGCTCTGGAACATGGCCATGGCGTCCTTGAAGACCTTCTTGACGGACTTCGTGCGGATGATCTCGACGATGACGACGCCGACCCAGACCATGAAGAGCGCGGAGATCGTGTCGAGCTTGATGGACGTGACGACGAGCTTCGAGAAGATGATGAGAAGGACGATCGGCAGGACCGGGAAGATCGCATACCACTTCGGAGCGGCGGGCGCGTCGGAAGCCTTCACCTCGGCGGCTTCGGAGTAGACGTCGTCGTTCTTCCTGTCATAGTGGCGCTGCACGAAGTAGTGCGCGATGCACACGACGATGAGCGTCGGAATGGCAAGGACGAGCTGGTACTGCACGAGGTAGATGATCGGGTCGAGGTTCGCGACCTTGGCGGCGAGGTTGGCGGTGCCCGCCGTCGGCGCGAAGGTCATGCCGGCGGAGGTGCCGATGACGGCCGCGGCCGATGCGGCCGAGGTGCCCACGGCCTTGAGGATCGGGAAGAGCGCGACGAGAAGCAGCATGGCGAGGCCGGCTGCGGACGGAATGACCATCACGAGGATCTGGCCAACGAGGTAGCCGCCCACGAGCACGAGGTACGGCGCCTTGAGCATGCTGAGCGGCTTGACGGCGATGTCGACGAGCGCGCGTGCGGCGCCGATGCGGTCCATGTAGGCCGCAAAGCCGCCCGCAGTCATGATGAGAAAGCCGATGCCGGCGCTCTGCTTCGTGGCGATGCTCTTCAGGGTGTTGAAGATGTCGAAGAGGAAGAAGCCCGAGGGCTTCACGCCCTTGGGCAGGAAGCTCGCGTCGGTGAGGCCTGCGGCGCAGAGCAGCAGGACGAGGCCCGCGAAGAGCAGGACCATGTGCGTCTGGTAGCGCTTGATGAGCGCCCAGCCGGCGACGATCGTCACGGCGACCGCGATCCAGGGCATGAGTGTTTGCATGATGTTGTTCTCCAGTTTGTTCGGACGTTTTCAGCTCTGGCTTCAGAGAAGCTTCCTGAAGGCTTCGTCGAGGTCCTCGAGGGCCTTCGCGACGCGGGCCTCTTCGGCCTCGCGTTCGGCGCGCAGGGCGGCGAGCCTGCCTGCGTCGGCCTCAAGCATCTTCCTCACCTCGGCGGGCGAGGCGCTGCCGGCGGTGCGGCGGGCGGCGACGATGCTCCTCGGGTCGAGCGCGGCGCGGAATTCCTCCTCGCTCATCGGAAGCTCGGCGGGGCCTTCGGGGTATTCCTCGGAGACCTCCTCGCGGTAGATGCGGCGCATCTGCGCATAGGGGAATTCGAGCGGGAGCACGTTGTTGGCGCGGGCCCAGCCGACCATGCGGCTCGCCATGTGGTGGCCGATGCGGAAGGGCAGACCGTGGTCGCGCATCAGGCGGTCGGCGATTTCCTGGGAGGCCGTCCAGTCGCTGTTGAGTTCCTCGAGGGCGCGGGCGGGATTGATCGTGAGCGCCGCGAGCACCTTGCGAAAGCGCGCGAGCATCGTCATGGCGGTCTTCATCATGCGGGCGTTCTTCTCGACGCGCTTGCCGTCGATCATGCCGGGCACGACGTTGTGCGCGCGCAGGAAGGCCGCGTTCATCTCGCCGATGACGTCCGAGCAGTCCTCGCGGCAGTTGTTCATGAGGCCGGGATTGCGCTTTTGCGGCATGGCCGAGGAGACGTAGGTGTTCTCGCCGCCTTCCTGCAGGATGATCCAGGGGCGCGGTTGTGCGTACTGGACCATGATGTCGTCGACCATCGAGCCGATGCGCACGGCCGCGGCGGCGAGCGCCGAGGCGACCTCGAGCGGCATGTCCACGGGCGCGAGGCTCGTCGCGTCGAGCGCGTTCTCGACGGGACGCGGGAAGCCGAGCGCGGCGGCCATCGCGTCGCGGTCAAGGGGCCAGCCCGTGCCGTTGAGGACGGTGGCGCCCATCGCGCACATGTTGAAGCGGGTGTGGCATTCGGAGAGGCGTTCGCGCACGCGAAGGAGCGAGGCGGCGATGCCGAGGAGATGATGGGCGTAGGAGGTCGGCTGCGCGGCGACGCCGTTCGTGTAGCTCGGCACGATCGTGTCGACGTGGCGTTCGGCAAGCGCAAGCAGGTCGCCGATCACGTCCTCGAGGCCTGCCGCAAACTCAAGCGTTTCGTCGCGAAGGATCTCCGTGCGCTGCGTCGAGAGGATGTCCTGGCTCGAGCGGCCCGCGTGAATGGCGGTCACGCCCTGGCCCGCGGCCTTGATGAGAAGCGGCTCCCATGCGATGTAGCTTTTGACGCGAAGCGCGGGATCCGCCTCGCCCATGGCCTCGACGGCCGCAATGCCGGCGGCCGCCCTGCGGGCGAGGTCCTCGCCGAACTGGCCGTTGCGAAGGCCCGTCACGACCGTCGCGCGGTTGACGGCGTTGAGCCAGAAGAATTCGTCCTTTTTCACTTTCAGGTCCTTTTGGGCGGTCCGGATGCGGCCGCCCGGTGTTGGTGATGCCTCAAGTCTGCCGCCGCGCAAGGTGGCGCACAACCATGCACAACGCAAAATGACTTTGCGTCAAACGCAAAGTGTTGTGTCACTCAGAGACGACGCTCGGCTATGATCGGAATGTGCATCATCAGGATTTCCGGAGTTCATCATGAGCAAGACGGACGACCTCTCGGCGTGGCGCGTCTTCGTGACCGTCGCGCGAAGCGGCACGCTCAGCGCGGCCGCCAAGGCGCTTGACGTGGAGGTCTCGAGCATTTCCCGCGCGATCGGCGGGCTTGAGAAGGCGCTCGGCTGCGAGCTCATCCGCCGCAACATGCGGCCGATGAAGCTGACGGAGGCGGGACAGGCTGCCCTGAAGCGCATGGAGACGATACTCAGAGCGCACGATGGTCTGATGGAGGCGCTCGTCAACGACAACCGCGTGCTCACGGGCCGCGTGAGGCTCTCGTCCGCACCGGGCTTTGCGACGAGAAAGCTCGTGCCCTTCATCCGCGAGTTCACCGAAGCGCACCCCGGGATTTCGGTCGACATCCAGACGGGCGGCACCGAGGCCGACGTCGCGAAGGGCTTTGTCGACGTGGCCGTCATCACGGGCGAGCCGACCTTGCCGGGCCTCGTCTACGTGAGTCGCGGCAGAAATCTCTATCTTCCCGTCGCTAGTCCCGACTACATCAGCCGCAACGGGTTGCCCGTCACGCCCGAGCAGCTCAGGCAGCACCGCGGCTACATCTACGCGGGTCCCGTCCGTCCCGAGACGAAGGTGCTCTGCAGAGGCGCGGTGAGCGCGCCCGTCGAGTACGGCACGGCCGTGCGCTCGACCGACGTGCTTGCGATCCGGGAGGCGGTGCTCTCTGGCATGGGCGTTGCGGCCGACATGCCGCTCGTGCAGATCTACGAGGATCTTGCCGAAGGCAAGCTCGTGCCGATCCTTCCGGGCTGGAGCCGTCCGCCCGTCGAGTGCTACATCGTGACGAACCGCGATGCCTGGCACATGAAGCGCGTGCGCGTCTTCTTCGAGTGGTTTGCGGCCGCCATGCGCAGCACATTTGCGGGCTACGAGCGGGCCGTGAGCTCCTTCGTGGGGCTCCCGCCCGACAATCCGCCTGCAGAGAGAACGGAAATCCGGTTCACGGAATCCCGCAAGCGCCGTGCATGAGGGATCGGATTCACAGAAACAGTCGCAGGAAGCCTCCGAATTCATTCGGATGGAGGAACGCGGCAAACCTCTCTCTTCCAATCTATTTGTTGTCCCCGATGAAAGGCGTGTGTCTTTCCAGCCCCTGTGCTAAGGTACTTCCATGAGCACGAAATCCTTCATCATCAGTCTTCCGATCATCACCGGAGATCAAGACCGCCGTCGGCTGCGGAAGAGTTTCAGCTTCGGCTGCAACCTTCAGAACGCCGTCATGGGTGGTGGATGGGATCGTGTTCTGAAAATGCGCGCCACGCCCGAGTGGCAGACCGCAA
>ERZ1673701.784-NODE-784-length-33513-cov-19.903043_pt1 | contig 33513 bp, 25 predicted proteins | sample MGYA00580231_ERZ1673701 | MGnify/ENA primary metagenome ERZ1673701 (study PRJEB41218, sample SAMN15661798) | gut metagenome | host: Homo sapiens | place: Canada: London | collected 2015-08-20/2019-03-30 | study: EMG produced TPA metagenomics assembly of...
CTGCCGAGGGCAAGACCGACGAGGTAAAGGCCGCACTGGAAGCCTATGTTGCCAGCGAGCAGCAGTCCATGGAGCACTATCTGGAGGATCAGTACCTCGTGGCTAAGGCCGCTACCGTCACCGTAGCCCCCACCGGCGAGGTGGTTCTGGTCTGCGCCGAGGACCACGACACCATTCTGACGAACATTGAAAAGGCTCTGGCCGCGTAAAAAGCTTTTTTGAAACCGCACTCTGTACAGGGTGCGGTTTCTTTTTGCGGCGGGTTATGCTATAATACCCCTTGGATCTGTACATCCACAGGAGAAGAACTATGAGCAAAGCAACCATCGTCATCCCCAATATCAACGGCAAGGGCTGGCTGAAGGACTCCATCGAGTCCATCTACGCCCAGACCGAACAGGATTTTGACCTGATCGTGGTGGACAACGGTTCCACCGATGAAAGTCTGGAACAAGCCCGCAGCTACTGCACCCGCCCCAACTTTACCCTGATCGAAAACGGGCGCAACACCGGCTTTTCCTACGCAGTGAATCAGGGCATTGCCCGGGCGCAGAGCAAATATGTGGTGCTGTTCAACAACGACGCCTTTGCCGAGCCGCAGTGGCTGGCCGAGCTTTTGCGCACCGCCGATGCCGACCCCAAAATTTTTGCGGTGCAAAGTTTGATGATCCGGCACTTTGAGCGGGAACTGGCCGATGATGCCGGGGACTATGTAACATGGATGGGCTTTGCCTGCAAGACCGGCGATGGCCGCCGCGTCAGCCGCTACACCAAGCAAAAGCGCATCTTCTCGGCCTGCGGCGGCGCAGCGCTGTACCGCAAAAGCATTCTGGACGAGATCGGCGGCTTTGACGAGTACTTTTTTGCCTACTTTGAGGACGTAGACCTGAGCTGGCGCGCCAACAATGCCGGTTACAAAAACGTGCTCTGCCCCACTGCCAAGTGCTACCACATCTGCGGTGCCAGCACCGGTGCAGTGCGCTACAACGCCTTTAAAAGCCAGCAGAGCGGCCGCAACAGCATTCTGCTGCCGCTCAAAAACGAGCCGCTGCTGATGCTGGTACTCAACTTTATCCCGCTGGCGCTGGGCTATCTGCTCAAGTGCTACAAGTTCCACAAGCAGGGCTTTGGCGAGGCTTGGGACAAAGGCATGCACGAAGCCTTTGCCCTGCTCAAAGCGGGCAAGTTGGGCAAGCGTCCCTTCCGCCTGAAAGACCTGCCCAACTACATCCTGATGGAACTGTGGATGATCTGGAACATGGTGCCCTACCTGTGGTATCGGCTGGTGGTAGTACGGTTTGATTTAAAATAAAACGTACAAAAAGCACCCGACTGTGAAAGCAAACTCACAGTCGGGTGCTTTTATTTACATTTTACGCTGCGGTGCTGGCGGCATCCTCAGCGGCGGGGGCTTCTGCCACGGCGCTGTCAGCGCCCGCTTCTGTCTGCGCTTCTGTCTGCGCCTCCGGCTGCACAGCCGAGGCAGCAGCCGAATTTGCCGCAGCGGAATCTCCGGCAGTGGCCAGAATGGCGTCCTGCACATCGCTTTCTGCCATAGGCTCCGGCTGCGCGGCAGCGGAGCTTGCGGCGCTTTCGGGTTTGGTCTCGCTCTCGGTCAGGCCGGTCAGATACCAGCTACCGCTCTGGCGCTCGAACAGGTAATCCATATACTTGGTGGGAGTGTCCGAGGAGGGATTGATGATGCTGTCATCTGCGCTGGCGGTGGGGATATAGCCCACGGTAACGTGCAGCTTGCCGCTGCGCTTGAACAGCTTGACCACGGTAGCGCGGTAGTAGCCCACCGTACCGGTAATGGGGATCTTGTAGCACTGGGTGGTCTCGTCAAACTCGACGGTCATATCTTCCATGTCAAAGCTGCGGTGGGTCAGCTTGAAGCCGGGGCCCAGCAGCTTTGCCAGATAGGCATCCACTTCCACCGAGGGCAGCAGCAGCTGCTCGGTCTCGGGGTCGGTATTGTAGTTATCAAAGCCGCCCTGCGTCTCCTGAATACTGTACACACAGCCCCACACAGCTGCCTCCCGCAGGGTCAGGTCATTGATGTTCTCAATGCCGTCAAAGGGCATGGGGTCGAACAATACCAGCCCTTCCAGCTTGTCCTCGTATTCCTGCTTTTGTGCAGTATCGTCAAACAGGTTTGCCACAAGGCCCACACCGGCCCGCAGCACCGTGATAAACCCGATAAGCACCAGCACCGTGATCAGCAGACCCAAGGTCTGCCGCCAGCGGCGGCGCTTGATCCGGGCGTGTTCTTCCGGGGTAATCGTATTTTTCATTGGTCTGAGTCTCCCAAAGTTTTTTGTCTGCCTAACAGTATACCACATCCGGCCGCAGAGTGCAAAACCTGTACCGGTGGTTTTTTTGTGAAAGCAGGCTTTTTATTCCCAGTCCTTCCATATCTCAGGCTGGTAGCCCACGGTGGCCTTGCGTCCGTTGCGCACGATGGGGGTCTTGAACAGCTGCTGGTTTTCAAACAGCTTGTCCTCCTTCTGCCAGTCCACCAGCGCGTCCAGCAGCGCAAGAGTCTGCTTGTCCTTTGCTGCCGGATTTACCAGCGCTTCCCAGCCGCCCAAGGCGCGCGCCACGTTATCAAATTCGCCCCGGCTCATGCCCTTTTCCTTCAGGTCGATCATCTGGAATTTAATGCCGCGCTCCTTAAAATAGCGCTGCGCCTTTTTGGTATCAAAGCACTTGCTTGTGCCAAAGATCTGGATATTCATCTTATCTCCTCCTGCCGGTTCCCGGCGGTCTTATTGTACCACACCGTAAACCGCTTGCATAGGCATAATTTGCGGCAAAACGGGCAATGCTTTCCGCAAAGGAGGTGTTTGCATGAACGCATTCGTAGACCCTGAACTGTGCATCGGCTGTACCCAGTGCGCCGGGCTGTGCCCCGCAGTGTTCCGCATGGAGGGAGTTCTGGCTGTGGCAGAGCCCGGCCCCATCCCGCCGGAGGAGGTGCCGCAGGCCGTCACCGCAGCCCAGAGCTGCCCGGTAAGCGCCATCCGCATCGAGGAATAAACCCGGCACTGATAAGGCTGCTGCACAGCTTGTGCGGCAGCCTTTTTTCGATGGAACGATTTGAAATGTTCTCCGCGCTGCTCCGGGCATAAGCAGCGGAAGAACATTATAAATGATGCGATTGTCGCGGCTTACGAGCCCGCGACAATCGCATTTTTACGAGAGATGGCATCATGAAAAGCAGCCACTTCTCTTTTTTGCGCAAAAAGTTCCCGCGCGGTACGGTTTTGTGCTATACTATAAGATGTGAGATTACGCAACGGAGGAACTGCATTATGCGTTTACTGGTCATTGACGGCAACAGCATTGCCAACCGCGCTTTTTATGGCATCAAGCTGCTGACCACCAAGGACGGACGTTATACCAACGCCATCTATGGTTTTTTAAACATTCTGCTCTCCCTGCTCAAGGAGTGCCAGCCGGACGAGGTGGCCGTGGCTTTTGACCTGAAAGCCCCCACCTTCCGGCATAAAATGTACGATGGCTACAAGGCCACCCGCCACGCCATGCCCGAGGAGCTGGCGCAGCAGATGCCGGTGCTCAAGCAGCTGCTGGCAGACCTTGGCTACCGCACCGTTACCGCCGAGGGCTGGGAAGCAGACGATATTCTGGGTACACTGGCTGCTGCCTGCGCCGCCCGCAAGGACGACTGCTTCCTTGCCACCGGAGACCGGGACAGCCTGCAGCTGGTGAGCGAGAGCACCACCGTACTGCTGGCTGCCACCGTGATGGGGCGCAGCAAAACCGTGGTGATGGACGAGGACGCCATTCAGGAAAAATACGGCCTTGCACCCAAGCAGCTTATTGAGGTGAAGAGCCTGATGGGCGACACCTCAGATAATATCCCCGGCGTGAAGGGCATCGGCGAAAAGACCGCCCTCTCGCTGGTGCAGACCTTCGGCTCGCTGGAGGGCGTGTACCAGAACATTGACGACAAGCGCATCAAACCCAAGCAGCGGGAGCACTTGTTGGAAGACAAGCCCATGGCTGAGCTGAGCCACACGCTGGGCACCATCCGCACCGATGCCCCCATCGACACCGCCGAGGGGTCCTACACCGTGGGCGAGGGCAACAAGCCTGCCGCCGTGCGGCTTTTGCAGGAATTGGAGATCCATTCCCTGATTCCCCGGTTCGGGCTGGACGGCGTAGCGCCGGAAGCAGCCGCCGAGGAGCAGGCCGTAGAGCTGCCGGAAGCCGACCTCGCTCCCCTGCCCCTGACCCCCGCCGGGCACTATCTGGTGGCTGCCCGCCCCGCTGTTACCGGCAAGCAGGGTACCCGTAACGTGGTATTGCAGCCGGAAAGCTGGTACGCCGTGCAGGACACCACCGTCTATCCTCTGGAGGATACCGACCTGCTGCGGTTGCTGGACAACGCCGATGTGACGCTGGATGTGTTCAACTCCGCGCCCCTGTACGCCAAGGCCATGGCTGCCGGCGGCTGGGGTAGCAGCATCGTCTGGGACGGCAAGCTGGCTGCCTATCTGCTGGACGCTTCTGCCTCCAAGTACCAGATCAGCGAACTGATCCCCGCCTACAAGGCCGCTGCCGCCTTTACCTGCACCGATTACCCGGACGCCGGGCGGCTGGCCGATCTGTTTGCCCGGATGAAGGCTGAGATCACCGCCTGCGGCGAGGATGCACTGTATAATGAGATCGAGTTCCCGCTGGCACAGGTGCTGGCCGACATGACCCGCACCGGCGTGCTGGTGGACAAAGACGGCATCGAGCAGTTCGGCGTAAAACTGCGGGAGGAACTGGAGCAGGTGCTGACCCGCATCCACATGGAGACCGGCAGCGCCACCTTCAATCCCAACAGCCCCAAACAGCTGGGTGAAATGCTGTTCGACACCATGGGTCTGCCCCACGGCAAAAAGACCCAGCGCGGCTGGTCTACCGATGCCGAAACGCTGGAAAGCCTGCGCGAGTACCCGCTGGTGGAGGACGTTTTGCAGTACCGCGCCTACCAGAAGCTGAACTCCACCTATGTGGAGGGTCTGCTCAAGGTCATTGGCGAGGACGGACGCATCCATTCCACCTTCAACCAGACCGAAGCCCGCACCGGGCGGCTCTCCTCCGATAATCCCAATCTGCAGAATATCCCCATCCGCACCGAACTGGGCAGTCAGCTGCGCGCCTACTTTATTGCAAAGCCGGGCTGTGTGCTGGTGGACGCGGATTACAGCCAGATCGAACTGCGCATTCTGGCGCACATCACCGGGGACGAGCACATGCAGCAGGCCTTTTTGAACGGTGAGGATATCCACCGCAGCACCGCCGCCAAGATCTACGGCATCCCGCAGAGCGAGGTGACGCCACGGCTGCGCTCCTCTGCCAAGGCCATCAACTTTGGCATCATGTACGGCAAGGGCGCGTACAGCCTTTCCAAAGATATCGGCGTGACTGTGAAGGAAGCCGATGCCTTCCTCAAGAACTATCTGGCGGCTTTCCCCAGTGTGAGCGGCTATATGGACAAGACCATCGCGGATGCAAAGGCAAACGGCTATGTGTCCACCCTGTTCGGTCGCCGCCGCACCCTGCCGGAGCTGGCCAGCACCAACTTCAATGTGCGCGCCAGCGGCGAGCGCATGGCCCGCAACACCCCCATTCAGGGCACCGCTGCGGACGTGATCAAGCTGGCCATGGTGCGGGTGTGGAAGCGCCTGCGGGACGAAAAAATGGCCAGCCGCCTGATTTTGACCGTCCACGATGAGCTGATCGTGGAGGCCCCGGAGGCGGAGGCCGAGCAGGCCGCCCGCATCCTGCGGGAGGAAATGGAAGGCTGCGTGCAGTACGCGGTGCCCCTGAGCACCGATGTGCACGCAGGCAAAAACTGGCTGGAGGCACATTAAAATGATCATTCTCGGAATTGAGTCTACCTGTGATGAGACCGCCGCTGCACTGGTGGAGGACGGACGGCATCTGCTGAGCAACGTCATCTCCACCAGCGTCAAGGAGCAGGCGTTGTACGGCGGCGTTGTACCGGAGATTGCCAGCCGCCGCCACTGCGAGTTCATCAGTGCAACGGTCAAAAAAGCCCTGCTGGACGCGGGCAAGACCATAGACGACGTGGACGCCGTGGCTGTCACCTTTGCGCCGGGACTCATCGGCGCGGTGCTGGTGGGCGTAAACTTTGCCAAAGGTCTGGCATACTCTGCCGGTAAGCCGCTGGTGCCGGTGCACCATCTGCGGGGACACATCGCCGCGCTCTACCTGACCCACCCGGAACTCAAGCCGCCCTTTTTGTGTCTGGTGGCCTCCGGCGGGCACAGCCATATCGTAGAAGTGCAGGACTACACCCACTACCATATTTTAGGCCACACGGTGGACGATGCTGCGGGCGAAGCCTTTGACAAGGTGGCCCGCACACTGGGTCTGCCCTACCCCGGCGGCCCCAGCGTAGCCGCCGCCGCCAAGACCGGCGACCCCAAAGCCTACCGCCTGCCAGTGCCTCATGTGGAGGGCAAATACAACGTGAGCTTTTCCGGCTTAAAGACCGCCGTGCTCAACGAGGTGAACAAGGCGCAGATGAAGGGCGAGGAAGTGAATGTGCCCGACCTTGCTGCCAGCTTTCAGGAGCGCATTGCGGGCATTCTGGCGGAAAAGCTGCTGCTTGCCGCTGCCGATACCGGGGCAAAGCAGGTGTGTCTTGCCGGCGGCGTAGCCGCCAACGGCCGTCTGCGCCAACTGGTAAATGACGGTGCCCAAAAGCTGGGTGCAAAGGTCTACCTGCCGGAGCTGAAGTTCTGCGGCGACAACGGCGCGATGATCGCCGCGCAGGGCTACTACCAGTACATTGCCGGGCATACCGCCGGGCTGGAGCTGAACGGTCTGCCCACCCTGTCCATCGACTATGAATAAACACAACATCGGAGGTGTTCCCATGACTGAGCGTAATCCTATCCTGCAAAGCCTGTTCGACCGCAAGTCGGTGCGGGTGTATGAAGAAAAGCCCATCCCTGCTGAGATGAAGCAGGCCATTTTGGAAGCTGCCGCACAGGCGCCCTCCGCGGGCTGTCAGCAGCTGTATACCATTTTAGACATCACCGACCCGGCGCTGAAGGAAGCGCTGGCCGAAAGCTGTGACCACCAGCCCTTTATTGCCAAAGCACAGCTGGTGCTGGTGTTCTGCGCCGACTGCAAAAAGTGGTACGATGCCTACTTAGAAGCCGGCTGTACGCCCCGCACCCCGGGTGTGGGCGATCTGATGCTGGCAGTCACCGATGCCGCCATTGCCGCCCAGAACGCCGTAGTTGCCGCCGAAAGCTTTGGCATCGGCTCGTGCTACATCGGGGATATCATGGAAAACTGCGACACCCAGCGCAGTCTGCTGCACCTGCCGGACTATGTGTTCCCGGCTGTGATGCTGGTGTTCGGCTGGCCCACCCAGCAGCAGAAGGACCGCGTAAAGCCCCAGCGCTGCGCCATGGAGCATATCGTGCACGAAAACGGCTACCGCACCATGGACGGTGCAGAGCTGCGGGACACCTTTGGCTACAAGGCAGGCAACGCGCCCTTTGACCAGTGGTGCACCGCCTTTTGCAACCGCAAGTATAACTCCGATTTCTCGAAAGAGATGACCCGCTCGGTGGAGGAATATCTCAGCCAGTTCCGCTAAATCCGGCGGACATTCTGCATTCCATTTTCACCGGGTTGAATCTGCATGGTTCTATTACAGCGCAACCGTTTCCGCAGGAAACGAGCGCTGTAACTGCCGTTTCCCATCACGACCCCTATCGTGAAAAAGTGGTTCAGAAACGTCCGCAGACGTTTCTGAACCACAAATTAAAATAATCATTCCGCTGAATATGCCCAGAGCAACGCGGAGGGCATTCCAAATCGTTTCACCCCAAAAAGCGGCAGCTGCACGGTGTTTTGTGCAGCTGCCGCTTTTCTCGTTTATCTCTGGTTTTCCGCAAACAGTGCGCCCAGCTCCGGCAGGATATCATGAGGCAGCATCCCGTACTCACCGCGCTTTGCGGCAGCCCGGTCGGCGGCGGCACCGTGCAGGTATACCGCACAGGCAGCAGCTTGATAGGCGGGCAGACCGCAGGCCAGCAGCGCCGCCAGCATCCCCGCCAGTACATCCCCGCTGCCGCCCCGGGCAAGCCCCGGATTGCCGGTGGGGTTCACGCACACCCGCCCATCCGGGCTTGCTACCACGGTGCGTGCGCCCTTCAGCACCACCACGGCGTTCCATGCCTTGGCATAGCGCAGGGCAATGCCCTCCCGGTCTGCGGCAAGCTCTGCTGCCGAAAGGCCGGTCAGGCGCGCCATCTCGCCGGGGTGCGGGGTGACCACCAGCTCCCCCGCCGGGTGCGGGAAGGGCTTGCCCTCTGCCAGCAGCTGCGCGGCGGCGTTCAGGCCATCGGCGTCCAGCACCGCAGCCCCCGCAAAGCCGGGCAGCAGCTGCTGCACCAGCGTGCGGGTCTCGGTGGCCCGGGCGGCGCTTTGCGCCGTACTGCCAAGGCCGGGGCCCAGCAGCAGCACGGTGGCCTTCTGCCGCCGGAGCAGCGGCACATTCTCCGGTGCAATGCCGCCCTCTGCGCCCTCCTTACAGGGGCACAGGCAGCACTCCGGCAGGCGGGTGACGGCGGCGCTGACCACCGGCTCTACGCTTGCAAGGGTGACGATGCCCGCCCCGGTGCGCAGCGCACCCTCGGCTGCCAGCAGGGCAGCGCCCCGGTAAAAGGCGCTGCCCGCCACCGCCAGCACGCTGCCAAAGGTGCCCTTATGGCTCTCCCGGGCACGGGGCGGGATGCTTTGCCAGACAAATTCTTCGGTAATTTCCACAGCCACGGTGCACCTCCAGAGAACGATTTTAAATGCCCTCCGCGTTGCTGTGGGCATTTCTAGCGGAATCATTATTTTAAGATTGTCGGTTTGGAAAATCTGCGGATTTTCCAAACCGACTTTTTCACAAGAGAGGAAATTTGGAGGGATAACTTTTACGCCTGTCCCTGCACAAGGGCGCGGATCTGTTTTTCCACGTTCTGCACTTCTTCGTGGAACATCCGGGCAGACACGCGCAGCGCGCCGTGACCAAGGATGATGACCTGCTCCATGCCGTCTGAGGTCGCCACGCGGACACGGCGGCTCTTGCCAATTTCATGGGTGACCCGCTCGATGAACATATCGGCGGTCTCGGCCTCCTTGGTGTAGACCACATGGATATTGTGGTACTGCTCGATGGCACCGGGGCTTCCGGGCACGCGGTAAGCATCAAATACCAAGATGAGCACGCATTTCTGGTAGCCCTGATAGTTGCACAGAATGTCCATCAGCCGATGGCGGGCGGCGTCCAAGCTTTCCTTTGACAGCGCGTTCAACTCGTCCCACGCAAAGATGATGTTGTAGCCGTCCACCAATAGATATTCCGGGGCAATTTCCCACTGTTCTGCGTCAAAATTCGGGCGTTCGGTCTTTTGCACCGGACGGAAGGCCGCCAGCGGGTCGCGCTTGATAGGGCCATAGGTGCGCTCAAAAATTTTGAGCAGCTCGGCATCCTCTTCCAGCGTGGCGCGGTAAGCCATGGCGCGGCGCTGGGGCGCAGCCTGCACCTCCGGGCGGGCGGGCTTTGCCTTGCCCCAGCCGCTTTCAACATGCATGTGACTGCGCACCTCGTTCCACGGCACCACAAAGCCAGCACCATGGGCACAGAACACGGAATCTGCGGGGTTTTCCAGATCATGCTCCGGCTGGTAGCCGATTTCTGCAATGACCTGCTGCGCGTTGTGGCAGGGGCGGTAACCGTCCAGCGTCAGGCTCAGATGTCCCCTGCCCCGGGTGTAACTGACCACCTCCATGGGGTAGCTGCGCATGGTGGCAACCGGCGCAAAGCCGGTCAGGGTGGCAGTCTCCGCGCCGCTTTCCGGCGGGTCAAAGCTGCCCTCCATGCGCTGGATATCGCTCATGGCGCGGCCGATATTCTCCACCGGCACCTCCAGCCGGAAGGCATACCACGGCTCTAACAGCTGGCTTTTTGCCAGCATCAGCCCCTGCCGCACGGCGCGGTAGGTGGCCTGCCGGAAATCTCCGCCCTCGGTGTGCTTGAGGTGCGCTTTGCCTGTAAGCAGGGTGATTTTCACATCCGTCAGCGGTGCGCCGGTCAGAACGCCAAGGTGCTGCTTTTCTTCCAGATGGGTCAGCACCAGCCGCTGCCAGTTTTTGTCCAGAACCTCTTCCCGGCAGTCGGCGGCAAACTGCATCCCGCTGCCCCGGGGCAGCGGTTCCAGCAGCAGATGCACCTCGGCATAGTGGCGCAGCGGCTCGTAGTGTCCCACACCTTCCATCGGCTCAGTGATGGTCTCCTTATACAAAATGCCACCCGGGCCAAAGGACACTTCCAGCCCGAACCGCTCCGCCAGCAGGCTGCGCAGCACTTCCAGCTGCACCTCGCCCATCAGCTGCACATGGATCTCGCCCAAGCTTTCGTTCCACACCACATGGAGCTGGGGTTCTTCCTCTTCCAGCCGGTGCAGCTTGCCCAGCGCGGCGTGCACATCCGCGCCCTCCGGCAGCAATACCTGATAGCTGAGCACCGGTTCCAGCACCGGCACATCGCTGTCCCGCTCTGCCCCAAGCCCGATGCCGGGCTTTGCATGGGTCAGGCCGGTCACGGCGCATACCTGTCCCGGGCCGATGGCCTCGGTCAGGGTATATTTTGCGCCGGAGTACAGCCGCAGCTGGTTTGCTTTTTCTGCCCACGGCTCGCCGTCTGCTTCGCCGGTAAGAAGCGCCTTTACCTTCAGCTCCCCGCCGGTGACCCGCAGCCATGTCAGGCGTGCCCCCTGCTCGTCCTGTGATACCTTGAACACCCTTGCGCCAAAGGCGTGCAGCGCCGGGGCGGGGCGGGTGTAGCGGTCAAGCCCATCCAGAAGTGCATCCACCCCGTCCAGCCGCAGCGCTGCCCCGAACCAGCACGGAAAAACGTGCCGCCGGGCAACTGCGGGGATAATGTCTGCATCGGTCAAGGTTCCCGCGTCCAGCATTTTTTCCATCAGCTGCTCATCGCACAGCGCCAGTGCTTCGTTGCGGGCGGCAGGCTCTGTGCCAAAATCCACAAAACCCTCGCCAAGGCGGTGATTCAGCTGGGTGAGCAGCTGCTCCCGGGTCATGCCGGGCAGGTCCATCTTATTCACGAACACAAAGGTGGGCACATGGTAGCGCCGCAACAGCCGCCACAGCGTTTCGGTATGGCTTTGCACGCCGTCCGTTCCGCTGACCACCAGCACGGCGTAGTCCAGCACCTGCAAGGTGCGCTCGGTCTCGGTGGAAAAATCCACATGGCCGGGGGTGTCCAGCAGGGTGATGCCGGTGTTGCCCGCCGTAAGCAGCGCCTGTTTGGAAAATATGGTGATGCCGCGTGCTTTTTCCAAGCTGTCGGTGTCCAGAAAGGCGTCTCCGTGATCCACCCGCCCCAGCTTACGGATAGCACCGGCGCGGTAGAGCATGGCCTCGGAGAGGGTGGTCTTGCCGGAGTCCACATGGGCCAGAATGCCCAGTACGATCTGTTTTTGCGTTGTTTCCATGCACTGCTCCTATAACTATTATTTCCTGTTTATTGTAACACGCTTTGGCGGGAAAAGAAAGTTTTCGGGCGCAAATCCCGCAGGCAAAAAACAGCACCGGACAGAAAATGGTCTGCCCGGTGTAATTTTCTTAAAAAAGGTCCAGCATATTGTCCAGATAGATTTCCTCCCGCACTTGCAGCTGGTATTCCGGCTTTGTCATGTAATAAAGCAGAAATTCCAGCACCAATGCGCTGCCAAGTCCTCTGCCCTCTATCTTGAACTGGGAAAAGCCTGCGGGCAGATACCGCTGCCGGATGTCATCTGCCCCGATAAACCCGGGGCTGCGCATCGCCTTGGAAAAGCGGTAGCCCTCGGCGGCATCCGGGGCGGTGCAGCGGTGGTCCGGGCAGTCCTCGCCCAGATTCTGGCGGCTGACCGTCTCGTAGCAGCGCTTGCGCTCTGTGCAGCCGAACCAGCAGCACTCATTGCACAAAAACTCTACCTTCGCCTTTTGCTCCGGCGGCAGAGTGCTCAGCTGTTTCAGCGCCGGGTTCAGCCGGAAATCCGGCACCACATACCGGAACTGCGGTTTTTCCAGTTCCTGCTGCAACTGCGCAAACTCCGTGAGCACTTTTGTGGTGGAGGACACCAGATACAGCTCCGGCCAGCGCTGTTGCAGATAGTCCGCCAGCAGGTCGGAATGGACGATCACGCCATTTGGCAAACTGCCAGCTTTGGCAAACTGCTCACACAGGGCGTTGCACTGCGGGTCGGCAAGGTGCTCAGCCCGCAGCAGGGAGTTACTGAAGGTCAGCCGCCCGGAGATGCCGTATTCCCGCAGCAGCGCCAGCACCTCGCGCGCAGCTGCCCCGCCGCTGGAAATGCGTCCCCCGCCCCAGATGCAGCCCGCCGGGGCACCGTAGATAGAGCCAATGGTGCACCAATCGTAAAAATATTCCCGGTGCTCCCGGTACAGCGGCAAAAAACGGCGGTACAGCTCGTAAAACTCGAACAGGCCGGGCAGATGATAACAGGCAGCTGCGGGCTTTTCCATAGCGGTTCCTTTCCTGCAAAAAGGGAGCTGCTGCGTAAAAATACCGTGCAGCGGCTCCCCTGTTTTTATCGTATTTGCTTTTGTTACACGGTAGCACCGACCTGAGGGGCACCCCCGGCAAGCTGCTCTGCCGTAAGCGGCTGGGCTTCTGCAGGGGCGTTCAGCCGCTCCTTGGCCACCGCCAGCATCAGCTTGATGCGGTTTTCCTGATTGACCCGGGTAGCACTGGGATCGTAGTCGATGGGGGTGATGTTGGCGCTGGGATACAGCGCACGGATCTTGTTCACCATGCCCTTGCCCACGATATGGTTGGGCAGGCAGCCAAAAGGCTGTGCACACACGATGTTGCCGTAACCGCCCTGCACCAGCTCGATCATCTCGGCGGTCAGCAGCCAGCCCTCGCCCATTTTTGCGCCCAGCGAGATCACGCCCTTGGGCTTTTCCACCAGCTCCTTGAAGGGGCCCGGCGCATAGAACCCGGCGTCCGTCTCTGCCTTGAGCATGACACGCTCCACGCTGTCCAGCCAGTTGAGGAACTGGTCAGTGCCGACCTTCACAGCCAGCTTGCCGCCGTACAGCACATGATCCTCGCCCATGTTGAAAGCGCAGTACTGCACAAAGCCCATCAGACCGGGGAAGTTCACCTCGCAGTCCTGACTTTCCAGGAATTTCTGCAGGTCATTGTTGCCCAGCGGGCTGTATTTGACGTAGATCTCGCCCACAACACCCACCTTGACCTTGGGTACCCGGGTGACCGGAATGGTGGCAAATTCCTTTGCGATGAGCGGGAAAGTGTGCTTCATTTCCCGGGAAGTAAAGCCCTTGCCTGCCAGCAGTGCACGGCCAAGACGGGCGATCCAGCGATCCACCATGCGGTCAGCAGCGCCCTTTTCGTTCTCGTAGGGAGCCACCTGATTGCGCAGCGCACACAGCATATCACCGTAGAAGATGCAGGCGATGCACTTGCGCGCCAGCGGGAGGGTCATCTGGAAGCCGCTGTCCTTTTCCAGACCGGAAAAGTTCAGGCTTGCCACCGGGATCTGCGGATAGCCAGCCTTGACCAGCGCCTTACGCAGCAGATGGATGTAATTGGAGGCGCGACAGCCGCCGCCGGTCTGGGTGATCAGCAGCGCGGTATGTTCCAGATCATACTTGCCGCTGTTCAGCGCGTCCAGAAACTGGCCGATGACCAGCAGCGCCGGGTAGCAGGTATCGTTATGGACATACTTCAGCCCCAGCTGCGCCACAGCGCTGCCGCAGTTGCCCAGCAGCTCACACTTGTAGCCCTCGCAGCGCAGTGCGTACTCCATAAGCCGGAACTGGGTCACGGCCATGTTGGGGATGAGGATGGTGTGGGTCTTTTTCATCTCCGGGGTAAATTTAGGATAATGATATTCCATAGGTTCCTCCTATGTTGCTCTAAACAAGATAGTCCCCGCAAAGACTTCCCCCGCCGGGGGAAGCCTTTCAGCCTATCTCAAGGTTTCTTTTTTACTCTGCCTTTTCTGCGGCGGCCTCGTCCCGCTCGTCCAGAGCGGCAAACAGGCTGCGCAGGCGGATGTTCACGGCACCAAGGTTTGTGATCTCGTCGATCTTCAACTGGGTATACAGCTTATTGCCCCGCTGCAAAATTTCGCGGGTCTCGTCGGTGGTAATGGCATCCACGCCGCAGCCGAAGGACACCAGCTGCACCAGATCCATATCCTTCTGGGTGGTGCAGTACTTGGCGGCAGCGTACAGGCGGCTGTGGTAGGTCCACTGGTTCAGCACACTGGTGGGGAACTTCTGCACCCGGTTGGAGATGCTGTCCTCGGTGACGACCGCAGCCCCGTGGCGGGTGATCAGATGGTCGATGCCGTGGTTGACCTCCGGGTCCACATGGTAGGGACGGCCTGCCAGCACGATGATGCGCTTGCCCTGACGGCGCGCCTCATCGATGATCTCGCTGCCCTTTACCCGGATCTTTGCCATGTGCGCTTCGTACTCCGCGTAGGCAGCATCGGCTGCGGCCTGCACCTCCCGCTCGGAGATACCGCCAAAGTACTTGGGCAGCACATCCTTTGCCATCTTGTGCACAAAGTCCTTGGGGCGGTGGATGCCCACATAATCATAGATGAACTTTTTGCCTTCCAGCTCCGGGCAGTTGCCTGCCAGAACCTCCGGGTAGTAGGCCACCACCGGGCAGTTATAGTGGTTGTCGCCCAAGCCCTCGTCCACATTGTAGGTCAGGCAGGGGTAGAAGATGGCGTCCAGCTGCATCTGGCTCAGCGCCTTGATGTGGCCGTGGCTCAGCTTTGCCGGGAAGCAGGCGGTATCGCTGGGGATGGTGGCCTGTCCGGCCAGATACAGCCCGCGGGTGGACACCGGGCTGGTGTGCACCGCAAAGCCAAGGCTCGTCCAGAAGGCGTACCAGAAGGGCAGCAGCTCGTAGAAGCCCAGACACAGCGGGATGCCGATGGAACCGCGCTTGCCGGGCACAGGCTTGTAGCTTGCCAGCAGCTGCTGCTTGTAGGCGTACAGGTTCAGACTGTTATCCTCGCTTTTGCCGGTAACGGGCTTATCGCAGCGGTTGCCGGAGATGAACTTGCGGCCATCGGCAAAGGTGTTGACGGTCAGCTGGCAATGGTTGCCGCAGCCGCCGCACTTGACGCTGACCACCTGCTGTGCAAACTTTTCCAGCTCCTGCTCGTCCATCATGGCAGAGGTGGTCTGGTTGTTTTTATGGCTCTGACGCAGGCCGTACAAAGCAGCGCCGTAAGCACCCATCAGACCGGCAATGTCCGGCCGGATGACCTCCACGCCCATCTCTTTTTCAAAGGCGCGAAGCACAGCTTCATTATAGAAGGTACCGCCCTGTACCACGATCTTGCGGCCCAGCTCTTCCGGGCTGGAGGCGCGGATCACCTTGTACAGCGCGTTCTTGACCACGCTGATGGACAGACCTGCCGAGATATTCTCGATGCTGGCACCGTCCTTCTGCGCCTGCTTGACCGAGCTGTTCATGAACACGGTGCAGCGGCTGCCCAAGTCCACCGGGCGGTCTGCGAACAGACCCAGTGCGGCAAACTCCTTGACGTCGTAGCCCAGTGCCTGTGCAAAGGTCTGCAAAAAGCTGCCGCAGCCGGAGGAACAGGCCTCGTTCAGGAAGATGTTGCTGATGGCGCCATCCTCGATCTTGAAGCACTTCATGTCCTGCCCGCCGATATCAATGATAAAATCCACGTCCGGCATAAAGTATTTGGCAGCGGTGAAATGTGCCACCGTTTCCACCAGACCGTAATCACAGCGGAAAGCGTTTTTCACCAGTTCCTCACCGTAGCCAGTGGTGGTAACGCTGGCCACCTGCAGCCCCGGGTGCTCTTTGTAAATCTTGAGCAGCTGCTCCCGGATCAGGGGCAGCGGGTTGCCAAGGTTGGGCTGATAGTTGGTGTACAAGATCTGGCTCTTTTCGTCCACCACCACCAGCTTGACGGTGGTAGAGCCGGAGTCGATGCCGATATGCACCGGCCCGCAGTGGGCACTAAAAGCCACGCGGGGCACACTATGGGACATGTGCCGTGCGTGGAAAGCCTCGTATTCCTCCTTGCTGGCGAACAGCGGCGGCTCGCTGGCATAGGTTGCGGTGGCGGCGTACTTGTCCAGCGCAGCGGCTACCTCGGTGAGCACAAACTCCTTGTCGGCATACAACGCAGCGCCCAGCGCCACATACAGCAGGCTGTTCTCCGGGCAGATGCCGGTCACATTCAGCGCCTCGTCAAAGCTTTTGCGCAGCACGGTGCTGAAGGTGAGCGGCCCGCCCAGATAAAGGATATTGCCCTTGATGGGGCGGCCCTGTGCCAGACCGGCGATGGTCTGGTTGACCACAGCCTTATAGATGCTGGCGGCGATATCCTCGGTGCGGGCACCCTGATTGATCAAAGGCTGCACATCACTTTTGGCAAACACGCCGCAGCGGGAGGCGATGGTATAGGTACGCTGCGCCTGCTCTGCAGCCTTGTTCATTTCATCGGCGCTCATCTTCAGCAGGGTAGCCATCTGGTCGATGAAAGCACCGGTGCCGCCGGCACAGCTGCCGTTCATGCGCACCTCGGTGCCGTTGGTCAAAAACAGGATCTTGGCATCCTCGCCGCCCAGCTCAATGACGCAATCCGTCTTTGGCATAAAGCGCTTGACCGCCACGCGGGTGGAGAACACCTCCTGCACAAAGGGCACGCCACAGCTGTCCGCTAAGCCCATACCGGCAGAGCCGGAGATGCTGAGCAGCGCCTTGCAGCCATGCAGCTGCTCGGCATCAATGCGCCGCAGCAGCTCCTGCGCCTTTTCCAGAATATGACTATAATGTCGTTCGTATGTAGAATACAGCAGTTCATCATGCTCGCCCAGCACCACACACTTGATGGTGGTACTGCCGATGTCAAGACCTACTCTCACCTTGTTTTCCCTCCTAAGGACAAATAACCGGAGCATAACGCCCCGGCTGCCATGGCAAACAGCCGTTTGCGGCAAAGACCCGCAACGGCAGCTTTCTCTTTTCAGCAGCGCGCATTGCGCAGCTACGCTGTTTTCAAGCAGCATTCGCTATAAAAAATGCAGCAAATGCGTTTTTGCATACACTATTATTATAATCCAATCGCGGGCGGCATTCAATCCATGTTGTTTATTTTACACGAAAAAAATAGTATTTTTTGCTCAAAAGGCTGAACTTTTTGTGAACAAGTGTCTTTTTCCCCGCAAAAAAGCCGCCGCACAGAGTTTGTGCAGCGGCTTTGTACCGGCGGGACATTTTGAATGGTTTCCACGTGCGCTTTGGCTATTTCGGGCGGGAATCCTTTCTACGACTCCACGCGTGAAAATGCCTTTGGAGCGCTCCGTTTTCCTTACCGGTTCACGAAGTTCAGCACCAGAACCAGCAGCAGCATGTGCACGGGGTAAAAGGCGTAGCAGGCATACTGAAAGGGCTTGCTGTGGTAGCCCTGCCGCCCGCGGTACAGCCAGATGGGCACCAGTGCCAGCAGCGCCAGCCCCTGCTGGCAAAGTTCAAAGTCCATGCCGAAGAGCTGGATTGGATACATAAGCCCGCCCAGCAGCTCCACGTTGACCCAGTACAGCGCAGCCAGCTGCCCCAGCAGGCACCACCACTTGCGCCCGTGCCCGTGAAAAAAGTAGAAGATGAACACAGTCAGCACCCCGGCACCGTAGTAGTCCACCATGCCCAGCGTGCCCAGCACCGCACCCGCCACCACCACAAGGGCGGATACCAGCAGGTACAGCGCCATTTTCTGCTTTTTGCGCACGGTCTCCATCAGATGGATGCCCAGAATGCCCAGCAGCAGCGTCCAGATGACGTTCTGGTGCACCGGGTAGAACCATGTACCGCCGTACATCAAATCGAAGGGCACTTCCGAAAGCAGGGCAAACAGCAGTAGACGCAGGGTGTATTTTTTCAGGTCATGGGTGTGGAAATAGCCCTCCACCGCCATAAAGGCAAAGATGGGAAAGGCCACACGTCCCGCACAGGTCAGCCATTCCTGTGCGGGCAGCAAAGTGGCCCACAGGTGGTCCATCAGCATCAGCGCCATAGCAAGGATATGAAGAGCCGCTGCGCTCAGGTCAAAGCGGGTCACGGCAGCGGGTTTGATCGCTTTTGTTGACATACTCGTACCTCGTCTTTGTTGAAATTTCGTTGTTCTGTCTGGAATACGAACAAGCCCCGCAAAGAATTGCAGCCCCGGCAGTTCTTTTCCCACCGGGGCTGCATCCATGCTTTATTTTTTCTGCTGCGAACACCCCAGAAGCAAAAAAGTAGCACCAAGGCAGCGCCATGCCACTGTCGCAGCGTGATCCCCTCCGGTAACAAAGTTCAGCGCCGCAGCAAGAAAAAACAGCAGTCCACCGAGATAAAACAGTTTATACTTTTTCATAGCTCATACCTCCGGTTCGGTTTTCCCACCGGCTATTTTGGATACGGCAAGCGCAGGGGCGGCTGCCATTTTTTGTGTGCACAGGGGCGCAAAGCGCCCGCCCGGCACGCAGAAGGTGTGCGCCCGCAAAATCTGCGGGGCAAAATCATGAAGGGTGGCTTGCCTGCCTGCCCATGGAGACGTAAGCACGGTAGCAGGAATGCGGGAAGGAGCAAGGGACGGTTTCGGCGAAAAAGCGTCTGGCGGTGGCGGAAAAGCCGAACGCAAGATTTTTTCATAATAGCTGGCTCGTAAGGTGAGCCGTACCAAAACTTCCTTGCGGAAATGTGCAGCCTTATAGTTCATCTGCACCTGAACCGGCAGCCGTGCACCCGGCGCTTGCCGCACCCAAAATAGCCGGTAGAGTGCTCATTTAGTTTTTGGCGTTTTCCAGATAGGTCTCAAAGGCTTCGGCAAAGCTGGCGTTCACATCAAAGGGGACGGTGTAGTCCACCTTGGAGGTCACAAGGCAGAGGTCCAGCCGGTTGGAAGTCTCGTCTGCCTGCCGGTTCAGTTTGCCCAGCGCCGCATGGATGACCTTGCGGTCGTAGTTGATAGTAGTCACCCGCTTCACATCGCAGCAGTAGGAGATCTGGTTGCCCTCGGCGTTGAAGCGGTATCCGGTGCCCCCGCCGGAGAGCAGCTGCTCGGAGCTGCGCAGGTCGTTCATCCGCTTGAAGGTGCGGGCAATGCTCTGGCGCGCGGCATTCAGGCTGACCTCGCTGTCCATATCCATGTCCAGTGCATCCTTTGCCTTGCGGATGGCGGCAAACAGGCGGCTTTTCTCCTCCAGCAGATAGAGCATGAACCGGGCAATGTCGGTGATCTGCTCTGCATATTCGGTCTGTGCTACGTCCATAACGGTCTCGTCCTCAGCCTCGGGCATCACCTTATGGCGCAGATAGGTGTTGGCCACCTTGGTCACGTTGGCGTCGCAGTCCAGAATGCCCTGCGCCTCGTCCAGCAGAGCCTGGAGCTTGTTCTGGTAGCGGAATGCTTCCTTCAGGTTCATAGTCGTTCCCTCCATCTTGTTTTTTCTGCTTTCAGCTTACCACAGACTGCCCGCCCGCGCAAGCTTTCCGGTAAAACAGGCAAAACGCCCGCCCCGGCATGACCGGGACGGGCGCTTTGCGTTTGCTATGACACTTATGGGATTAAGAGAATATCAGTGGTCAGCCGGCCACGCGCTCGGTGCGGCCTGCCTCCAGCATATAGCGCAGGAAGCCGGTCACGTCGGCGGGGTCGGTCACGGTGAGGTCAAAGCCCTTCTTGGGGGCAGTGTCCATCATCTGCAGCATGGAGCGTGCGGTAGTGTCCTTTTTCAGGTCGCAGGTCTTGCCGTTGTCCAGATGCAGCAGCACGCTGCCGTGGCTGGCAGAAAGCTGACGCATGAAACGTTCCTTATCAAAATACTCGATCCGAAGCATAGGAATACCTCCTTGATAAACTGGTTTATGTTACACTTGCCGTCCAATCCTCTTTGGACAGGCGGCGGGAGAATAGCGGTTTTGCCCGGCAGTGGAAACGCTTGCACAGCTTGCGTCCCGGCTGCCTTGGTGCTATACTGAGCTTGGAAGCTCTGATAGGATAATACCACAAAACAATCGCAAATAATAGAACAGAACCGCATAGTATATGCAACAAAACCGGCATTGACAAAAAACATTCAAAGTATTGCGGAAAGGAATTGGTGAATATGGCATATCAGACAAGCTGTGCCTCTTATACCAGCGGCCGGGTAGGGCTGACCAGCGCCACCGCCGTGGTGGCCGATGCCGCCGGGCGGGAGCAGACCCAGCACGGCAGTCCGCTGTTCCCCATCGCCTGCTATGCCGAGGATCTTTCCTGTTTTTCGGTGGCGTGGCACTGGCACGAGGAATTTGAGTTCATTCTGGCGGCGTTGGGGCCTATCCATGTGGATGTGAACAAGACCCGACTGACCTTGCAGACCGGGCAGGGCGTGTTCATCAACTCCGGTGCGCTGCACGCGGTAGAGCCTGCCGAGGACAGCGCGCTGCTGCACTCCGGCGTGTTTCAGCCCCGGCTGGTCGGCGGCATGGACACCGTATTCTGGCAAAAGCTCATCCGCCCGCTTTTGCAGCCTGGCACGCCGCCCTTCTTTTTGCTGGATGAGGCCGTGCCATGGCAGCGGCAGGTGCTGCTCTGCCTTCGGGAGGCGTGGAAGGGCGTGGCAGACGAGCCTTTCGACTACGAGAACCGGGTGCGCTACCACCTTACTGCCGCCCTGCGGCTGCTCATTACCCAATGCGTCAGCGGCAAAGTAAAGGTATCGGAGCAGGAGCAGATCGCCTCGGAACGGATGAAGCAGATGCTGCGCTATGTAGAGGAGCACTACGCCGAGGAGCTGACCGTGGAAAAGCTGGCCGGGTGCGTTGCCCTGAGCGAAAGCGCCTGTCTGCGCAGCTTCCGGCAGTTTCTGGGCATCACGCCCATCCAGTACGTCAAGCAGTTCCGGGTGGAAAAAGCCGCCGAGCTGCTGCGCTCCACCCGGCTCAAGACCGGCGAGGTGGGGCTGGAATGCGGTTTTTCCGACGCCAGCTACTTTATCAAGACCTTCCGGGAGATCAAGCACTGCACCCCCCGGGAGTACCGTATCCGCTTCTGCTAACATGAAAAAGAGGGACAGAAATGCCCGCAGGCATTTCTGTCCCTCTGATTTTAAAATGCAATTCCTTAAATCATGGCCAAAGTGCAAGCGGAGGCCATCTCCAATCGTCCGACACAAAAGAAGGCGCGCCGGTTTACCCGCCGGTTTTACCGGTGCAAAGACCCTGCCAGCGCTCCGGCGGAATGACCGGCTCGGTGACAAAGGCTTCGGGGTTTGGGGCAAGAACGTGGCGGGTGACCCGGAAAAGCCCCTCGGCGTCGCACAAAATGCAGCTTGCATCACCAAATTTCGTGTTCCGGGCTGCACCACAGTCCAGATACGCCTGCTCCAGCTTGACGAAATCCTCCGAGATATGCGGCTGCTGCGCGTTGTAGTGACGGCGCATATAGACGTTGTGCTGCGCCCCGGCTTCGTCCACCACGGTCATCTGCATGGGCTTGTCGGTCAGGCGGTTCGGCACGTTCAGTACCTCCTCCACGCTATGGATAAAGGTGTTGCGGGCGTGGGTGACCCCCAGCAGCAGCACCTTGCCGTGGGCTGCCCGCAGGCGGTCGTAGCAGCCGCCGGGAGTGCAGGGGGTGTTGGCGTCCAGCTCTCCCTCCAGATACGCAGCCGCCCCCTTGCCGTAAGCCGCCATGCTGTGGGTAGGGTGCAGCGAGCGCAGCACGCCGGGGCGCTGCCGGAACAGTTCCGGCAGAATGCCCACGCAGCAGGGGCTGCGGCGCACATCGAACACCCGGTTCTCCTCGTTGATAAACCGCCATGTGTGGGTGGGCAGCAGCAGCAAGCCCTCCGCAAAGAACTCCATCAATGCGTCCAGAACCGTGTCTGCGCCGCCCTCCACCGGGCCGATGGACTTCATGGAGGAATGGATCAGGATGGTCTCGTTCCCTGTCAGCCCCATCGCGGCAAGGTCGTGCTTGAGGTCAGCCTTTGTATATGCCATGTCATTTCTCCTTTTCGGGCGTTTTTGTTTACCTCCAGTTTACCGCCTTTCGGGCAGCAAAGCAAGCATACACGTAAAAAGGCACATGCCCTGCCGCATCTGCCGGAGACGATCCGGTATCTGCGGGGTATTTGTCCTTTCAGCTTTTTCAGCAAAATCCTGTATACAATATTTCAACTCACAGTGCTGCCGCAACAGTCAGTGCCGTGCTTTTCTATTGTAATATTTGACAGTTATTCTCTGTTTTCTTTATGCATTTGATACAACAGCCGCTTGATTACGGCATTTCATCAGCACTTTTCCCGCATTGCAAAGTGGTATATCCGTTTTTTCGTTTCAGGAGCAGCTCTGTGTGTGCGTGCAAATGCTTGTATACAAGTGCTCAAATAAAGTTCCGTTCCAGCATTGACATTCCGCTGTCGGAACGGTACAATGATAGTAAGATCATATTTACCGGATAAATGGAGAACGACTATGGCTACATTACAGCACACGGATGAGCTCTATCATATTCTCGAGGACGAGATCTGCGCGTTGAAGATCCTGCCCGGGGAAGCGCTGAGCGAGAACCAACTGTGCAAGCGGTTCGGTGTTTCGCGCACCCCCATCCGCAGCGTTTTGCAGCGGCTGGAGCAGAACCGCTTTGTGCAGATCATCCCCTGCAAGGGCACCATCGTCACTGCCATCGACATCGGCGTGGTGGATCAGCTCATCTTCCAGCGTGTTGCGGTGGAGGGCATGGTGTTCCGGGATTTTGTGCAGAGCTGCTCGCCCATGGAGATCCTTGCGGTAGAACACCTTTATAATGTGCTGCTGGAGGCCGCTGCGGGGCGCAGCGACCCGGAAAACTTTGATTTCAACCACTTCCTCAGCTGCGACCTTGCCATGCACGAGTACTGGTTCCGCAAGACCAGCAAGGAGTACCTTTGGGAGCAGATGACCCGCCCGCAGGCAGACTATTCCCGCTTTATCCGTCTGGACATCGTAGGCGCGCGCAACGTGTCCAGCGTTGTCAGCGAGCACGCCGAGATGCTGCGTATTCTGCGGGAGAAGGATCTGGACGCCATTGAGCCGCTGATGCGTACCCACCTATACGGCGGCGTGAGCCGCATGGGCAGCAAGGTCTACTCGGACGAATACCGCGTCTACTTCAAGCTGCCAGAGGGCAAATAATAAAAAGGTCGCTGCACAGTCTCCTGTACAACGGCCTTTTTCTGGTTGCGCCAGCAGGAGTCGAACCTACGATGGGGGAGTCAAAGTCCCCTGCCTTACCGCTTGGCGATGGCGCATCATGCAAGATAGTATAACATATTTTCCGCTTTTCCACAAGAGGTGTGCCGCGTTTTTGCCGCTTTTTTCTGTGCGCTGCCTGCTGCATTTGCGGCGGTTCGAGTCGTTTTTTGGCTTTGCGGCAAAGGTTTTGCGTTTTCCATATCCTGCCATGTTTTTACGAAAGGTAAGTTTTGCGGGATGCGTTTTTCAAAAAGCGCAGTCTACACGGGCATAAATTTTATCTTGCAAAGGTGAAATTTATTTTTTTCTTGATTTTTCTTATTATTTTCTCAAAAGACTGTATTTTTTGTTGCGGTTCTGGTACACTGGATGTGATAAAAATAAGTTGAAGAAACTTCTCCTGCGTCCGGGCTGCACCCGGGCGAGGCAGTGTCTCCATCTTTGTGAAGGAAAGCGAGGGATCTCATGAAAAAATTCCTGAAAACGCTGGTGGTCGGGCTTTGCCTGTTCACGCTGCTGTGCTGCGCACTGCCGGCTGCATTTGCTGCAGACAAAACTTCAGGGAGCAAAAAGGAAGAGAACGTGTACGCCATTGGTATGGATGCCCAAGGCGGCATCTGCTCTACCGTGGTCACCTACACGAACCTGTCCGGCAAACTGGAGAGCACGCCTGAGCAGCCTACCATGACGGGCTATACCTTTGACGGCTGGTACACCGAGCCGGTGGGCGGCAGCAAGGTGACCACCTCCACCGTGTTCACCTCCGATGCCACCATCTACGCCCACTGGACTGCCAAGGCCAGTACCACTACCGTACCGCAGCCCACCACCCAGCCCACCGCCACCCAGTGGCAAAAGTATGTAGGGCCTGCCCTTGTGGCCGGTGCCCTGCTTACTACTCTGCTGGTCGCCACCATGTTCTGAACACTGCTGTAAATGCAATGATACCATTGAAGAAAGGGATCTTACCATGACTACTTCTACCATGAAAATGCCCGCCAGCTATTCCGCTATCGAAGCCGAGGAGATGACCTATCTGGACGGCGGCGCCAGCAACGCTTATCAGGCCTTCCTGGACGTCGGCAAGGTGTTCAACTACATTGCCCGCATCTTCTCCGGTGCAAGCTCCATCATCAACAACGTCAACGTCATTTACCAGTCCTTTGTATCGCTGAACAGCCTGCTGGGCAGCTTTGGTAAGTAAAAGGATCGTCCCAAAGTTTGGATACGGGAGCCGCGCTTTTTTCGAAAAAGTGCGGCTCCCGTTTTTCGTAGGCGCACTGATTCAGTGCATTACTGCGCAGAACTTCGCACCCCAGAATTATGAAGGGAAATTTTAACAATTCTGTGGTATATTGCCTTCTTTTTAGGTGTTTTACATATAAAATAAAAAAATTTGCGATATTTTTTCGGCTTTATCTCTTGATTTTGTGTCCGATTTGTTATATTGTTGTTACAGGGAGTGTGCTAAAATAAGATAGTTTATAAAAGGTCTCTCCAGCCGCGCAAATCGCGTGGAGACAAGCGATTTTTCAGGCATTTTCTTTAAGTTTTTTCGGTATTTTCGAAATAAATTTCGTTATCTTTACATTCGGGAGTTTGTACGCAAATGGCAGATCGTGAACTGCGGCGGATGCACCGCGCTGAACTAATAGAGATCATCTATGCGCTGAAACAGAGCGAGGACCAGCTCAAGGCACAGAATGCCGCGCTCACCGCGCAGCTACAGGACCGGCAGCTCCGGCTGGAAAGCGCTGGTTCCATCGCGCAGGCCGCGCTGGAGCTGAACAACGTGTTCGCCGCCGCACAGGCCGCCGCCGATGACTATCTGCATTCGGTACAGGCCAGCGTTGCGGACACCAACGCCACCGCTGCCAACACCCTTTCGCAGGCACGCAGCGAGGCTAAACGCATTCTGGAACAGGCACAGGCAGACGCTGACGGTCTGAAAGCGCAGGCGCAGCAGGAATGCGACGCCATGACCGCCGCCGCCGCACAAAAGCGCACCCAGACCGAAGCCGACTGCAAGGCCATGGTAGAGCGCGCCGAGCAGGAGGTGCAGCAGCGCTGGCAGGCATTTGACCACAAGGCCAACGAGCTGCTGGACCAGTACCGCAGCACAGACGGCCTGCCTTCGGAGGAAACATGAAAAAACGCGATATCCGGTTCGCTTCCATCCCTTCCACCGAGGAAGTGGCCGCAGAACGTGAGCGTCTTGCGTACCAGAGCCGCTACCAGCGGGTGCTGCGCAGTACGATCTATATTCTGGTGGTGGTGGCCGCAGTAGCCGTGCTGCTGGCTACGCTGTTTTTGCCGGTGCTTCAGGTCTCTGGCGACAGCATGAACCCTACGTTGAATGACAAGGACATTATCCTGCTGGTAAAATCCAACCACATTGAAAACGGTGAGTTATGCGGGTTTTACTGGCAGAACAAACTGCTGCTCAAGCGCATCATCGGGCAGCCCGGTGATGTGATCGATATGGACGTGAACGGTGTGGTCTCGGTAAACGGCGTGGCACTGGATGAGCCCTATGTGGACGCGCTGACCGTGGGCGAATGCGACATCCGGTTCCCCTATCAGGTGCCGGAAAATCGCTACTTCGTGCTGGGCGACCACCGCTCCACCTCCATCGACAGCCGCAGCAGCGTGATAGGCTGCGTTGAAAAAAGCCAGATCGTTGGCAGGGTTTTCCTAAGGATATGGCCCTTGTCCAGCTTCTCGTTGATCCATTGACCCCGGGAGGAGGTATTCCGTTATGAACGACATTCTTAAAACGTACATGGAGCGGTTCCGCGAGAACCGGCACACCCTGCGGCGCTACACCGCATTTGTGCTGGCACTTGCCATGATCACCACCCTGTTCGTGAACTGGCAGCTGCATGGCGTGGGCATCTCGATGACCGCGCAGTACCAGTGCGGCGAGGAAGAGCACACCCACACGGCGGATTGCTACACCAAGGTGCTCACCTGCGGTTACGAGGAAGGCGAGCTTGAAAATGCGGACGAGGTGGCCGCCGCTGCTGCGACCAGCCAGCCCACCGTTGAAGAAGAGCCCGCGCCGCTGTCGCTGGAACCGCAGATCGAGTTTGTGCCCCACGAGCACACCGAGGACTGCTACACCGAGGTGCAGACCCTGACCTGCATGGAAGAAGAGCACGTCCACGATGACGACTGCTTCGACCCTGAGGACGGCAGCCTGATCTGCGACAAATTTGAGCATACCCACGACGAAAGCTGCTATACCACCGAGTACGAGCTGACCTGCGGCTTAGAGGAGGGCGAGCTTGTGGAGCAGGTGGTGGAGCCCACCCAGAGCGCCGCACTGGCAGCGATGGCTGTGGCCGAGCCCGTGGCGCTGGCACCGATGGTGGACACCGTGGAACCCATCTATCACCACCATACCGATGCCTGCTACGAGGAAGTACTCACCTGCCCCCTGCCGGAGCACCACCACACCGTTGCCTGCCTGAGCGACACTTCTGCCGACCTTGAGACCCCCGAGGAGTGGCAGGCCGCCAACGCCGAGGCCGTGATGACCGGCAACTGGGCCGAGGATCTGGTCAGCGTGGCGCAGACCCAGCTGGGCTACGAGCAGAGCGAGAAAAACTTTGAGATCGACCCCGCGGACGGCGTGACCCTGCGCTACTACTCCCGCTACGGTCAGTCCTACGGCAACCCCTACGGCGAGTGGGACGTGATGTTCCTCTCTTACTGCCTGAAGTACGCCGGTATCCCCCAGAGCGCTATCCCGCAGGAGGCCAGCGTGCTTGCCCTGCGCAGTTCCATGAGCGACATGGACTGGCTGCTGGACGGCGAGGACGGCAGCGCCGCCGATGTGGGCGACATCGTTATTTATAATAAGTACGTCACCCGCACCGTGGCTGTGGACAGCAGCGCCGATGGCGCAGCGGACGGTCTGGACGACCTGTTCAGCATGGACGCCGAGGGCGAGAACGGCGCAGAACTTGAGGAATCCGGCGCTGCTGCGTTGGATACCGCCCCTGCCGCCGAGGACATGACCACCCTTGATACCCCTGATCTCCCCGACACCGCTGCGCCCAGCGTGGGTTCCCCCGCTGCCGAGCCGCAGACCACTACCGTAACTGACGCTCAGCCCGTGGAGACCGTGGGCATCGTGAGCAGTGTGGACAGTGACGCCGGCACGCTGACCGTCATCTCCGGCGATGTGGACGGCAAGGTGGCTGAGGTAACGCTGTTCGATGCTGATGTTCTGGCCGTGGTGGATGTTGCCGCCGCCCAGTACGCCGACACCTACGGCGGCCAGCTGCCCACCATCTCCGCCAGCCGTCCGAACCGTGCGCCCGCACTGACGGCGGGAGCACCGACCCCGGTGGAAACTCCACTTTCCCATGATTTCACAGATAATATTACCTCTGCAAAATTGCAGTATCGCGAGAACAGTTGGGAGGACTGGCAGGATATTCAGGATAATTCCGATGTCGATGAAAACGATCAGATTCAGGCTGTTCTGGAATACACACTGCCTCCCTGCACGCTGTCTTCTGATTTAAACACCATCAAGTATCCCCTGCCGGAAGCTTTAAAGAATTTTACAGAAAACGGCATCGTCTATAATTCCAGCAAAGAAGCTGTTGGCGTTGGCAAAGTAGAAGGTGGTTATGTTTCCATTACTTTCTACGATGCGTATGTGCAAAAAAATGCTAAAGGTTCTGAAATCAGTGGTTCCTTGGCTTTCGATGGCGAAGCCAAGGAAATGAACATAAAGCACGACACGGAAACCACAATCAAGTTCAACGATAGCCACTCCAGCAAGATCACCATTAAGAAAGATTACAATAAAAAGGGTGATCTTCACACCCAAAAGTATACCAGCGACTATGACCTTGAAAATGGTACTGTAAAGTACACCGTAAAAGTATCGAGCACCTATGGTACAGCCGGTAATCCTGTTCAGCTGGAAGATATCATGACCGATATCAAGCTGGATACGGCAAAGGGCATCACGGTCGTAAAGAAAGACGGTACTCCTGCCAGTATCAACGGTCTCACTTATAAAGCCGACGACAAGGGCTTTACCGGCACATTGCCCGCGCTTGGCGAAGATGAGTATTACGAGCTGACCTATTGGGGCGTGCTTCCTTCGGATTTGAAGGGCGGCAACGTTACCACGAACAATAAGATCCATGTCGAATCGACAAATTCTGATAATGAAAAGATTGAGAGTGACGCTTCGGTAGATTTCAGCTTTAACACTGTGAAAAAGCAGGGCGTTAAAAATAGTGACGGCACCATCTCTTGGACGGTCAGTCTGAACGAAAATCATGCCAACATGAAGGACTGGATCCTGAGCGACGAGTTGAACGGCAGCGCCTACACCGGCACTGTTACAATTACTCCCTCGACAGGTACTTCCTTTGACGTTCCGCTGCCTTACAAATTTGGCTCTGACACCGCTGATACGGATACTACCGCAAGCTACATCATCACTTACAAAACTACGGACGATCACCCCTATAACACTTCGCAGGTCACAAACAAGGTGATCCTGAAGGACGACAAGGGCGGCGATAAGGGTTCTTCCGAATACGGTGTTGAGGTTGGCAGCAAGGACGCCTATTTCAAGACCGGTACCGGCGTTACCGATAATGGCGATGGTACTTTGACCCTTAACTGGGAAGTTGAATTGATCATCGACAAGGATTATCCTGCCGGGGGATGGAAATGGTGTGATTATGCATCTTATTACAGCGAGTGCAAACAGTATTTCACGCCTGCGCAGCGTACAGCGCTGTATGCTGAATTAAATCGTGTTCTCGGTCACTCTGATTATACTGTTACCGACGGTTATCATCCGAAAACTGATGACGGCACTGGAAACTGGGGTTCGATTGGCATTGTTGGAAACCGGCCTTTGCAAAAAGATACCGTTTTGAAATTCAGCTTTTCTACTACGGCTGAGTGTCCCAGTACCAAAACTGATTTCAAGAATCACTGTACCTTCAACGGTTACACTTTTGAAGGCACGAACACCTACAAACCAGGCGGCAATGCAGTTGTAAAGAAGCTTGATAATCGTACCAATTCCGAGGCTAACAGCAGCCACGACTACGACGATATCAATGGTAAGCTGGAGTGGAAGGTCGAAGTCACTTTGACCGAAGCCTTTAAGGCTGTTGAAAGCGGACTTGAGTATATCGAAATTACCGACACGCTCCCCTCCGGTGTAAAGATTTCGGACATTGATATCAAAACCAACAATTACTGGGGTAAAAACGGCGAAGAGAAAAACGACAGTGTGTGGAAGCTTCACACATGGATCAACAATGATGCATCCGGAGGTGCTACTGGGCATGGTCCCGACATTCCCGTTACAACCACCACTGTTGGTGATCATCAGGTTGTTAAGCTGCGTATTCCCCTGCAGCTTTTGAAGTGTCTCGTAGCAGATGAAAAGATCAATATTTATGTAACTACTGCCATCAACGATCCAGCGAGCTGGGGAAGCACGCAAAAGAACTTTACCAATGAAGTCAATGTGACTGACAGCACCTCGAAGGATTGGGGTACAGCCTCGCAGACGCAGGAGATCACCTACAACAGCCTGCATGATGCTGTGCAAAAGAGTGGCAGGCAGGTTGACGTAAGTGAAGCTGCCGATACAGTGGAGTATACGGTTATTGTCAATCCCGATGGGCAGACAATTCTGGGCAACCCCAATATCAAGCTGACACTTGTTGATGATCTTGCGTACACTTATGACCCCTGGTATAACAATAAGCTCATCACGCTCAAGCCTTCCAGTGTTGCCGTGTATGAATACGATAAAGCTACCAATACCCTTGGAAGCCCGCTAACCGTTTCAGAGTATTCGTATCTGTACGAAACCATCGGTTATGGTTCCGGCACCGGTACAGAAAACCGCATTAACCGCCTGACTTTCACCTTGCCAAACGCAAAACCGCTTGCAGTGGTTTATCGATACCTTTCTAATGCTTCTCACGACATCACTTTGAACAACACCGCAACCTTGTTGGCACAGGACAAAAAGATCACCTCTGTTACGGATAGTCAAAACGTTAAAATCACTTCCAGCTCTTGGAATGCCAATGCCAAAGAGGGCGTATACGCCTACAAGGTGGATAAAGACAATAACGGTCTGTATCTGTCTGGTGCAAAGTTCAGCTTTTATGCGTGGGACAGCACTAAAAACGATTGGTCTTTGGTGACCAATCAGATCGTCACGGACGACGATGGTCAACTGGTTGATGGGGAAGGGCATAACCTTTCCAAAATCATGGACGAAAATAACGTTCAATTCCGTAATCAGGCATTCAAGCTTGTGGAAACGATGCCTCCTGCCGGTTATATCCTTGATCCCGACAACGCCTACTACTTCTATATCCCGGATAGTGATAAGAGTAAGTATCCAGAGAACCTTCCCGCTGACCTGAGTGCTTATCATGCATTATCCGTTGGCGGATACCTCTATCTTACCAATGAGAAGGAGCAATCTCAGGATTACGAGCTTCCCTCTACCGGTGGCACCGGTACACTCCCGTATACAGCCGTGGGCGGCACAATGATGCTGTCTGCGCTGGCATATAGTTTTATCCACCGCAAGCGCAGACACGAAGGGAGGGCAGATGACTAAACTGCACTTCCCTGCCGGACGCCCGGAGCTTAAACCCCGCCCGCCCAGCGCAAAGTTTACGCAATAGTCCGAACAAAACTACACCCCTATCCCCCCCTGTGCGAAATGCAGGGGGCAGCAAGGGGCAGAGAAAAGAAAGGAGCTTTTCTCCATGAAGAAAGCAATGAAGAAACTCATGGCTGCGCTGCTGGCAGTTGCTATGGTTTGCGCCATGGCGATCCCGGCGTTTGCAGATGGCAGCAGCTCTACCAGCACTGCTGCTGTTACCCTGTACACGATCACCGCACCTAAAAACGGTCACACCTACGAGATCTACCAGATCTTTACCGGTGATTATGATGCACTCCAACCGTCCATGCTCGCCAACATCAAGTGGGGCAAAAACGGCACTGGTACGGCTGGCGAAGCTGTTGAGCAGACTGTTCTGGACGCACTTTCCAAGGTTGCTTCCTACACAAGCGACAGTGATAAGCTTGACGTTATCGATAAATATGTCACTCTGACCAATCCTGTAGAGACCATTACAAACGGTGGTTCTGTTGAAGTTGTTGGCGGCTATTACTTGATTAAGGACAAGGATGGCACGGTGCCCTCCTCCGCGGCTTATACCCCTTACATCGTTTCCGTTGTTGGCAATGTTACCATCGAGCCGAAGAGCAATGAGGTTCCTAAATTTACCAAAAAGCTGAAGGACACCAACGATACTACCGGCGTTATTACCGGCTGGCAGGATTCTGCCGACTATGATATCGGCGATAAAATCCCCTTCCGCCTGCAGGGCACTGTTTCCAAGGACTTTGATTCCTATAAGACGTATTACTACGCTTTCCACGATGTGGAAGAAAAGGGTCTGACCTTTGACCCCAGCTCTGTGAAAGTTTTTGTTGGCGATGAAGTGACCGGTACTAAGATTGATGCTAGCAATTATACTGTCGTTACCAACCCGACCGATCGCTACACCTTTGAGATCGTGTTTGATGATCTGAAAAAAGTCACTGATGTTACTGCTAATTCTATCATTACCGTTACCTACGAGTCCACGCTGAACACGAACGCTGTTCTGGGCAAGCAGGGCAACGTCAACACGGCACAGTTGGAGTACTCCAACAACCCGCGCGGTAATGGCACGGGCACAACCCCTTGGGATAACGTCATCGTCTTTACCTACAAGGTGGTTGTGAACAAGGTCGATCAGGCTGGTCAACCTCTGGATGGTGCAGAGTTCACTCTGACCAAAAAGCTCAATGACGGCACGGAAGTTGATATGCCTATGAACATTGACACGTCCAAGAAGTCTCTGTTTACGCTGTCCGGTCTGGATGACGGCGTGTACACACTGACCGAGACTGTAACCCCCGCCCACTACAACACCATCAGCCCCATCACCTTTACTGTCAACGCTGATCATACTATCACTTGGGAAACCGAGCGTCGTGAAGATATCCTGACCTCTTTGAGCGGCGACACGGCGAGCGGTGAAATCACCTTTACTTCTAGCAAAACCGACGGAACTCTGACTACAAATGTCATCAATAATATCGGCACTACCCTGCCCGGCACCGGCGGCATCGGCACCACCATCTTCTATGTGATCGGCGGCGGCCTGATGGTTGCAGCAGCCATCCTGCTCATTACCAAAAAGCGTATGGAGAACCGCTAAGCTCTCCTTTTCCCCTGCACAGAGCGGGGCTGTAAAGCCCCCTGCTCTGATCCTGAAACTATAACGTTAGGGAGTAGCCCATGAAAAAGAACAAAAGCACCATTATATTGATCCTCGTCTTTTTCGTGGGTCTATCCGTGATGTTATACCCCACCATCAGCGATTACGTCAACCAGCGCAACCAGTCCCGCGCGGTGGCAAGCTACGCGCAGGACGTGGACAACATGACCGATGCGGATTACAGCGCCTACTTTGACGCCGCCGATGCCTTTAACGCACAGGTGGCCGCTAACGAAAACGCCCTTTACCGCCCGGATCAGCTTTCCGGCTACAACGAAACGCTGGATATTACCGGCACGGGCATTATGGGTTACATCACCATCTCCAAAATCGGCGTGGAGCTGCCCATCTACCACGGCACCAGCGACAGCGTATTGCAGATCGCCGCAGGCCACTTAGAGGGCACCAGCCTGCCGGTGGGCGGCGCGTCCACCCACGCGGTCATCTCGGCACACCGCGGCCTGCCCAGCGCAAAGCTGTTTACCAACCTCGACCAGCTGGAAGTGGGCGATACCTTTACCATCACCGTGCTGGACCGGGTACTTACCTACGAGGTGGATAAAATCTCCATCGTGCTGCCCACCGAGACCGACGAGCTGAAGATCGCCGAAGGCAAGGACTACGTTACCCTGATGACCTGCACCCCCTACGGCATCAACACCCACCGCCTACTGGTGCGCGGCCGCCGCGTGGAGACCCCGGATCAGTACAAGCACCTCCGCGTTACCGCCGAAGCGCTTAAAATTGAACCCATTATTGTTGCGCCCATTATGGCGCTGCCCATGC
>ERZ1673701.825-NODE-825-length-32492-cov-5.311249_pt1 | contig 32492 bp, 41 predicted proteins | sample MGYA00580231_ERZ1673701 | MGnify/ENA primary metagenome ERZ1673701 (study PRJEB41218, sample SAMN15661798) | gut metagenome | host: Homo sapiens | place: Canada: London | collected 2015-08-20/2019-03-30 | study: EMG produced TPA metagenomics assembly of...
CCGGCCGCTTCGATCTGGACGGAGGCTCCGTGCCCCACCGCATCCTGAGCGGCGTTTTGAGCGTCTTCGAGCGTCTGCGCAAAATGAGCTTTCCCGGCTGCCGCAAGGTTTTCGTCCGCGGTGAAAAAAAGCACGCGGGCGGTTTCTCCTGTCGGCACCGTCTTTAATTCGATATCCGTGCGGCCGTTATTTGAAGAGACGCGCCAAGGGAGGCGCTTAAGTTCTTCGGTGAGCCAATGGTCATAGGTGCAGAACGGATCATTGGCAAAGCTGAGAATCCTGAGCGACACGGCGCTCGTGAGACAGCCGACGGCTCGCTCTGTCAGCCGTTCGCTGCGGCTCGGTTCCGGCAGGCCAATGAGGCTCCTGAGCGCACTTCTGTCGGCATCCGAAAGCAGTCGGCCGGCGGCATGCGGAATTTTGGGGACGGCTCCGGCCCCAAAATGCTCTGGAGAGCGCTCTGATAGGGCGGGTGAGGCGAGCAGTACGTTCCGTACTGCCGCTTGAGCGGTCTCGGCGAGCTCTCTGAGTTTTTCTGCCGCCGCTGCTGTTTCGCCCTTGACGCGAAGGAGCACGATGACATTGCCGGCTTCATCCTGACTCAGGCGGGCGCGCAGGGCGTCTTCAATATCGTCGGGAAGTTCCGGGGCTAATTCCGCTGGAATAAGCGACGCGAGACTTGTATCAAAAGCGCGGTGAGTGAATCGGTCGCAAAGCACCCATGAAGAGAGTGCAAGCAGGACGATGAGGCAGCCGAGCGCAAGCCGACCGCGTCCGACTTCCAAAAAACTGAGAAGTCCGTCAAGGATTTTTTGAGCGCGGTGCTGTACGGTCAACGTGAAAACTTTTTTTGAGTAAGAGAGGAAGTCGGCGTTCGAGTCGATTCGCCGAAGGAGAAAAGCGAATGAATGAACAGGAACGCCGCGAAGAAGATGCTCGCGGCAATGCTGAGCATCTCGCTTCAGTCAGAGATCAAAGCGCCTTAGGCCGGATGACCGCAGGTGAAGCAGAAGACGGGTTCATAGGTGGCCGGCAGCTTCATGCGTTTGCCGAGCTCGGGACCTGCAACCGAACCGCGCGCAACGCCGCCGAGACCGAGTGCGGTGCCGGCCAGATACGCGGCTTCGACCATGGTGCCGGCATCGAGATAAGCCCAGTGCGGCCGAGCCATCTGCGTGCGGGGCGTCGCTTCAACGATAAAGACGAGTGTTACAGGGGCCGTATCAACAAAAGCGTGCTGTCCCATCGTTGACGCTGCGCGGAGGTCTTCCGGGGTCAGAAGCTCGAGCGTATTCTTGGACGCATTCCAGCGCCATGCGCCGTCAGCGCGCAGAACACAGACCGAGACAGTACGCAGATCGAGACAGGAGGGAACGGTCCGCTTTCCGTCAGGACGCGTGATGCCGGCCGTGCACCAAAGGAGCGTTGAAAGATCTGCGTCGGAAATGGGCTCTGTCGTGAAAGAGCGAATGGTTTTGCGTGCTTTCAGCGCCTCCGTGAGCGTCATCTTCAATTCGCGCGGAGCGGGCAGCTCAATTGTTTTTGTTGTCATAAAACCCTCCAAAGTAAGACGGTGCCTTTCAACCAGTAATGATTGTAGTTCCGCAGTGTGGCGCTGTTTGTATTCCTGCTTCGTCCGGGAGCAAAAAAAGCGGCGGACTTCACTAAAGAGGTCCGCCGCTCATCGCTCTCACGCAGCGTTCGGCTGATTAACGATTGGTGTCGACCTTCGGGTCAAGCGCATCGCGCAGACCGTCGCCCAAAAGGTTGAAGGCAAGCACCGTGAGGAAGATCGCAATCACGGGAAAGATCGCCGCGTGCGGCGCGGTGAGCAGGTCAGCGCGGGCTTCGTTAAGCATTGCACCCCATTCAGGCATCGGCGGCTGAGCGCCGAGCCCCAGGAAGGAGAGCGATGCCGCGGTGATGATTGACGTGCCGATACGCATTGAGAGATAAACCAGAATCACCGAGATCGTGCCGGGCAGAATATGGCGGAAAAGAAGCATCGTGTCGCTGATGCCCAGGCTTCGCGCCGCCTCCACATAGGTCTGGGTCTTCAGACTCAGTACATTCGCGCGGACCAGACGAGCAAAGGCCGGAATCGAGAAAATCGCCACGGCTGCGACAACGTTGAGCATGCCGCCGCCGAGAATCGCCACAATGCCGATCGCGAGCAGAATGCCCGGGAAAGCAAAGAGCACGTCCGAAATACGCATGATGATGCGGTCAGGCCATCCTTCATAGAAACCGGCGATCAGGCCGAGAATCGTGCCGATGACAGCACCGGCGAAAACGGACGAAAAGCCGCAGACGAGCGAGATGCGGGTGCCGGCGACGATGCGGCTGAAGATGTCGCGGCCGAGGGCATCAACGCCAAACCAATGCACGGCCGAAGGACCTTCATTCAGACGGTCGTAGTCGAAGAAGTTTTCCGGATCAAACGGCGTGATCATGGGGCCGACAATGGCGACGATGATCAAAAAGAAGACGAATCCGGCAGCGGCCATCGCCACCGGCTGCTTCTTAAACTTGCGCCAGAACTCGCCCATCGGGGTGCGCAGCGCATCGTTGGACTTGGCAATGCGCGGATCCACTGCAGTTTCAGTACTCATTTATTCACTCCGATTCTTCTTTTACTTGTAGCGGATCGACGGATTGATCCATCCGTAGAGCACGTCGACCACGAGGTTAATGACGATGAATTCAAGCGAAAAGAGCAGAACGCTCGCCTGAATCACAGGGTAGTCGCGCATGTCGACGGCGTCGACGAGCAGACGACCCATGCCGGGCCAGTTAAAGACCTTTTCCACCACGATGGAGCCGCCGAGCAGGAAGCCGAACTGCAGACCCATCATCGTGACCACGGGAATCAAAGCATTGCGGAGCGCGTGCTTGGCAACGATCTTCGTTTCCGTCACGCCCTTGGCGCGGGCGGTGCGGATGTAGTCGTCATGGAGCACTTCCACGAAGGAGGCACGCGTGAAGCGGGCCATCACGGCGGCAACCGCTGCGCCGAGCGTGATCGACGGGAGAATGTAGTGCTTCCAGGATGAAGCGCCTACCGTCGGCAGCCAGCCGAGCTCAACGGAAAAGATTTCCATGAGCAGGATGCCGAGTGCAAAGGCCGGGAACGAAATACCGGAGACGGCGAGCGTCATGCCGATGCGGTCAGGCCACTTGTTGCGGTAGACCGCGGAAATCACGCCGATCACCAGACCGAAGATCACCGACCAAACCATGGAAGTGAGCGTGAGCCAGAGCGTCGGGCCGAAGCGTTCGCCGATTTCCTGAATCACCGGACGCTGGGATCGAATGGAGGTGCCGAAGTCGCCCTGACACGCGCCCACCACAAAGTTCACGAACTGCTCAGGGATCGAGCGGTCCAGACCCAGACTGTGGCGGATCATTTCCACCGTCGCTTCGTCAGCTTCCGGGCCGGCAGCCAAACGTGCCGGGTCGCCCGGGAGCAGGTGAATGAAGAAGAAGACGCAGACCGCCACGATGATGAGCGTGGGGATCATCCCGAGGAGTCGCTTGATGAAATATCTCAGCATGGAACTTTCTGCCTGCTTGTTTGTTGTTGATTTGTTCCTGAACTCGTCTTCAGGGCTTCATGAGGGAAGCCGGCTCTAAGCTGGCTTCCTCGAAGTTAAAGCTCGAGTCGGGCTGAATGTAAAAACCGTGGAGCGCTTTGGAGCTTGCCGCGATGTTCTGTTCACTCACGAGGAAGATCCACGGCGCATCTTTCCAAATCGTTTCCTGCATCTGGGCATAGATCGCTGACTTCTTCTCGCGGTCGGTGGTGCCGAGCGCATAGAAAAGCGCCTGATCAACCGCGGGATTGGAATAGTAGGACTCGTTGGAGCCGCGGGGCGGGAAGCTTGACGTTGCGAGGACTGGGCGCACCGCGTAGTCGAGTTCGCCCGTGGAGCTCGACCAGCCGATGTAATAGAGCTCATGACGGCTCTGCTCGGGCTGGGGCGTTGACTCTACAAAACTCGTGCGTTCGCCGGCCTCAAGCGTGCGTACGCGAACTTTAACGCCGACCTGAGCGAGCTGCTGCTGCAGGAACTGAATGATCTTGGAGGCCGTCGTATGGTTGTAGCCCGACCAAAGTTCCACTTCAAAGCCGTTCGGGTAGCCCGCTTCTTTAAGAAGCGCCTTGGCCTTCTGCGGGTCATAGGGCCAGGGCCCGAGCTTAACGGCATAGTCAACCGAGAGCGGCGCAATGCCTTCGGCCACATCGGCGTATCCGGCAAAGGCCACCTTGACGAGCGCCTCTTTGTTCACGGCGTAGTTAAGCGCCTGACGAACGCGGACATCCTTGAAGACGGGCTTCGTGAGATTCATTTCCACAAAGCGAAGCATGATCGAAGGCGTGACGTCGACGCGGAGCGTGCCTTTGTCCTTCACCATTTTGACCTGCTCGGAAGGCAGCGGAAACGCATAATCGGCTTCCCCCGTGAGCGCCATGGCCACGCGCGTGCTGTTTTCCACTACAGGACGCCAGGTGATGGCATCGAGCTTCGGGTATCCCGCGCGCCAGTAGTTCGGGTTCTTCTCCACCCGCAAAACGTCGCTCGGGTTGTAGTTCTTCATGACAAAAGGCCCGGTGCCGCAAGGATGGAAGGCAATGCTGACTTCCTTTTCGCTGAGGCTCTTCGGGCAGATCATGACAGCCGACGGATGCGCAAGACGGTTGATGAAGGCCGAATTCGGGCGCTTAAGCGTGAAGCGGACCGTGTAAGGATCGAGCACCTTGAGTGAAGCGACGTTTTCAAAAAGGAAAAAGCGCTTGAGCGTGCTGCCGGGCGTTGTGATGCGGTCAAAATTGGCTTTGACTGCTTCGGCCGTGAATGTCGTGCCGTCATGGAACTTCACGCCGCGGCGCAGGTGCACGACATGCTGCATGCCGTCGGGGCTCGATTCGGCCGATTCAGCAAGGCTCGGAACCACGTTCATTTCTCGGTCGAATTTAAAGAGCCCTTCATAAAAGGACTTTGCCACGGCCTGAGAGAGCGTGTCCGTCGCGTTCCACGGGTCCATCGTAGTGAAGGTGCTCGCTACGGCGACGGTAATTTCATTTTTGGCTTCAGCTGCGCCGGCCGGTGAGAGCACGGCGGCGCAAATGAGCGCAGCAGGGAGCAGTTTGGTGAGGGGTTGCCGTTTCTGCATGTTGTTTCCCTTTGCTTTTATTTATGACCTTCCATCGTGCCCACGACATGCTTGGCCACGAAGTGTCCGGGTTCAACTTCAACGAGCGGTTCGATGACGGGATCATCACCCACTTTGCGTACCGGGCTCGGGAGGTCTGAGAGATTGAGCAGCTTCAGAAGGTTGCGCTCCTGCGGGTCGGCAATCGGAACGGCCGAGAGGAGCTTTTGCGTATATGGATGGAGCGGATTGCCGAGGACAGCGCGGCGCGAGCCCATTTCGACGATCTGGCCGAGATACATGACGGCCACGCGGTGGCTGATGCGCTCAACGACGCCCATGTCGTGAGAGATGAAGATATAGGAAAGCCCCATTTCTTCCTGCAGTTCCATCATCAGGTTCACCACCTGAGCACGGATGGAGACGTCGAGCGCGGCAACGCATTCATCGGCCACGATGATCTGGGGTTTGAGCGAAAGTGCACGGGCAATACAGATGCGCTGACGCTGACCGCCGGAGAATTCATGCGGGTAGCGGTTAGCCATGTCCGGGGAGAGTCCCACGCGCTTAAGGAGCAGCGCTACGCGGTCGTACATCTCCTTTTTGGAGCAGTAGTTGTGGATCATCATCGGCTCGGCAATCGAGTAGCCCACGGTCTGCCGCGGGTCGAGCGAGGCGTAAGGATCCTGGAAGATCATCTGCAGATTGCGGCGCTCTTCCTGAAGTTCGTGCCGGGTCATGCGCAGCAGCGACTTGCCGCGGTGGAGGACTTCACCGCTGTCGACATCGAGCAGCCGCAGAACGGCGCGGCCAGTGGTTGACTTGCCGCAGCCCGATTCGCCCACGATCGAGAGCGTTTCGCCTGCGCGCAGATCAAAGCTCACATGGTCGCAGGCGCGTACGACGTAGGTGGGGCGCCCCCAGAAATCGGTGCGGACCGGGAAGGTCTTCACCAGATTCTTAACTTCAAGAATCGTTTCTCCCGGCGGCGGGAGTTTGTCCGAGGGCGGTTCGATGACTTTGCCGTTGTCCGGATCAATCAGCCGGAAGAAGCACGGATGTTCAATGTCTTTCAAGGCACCCAGACGGGGTACGGCGGAGAGCAGCGCCTGCGTATAGGGGTGCTGCGGATGCGCAAAGATGGCTTGAGCAGTGCCGGACTCCACAATTTCACCGTAGCGCATGACAGCGACGCGGTCGGCGATCTGCGCCACTACGCCCATGTCGTGCGTGATGAAGAGCACTGCCATCCCGATTTCTTTCTGAAGTTCAGAAATCAGGGCAAGAATCTGTGCCTGAACCGTGACGTCAAGCGCCGTTGTCGGTTCGTCTGCGATCAAGAGCTGCGGCTTGCAGGCAAGCGCCATGGCGATCATGACGCGCTGACGCATGCCACCCGAGAGCTGGTGCGGGAACCGTAAAGAGATCCGTTCAGCATCGGGAATGCGCACGAGTTCGAGCAGATGAACGGCTTCCTTGAGCGCTTCCTTTTCATCCATGCCGCGGTGCAGGATCAGACTTTCGGCAATCTGCGCACCGACCGTGAACACCGGGTTCAGGGAGGTCATCGGCTCCTGAAAGATCATGGCCACTTCAGAGCCGCGCAGATGCTGCAGTTCAGACTTATTGGCATGACGCAGGTCAACCACGCGGCCGTCGCGGCAGCGCAGTTTGATGGAGCCGTTGACGATCTTGCCGCCGCCGTGTTCGACAAGACGCATTACAGAGAGGGAGGTAACGGACTTGCCGGATCCCGATTCGCCTACCAGCGCAAGGGTCTCGCCGGGGCGGATGGAGAAGGATTCATCGACTACTGCCGTGGTAGTGCCCGAGTCCGAAGTGAACTGCACGCGGAGGTGTTCAACCTCCAATATGGGGAGCTCTGCCTGCGGCGTGATGTTTGTTTCTTTAGCTTCCATCATTGTTCTTGTAAATTGGTTGGCTCAAGCGGATTGAATGCGTTGCGGCCGTGTTGATCCCTTGCGGGCTTTTGACATCCGAACTGCCCGTCAGGGCAGAGATGTTCTGCGCCGATCACTCTTTATGGGCTTAAAGCAAAGCACATGCCACGAACTCTTGCCGCGTCATGCAGAAAACCCTTGCATTCGGTCAGCGCAATACCGCCGGACGCAGTGTGCATTGTTGAGTTCGTACCATAGCGCCTCGTTTTGTCGGCGGCTTTTTCAGTACGCACAACGATCGGCAGATTCACTCGATTATTGATTTGTTCGACGTGGGGTAAGGCAAAGTACTCAGGGTTTACGACAAAACGCCTTGAATCGGATCGGGACGTTGCAAAATTGTGCGCAGCGCACTGAATTGATGCATTTGCGTCACGATTGGGGCGTCGCCTGATGTTAGGCCGTTTGCAGGCGTCTCGAACCAGCCGACTGGGCGGCAGCAATGACTGCATTCATGCTCAATTCATGTGCTGGAGGACTGCCGCATAGGGAATTTGTTGAGGTCAGCTCTTCAGAAGTCGGCGGCATAATGCTCCAATGCCGTGCAGTCGGAGAACCCTGTCGACAGAGCCTAGAGAGGCATGCAAGTCTTCGGGTGCACCGCAAGGAATACAAATATAAATTGGAGATACATCCATGCAGCCCATTCTTGCCGACAAGGCATTTCCTGAATTGGTTCAGTGGGCGGACGAGCTTGCCGCTCTGCGCCGTGACATTCATGCTCATCCGGAACTCGGTTTCGAGACGCCTCGTACGGTTGATCTGATCGTCAAAACCCTCAAAGGCTGGGGACTTGAACATGTGGATCCCGATGAGGTCAAGGGCGGCGTAGTGGTTGTCATCAATGGAGCGGCGCCTGGAGCAACAGTGGCGCTGCGCGCCGACATTGATGCGCTTCCGATGCCTGACAATTCGGCAAATCCATGGAAAAGTCAGACAGAAATGCGCTGCCACGCCTGCGGTCACGACGGTCACGCTGCCTGGCTTTTGGGGGCGCTGCGCTATCTGCACGAAAAGCGCGCGAGTTTCAAAGGCCGCGTCGTCGGCATTTTTCAGCCCGCTGAAGAAATCGGCCGCGGGGCGCTCCGTGTTGTCCAGTCCGGCGTTTTTGAGCATTGGGGCATTCAGGAAATCTACGGTGCCCATGATGAACCGACGGTCGCCAAGGGACAGTACGGTTTGTGCGCGGGCCCCGCTCAGGCGTCAACCGACTTCTTCTACATCACGGTGAAGGGGCGGGGTGTTCATGCGGCTCGCCCGCACCTCGGCGTCGATCCCATTACCACTGCCGGCGTGCTCATCGGTGCTCTGCAGACAATCGTTTCACGCAAGGTCAATCCCATTGAGACGGCCGTGCTCTCCATTTCGTCGGTGAACGGCGGGAACTTCCATACCCCCAACGTCATCCCTGAAACCGTCACGCTGTCGGGTACGGTGCGCACCTTCAATGAAGATGTACGCAATCAGATTGAAGCAGAGATGGCGCGCATGGTGGAGCGCGTGGCAGAGGCCGAGAACTGCACGGGCGAATTCCGCTACGATCGTTTGGTGCCGTCGCTTTTCAATACGCCCGAAGCCGTCGAGCACATTCGCAGCTTCATCACGCACCAGTTCGGCGCGGAGCATGCCGAAGAGATGCCCATCTCAATGGGCGGAGAGGATTTCGCTGAATATACGTTTAAGGTGCCCGGCTGCATCATCCGCGCCGGTATTCGCGATGACAGCCATAAAGCCGCGCTGCACCACCCGACCTTCGACTTTAACGACGAAGTGATTCCCGCTACGGCTACTGTTCTCGCCGGAACCGTGCTTGAACGTCTGGCGGCGCTTTCATAAACTCTGAAAGTCATGCGGCCGAGAGCCTCTGCGCCCTCGGCCGCATTCTGTATTTCAAGCGCACAAACCTATGCCTTTCGGTATCTTAGCCACCTTCGCCGCGTATTTTTTCTGGGGTCTTTTCCCGTTGTACTTCCATGCCTTACAGGGCATCGGAGCCTTGGAAATTCTTGCCCACCGCATCATCTGGTCGCTTGTATTCATCACGATCGTGGTCGTCGCTATGCGCCGTACGGCGTGGCTCAAAGGCGCACTCATGACGCCGAAGGTGCTCGGTGTCTTCTGTCTCTCCGCGCTCATCATCGGCGCCAATTGGGGCATTTACGTTTATGCCATTGTTTCCGGCCGCACCATTGAGGCCTCGCTCGGCTACTTCATCAACCCGCTGGTGTCGATTGCTTTAGGGAGCTTATTTCTGCGCGAGCGGCTGCGCCGGCCTCAGCAGGCAGCCGTTGTGCTCGCGGGCGTTGGGGTGCTTTGGATAACCTGGACCACAGGTGTTGCCCCCTGGCTCGGGCTGATGCTTGCCGTGACATTCGGGCTTTACGGGCTTATCCGCAAGATCGCTCCGCTCGGCAGTCTTGAGGGCATGGTGCTTGAAAGTCTGCTCCTCACTCCGGCGGCTGCGGCTTGGTTATGGTTTCTGTGGTCTGATCATGAGCTCGCCTTCATTTCGGCCGATCTGACGACGCAGATTCTGCTTGTCGCTGCCGGTCCAGTTACCGCTGTGCCGCTCCTCTTTTTTGCTTCCGGCGTGCGCCGGATCCCTTATTCCACGTCGGCTGTTATTCAGTATGTCAGTCCGACGATGGTTTTTCTGATCGGTGTTTTTGCGTTCGGCGAGCCTTTTTCAAAAGGCATGCTCGTGGGTTTCCTGATCATTTGGGCAGCCGTGGCGCTTTTCTTGGGAGAAATGCTTCTCTTCGCGCGCCGGTGCCGCAACGAAGCTCGTGAAGCCGCCGACCGGGTCTGACGCGTGAAGCTTGGCGCAGGATATTCCCTGCAGCGCAAATGAAAGAGCCTCCGGAAACATTCAAGTTTGCGGAGGCTCTTTTCGAATTCAGGCGCGAATTATTTGACGGTCAGCTTCACGTCTTCCGTAATCGTGCCGGTGTAGCGGGCGACATATTCGCCGCGTTCAAGGTGCGGCGGCACAAAGAAGGTGCCGCTTGACACGACCTGACCGGCTTTGAGCTGACGGCCGCGTTTTTCGAGTGCGGCGACGAGCCACTTGAGCGCATGGATCGGATTGTCGAGCACTTCCGTCGAATTGCCTGCCTTGATGAGTTTGCCGTCCTTGAAGAGTTCGCAGCGGATGGCATTGAGGCCGGCAACGGTGAGCGTCTTGCCGTCAACGGGCGTGCCGTGAATGATGCAGCCGCCGACGGCGCAGTCGGCAACCACCAAGTATTTGTTGAGCGTCGGGAACCAAGCTTCAAAGCGGGCGTCCGGAACTTCAATGCCGCCGGCGACGGTGATGTTTTCAAGAAGTTCTTCGTCGCTCATGCTGCTCGTCAGATCCACCTTGGGGATCATCGAGAGTTCAACCTCAATGAGCGGTTCGTTCATGTGGTCAAGTTCGAGCGTGCAGGGCGCTGCAAAGATATGCGACTTGGTTTGTTCGCCAAAGAGCGGTTCGGTGGTGCCGAACATATCCTGCGTCGTTTTGCTCGTGAGCGAGATCTTGTAGCCGCCAGTCGGTTCGCCCTTTAATTCGGCAAATTTGCGCTGAACGGCGTAAGCGCTTTCATAGTCATTCAAAACACCCGAGCAGGCCTTCATGTCAAGCGGCTTGTTGGTGCAAAAGGCGTTGTAGAGCGCCTGTGTAAGAGATGCTGCGTCCATCTGTCAAAATCTCCAAAACGGATTTACTGCAGAGAATAGATTCTATTTTTCAACGGATTGATGCTTTATTCCTCAGGCATTTGTCTTAGAGAAGAACTTTAAAAGCAAGGGGCGGCGGTTCACTGTTGACGCAAAAGAAAAGACCGCCGACTCAAAAGGTCAACGGTCCTGAAGGTGATTCGAAATGAATCGGCTGACTTTTTTAGAGCATCTGAGTATGAGGACTTTCCCGCATTCATTGGGCGAGCGGGGCGTCTCAGAAAATTGCCCCACACTTTGCCCCACTATCCGCAAAAAAACTTCGCCCCCGGGAGCTGATCATCAGGACTCCCGGGGGCGACGTTCTCTCTTTGATCACTTTAGCACGATCAGTGCGCGGGCATCGCGCACGACGTGGGCGGTGCGGACTTGGCGGCAGCCCGATCTTTGCGGATTGCCTCTTGACACTTTCCGCGAAAGAACTCGCGAATTTGTCCGACGTACCATATCGAACAATTGCGCATCCAGTTGACTTCCGCAGCAGGGGGCAGCTTTCCGGAAAGCACTGCGGCGCGGAGTGCATCGCCTGAAATCCCGAAAGCGGCCTGCAGCTCAGCTCCAGTCACCGGACGCTCTGGCAGAAGCGTTGGGTCAAAAAGATCAAAATTTCCCGCGTTATCGGTCATGATGTTCTCCCGTTTAAAAATTCGATTCGATCTTCTTTAGTCAGCGGTATGCTGACAAGCATTACTGCTGGATGAGTGATGCGTATGAGCGTCTGTGTGTCATAAGCCCACCAAAAAATCTGACCATCGCGTTCTTCGAGAAATCCGATTTGAACGATGCCGTGCAAATACATCAAGCCATGATGCATGTACGACTTTTTCCACGATGACGGATCATCTGGTCGAATCGCAGCAGCTGATTCGGAGTTGCACAGATGCTTGCGAGCTTTGAACATCACTTCATATGCGTCGTGCATCTCAGCTCTGCTCATCTCCGCCTGCATGTCTGCCAGAAGCTCAAGCGCTGGCTGCACTGGTTCGATCAGCCACCCCGGCACTTGATCAGCCTTTCCGGATTGAATCAGCTCACTCACGAGACGCATGCAGCCGTAAGCCACTATCATCAAAGATTGAGCATCGATCTTTGTCTGGCGCTCGAACGCGGCGCTACACACCCATCCGACGTGCAGCGAATTCATCACGTAGTCAACGTTCTCTAGCGTCCCTTCGCCGCGACGAATTGCATCGAGCGGAAGAAGTGATGCGAGCTCAATCTTTGTGTGCTCTTCTTTTGTGAGCTCTGGCAGGAGTTTGACTAGAAGGTGATTGGGAGCTTTTACAGCTTTCGGACGGTATGCCTTCGAGCGCTTTTTCTTGCGAGCTGCCATGTCAGTTCCCCTGCGTAAGGTGTAGATTTGCTATTTCATAATTCAACTCGTCATCGTCGAGTCCCCAAATAGCCTCTTCTCCGCGCTCTCTGATGCGCTTTTCGAAAGCAGCCTTCCCTCCGTACTGTCGAATCAGTCTCTCAGTTTTTCGGCTCATCTTGATGGCACTTCGTCGAATCATCAGAAAGCGCGACAAAAACTCAGCGTTGGATATCCTGTGCGGCTTGAGTCTTTTTCGAATTTTCATTGCGCGTCGTCCCACGGCCTGAAGCGAACATCTTGAAAGTCTGGCTTCCAAGCACTAGGGAAGTTGGAACAGTCACGAACCCACGAACAATCGAGCCACACCCATACATCTTTTACTAATTGCTGATTGTGTATGTACTCAACCCGATAATATCCATCTACAGGCGGATCTTCAGCCGGCCACTCATTCCACGCTTTGGGATCGTACTCACGTACTTCTTCAATGGCCGAATTTCTGATGAAAAGCGTCATATCTATCCCGTTGCATAGATAAAGTGCAAGACAGGTCTTGTCGCTTCTATTTCCAAAGTAACCAGATAGCATCTCACCAAACTCCGGCTCAATTGCCTCGAGTTTGGCTTGCAGCTCTTTGTCCTTAAGTCGGTATTTCATTTTTGACATCCTGAGACTTGAAGAAAACCATCCAGTAAGTTTCGGTTGCGGGCTTGCGGTTGCCCAGCAGGGGTTTTCTTCCGATCGTTTGCAAAACAAAGGGGAGCTTGAAATCTTTAGCTCCCCACTTAAAAATCAGTGTGCCGTTTGGCTTTAGTACTCTCCAGCACTCATCGAAACCGCTTTTTAAGAATTTGGCGACGTCTGGAGGCAGTCCGCCAGCTCCGAAACCATCTCCTTGAATTTCTCACTAGCGTCTCCGTCTCCGAAATACGTTGCTCGGCGGTATTGCAGAAGCGCTGCGGACGCTTCCGCAAACTCCTCTGCCGCACGCGAGAAAATCAGGTCAAAACCTGACCTGTCGGCAATCGCCTTGATTCTCGGATCAAGCTTCGTCATTCGCAGCCTCGCTTTTGGCAGCTATTCCCTGCATAGTCTCTGCGAGAAAAAACATAAACACAGATGCGTTTTTCGTTATCCTTGATGCAGCCAAAAGACTTTCAGTGGACATTCCCTGCGCATGCGCATAAAGACGAATGAGTTCTCTTGCAGTAGAGGCGTCTCTTTCGCAATATGCATTAATAATCGGTCTGGGGAGACCAAAGAAATACTCGATCATTTCGATCAGCTCTTCTTTATCTTCTTGGTTCATCTATCTCTCTGTGTTTACGCTGTCAGTTCTAGGTTGGGATTTCGAGCGATCAAGCCTTCTTGCAACAACCGTCGATAGAAGTAAAAGATCCCTTTTCCGGTGACGTGCGCGTGTGTTTTCTGATCCTTTTCACCATCGGAATGCGTGAAAGAATGAAAACGCGTCACCATCAGCCCTTTGTTGATAGAAAACTGCATGGCTTGCGTGCCCTGTTTATAGATAAAGCCGTTCGCGCGAAGCCAATCAAAAAATTTCTTTGGACGGATGCCGAGCGTTTTTGACGCTTCGGTGATGGTGTGTTCGGCATCTGATGCAGTGACCGCCTCGGCAAAATCGATCTTTGGGGCGTCCTGCCTCACTTTGTGCTCAAGAGCCTGTCGAAGCTCGTACTGCTCTGCCCATGCGCGTGCGGCTATCGCTGGATTTGTAAAGTCGGGGAGGGATGGCGTTTGACGCGTTCCGTACGACCCCGTTTTTCTGATCGTTGGCAGTACCTCCCCGCACACCCAATCCTGAAACCGTTCTGCGCTTTCGAGCTTGGAGCGCATGACAAGACGGTAGAGGTTCCCTTCATTTAGGTATGCGAGGGGTTGGACGCCACCTTTAGTAGGGGTGTCGTGTTTCACGACTCCCTTGTTTTTGGTATGGTTTCGGAGTGCGTCCCGGGTGTTTGAGTACCCGAGAGCCTTGCACACGTCAATTGCGCAGAACCAGGGCTCACCGTTCTCGACGATGACACGAAGGTTCGAGCCTTCGAACTTGAATGTTTGAATCAGTTCATTCATTGAGAATGCTCCAAAAGAAAAAGCCCCCGATTCCTCGGAGGCCTTGGTGGTTGTTGATTTCACATCATATGGCGATGTGTGCCGGACGCTGGACTAGAGCCCGTTTGGCGTAACCCAGAGCAGGAGACGGAGAGATTGCATTACCGCTCTTCCTTGTCACGGTCTTTCTCCTCAAGCCGCTTCCGTTCTTCGCGTTCAAGCTGCTTGATGCTTTTCTCGGGGGTTGGCAGGTCTTCCGGCATGGTCCCGCTGAGTCGCTTGATTGTCTCGCGAACCTCTCGACCAACCCCGAAATGCGTTTGGTTGGCCTGCGATTTCCCTTGAATTCCTTCGCGCCTCAGCTTTGCTTCCGTCTGGGTGGCTCGGAAAAGGTTGGCGGCGAGTTCCTCATGGCCCATGTGGTCAAGGATTTTCTGCGACTTTTTCAGACCTTTCTTTGCATGAATCTCGCGTTGTCCGAGTCCACCGTACAGCCCCTTGTAGCCGTAGTTCTGGAAGATGGCGTAGTCCATCGCGTCGATAACGCCCGCGTCGTGCGCGGCGTCGACCAGTCGCTTGTTGTGCTCGGCAACCTCTCGGCGTAGCAAAAGCCGCTTTTGATCGTCATTGAGCTCGACGAAAGCTTCTTGGTCTTCGATCTCTTGGCGTCGCGTCTGGATGGCGAAGTAGGTTTGACCTGCCGCGATCACAGGTTTGGTCGGATCTCCGTTTTGGACGATCAGGTAGCAGGCGTAGCGAGAGAGGGCGATGTCTTCGAGCTCTCGAGTAGCTCCGCTACCGAGTCCGACCATTTTACCCATGTTGGTAAAATGGTCTTCGACGTTGATGTTTGAGGAAACGCAGGCCTCTTTGGCTTTCGTAACGACAGGCAGGAATCGTTGCCACCGACTGTATCCAAGGAGAGGGTAGAGCTCTCGAGCAAGCCAGTACTCCACGCCGTTTTCATCGAAATGGCGGATAGCATCGAAGTCAGGCGGGGTTGCGCCGACGACTTCCTGCGCTGGAAGATTTTCGGTATGATTCATACGTCCTCGTTAGGGATATTCGTTAGGCCTCCGGTTCATGCTTCGTACCGGGGGCCTTCTCATTCTACGGCGCTATGCAGATCGCTTACGCGGTTAAGCGCTAAGTATCTTGAATTTGCCTATCAAAGGTAGTATGTGCAAATTTTGCACATACCATATCTTGTGTTAACCCTGTGGTTGTTAAGGCGTTCATACGGGCACCTCCTTATGCGGCCGTGCGCTTTGGTTGCTGTGCCAACCAGTGCTGATAGCATTGCATGTCGTTAATGTCGTGTCCGTGCTTGGCAAGAATCTCTAGGATGCGCCACCAAGGGACTTCATTAAAGGCGTCCCAAAACTTTCCGGCAAAGGGCGAATCCATAATTCGCAAAATGCCATAGATCTTGCTAAAGACGTTCAAAAACAAAAACCTCACGTAATAGATGAAAGTGAGCAGGGCTTCAGCATCCTTATCAGACAAGATGATCGACCCTTCTGGGATTGTCGGCGCCGAAAGCTGCGGTTTAAGCGTGCAGGTTTCGATGAGCGCGAGTGCAGCTTTCATCTGATCGTGCCGCAGGTCTTTGTAGCTCGCGATCTTGAAGTAGTCGTAAAGAGCGTTGTAGACCGTCTGGTAGTGAACAGAGCTGTTCTTAGCGCGCGATTTGATAGCCTTTCGGATCTCGTACTGCTCTGTAGTCGTGATGAGCGCGGACTGAGCAGATTCGTATCGTCCCGTGCGACGAATCGCCGGCAGAACTTCAGAAGTGACCCAGCGCTTGAAGCGCTTGGCGGTATCGAGCTTTGATCCGAAGATCAGGGCGTAGAGGCCGGATTCGTTGACGGCGTTGACCGTTTGGCGTCCGCCGTTGGTTTCGATTTCGACCTTGATCAGGTCCTCGGGGTCAACGTGGTCCTTGATGGCCTTTCGCGGATTGGTGTGACCGAGGGCGCCGCAAACGTCCAGAGCGACGAAAAGCGGGGTTTCGGGTGTGCCGAGCGTGCGCACGGCGTTGTTCTCGAACGAGAAGCTGAGAGCTTGCATGAAAGCCTCCTATGCAGGTTGTGGTCCTGCCGCACGACGCCAATCGTGGCGGCAGAGCTTGCGGGTTGGCGTACCGATGCATAGGAACCGGCCCTCGCGAGAGGCCCGCAAGCCCCACCGTAATTTGGAGGCTTGCAAAGGGGGCCCCGAAACAGGGCCACCTCTGGAAGGGCGTAACGCGTGGTTACCCCCTTTGCGATCAACAAAAAAGCCGCTCGAATGAACGACCGGCGCTGAACGCCTATGCAATTCGGGACGCCAATCCCGTCCTGCTTCATGTGAAGCATTGCGCAGGATGTTACCCGAACCAAGGCGCTTTCGTCAATGTGATCAAGATTGGAGTTTTTTCTTAGATGCCCACTCTCGAATCAACTCGTCAGAGGCCTCATGTTGAATCAAGTCCAGCGTATCCGATGTAAGGGGCAGACCGGTGCCATCAAGAATCTCTTTCATTCGCTGATAAAGAGTTTTTGAACGAAGCATTGCAAGCAAGTCGTGTCCCTTCATGGTTAGGCGGGGGATCGAACAACAAAGCTCTAGGCCGTCCTCACCCTCGTTGACCGTAACAGTCAAGTGTCCCGTGTACCCAGCCTCCTTAAGCAGAAGGAGGTGACCAAGTAAGATTTGCCGCTTGTTGGAGATGAGCTTCCCAAGTTTGCGCTCGTCAATGTCTTCTCCAAGGGGGTGATCAATGAATTGCTCAAGGTTATCGTCTTCGATTCTTTCAAGCAGCGTCACGAGGGTCTTAAGATCTCGCTTCATTTCATTCCCCTAGAGGCAAATACGAAAAAAGCCGCTATTGCGGCCCGATCAGCGCCGCTTTCGCGCTGACAGGGGAAGAGTACTCGATCTGGATGAGCATGTCAAAAACAAAGCCCCGGCATGTAAGTGGTTCAATTCATCATGACGTCCTTCAGTGAGGGGATTCCGATTCTGTCGGCAAGCCTGTCCAAGGCTTCCATATCCTCTTTGGTCGGGATGTCTTCAGGCTCCAACAACCCATTCTCGATCAGTTTCTCAGTTGCTTTTTTGGGGTATTCGGAATAAGTGGTTGATTTGAGAGGTTCAAACCAACCACAAAATATTCGCTTAGATGGTTGATAGATCAACGCCATAGTCAATGATGATGTCCTCTTCAAGCTCTGTGCGTTGAAGCAAATCAAAGAAGGAGAAGTTCTTCATGAACTTTGTTGTGTTGGATTTGAACGGCGAACTTCGGTTAGTGACTCGCCTGGTTTTGTGAGGGGTGGAAAACAGGATTTTCCCTCTAAGCACGTCAAACGAATAACCCCGGCCATCGCGGTTCTTATCGCGTATTTTGCGATTCAGAGACTCGGTCAAAGCGTTAGTGACTTCTTTCCCTGTAGCAAAATAATTCAGGATTTCATCTTCCCAGTTCCGGCTTGCTTTTACCAAGTCTGCCCAAATATCCAATTGTTTCTCTGGTATGGAACTTCGCCACGCTTCCAGCATTTGCTTAGCTTCATATGGATCGTTTGCAAGATCCCATATATCAAAAAAGCGCTCCTTTGTTTTGTATGCATCGAGTAGCTGAGGAAAGTTATTGAGCCAACCAGTCGAGGTCAATATTTCCGTGTCAGAGAGCGTGTTTTCGCGTTTAAGCAAGATCTTTCGATCTCCTTTGAGTTGTCGCCTTTCCGTGGATGTGAGGCTCTTGTGGAGCCCTTTACGGAGCTTCTCAAGGGCATCGTTTGCCATACGTGTAACGTGAAATTTGTCAACGACAATCAAGACATCTGGAAGGACTTCATGGAACGCTTGTCGATAGGGTCCCCACATATCCATGCTTGCGATCTCAATGTTCTTAGTGTCGTGATCCTTTAAGAACTTTTCAATCGTTGGTTTGTTTCGGTTTTCCAAAACATCGACAATGGTTTGTTGTCCGATGTTTGTGATGATCCCTCTGTACTTCCGATTCAGGAACAATTCGTCAACACCGATGATGGTTGGCATCTCCGGTTTGTAGTCTTGATTGAGCGCCACGAGCCGTTGAGAGAAGATAGTGCGGACTGTCTTTTCGTCAACTCCTACGCGCTCTGCTAGAGCCTTATGGGTGCCATTAAAGGCTTCTCGCTCAATGTACTGATGAAGTCGTTCTGTCATCTTGGCATCGGGATGAATCCCAGGTAGCTCTGGTCTGAATGTCGAGCCACAAGACTTACATTGGAAGCGCTGTCGTGCAATCCACAACGTCACGGGCTTCCCGTGCACGGGTAAATCCATGACTCTTATGTCACGTGTCCCGTTCTTAACGAAGTCTCCGATGGTGCCACAGGAGGAACAGGCAACAGGAGAAGGTGGTTGGAGGTGGACATCGAATGCCACCCCCGTATCCTGCATGCCGATCACCTGATATCCGGGTAACTGGAAAGGATTTTCGGTCATGGTTGGTTCACTTTAGTTTCGCTGGGTCACAAGGTGCTTATAGCAACTCATCTCCTTGATGGAGTAGCCATGCTTCTCCAACGTCATCTCTAACAAGGGCAGGTGAAGCTCTGTCACCGCTTCGTAGAACTGTGCCGCTTTAGGCGAGTTCACTGTTTGCAGAAGACGCAGGATTAACTCAAGGTCAGGCCTAAACAAGTAGCGCCAGTAATACACGAAATGGGCGATACGCTCTGCCTCGAACCCCTCTAGAACCAAAGCACCTTCAGGGATCTCTGGCTGGGTCAACTGTGGTTTGAGCTCGCACGTGTGAATGAACGTGAGTGCAGCCTGAAGTTGCCCCTTGGTCAAGTCTTTGTAGCTTGCGATCTTGAAGTAGTCGTACAGGGCGTTGTAGATCGTTTGGTAGTGAATCGAGCTATTCTTTGCGCGGGATTTCACAGCCTTGCGAATCTCGTATTGCTCTTCACTGGAAAGCGTGTTCGATGCCGTGGCCACTTCATAATGGCCGTTCTTGCGAATGGCGGGAAGAACTTCGGACGTAACCCAACGCTTGAAGCGCTTGGCAGATTCGAGCTTGGAGCCGAAGATCAGAGCGTAGAGGCCAGACTCGTTGACGCAGTTGACGGTTTGGATTCTGTTGAGCTTATCAGCGATTTCAGATTTGATGAGATCGTCAGAATCCACATGACGCAATACAGCGTCCTTCGTGTTCTTATAGCCAAGAGCAGTTGCAACGTCGATAGCGACGAAGAGAGGAAGGTCGGCGGTACCGAGCGTACGCACGGCGTTGTTCTCGAACGAGAAGCTGAGAGCTTGCATGAAAGCCTCCGTATAGATCAGTCTTGATCCTGCTTCCCGACGCCAATCGGGGTGGCAGGGCTTGCGGGTTGGCGTACCGGCTATACGGTCCCGGCCCTCGTAAGAGGCCCGCAAGTCCCACCGTAATTTTAGAGACTTACAAAGGGGGCCCTGAAACAGGGCATCCTTTCAAAGGGGTATGTGTTTTAGAGCCCCCTTTATGGATGGGGTCGCGTTTCACGACCCCATGCACGAGGCAACAAAAAAGCCGCTTACAACGGTGGCGGCTTGTCATTGCTCGCCGTATAGTCCGGGACGCCAATCCCGTCCTGCTTCATGTGAAGCATTGCGCAGGATGTTACCCGAACCAAGGCGCTTTCGTCAATGTGATCAAGATTGGAGTTTTTTCTTAGATGCCCACTCTCGAATCAACTCGTCAGAGGCCTCATGTTGAATCAAGTCCAGCGTATCCGATGTAAGGGGCAGACCGGTGCCATCAAGAATCTTGATCGGCAAAATGGACAGCCTATACAGAAGTTCAGATTCTGATTCGCTCAGCGCGATAAGTCGTTCGTTTTTCATTGGGTTAAAACCTCTTTGATTATTCATGCTCCATTGAATGGGTTGGGGAGGGCGGGTTGGAGTCGGCATCGTATGCCTGCCTGCCATGCAGATGCCCGCCCTTGTGTGATTTCGCAAAAGGTTCAGCGAAACTCGGAAATATCTGCGTCACCCGATTTCCCCAATGAAGAATCCGCCCCACCGCCCGGGAAGTCATTACGTTCGCCTCAAGACGCGGGGCGGAAAATTTGAAGCGCTCAGTCGCCTGCTGCTTGAGCGGCCTCGGCGGCCTTCATTTCTGTGAGCCACGGATCCTCTTCAGCAGGAGGAGCAGGCGGCATGCTCTGCTGAGATTGTTCAGGAGCCTTCGCTTCTGCGACTTCGTCCGGAACATCTTCAATGACGGGGGCAGCTTCTTCTGTGCCCTTGTCCACGTACTCAGCATCAAGCCAGTCCTGCTCAGTAAGCCCCTCTCCGCGATCAGCCTTTTCATCGACTTCAACTGCGCGAGTTGCTTCAATACTGACCGGAAGATATTTGAAAAGGCGGCGGATGACGGTCTTTTTGGCCATCTCTTCCCAATGACTTGCCCACGGGCCGGATTTCCCTGCCTTCGAGGTTTTGCGCACATTTTCGATCTCCGCGCGGCTCATAACCTCAAACTGAACACCACCACCCTTTAGAACAGCAACCGCATAGACGAACGTGACGATACCGTTGTCGGCGGATGTGCCGGGAATGTGGTGAATATCGGGGTGCAACCCTAGTTCGTAATGGAAGTCATCCCCCTCATGAACGCAATACGCCGATAGGGAGACGATTTGCCCAGAACGGCGGGCCAAGTCGATCATGCCGCGATAGCCAATGATTAGCTGGCAATTCGGGCGGCCATCGCTACTCTTGCCATTGCCGAAAGGAAGCAGATAGCAGTGACCAAGAGCGCTGCCTGGCTCTAAGCCCAAAGCGGCGCATTGCAGAATTGCGCCAAGCACTGAGTGCTGATCGCAATTCATGAGAGCTGGCGTTTTACGGAACTCAGTCATGACGACTCTTGTGAGGCGGTCTGCCGTGAGTGATTTTGGCAGCGCCATCGCCATCTGTCTTTTGAATTTTGGATTCAAGAGCATGTTGATGATGGGGTTCTTCGACGTCATGCGCTTGGCTGCGACAGATGCCGCAGGCTTTTTGATAATCGCGCCTGCAAGTTTGTCTGTGGTGCTCATTTTTTATTCCTTCACTCACGCGATACGAAGGACGCGTGTCGTGATTTCTTTGGTGAATTGTGCGTAGGTGGCTGGATCGGCGGCCTTGAAGTCGGTGGAGCTGAAACGCTTGGCGGTTTGCGCCTTATAAGTGGCCGCCTTCTTGCCGGCAATCAGCAGTCCCGTTCTGTCTCCGATCGAGCAGATAAGCTTTGAGGCAACAGCTTTCTGCTGCGATTCAAGCTCTGAAATTTGCTCTTTGAGATTGCGGTACTCACCAATCAATACCGCTTCATCGTTTGTGGCCTCGGCCATCTCTCCGGAATCCGTTGGAAAGAGCTTTTTGACATCCTCAACGGTCGTAGGGGCTGGCGGAACGCCTGCTTTAACGTTGTTCTTCCAAAAATCGAAGCACTTTGTCGCGATTGCTTGGATCACTTCCTCATTGCGCTTGACTGCGTACATACGGAAGTCCTGGCCGCCGATCAGAACTGCGACGTAGCAAATGTTGGCGCCGGTGATAGCCATGTACCACTGGATCTGCGTTTCGTAATAGATCGGAATTTCGTGCTCTGACGTCACATCTCCAGCCAGTATTTCTGCTTCTTGGGATGCCCCCCATTCTGGTGACATTCGAGCATTGGCCGTCTTACACTCAAGAATTGCGTCCGTTGTCAGCATTAAACCGCGCCCACTACAAGGAGTAGCCGGCTTTGACAAACGGACGGTTTTTGCAATCTTGGGGTTAATCACCGCTCTGTCTATGTTGGCTCGCGCCCACTGATACACATCGGAACCGGTGACATCGATGTATCGATCGAGATTGCTGGCCAATGATTGATTTACGCGCTGAACTTTAAGACCAGTGCGCCGCGAAAATTCCTGCGCAACAATATCCTCTAGCGTCGTTCCCCAGTAAGCCGCCTCGCTTGGGGATTTATCTTCGGTGATCTCCGACGTCTTATCCATAAAGACATCCAGAGGCGTGCGATACGCACTAACACCGAGGATTGCAGCAACATCGGACCCGCCGATGCCTTTCTGGCGCTCTTTCAGCCAATCAATGCGTGATTCAATCATGATGTGACTCCATAAATTTGGTTATCAACCAAATCAAAAATTGGTTCATAGCTTTTGACCCGTAAGCTTTTGCAGGAATTCGAGGCGCTCGCCGCCGTTGAAATACGACGTTTTCCGGCCGTTCTGATCGATCACGATCACGTATGACGGAGTGGGTTTGCCTTCTCTATGAAGTTCGACGATCATTCGTCCGATCTGGGCGCCACGACTGTCGAAGCAGGTGATTTCGTGCCGTCCGCCGCACTGCACAACGTTGAAAGACGACGCGCAATTCATGAGGCGTCTTTCAGGAAGAAGCACGGGATCTTCTTCTTCGATCTCAGGAGGGGAGACGCATTTCGGCTTTTGCAAACCTTGCATCTCGCGTTTCACGTTCCGGACGTATTCAGGATTTACGCCCAGAGCGTGAGACAGCTCTATTACATTTAACTTGCCGTTTTTTATGCATTCCGCGGTTAGTTGGCGAAATGCTTTGGGGTATCTATTTGATGGTCCTCTAAGTGGAGCGGCCTGTTGGCGAATCTCCTCACTGATTTTTTTGTTCTGGCATCTGCTCTTAATTTCAGCATCGACCCTTCGCACATAAGTGACTGATGCCCCTGTGACTCTGCTGATTACGAGTTGCGAAACCGAGAGCTTCAAAGCTTTTTCTACCAGAGCCCTGAATTCATCAGATCGCCGCAGCCTCCGTCCTTTATCAAAAGGCTCGATGTGACTGATCCCCTCTTGCAAACGCTGTTCGTCCAGCTTTCCGTCAGGAGTTAATCGAACCGCATCAGGCGGAATAACGTACTTGGTCGTGCGGATCGGAGCATTCTCGTCAGAAGCTCGTGCGGCCTGCGGCGAAAAAATCGGTTTAGGCGGCGACATAAGGCAGAGCTCGTGCAATCGCCGGCGGCAATGCGCGTCTCGCGACTTCTGCATCTTCTGCATCGTCGTCGGCGTGTTTGATCTTCCAGTAGTACGCGGCAAGCGTGGTCGCGTACTGGAGGATTGCGGCGTGAACGGACTTGTAATCTCCGGACGCAGCTTCTACAGGCGTTGCCGCCTTGGCCATGTAGATGAAAGTCGCTTGGAAGCCATCCATATCATCTTTCGCCGCTTTTTCAATTGGGTGCGATTCATCTTCTGCCACCAAAAAGGCAACGGTATCGATGAATTCAAAGATCGGATGAGGGAATGTTTTTCCCAGAACCTGTGCAGTCGTAGTTTTTGTGTTCATTTTTGTGCTCGCAGTGCTTGAATCTTTTGAGTTGTCAACTGAGCGAATTCCTCTAAGAAGTCAGGCGGGATTGGTGTGTTGTTGAAGAAGTCGAACAGGTACTCGCCAGCATCAAAGAGCGTGCAGCTAGCCGCAGGACCTTCGTTCTCAAGAATCTGATGCGCCAGTTCATCCGAATCGGATTCGATATCAAGCTTCCGATCTAACAGGCGCGGATCGAAGCCGTCTGGGTAATTCCAGCTCATTGAACGCTCCTTCAAAATGGCGCATAACCTGCGAGATAAGCCCACCTCATGAAATAGAAGATGCCGCTCATCAGTCCGTAAAGCCCTGCCACAGAGGCGAATGCAACGGCTACGATGGCGCCGACGCTGAAACCCGTGCGGCTGTTGTGGCCGAAGAAGCTCTTGAGGTGCTTCATGGCGTGTCCTTTTTTAGGTACGAGTTCGCCTAGCGCCCTCGCGAAAACACGAGGGCGGCCGACGAAGTTTTTAGAGTGATCTCAGATGTGCTGAGTGGTTACGCGGCTTTGCGCGTGGGTTGGTGTGAAGCCCAGTGTTGGTAGCACTCGAGATCTTTCACTGAGTAGCCTTGTTTGGCTAGAGCTTCTTCCATAAAGCCAAGTCCCAGATCATTAACTGCTTCCCAAAAATGAGCTGCGAGAGGGGATTTCACGCGGCGCAAGAGCGCTAAAAAGAGATTCAGATCGTCTAATAGATAAAGACAACGATCTTCTCGGCCATAGCCTCATCGATCACGATCGAGCCTTCAGGGATTTTCGGCGCCGGAAGCTGCGGTTTAAGCGTGCAGGTCTCGATGAGCGCGAGAGCAGCTTTCATCTGATCGTGTCTAAGGTCTTTGTAGCTCGCGATCTTGAAGTAATCGTAAAGAGCGTTGTAGACCGTCTGGTAGTGAACAGAGCTGTTCTTAGCGCGCGATTTGATGGCCTTGCGGATCTCGTACTGCTCTGTAGTCGTGATGAGCGCCGACTGTTCTGTCGGGGCTCGCAGCGCTTCTTCCATCCGGTTAAAAGCATCGATGTAGGCCCACTTGAAGGCCTGAGCTTTTTCACCAGTAAAGCCCATCGCCAAGAAGGTGAAACCGTCTCGCGTGAGGCGATAGGCTTTGGATTGAATTGGAGCCCCACCGCTTGGATTTGCGCGGGTTACAACCGTCTGGGAAAAATTCCCCAGACGGTCTTCGGGCAATTTTGAGAGGATTGCTCGGATGGCTTTTAGTACATCATTGTGAGGCTTTTCAAAGAAGTAGGCAACGTCCGTTGAAAGCGTGGTCGGCTGACCATTAACGATGGTGACGACAGGCAAGTTTTGAGTCTCAGGCATAGAGAGCTCCTTCGTAATTTTTGAGAATTCGCCATTTTTGAGATGGCGGCCAAGCGCTCAAAACCGTACGAAGTCGGCGGGCATATTCCCCTTTCGGGTATTGTATTAGCCTCACGCTCGGCCATATCCAGAGCTATCTGTTACTGGCACAGATACAAAAAAATCCGCTTGGCTGACGGGGCGGAGGCCGCTTCGTATGGTGTTTTGAGCACCAAAGCGGAGTATGCCCCATTCTTCAAAAAAAGGCAATAAAAAAGCCCCGAATATTCGGAGCCAATCGATGGTGGGCAGAGCTCGCGGGTTGGCGTACCGGCTTCAAGGTCCCGGCCCTCTTTCGAGGCCCGCAAGCCCCACCGTAAATCGAAGGCTTGCAAAGGGGGTGTCGTTTCAGCACCCCCTTGACGAGGACAACAAAAAAGCCGCTTTCCAACGGGTAGGCGGCTTGTCATCGCTCGCCTTGAAGTTCGGGACGCCAATCCCGCGCCGGTCATCGCGACCGACACGGGAAGCATACCCGAACTCAGGCGCGGCGTCAAAGAAAGCCATAGAACTTTGAAGATCAAAGGCTGCAGACGAAAACTTGCCCACTCACAGCGGAGCGGTTTAAGGCTCTTGCCGAGCAGAGCCAGAATGAATTTCGCTTGTTGAACATTCAGCATCAGACGCTGGGGCGTCTGTCGGCTTTGGTTTTGGAGTGCGGCTCGAACACCAATAAAGGTTTGTGGCTGCACATCTATAAAATGCCCAATCCCATGCCAGAGCATGGATCCACCGGCAAACCCTTCTTCGTTTACCTGTCTGCTGTTTCCAGCGCAGAACTGGGTGAATGCGTCGGATCGCGCATCTGGCACGCCATCGAATTCGGATCAAGTAGTACAGGGGGGAGTTTCAGCAACCGACGTTGCGCGAGAATGGTGACGCCGCAGGTGCATCGCATCGGCATAACGCCAGCCTCCCCCGGAAAAACTTGGCAACCACGATAGTGGGGGAGGCTTTCTAGCCTTCCGTCCCAATGCTCAATACTGCGCTTTAATTCAGGATGCATTACGGTTCCAAAAATGAGATGTCTTAAAAAGACCCATGGAAGCCAGCTGGTCGGATAATCCGCGCAACTGGCTTCGGTTGGCCTTTTTGGCGCTCGCGGACGGCTTTCGCTCTCTGTCCTTCGGCGCCACACTGCGAAGTTCGAGCCTTTGCGTCTTGCCGCTCGGTCGCGTTTCTACCCGCACCTTCTTCTGGCTCAAGCCTCACCCGTTCGGCTCTTCACCGCCCGGTGCTCGACCGCCCTTTCGGGGCAGGGAGGAGGATCGAAGCAAGCGCTGCTTGCGTTCGGTAAGAGCATATTAGCTTTGACAAGGGTAAATTGCAAGCAATTCTTGCCTAGGGAAAACCCGAGAAAGCAAATGAGTGTTGCGGCCGATGCACGGGCAATAAAAAAGCCCCCGCAGGTGGCAGGGGCTTGCATGTGATTGGGTGCTGGTTATGGCACAGCGTTTTCAAGAAGGATCACGCTGATGATCTTCCCCCATGGCAACTCTAGGAAGATGGAGAGGCACATTGCTATGGTCGTGAACCACAAGGTGCATAGGGTTGCCCATAGCAACCGGTTGATCGTTTTAATCTCGGTTCGGATATCTGTAAACTGAGCCGCATTGTCGCTTCTGGAACGTTCGAAAATTTTATCGAGATCCTTTGCGAACTCTTCCTTAAGCTTGTAGTAAGCGTCCTTAGACGGCACCTCCAAGATTTTCACCTCCAACACGGAAACCCGTTTCTCCAATTGTACTCGGGCATCTAGTTGAGAAGGCGCGATCACCTGCGTTGGTTGTTCGAGCGAAAGCTCATTGCTGAGCATTTTGGTTCTCCAAATTCGTTACCAACTCACAAAGCGCGAAGTAATTGTGATTGCTGACGTGGCCGCATCGCGTGCAGATGACTTGAACCGTCGCGGCGATGCTGTTTTGCTTTTGCGATGATGAGGTCACCTTGAGGAACCCATCGGGCTGAGGCTCCATGTCGATCTCAATCGTGTCTCGAATTGATGGTTTCTGGCCGCCATCAAACGATAGAACCTTGAAATTCTCGTGACCGCATGCTGGGCACTTGTAGCCTTCGATCGAGCGCAGCGCTTTGACGATCTTGGGAACGGTCAATTCTATGTAAATCATTGGGGTCCTCAATGGTTGTTTTTAAGAATCCGCAGAGGCGCTTTAGCACTCCTTGCCGGAGAATACGTACACGACGCAACCGACGACCCGGACGCTTTCCATCGTGGTGGGGTCTAGCCTCATAGGACGGTAGGCGGAGTTGTCCGAGAGGAGCGTAAACGTGGCGTCAAGGTTGCGCTGCACGCGCTTGATGAAGATTTGACCGCTCGCCTGAAGGACGAAAATGCCGTCACGGCGGATCGTGCTCTGCGATCCGTCGACGATGCAGAGTGAGCGGTTTGGAATGGTTGGTTCCATCGAATCACCGTCGGCGGTGACGATGTGAAAGTTCCTCGATCCGATGACACCCGGCAATGAGCGAAGGAAGGATTCACGGAACTCGATTGATCGAACGACGTCTAGGGAGTTGGATTGGTTCTCGCAAACGCCGTCGTGGCACGAACCCTCAATGGCATAGACGGGGACGCGCACCCACCCTTCCTCGGGAATGTCGTCGACTGGTGCGCGATAGGGAACGACCGAGACACCGTCTTCGGCGAGAAGTTGGTCGATCGACGTGTTGAGGATCTCAGCGAGCTTCGATAGGTTTTCCTGTCGCAAAGTCTTGCCGGAAGCCCACTGCTGCACGGCCTGTCGCGTAACGCCGATCAGCTTGGCGACGTCGTCCTGTGTTAGTCCCTTCTCTCGAATGAGTCGGGCGATGCTGTTTTTGCGAGTGTTCATTCGTGTTCTCCTAGCACAAAGTGTGCAATCAAAACTTGCGAAGACGCAACGCAACCATTACTTGCGTTATACTCTCGATGTCAAGTGAATCTTGCTAAATGAGGGTTTTATGTCAAGCAAGTCTGAAAAGCCGAATCCTGCGGTGCTCGCGGTGATGGCCGCTGGCTCCCAGGAGAAGCTCGCCCAGAAGCTCGGCGGAAGCCTCACGCGGCAGGCGATTGCGCTGTGGGTTCGAAACGGTCGAATCCCTTTGGGGCGCGTCGCCGAAGTGTCCCGCGTGACCGGCATTCCCAAAGCGCTTCTCAGTCCCGATTTCCGCGACTGAGGTGCGCCATGGGCTGCAAAGCCTCCTTTTCCGTACGCGTAAGCGGCCTTGAAGATGGAACGTTGTCCGACGTTCTGGGGTCGGTTGTATGAGTGTTCCAGTACGTAATAACTAAGGCGAGGTTGAAGTGTCTATCAAGGCCATTGATTGGGCAAAAAGTGTGAAAGCAGGAGGGGCGGGAGCGAAATTAGCTCTTCTCCTTCTGGCCGACCACATGAACGAGAAGACAAACGAGTGCTTCCCGTCCATACCTACGCTCGCGATCGAAATGGAGTGTTCAGAGAACACCGTGCGCTCCGCACTGAAAAAGTTGCGTGAACGCGGCCTTGTCTCGTGGGTACGTCGCGGAAACGGAGAGACCGTTGAGAGAACCGACTATGTTTTGAATATTGGGGGTGGCGAGGCACTTCAAAGAACCCCTTCAAAAATTGAACCCCCTTCAAATTCTGAAGGGGAGGGGGTTCAGATTTTGAACCCTCCCCCTTCAAATTCTGAGGGGCTCCCCCTTCAAATTTTGAACCCTAAACAGGAAGTAGAAACAGGAAATGAAACGGGAAGGTTAAACAGTAAGGCTCACGCTTCGCGTTCGCTACCGCGCGCGACGCACACACGCGAGGACGTGGTCGAAAAAAAGTTCGACTGCGAACATGCGGACGAGGAGGACGACGACAAGCAGAGCGCTCAGCCAGTGATTCCCGAAGAGCCGCCCTTTGACGCCGGTCTTTTCGACGAGGCTCAGCTGGTCGCTTCTGGAAACCTCGAATCTTTCGAAAACGAGGTGAACGCAGAAGTCGTTTTCTCACCTGACGCTCAAATACCCATCGAGAACATCGAAATTCTCAACGCTACGGCATCCGATTCGATTTTTGGTACCGACACACCACCCAAAGATCAGAACGCCGCAGAACGCAAATCTGAGGCCATTTCCAAACCGAAGAGGAAGCGCGTTTCATCCTCCGTCGTCAAGGACAAGCCCGAAGACATCTCTCAGGAGGTTTGGGACGACTGGCTGACGACGCGTCGAGCGAAGCGCCTGCCGCTCACGCAAACTGCCCTCAACTCCGTCCGCCGAGAGGCCGCTTCTGCCGGACTCACCTTTCAGGCTGCCGTCACCTTCGCCGTCGAGCAGGGCTGGGCCGCCTTTCGCGCGGAGTGGTACCGCAACGCGACTCGCAAGGGCGACTCGACGAAGACGAATGCCCGCTACCTGACCGCCCAGGAGCGCTACGAAGAGCGCATGCGCAAGGCGGGGGAAATGAGCGACGAAGAGTACTTCGCCCAATTCGACCTTCCCGAAGAAATCCTCAACTACGAAAAAGCCCAAGAGGCAAAACGCCATGTCGCATCCTGAAGTCACCGCATCGTCTACTCAGCCCGTTCCGAAGGTCATCGAGCTCCCCGGAGCTCCTCCCTTCCGAGAGTGGCACATCGAGTGCCCCATCCATGGGCCCCAGACCGTTCGCACATACATGCGCAACGGGCTCTTTGGCGAGCCTAAGTGCTACATCTGTCAGCGCGAAGAGGGCGAAAAGATGGCCCGATCCGAGGCAATCAAAGGTGAGGCGCTCGCCACAACCATCGCCCTGCAAAACTTCTTCGGGCCGTCCATCGGAGGAGACGATTCGAGCGCCTGCTTCACCTTTGACCGCTTCAAAACCTCTGGGTTCCAACACGTCGAAAAAGCAAAGACTCTTTGCGAGCGATTTGCCGATCGCTTCGTCATTCGTGCCGAAGAACGCGAGCTCGCCCGGGCCTCGGGAGATCTCGGATGGCGCAAGAAGAACTCCATCGGCATCTTCCTGCGCGGACCTTGCGGCGTCGGCAAGACTTTCCTCGCGCTCTCGATCCTCAATCGCCTCGCCCAGCTCAGCGTGCCCGGCTACTTCGTGAGCTGCCCGTCCCTCATGACCGCAGTGCTCGACCTGCCTTTCGGGGAGAAGTCGACGGCAATTCGCCTGCTCTGCCGCGCCTCCGTTCTTGTGCTTGACGACGTTGGCGCTCAGGCGTGGAAGCCCTCCGAGCAGCAACTTCTTTTCCAAATCGTAGACGGGCGGATCTCCCGCGGACTACCCATCATCGCGACCTCCAACCTCATTGGTAAGCAGCTGGAGGAGTGTTTGACGACGCGGACTGCCCAACGCCTTTTGGCCTCCACGGTCTCGATTGATGCGGCTAGTTGGCCGAACTGGCGAATGGCGCGACATAAAAGCCTCACGCTCGAAACGTTTGTGGAGGGCTTCTGATGCCGCCCGCCGCCTTCGATCAGAAGCGAGCTTGTATGCGATGGATCTACGCACAACGGCGACTAGGCCTGCCGCTCTCTCCGTACCACATCGAACGAATCGTCGATGCGCTCGAAATGCAGATCGACGAGGTGCCCGACGAAATCGTAGACGACACGATCCTGACCTTTGGCATGAGCTCCTTTTTGATCTGCGAAGACTGCGGTACTCCGGGCATATGGCCAGGATCACGATTTGATGCTCTGCGCAGCGAGTTTTGCCGCTCCGAGATCATCTCGCGACGCGCCGGTCAGTGGCCGGAAGTTGACTCCGTTCAGCTCGAATTCAACCGTAGCTATTTCAAGCGGGTGAGGGCTCGGCTTGAAGGAAATGATCCGGGAATTTTCTATCGGCACACCCACTCCCCAATCAGCTTTGACAACGCCTCACCAACCCCAAACACAACCGACGACGAGCGACCTTTTTGAGGACAAAAAATGAACGCCACACAAATTGCATTAGTCGTTTTCATCTTGCTGGCGAACTACCTCGTGTTGGTTCCGGCACTCCTATCAACCTCTGCTGTCCCCACGCTTCTTCTCGGCATTTTCTGCGCGGCGGCACCTGCCGTTTGGGCAATCAACCGTTTCTTTACCAAGCACTAAAGGGAGCTTCCCATCATGAATAACATGAGCAAATTGACCATTGGATCCGCAGCCGGAATTTTCGCCGTTATCGCCGGCGGATACGCTCTCGCATCTCTTACAACCGTACCGGCAGGTTATGTCGGTGTTCGTGTGAATCTTTACGCAGATAAGGGCGTTGACAACGAAGTAGTCGGCACTGGACGCTACTTCGTTGGCATTAATGAACAGCTTTACAAGTTCCCGACCTTCAACCAGCTGATCAGCTACGAAGAGCCCTTCACATTCCAAACTTCTGACGCGATGGATGTTCGCGCCCGCGTCGGCTTGGAGTACGCAATTGAGCCGGAAAAGGCAGCAACAATCTTCCAAACGTATCGAAAGGGCATAGACGAGATCACAGAAATCAACCTTCGCCAGTACATCAGCGATGCGCTCATCAAACACGCTGCCGGCATGGATATCAACGCACTAACTCAGGGCGGAAAGACAAATCTTTTGGAAAACGTTCAGAACGAGATTCGCGGAAAACTGGCACCCGTTGGTATTCGCATCGTGAAGCTCTCTTGGGTGACCGATCTGGTCTATCCAGAACAAGTTAAAGACTCAATCAACGCCAAGATCGAAGCAACTCAGCGAGCCCTTTTGCGAGAAAACGAAGTGGCTCAGTCCAAAGCCGAGGCGCAGAAGCGCATCGAAGAAGCACGCGGTATCGCTGAATCTACTCGACTTCGCGCTCAGGCCGAAGCCGATGCAATCGCAATCAAAGCCAAAGCGCTTCGAGACAAACCAGACATCATCCAACTCAACGCCATTGAAAAGTGGGATGGCAAGTTGCCCAACATGATGACCGCTGGCAGCACCGTTCCTTTCGTTCCGGTGAAGTGATGACAAGCGTTCTTATCGGCATTGCCCTCATTGCCAAGGGAGTCATCGAATGACTGATCTTTTCAGCGCTTCAATGCGCCTTTACGGAGAATCTCCGCACGCATGCATTGACTGCATGCACTTTGCAGGCGCGTTGCTCGATAAAGGAGGGTTTCTTTTTGCCCGACGCTCGGGCTACTGCAATGTGCGCGTAAAGCGAGGCGACTGGAACGTTCTTCAGCGCATAGACGCACCCCGCCAATGCGGCGACTTTCAGGAAGCCGACGAGAAATTACGAGATAAACGCGCTAAGGCGCTCGCTTTCTATACCAACAAACTCAAAAAGGAGTGATTCCGGTGCCTACACAAGATTTAACGGGATGGAGCGTCATTGACCATGAGGACAAAGCAACATGGCCAAAGATGGGGGTGCGCTGCCTTTTTTATCGGGATAAATATCGTTTCTCCCACTTCTATGGTTTTCGTGATTCGGACGATATGGTGACCATGGAGGTCTATCCGGTTCGCGTCCCAATTCTTCAAATCACCGCGTTCCAGATTCAGAAACGAAGCGCCGAAGAGGAAAGTGATGCATATATTCGTTGAAGGAGAGCCGCAGGGAAAAGCTCGGCCTC